>Ga0209025_1002288_pt1 | contig 20837 bp, 15 predicted proteins | sample AraplaMF_Col_mLB_FD_184256 | JGI IMG/M metagenome (GOLD analysis project Ga0209025, IMG submission 184256) | Arabidopsis root microbial communities from the University of North Carolina, USA - plate scrape MF_Col_mLB (SPAdes) (version 2) | ecosystem: Host-associated > Plants > Roots > Endosphere... | reverse complement strand
ATATCCATGAAGAAAGCAAATAAGTTACTATGTTTTGCAATTCCGTTAATGGTATTAGGGGGTTGCGGAACAAATTCATCAGCAGACAAGCCAAAAGATAAAGTAGAAGCAAAACAAGAAACGAAAGAGAAGTTATCAAAAGACTTATACCCAACACGTATGACTGGTTTATCATCTGAGTTAATGGGTAAAATCGCTACCATAACAGAGTTAGCAATGGATAAGAACAAAGATGAGAAGACGTTAACAAAAGAGATTTTAAAAGAAGAAGAAAACTTACAAAAGATAATCAAGAAGTTCCATCAAATTGAACCACCTAAAGAGTATGCAGACGCTCATAAGACAATCTTAAAAGGGGTAGATTGTTATTCAGAAGCATATGCAAAACAGGCTAAGATTGCAAAAGATGGGTCTACTGATAAAGAAACGGCAAAAGAGTTAATGCAAAAGATTAAAGAAGGTAACGACTATATGGTGGAGGGGTATAAACCACTTCAAGAAGCAAATATAGATAAAGCAAACTCCATAAGTGACAAAACAGGAGTAAAGTTTGATACTCCAACTACAAAGTCAGACACGAAAGCAGATAACGGAAGTGAAATTACAATTTCAGAAGAGGGCAGTGAGTGGTATGGTTCTTGGGGTCGTTATGATGGAACTGTATTCCACAAAGCATTAGAGTTTAGAGAAGACCATACATTCACTGGATTTGATGATACAGGTAAAGGTAAGGCATATGAAGACAACCATATGACAGGTGAGTGGTACTACAATGCAGACGAGAAGAAACTGAAGTTATACCCAAAAGAGTTTGTAAAAGACGGTAAGACATACAGTGAAAACGAGATGAGAGGTCTAGTACCATATACAGTTAAGTCATTCACTGGTAACTCATTTGAAATCGTAGATGATAAAGGTACAGCGATAACGGCAGTAAAGAAAAAATAATTTAATATTAAAGTACTAAGAGGTACATATTTATGAATGCAAAGAAACTAGTAATTTTTGTCCTCCCAATTATGCTATTGGGAGGTTGTGGAACAGATTCAACTGACAAAGTAGAAAAGAAATTAGGCTCTAAGATAGAGTCAAAAGAGGAAAAAACAGTAAATTCAACTAGGAAACTAAAAGTTGAAGAATACGCACCTGCTTTAATAGAGCCAATGACTGACGCAACTAAAATTTTTACTGATATTGAAAACCTACTTAAAACAGATAAACCTTATGAAGAGTTTAAGGCAGACCAACAAGTAATGGTGACGTCATTAAATAAAGACTTCAAAAAGATAAAAGAAATCAACCCACCTAATGAATTTGTGGAAGAGCAAAAACAGATGGTTAAAGTAATGGAAACGTATGAAGAAGCATGTAGATTACAAACTGAAGCCTTTTCTGAAAAGAATAAAGAAAAGATGGAATTATCCAAAAAGAGATAACTACACGAATAGGTGATAGATTAGGAGAAATGGAAAGACAAGGTAAAGGTTAATCTAGAAAATCTAATAAGTCAAACAAAGGGGTATATGTTTATGAAAGCAAAGAAACTGGTAACTTTAGCACTTCCTATTATGTTATTAGGTGGTTGTGGAACAGTAGAGAAACCTTCTAAAGAAGCAAAGACTGAGTCTAAATCAGAGTCAAAAGCAGAAGCAAAAGAGTCTAGTAAAGATGTTCAGAAAGTAAGAGTTTTAGCAGAAGACTACCCTCAATACTTAATAGACTTAGGTAATGAGTTTGAAGCATCATTTAAAACATTAACTACTAATATAAATGATTCTCTTGACGGCAAGAAATCAAAGCAAGACATTCTATCTAGTATAGACGAGGCAAATAAGGTAATCGCTAAGTTTGAGGCAATTGACCCACCTAATAAATATGTAGACACACAAAAGGATATTGAAAAGGCAGTTGTAAAGTATAAGAAATCATTATCTTTGTTAAAAGACGCTTATACAAGAGATAAGTCAAACTCAAATGATAAGAGAACAGACAAGGAAATCGTTGAACAGGCTGAACAGATTTTACATGAAGGTGATAAGTACTGGATTGCAGTCTACAAAGAGATGAAAAACGAAGTAACAAAATCAAAAGGTGGAGGGGTAGAGTCTCAAGACCTAAAAGATTCCACTACAGATGCAGGGGTAGACTACGATGCAGTTAAAAAGAACGTACTAGATGGTACAGAGTTAATTGCTAATTGGGGTGTAACTCGTGATGGTAAGTTTAACCCGTTATTTATCTTAAAAGGCGGAAGTCCTAAGACATTTGAGGTCTATACCGCAGGTGATTATCCAAATAAAACAAACTATATCGAAGGTACATGGGAGTACGATAAGTCTAATATGATGTTAAAACTACATATCTCAAAACAAATGGCAAATGGGGTAGTAGCAGAAGTTGTCCATAAAGACATAAACTATAAAGTGCAAAACTACGATACAAAGAGTTTACAATTGTACAATGAGGATTCAAAAGCTATAACTCGATATGTGAAACAAAAGTAGTGCAAGAGGTATGAAAACGTGCTAAAACGTGAGGAAGTACTATCAAGTGAATTAAAGTTAATTATAAAGAAAGCATATCAAGACGGAGAATCTTTCATACCACAAAGAAGTGACGTATCATATAAAGTCCAAAACTTTACAGATAGTAAAATGCAACTATTTGATGGTGATTCTTTCCAAACATACCGTTTTACAAAGCAAAAATAAATGAATGTTGTTAAAAAATACTATTATTATCCATATAATAACAAATTAAAGGAAAGGTGAGGTTAAATTGATCAGTGACTTTAAAAATGCAGCTTTATCTTCATTAAAAGGTAAATGGGGATTAGGAGCAGGGGCATCGTTTTTGTATTATATTATTTCTACTATTGGCACGTTTATTATCGGATTTCCGCTTTTCTTCCTAGGCCTCTTATTCAGTGAAATTATGAATGTTATTGCTTCCCCTACAGGAGATGAGAGGTTGAATGCAGTAGGTGCTACTTCTTATGTACTTACTTTCGTGATTATATCTGTTGTTTTGATAGGTTTACAAAGCATTATGAGTTATGGATATTGTAATCTTACATTACGTTTAGCGAAAAGAGAATCTACTACAATTGATGATTTGTTTGAGGGATTTCGAAAAAAGAATATATTTAAATCTATAAAGCTAGCTCTGTTAATGAGTGTATACGTATTTTTATGGAGCTTATTGCTGATTGTTCCAGGTATTATAAAATGTTTCTCTTATTCTATGGCTTACTATATTATGTTAGATCATCCAGAATATACGGCGAGCGAAGCGCTTAAAAAGAGCCAAGAAATGATGAAAGGGCACAAATTCGATTTATTTATACTGTCTTTAAGTTTTATCGGATGGTTCATTTTAGGGGCTGTTATTCTATTTTTCACAATTGGTATTCCGTTTCTTTGGATTTATCCATATTACTTTACAACAATATCGCACTTCTACTTGAATTTAGTGAATAGAGATACAGCTATGGAAGAGAAAACAGTTATCTAGAAGGAGAATATGGTTTATTTCGTGCTTCTTCACGATAACAGTACAATTGAAATATCATATAAAAGAGGCTATCCAAAAAAGTGAAACTTTTGGATAGCCTCTTGTTTTGTATGTGCTTTTTGATCTGATTATGTCTTCAATGAATTTGATAAAAGAGCTTCAATTACTAAAAAGAGAACACTCCTCTTAAAAAACAGAGGAGTGTCCCATCAATCTCAAGAAGCATCCGCACTCTCAAACTGACTATTATAAAGCGAAGCATAGAAACCATCAGCTTTCAACAACTCTTCATGATTACCTTGTTCTACAATATCCCCGTCTTTCATCACAAGGATTAAATCGGCATCACGGATTGTTGATAATCTATGAGCGATGATGAAGCTTGTTCGGTCTTTCATGAGGTTTTCCATCGCTTTTTGAATGAGTACTTCTGTACGCGTATCGATGGAGCTAGTTGCTTCGTCGAGTATTAATATTTTCGGATCCGCTAGAAGGGCGCGGGCAATTGTTAATAATTGCTTTTGTCCTTGGGATACGTTGCTTGCTTCTTCGTTTAGTTCCATGTTGTATCTATTTGGTAATGTTTTGACGAAGCTGTGCACGTGAGCGGCCTTCGCTGCTTCGATGACTTCTTCGTCCGTTGCATCAAGTCTGCCGTAACGGATGTTTTCCATGATGGATCCGTTAAATAGCCAAGTGTCTTGCAGTACCATTCCGAACATACTGCGCAAGTCTTCACGAGTGAAGTCTTTTATATCGTGACCGTCTATACAGATTGCACCGCTATTTATGTCGTAGAAACGCATTAATAGTTTTACGATTGTCGTTTTTCCTGCTCCGGTTGGACCGACGATTGCGACCTTTTGGCCAGGTTTGATAGTAGCAGAGAAGTTGTTGATGATCGTTTTGTCTGCATTGTAACCAAACTCAACATCTTTGAAGGTAACTTCTCCGTTTACTTTTTGCAGATTCACTGGATTTTCTGATTCTGGCACTTCTTCTTCTTCCTCTAAAAATTCAAAAACTCTTTCAGCAGCAGCAGCTGTCGATTGAAGTACGTTCGCGATTTGCGCGACTTGAGCGATTGGCTGCGTAAAGTTTCTTACATATTGTACAAAGGCTAAAATGTCCCCAACTGCGATGGTTCTTTTTACCGCAAGCCATCCACCTAAAATCGATACAGCGACATAACCAATATTCCCGATAAACATCATAATCGGCATCATCATTCCAGATAAAAATTGCGACTTCCATGCCGAGTGGTAAAGGGTATCATTTACCTCTTCGAATTTCTTCACTTCTTCTTCTTCTTTGTTAAAGGCTTTAACGATATTGTGACCACTATAAATTTCTTCAACTTGCCCGTTTACGTGTCCTAAATATTCTTGCTGGGATTTGAAGTATTTTTGTGATCGTTTTACGACTGCCATAATGAGAATCATCGATACTGGCAAGATTAACAGTGCGACTAATGTCATTTGCCAGCTAATTGATAACATCATGATAAATACACCGATAATTGTAATGACTGATGTGATGATTTGCGACATACTTTGATTTAACGTTTGGCTCACTGTATCTACGTCATTTGTAATTCTTGATAATACTTCTCCGTGCGTTGTTTTATCAAAGTATTTCAGCGGCATCCGGTTAATTTTTTCATCGATTTCTTTTCTGAAGTTATAAGATACCTTTTGGGCTACCCCGGAAATGATATAGCCTTGGATAATGCCAAACGCAGCGCTCAGTATATATAATCCAAGAAGTAACAAGGCGATGTTTCCGATATAGGTAAAGTCAATTGCCGCACCGGTTGCTCCTGTTACTTTATCTACAAGTCCTTCGAAAAGTTTTGTTGTTGCTTTTCCTAAAATTTTTGGACCGACGATTGTAAAGGCTGCACTACCGATCGCGAAAAAGATAACGACTAAGATTGATAATTTATAAGGTTTCAAGTACTCGAGGAGCTTACTCATCGTTCCTTTGAAGTTTTTTGCTTTCTCAATCTTTTGCATGCCGCCGCCCATATGACCGCCGCCATGACCACCTTGTTTGTTGTGCTCTATTTTTCGTTTGCTCATGATGACAACTCCTCTCTTGAAAGTTGTGATAAAGCAATTTGCTTATAAACTTCACAGTTTTCCATAAGCTCTTCATGCGTACCAGTTCCGACGATTTTTCCTTCATCCAGTACAATGATCTTATCTGCATTCATAATCGTACTGATTCTTTGCGCAATAAGTAAAAGAGTACTTCCTGCAATTTCATTGTTTAAAGCTCTGCGAAGCGCAGCGTCTGTCTTAAAGTCAAGAGCTGAGAAACTATCATCAAATATGAAGATTTCCGATTTTTTCGTAAGAGCACGGGCAATCGAAAGCCTTTGTTTTTGACCACCAGAAACGTTCGTACCACCTTGTGATATCTCTGTCTTGAAACTTTCAGGTTTTTCGTTAATAAACTCCATCGCTTGCGCAATTTCTGACGCTTTTACTAATTCTTCTTCACTTGCTTCTTTCTTACCGTATTTCAAGTTACTTTCAATCGTACCGGAGAATAAAACTCCTTTTTGCGGTACATAACCAATTTTTTCTCTTAATTCCTTTTGAGATACTTCTTTAACATTCGTACCATCTATTAAGATTTCCCCGCTTGTGACGTCGTAAAAGCGCGGAATTAAGTTGATTAATGTTGATTTCCCGCTACCTGTACTTCCAATGAAAGCTGTCGTTTCACCAGGTTTTGCAGTAAAGGTGATATTGGAAAGTACATCTTCTTCTGCACCTGGATATCTAAAGCTAACATTTTTAAATTCAACGTAACCTTTCTTGCCAGGCGAGAATGCTTTTGGCTCCGCTGCATCATGAATGGAAAGGTCAGTATCTAAAACTTCTGCGATACGTTGTGCGGATACAGAAGCACGTGGAACCATAATCGATACAAAAGAGATCATTAAGAAGGCCATGATAATTTGCATTGTATATTGCATAAATGCCATCATATCACCAACTTGCATATTTCCCATATCTACTTGGTGTGATCCAACCCAAATAATGAGTAACGTCACAGCATTCATGATAAACATCATCATTGGCATCATAAATGACATTAAACGGCTTACAAATAAATTTGTTTTTGTTAAATCTTGATTTCCTTTTTCAAATTTCTTTTCTTCATGTTTTTGATTGTTAAACGCACGAATGACAAGCATACCTGTTAACGATTCACGCGTGATTAAGTTAATTTTATCGACTAACTTTTGAATCATTTTAAATTTAGGGATAGCTACGCTAAATAAACCAATGACTAAGCTTAAAATTGCGATAACCGCAACGCCGATAATCCATCCCATGGAAAGGTCAGTACTTAGTACTTTAATGATGCCGCCTATACCTAAAATTGGTGCATAGAAGACGATTCGAAGCATCATCACCATCAGTGTTTGCACTTGCTGGATATCATTTGTACTTCTTGTGATTAACGAGGCAGTAGAAAACTTATCAAACTCAGCATTCGAGAAGCTCGTCACTTTCCGGAACACTTTCTTTCGCAAATCTCTGCCAAGCCCAGCTGATACTTTTGCAGCCAGTAAACTCACGATAACGGTAGCTGCCATACTTACTAATGATAAAAGCAGCATTTTCCCGCCAGAAGTAAGAATATAATTGGATTGAAGTTTATCTGTATCGATACCAATCTTTTTATATTCATTCTCAATGAATGAAACAGCCGCCTGTGTTACCATGCTGCCTGGCATCTTTTTAAACTTTTCATCCGCTTTTTCTTTCATCGCATCGATTTGATCTTGAGGGAGTTTCGCAATGACTGTGAAAGGATCTGTATTTGGCGGAAGCTTCATTTCTGTTTTGCTGTCATTACCGCCTTTTTCAATTCCTTGTGTTATTAACATCGGTTTCCCAAAGATATCATTCAGTTCACTGATTGTATTTTTATCCGTTGTATGTAGCTTATAAAGTGGTTCTTTATCAAGCTTTGGATAATCTTTTAAGTCATTTTTCAGTTCACTTCGGGAAAGATTGTTCTTATCTAACAGAACATAGTTGTCAGTTACTGTTTTCTTCTCTTTGTCATTCATAAAGAGCGTAAGTTTATCCATCTCACTTTTACGAATAACTTCAGGTACTGCGTTTTCGACACCTTTTTGTTGAATCCCTACATTGACAATGTTAGACATGTAGTCTGGCAGTGATAGATCGCATACTGCCTGCACAGTTAAAAGACATACAACCGCAATGATGGAAGTAACAAATGGTTTTAAATGTTTGATGATCTTTAACATTCAATGCATCTCTCCATTTTCCGTTTCTAATTTTGAATTTTTTCTTTTTTCTTCAGTTTACTCGCTCTTTATCTATTTTCGAACACAGATTAATTTTATGACTACATTAAGAGGTAATGCAAATTTTAGAGCTTAAAATATAAAGATAAATTGAAAACTTGAGGAGAGAGGATTTGGTCATGCGTGTTGATTAACGAAAAATAGATAGTTCTCTCTCGCCGTGCAAGTTCACTGAAAAGGGATGAGAAAGAAGTTGGTGAAGAACCCCCACTGATTAAGGTTTCACTTTATAACGACAATTTCATACGTGATGTATCTCACAACATAAATGGCTATATAACTTTACAATGAGGATATAAATTGATAGGAGGGTTTAATTGTGATTAACCGTGATTTTAACAAAAATCCATTTATTGTGATATGGGAGTTAACGAGAGCATGCCAATTAAAATGTCTTCATTGTCGTGCGGAAGCTCAGTATCATCGTCATCCTCTTGAGCTAACATTTGAAGAAGGTAAAAAATTAATTGATGATATATATGAAATGAATAATCCGATGCTTGTTTTTACTGGGGGTGATCCGTTAATGCGCCCGGACGTATATGATATTGCAGATTATGCGATAAAAAAAGGTGTTCGAGTATCTATGACACCAAGTGCTACTCCAAATGTTACGAAAGAAACAATTCAAAAAGCAAAAGAAGTAGGGCTTGCAAGATGGGCATTTAGTTTAGATGGGCCAACAGCTGAAATACATGATCATTTTAGGGGGACAGAGGGATCATTTGAATTAACAATGAATGCGATTCGTTATTTGCATGAATTGAAAATTCCTATTCAAATTAATACGGTTATTTCTACTTATAATGTGGATGTACTTGAAGATATGGCAAAGTTAGTAGAGAAATTAGAGTGTGTGCTTTGGAGTGTATTTTTCTTAGTTCCAACTGGGCGCGGCAAGGAAACAGATATGATTTCACCAGCCGAGCATGAAAGAGTATTCCAATGGCTATATCAATTAAGTAAAAAGGTTTCATTTGATATTAAAACAACGGCTGCTCAGCACTACAGACGCGTTGTTATTCAACAAAAAATGAGAGAGAATAAAAAAGCAAATCAGGCTATTCAATATCAAGATGTATTGATGAATGGAATGACGGGGCAAATTGATGGACTTGGTCGTGCTCCAAAAGGGGTAAATGATGGAAATGGCTTTGTATTTATCTCTCATATTGGAGATGTGTATCCAAGTGGGTTATTACCTATCAAAGCCGGGAATGTTCGAACAACACCACTAGCTGATATTTATCGAAACTCTCCGATCTTCCAAGACTTGCGTAACCCGGACAAGTATAAAGGAAAGTGTGGGGTTTGTGAGTTCCGATATGTTTGCGGAGGATCTCGTTCTAGAGCTTTTGCGATGACTGGAGATTACATGGAAAGTGAACCTTTCTGTGTATACATTCCAAAAGCATTACGAAAACAGAAACAAAACGTATAAAAATGGGACATGAGTACTTTTTACTCACGTCCCATTTTTTGAATGAGCATTTAGAGGGAAGTAAAGCATATTGAAATCCTATTAATAGCCCCTTATAAACCCCTACCAAGCCCCTTGCAAGTAATAAATCATTACAAAAACAAAAGAATTACTGCTACAAGAATCTTAAAAAAACAAAAACAAAAAAACTACTACAAGAATTTAAAAAATAAAAACAAAAGAACTACTACTACAAGAATTTCAAAAAAAATAAAAATCAAATTACCAAATTCCCGCTTTTCTCCTTATATATAGTAAGGAACAGCATTTTAAAAACGGGAGGAATATAGATGGCGGTATATCGAAATGTGCAGGTGAATTTTTGGCAAGATGAGTTTGTACTCGACTTAACGCCGGAGGAACGCTATTTTTACATATATTTGCTGACATGTTCGAAAACGACGCAGTGCGGAATGTATCCGTTGCCACAGCGTTTAGCAGAGATGGAAACGGGCTACAACAGGGAGACTGTTGATAAATTGTTGCAGCGGTTTATCGAATATGGAAAGATCTTATACGATGCGAAAACGAAGGAGTTATATATCATAAATTGGCTTCGTTATAACCCAATTACAAATCCGAACGTTGAGAAATGTGTACTTCGGGAGTTAAAGACTGTGAAAAGTAAACAATTTGTTCAGATGTTTCTTCAAAAGTGCTTGGAGGAAGAGATGAATATTCCGCTGTTGGTAGCGCATTTCGGTATTCCGGTTGAAACGCCAGAAGAAGAGCCTGAAAGCTGCGGGGCAGAGAAGGAAATAGAACCGGGCACGAATGTATTTGCGTTTTATGAACAAAACTTTGGCAGCTTGTCACCGTATACGGCTGAGGAACTGACTGCGTGGATAGAAGATTTGTCAGAGGAACTCGTCATAAAAGCACTCCAAATTGCCCATGAAAACAATAAGCGGACGCTTGCGTATGTGAAGGGAATTTTGCGAGATTGGCACGGAAAGAGATTTACGAGAGTCAGCGAAGTAGAGGAGGCGGCGGTGAAGTTTCGGAAGAAAGGGTCGTCCATTGTTTTGGAGACTGAGCAGTTTCTAGAGGAATGCGAGGAGTGGAAGAAAAACGTGCCATCTGAAGATGAACTGCAGAAGTTCTTAACAGAAAAGGGGTGGCGTCCATGAGCATTCAAAACGTCGAAGCGGAACAAACGGTATTGGGTTCACTCCTCCTTGATGGAGAGCTTATTAAAGAGTGCAGGTTGACGGAACACCACTTTTCTACTGCTTTGCATCAAGCGATATTTAAGCTAATACGGGAAGTAGAGGAAGACGGCCAGCCGCTTGATCTCGTTACGCTCGTTTCGAAAATAGATCCTTCTTTTTTAGCGCAAATTGGCGGGATTGAGTACTTTGTTAACATCATCGAAAGTGTACCGACGACTGCCAACTTCACTTATTACGAGGGGCTAGTTCGAAGTGCCTGGAAAATGCGCCGTGCAGGAATGGTCGGGCACAGTATGAGTGAACGACTTTTGGCGGAGAAGGATGAGAAAATCATCGGCGAGGCGATTACGGCTCTTTGTGAACTAGAAGAGGAAGAGTGTACGTTAGATTTTGACTTAAAGGATACGCTAGTTGGCTTATATGAAGAGTTTCACCAAGACGTAGAAGAACTAACAGGTATTGAAACTGGTTTTTCCGCTTTAAACAAGATGACGTGTGGTCTGCAAGATGGTGAATTTGTTGTAATTGGAGCGCGGCCTTCGATGGGGAAAACAGCGTTCGCTTTAAACATTGCCTTTCATGCAGCTAGATCGGGCGTTGCAGTTGGATTGTTTTCTTTAGAGATGAGTGACAAGCAACTGTTAAAACGGATGGTTTCCTGCGCCGGCGGAGTATCAGGGAAGAGGCTGAAAAATCCGAAGCATCGTTTCACGATCGAAGACTGGGAAAAAACGAGTTATGCCTTCGCGGAAATTGGCGATCTCTCGCTAGAGATTTATGATAAAGCAGGTGTGACAACACAGGAAATTTGGGTGCAGGTTCGCAAGCTAAAAAGAAAGCATCCTAATAAAAAACTGCTCGTCATTATAGATTACTTACAGCTCATTACAGGCGATGCGAAATATAGAGGAAATAGGTTTCAAGAAATGAGCGAAATCTCCCGCAAACTGAAGTTGCTAGCTCGCGATTTAAACGTGTGCGTCGTAGCACTGTCGCAGCTATCCCGCGCGGTTGAGTCGCGCCAAGATAAACGTCCGCTTTTATCTGACTTAAGAGAAACAGGACAAATTGAACAAGATGCCGACATCATAATGTTCATGTACCGAGACGATTATTATGATAAGGAAACAGAGCATAGAGATGTGACAGAAATTCATGTGGCGAAGCATCGGAACGGGCCAGTTGGGGTAGTGAAACTTTGGTTTTTGAAGGAGTATGGGCGATTTGTAGAGTGATGTATCTATTGAAGGAACACGAAGTTATTGATATGCGATGATTTTGGTCGTCTATCCCGCTATTCGCGGGCAGTAAGACTCCCGCCTCAAAATTCAGCGAAAGCAAAGAATTTAGGTGGGGGATAAACTGCTGGCATGCGCCCGATTGGTGATAGAAGTTTCACTTTATATTTTACTATTTTTTGTGTTATTTACTTTTGTATTAAATGCTGTTACTATATTGATATCATTTTCATAGCTTAATGCATACTCTTTTGGAAGCGCTTAATTGAAAAATTATATGCATTTCAAATGTATGATCTGTTGTAAATGTATCTAAATACAAGCAGTTTCTCTGTCACATGTTATTGGAGAAGAGGAATTGCTTTTTATCGTTAAAACTATGAAAAAATGAATGTATGATGTGAGGAGGTATCGTTGTGAAAAACAGTTTTGTTTTTCACAAGAATATATATGGGGAATGTTGGATTATTACTTTCTGGTGCAGCGCTCTTTTTAAATAGCTTTGTGATGCTAGGAAAAGCGGACGAAAAGAGTGTAGGTGTTTTTAATTTATTTGTAGGTGTACTGCAAATTATTATTCCTTTCTATTTAATTGTAGTATCTGATCAAAGTAATTGGACAGTTTATTTATATGCAGCTACTTTTTTATTTGGTTTCACTTATTTATATGTAGGAATTACTTTCATTGCAGGATTGAAGGGTGATGGATTAGGCTGGTTTTCTCTTTGGGTAGCGATTATTGCAATACTCTACATGATTGTAGCTATTATACATTTTCATGATATCGTTAATGCGTTAACTTGGTTGATGTGGGCATTTCTATGGTTCTTATTTTTTATTTCGAATGCACAGAAAAAGAACATCAATTATTATGTTGGAAAAATAGCTTTTGTACAGTCATGGGTTACACTAACTGGCCCTGCTCTTCTTTCCCTTATAGGTGTATGGGAAACTTCTTATGTATATAACTTATGGATATGTATATCTATTCTTTCGATTATATATTTCTGTGTTTGTACATTTAAGTTGAAAGGGAATGTAAATGCTGTTCATAAAAATATAGATACGCACACCGTTGAAAAGTGTGGAAACACGAAGTGAAGTTAATTTATTAAGCTAGGATTGATCACAATCCTAGTTTAGCTGAATAAGAGAATGGAGCATCATCAAAAATGATTTTGATGATGCTTTTTTTGTAGAAATAAAACTTTTGAGCGGCCTCGTTTTTGGCATGAAAATAAAGTGAAACTTTAATCAGTGGGAGTATTACTGCCCACGAGTAGCGGGATAAAGAATGGTCTTTATGTCCGAAAGATGAAATAGATCATTCTTGCTAACTACAGAATAATGATCATGGAGTCCATACGAAAAATCCCTCGATACTATAGAAAGTATTGAGGGATTTTGATTGATAAAGAGGGGGGAGTTGCTAAAATTTGCAAGATGCTAGTTTTTCAAGCTAATACCTCAATTATAGATGTGTGTGATCGTTTATAAGATTATCATAATGTAGAAGCTGTAGGGTGTTGTATTTTTTCTTTGTTAGATGAAAAAAATAAACGTTTAAAATGTTTGTTTTGTGAGATTATTTTATAGGTAGTGTATAATATCCTCTCTGCTTAGAGGTTGCCCAAAAGTTTCACTTTTCGATATGATTCAGCTCAGCGAATCGACTACTTACATGTCGAATATCGTCGAGTGGTCTTTAAAACGTGTCGAAGCGCCGATATATTGCAAAGAGTGGTCGATAACGAAAAAGAGATGATTAACAACGAGCAGATTGCATGAAATAGAGAATAGAAATACTTATTTCATTATTTCGCTTTGCGTTGCTTGTCCACTTACGATTGGTGTATATCGTAATATATTTCTTAATTATTAAATTGATTATCACCAGCAAAAAAAGTAAAATAATAGTAGAGATGTAATGAAAGGGGAATTGAAATTCTACATGTGGCAAATCTTGTAATGATTACGAAATGAAATGAATAGCGTGCTTTTCCTATCTATACGGGTGGAGTGTGTCTATTTATTGAGATGATAATCATACAAGGGATGCATGGTGTGGAGTGATCATTCCATTTACTAGGCGGATACCTGTGTGTATCGGCTTTTTATTTGTTATGAGAATAATACATCTCTACTTATACATATCATCGTGTCCCTATTTAATAGGGGGAATATGAAATGACACATTTACAAAATAAAGTTGCACTTATAACAGGAGTAAGTAGTCCAAGAGGGATTGGCGCGGCTATATGCCGCGAATTCGCTTCTCAAGGTATCGATATTTTCTTTACGCATTGGCAGTCTGAAATTGGTTGGCCAGAGACATTTGAAAAAGAGATTTTGGAATTAGGAGTTCGCTGTGACAGCTTAGAAATGGATCTGTCAGATGCAAATGCTGCCTTTGCAATAATGGATACTGTTTCAAAGCAGTTTGGTTCTCTTTCGATTTTAGTGAATAATGCAGCATATTCAACGAGTGATGGATATGAAGAGTTAGATGCTCATACACTTGATAACCATTATGCTGTTAATATGAGGTCGACTTTTCTTCTTTGTACGGAATTTGCTCGTCGTTTTGAGAAATCGAATAGAGGCGAAGGAAGAATTATTAATATGACATCTGGACAAGAGCTCGGGCCAATGATTGGGGAATTGGCCTATGCTGCAACGAAAGGAGCAATTGTTGCTTTTACGAAGTCGTTATCGGCAGAACTTGCACCTTTAGGGATTACGGTTAATGCGGTAAACCCAGGACCAACAGATTCAACGTGGATGACGGATGAAATTAGAAAACATCTGTTACCTAAATTTTTAATGGGACGCATTGGTATGCCGGAAGATGCAGCGCGCATCGTGGCATTTCTTGCTAGTTGTGATGCAAGGTGGGTCACGGGTCAAGTGATTAACTCAGAAGGTGGGTTTTTGCGAAGTTAAATGAAGTAACATTGATAAGTGTATTTATATTAATGTTAAATAAGAAAAGACATCCAAAAGGATGTCTTTTCTTATTTTTTAGATCTACATATTAATTGGGTTTGATAGAGTTGGGTTTTTACTGTAAAGATTGAAGAAAAAAATGTGTTATAACTCTATGTCATTGTAACATTATTTTAGAAGAGGTATTTATGCAATTTTACATACATGGAATGTTTAATATGGTGATTCTTAACTCGAAAATTTAATTACTCGAAAATTCTCTCCTTGTATATTTCTAATATCTAAAGCTTCTCTATCGTTAGTATGTCCTGTTAAATAAACAGTTTCTGAATCCTTTTTTACTACAAACATTGCATGATAATAACTTCCGCCTGATTTTTTTTGAAGTTGTATAACATCCCCAACTTCAATATCCCTCATAATATTTAATTTATCTGGAGTAATTACTCTTTGAGTTTTACTCCAAAAAGTATAAAAATCTTCGACGTTTATCCATGTACTAGATTCAGTAAAAATATTATCACCTTGTTTTTTGCTGTACCAGTAATTTTTATTTGTATCAATTCCTGAAGGTTTTATAGTTGATGGAAGTGTTTCTTGTATTCCGCCAGCTTTTAGAATTTGAGAGACATAATTCATACAATCGTTTGGATCCCATTTTGCATACTCAGGATTCCTCTTGTTCCACCAGTTATTCACATAATCTAATGCATTTTTTATATTAATTTGTTGAGTTCCGATTAAATTATCAGTCACTAATTCATCTTGGTTTTTTTGATAGTTATCTGTTGTTGATGCTAAAGCAATTGTATTGTCTAGTGTATTTTGAGTAACCAAAATGCCCAAAAATAATGTTGTGCATATAATTTTTTTCTTAAATTTCATACAAACCTCTCCTTACTATTGTTTTTTGAATTTAATTATATTGTTTTGGTGATATCGCGTACATTTTACATAAATTAAGAGATTCCTTTGTTTTATTTTTTTAATAGGGTATTTATGTTAATCCGAAATAAATCTTATTAAACTCGGATTATTTTTATACACTATCAAAAACCTAATATTGTAAAAATTTCCACAAACTAATGAAGAAACCTTTTAAAAAAAATTGAGAAACATTTGTTATAAATAAGAAACCATTTCATGCTATTATGATTCCTCCTAAACATTATTTGGCAGTCTAGGGATCTGTGGCGGTATCCCATACCCATCAACCCTCAAATACAAAAAACGTTATCCTTTCTAATAGTTTAGCTTGTTTAGAAAGAATAACGTTTTTTTAATTCATCACAAATAAATGCTGCGTTATTGGCGACTGTCGCTGAGTCAAATCGTCTTGTTTACGAATACAGTATTATCATGGTACAATATGGATATTAACGACGGAAAGGATGATGGGTGGACGATGATTAACTAATCTTATTTTTACATGTTGAAATTTGATATTTCAATTAATAAAAAATAGGATTAGTCTGCCCATTTTCCATAAGAACGTATTGCTATTCCATACAATAGCTTATTTGGGTATAAATAATATAACGACTAATCCTGCCAAATATAATTGGGAGGATTTTTTTGTTCTCCTTTTATCGGAAGGGATCGATAGTATGAAGGAACTTTTAAAATTAAAAGATGTTTATGTAGAAATAATGGAACATTCTTTGTTAGAACAAATGAAAGTTACAGTGAAGCAAGGAGATGTTATTGGAGTTATAGGGCGAAACGGTGCTGGGAAATCAACTGTTTTGCAATTGATAAATGGAAAAATAGAACCGACAAAAGGGCAGCTAGAATGGCAACAGATGAATGTAACGATGGCATATGTTGAACAAGAGAAAGAGGTCTTTACATCTAATGAAGTAACGACAGTAGAAGCGGAACTTCTTGCGAAATGGGACGTACCAACGAACGATTTTCATACGTTAAGTGGTGGCGAAAAACTGAAAATTCGACTTGCGAAAGGATTTGCGCAAAATTCAACCCTTTTAATGTTAGATGAACCGACAAATCACTTAGACGAACATGGTACAGAACTTTTGATTGAACAGATAAAAAGCTATCGTGGAACAATCATTGTTGTATCACATGATCGGTATTTCTTAGATGTTGTTGCGACGAAAATTTGGTCGATAGAAGATAGACAGTTAATTGAGCATAAGGGGAATTACACGAGTTATATGAAATTTCGAGAACAAAAAAGGCTTACGCAGCAGCGCGAATATGAAAAGCAACAAAAAAACATTGAACGTATAGAATCGCAAATAAAAGAATTAACATCATGGTCACAAAAAGCACATGCACAGTCAACGAAACAAGAGGGATATAAAGAATATTATCGTGTTAAGGCGAAGCGAACGGATGCACAAGTGAAGTCAAAACAAAAACGTCTGGAAAAGGAGCTTGAAAAAGAGAAAATAGAGCGTGTTAAGCCAGACCAAGTTGTAGAGTTTTCCATTCAAACGAATAAAAAGGTAGGGAAGCGTTTTTTAGAAGTGAAGCAATTAGGAAAATGTCTTGAGGGAAGAACATTATTTGAGAAAGTGAATTTCACAATTCAACATGGCGAGAAAATAGCAATCGTTGGTCCGAATGGCTGCGGGAAAACAACGTTATTGAAGATGATTATGGGGCATGAAGTGGCCCGAGGAGAAGTATGGGTTTCACCATCTGCAAACATTGGTTATTTAACACAAGAAGTATTTGATTTACCACTTGAAAAAAGACCAGAACAATTATTTTATAAAGAGACTTTTGAAGAAAGAGGAAAAGTCCAAAATTTAATGAGACATTTAGGGTTTACATCTTCACAATGGAAAGAGCCAATTAAGCACATGAGTATGGGTGAGCGTGTAAAGTGTAAGCTCATGAAGTATATTTTAGATGAAAAAGATGTGCTGATTTTAGATGAACCGACCAATCATCTTGATTTACCTTCCCGCGAACAGCTTGAAGCTACATTAGCAGATTATAATGGCACATTGCTTATTGTTTCGCATGATCGGTACTTCCTTGAAAAAACGACTAACAGTAAACTAGTGTTTTCAAACAATCATATACAAAAGCAATTGAAAGAACCATCTCAAAAAATAGATAATCTCACCGAATTACGTTTAAAGCTTGAAACAGAAAGACAAGAAGTTTTAGGGAAACTTAGCTTTTTAACTCCTAAAGATGAAGCGTACACGGAGCTTGATAAAAGATTCAATGAACTTACAAAGCAAATAAAGGAGCTTTAATACTCGGATAAGAATGTATGAGTTGCTTAGAAAAAAGAAAAGCTGCTTTCTCTTAGTGTAGAGGAAAGCAGCTTTTCTTTTTCATTTGCTTCGTACGTCATCGTGATCTTTATCAACAATCATTTCTCTTCATTATAAAAGCATGAGTTCAATACCAAACTCATGCCTAGGAATTAGTCAAATTTCAAGAATTAAGACAGATAGAAGTGTTGCTACCAAAACTAAGCCAATCGTTAAAGCTTTAGTAACTGCAATAAACGCTGATATAGATTTATTGGAAAAGAATATCAGGGCTTATCTCATTTGAAAAGGGAAAATTAGTTTCATTTATCTTAACCTCATCAATCAATTCTCGAAAATGACAGGATTTTTGCAGCGAAATAGAAAAAAATAGGGACAGCCGAGATGCGTATCTCGGTTGTCCCTATTTCTATACTGCGGTAACTATTCAGCCGTACATTTCATTTTTCAGCACATAGATTGCTGCCATGAAGATAAAAACGCCCTACACACCTTGCTACCTTTTTTTTGTTTTCAAACTTTGCGCGTGGCAGGAAAAGGCACTGACCGCTCCTATACATAGCCAGTCTCTCTTGACCACTTAAAAAATGCTTTTCCGTCTTTTTTCATAGAGTGACTGAATAGTTACATACTGCGCGGAGTTTGTCCGCTATTTAACAATCAGAACATGAGGAAAGTAATTGATAATCTATATAACTAGGATCATAGTAAATGAATTGGTTTCCTCCTAAATTTAACCATCCATTTTGTTCGTAATATACTTTATAAGCTTCATTTTGATATAATGTACGAATCACATTACCATTCAAAGAAGGTTGATCTCTTAAATTCACATTATCACCTGTAATTGTAGCAACACCTATATAGTTGCAATAACAAATATAGCTAGGATCATAATAAACAAATTCATTTCCTCCTAAGTTTAACCATCCATTTTGTTCGTAATATACTTTATAGGATTCATTACGATTTAATTTTCCAATGACATTGCCACTCAAAGAAGGTTGATCTCTTAAATTTACATTATCACCTGCGATTGTAGCGACTCCTATAAATGCGCTGCTAGGTCCGTTGTTATTATTACCGGTATCCAAATCTACATAGGATATATTCAAATCGACATCCCCGTTAATGCCTTCTATACTTCCGGTATCTGTGTATTGCCAAATATCACAATCCATTCCAGGGCCGCTTGTACTATAACGTGCAACCCATAACAAGGTGTTTTGTAAACGTGAAATGTTTAGGCTATTTTTGAAGAAATATAGATTGCTATAAACGCCAGTACTAGAATACCCCGCATTTTTTAATTCTGTTAAAAATGCATTCACAGCATCTGTTAACGTATTCGGATCTAAATTTCCATCATTGACTTCTACATCGACAAATACAGGGGCAGTTAACGTGACGCTCTGTAAATTTTTAATAAAGAAAGCAGCCTCTTGTCTTGCATCATTAATAGAGATTGCTCGAAAAAAGTGGTAAGCTCCTGTCAGAATACCAACATTGTTCGCACCGTTTATATTGTATTGAAAAGTTGGATCTACAAAATTGCTACCTTGCTCAGAGCCTTCTGTTACTTTTGCAATCATAAAGGTTACTTGATTCGGATCATTCTTTACTTGATTCCAATCAATTCTACCTTCATGGTGACTCACGTCAATTCCAAATGACATAATATAACACTCCAAAAAAAATATTTAATCTTTTGAGGGATTATACTATTTTATATTCTGAATATCTTAAAATGTTAATAAATATGTAAGGGAATTTGTATTATTTCTCATTTAAATTATGATAGGATTCGACTAAGACATATGTATTGCAGTCGAACCCTATGACCATCAAGCTCATGTTATAAACAAAAATCTTGTTTTCATTTGGATAGAAAAATGCTTGCTTTTATCATTTGAGAGATTATTTGTTTCGTAAGCTGTTCTTTATATTTACCAAACAGGTTTTACGCTCGATGATAATTTCCCTTCATTTGCTTCATACACTAATTTTGTTAAATCTTCTTTGAGCATTTGCATTCGTTCAGCACCTATGTTTTCAATCCAGCGCCCCTCAATTTTAGCTAGTATCTCATCTTTTGCTTTTACTGCTAACCAACCTCGTTCGGTTAAAACAATAATTTTCCCTCTTTTATCTGTGGGATGACTCTGACGCATTACATAACCACCTTTTTCAAGATGATCGACCATTTTACTCACAGCTTGCTTTGTAATTCCTAAGTATTCAGCTAGTTCTATCCCTGTTGCTCCGTCAGGGATGATGCGTTTAAACATAAAACCATGTGCAGGTCTAATATCTCCAAAACCTAATTCATTCATTCTGTTATTTAGTTCATCAATCAATGTACTAAAGGATAATGACAAAAGTGATGTAAGATCTAATTCACGAATTACTTGATGATTCATCTATAATTCCTCCTTAAATAAGGTCAATTAAGTTGACTTTATTTGAATTTTATTGTACTATGCGTAATGTGGTCAATCAAGTTGACTATATTTTAAGAGAAATGGGATATCCTTTTTAACATATTTCGAAAAGAATTCCCCTTCCTCAAGGAATGAGAAGGGTGAAGCCCAATGAGTAGGGAGGGGATGAATTTTGGTTGGCGTAAGCCAAAAGGTTGAAAAAGGCATTTCCTCAAATTAGATAGAATGTATGTAAAGAATGCTTTTGATCCCAAGGTTATTGTTTGCTGGCTGTGGGCAGTTCACCATTAGAAATGATAAAACAATACATCGAAACTTAAGGACAAAACTAACGAGGGGTGATGACAATGTTGTTGAATCAAAAATATGAAATCTTCCCAACAGAAGCACAAAAAGAAGTGTTAGACCGTTGGTTGCAATATTGTCGTCAAAC
>Ga0209025_1002279_pt1 | contig 20933 bp, 17 predicted proteins | sample AraplaMF_Col_mLB_FD_184256 | JGI IMG/M metagenome (GOLD analysis project Ga0209025, IMG submission 184256) | Arabidopsis root microbial communities from the University of North Carolina, USA - plate scrape MF_Col_mLB (SPAdes) (version 2) | ecosystem: Host-associated > Plants > Roots > Endosphere... | reverse complement strand
ACCCGGGTGCGCTTCGCTTACCCGGGCTACGGTGGCTTTCGTTCCGAACGTTCAACGTAGGATGGGTTTCGCAAAGCGAAACCCATCATCCAGGCGCAAGAGCGATGGGTTTCGCGTGGCGAAACCCATCCTACGGGGCGCGGGTTTCCGCCAATGCCAGCGACACCAGCCGCGCCTCCAGTCTCTCGCCAAACCCGCGAGGCGAATCCAGCGCCATCCGCACCAACGCATCGCCATCCAGTGGCTTCGATCCCAACGCACGCCACACCGTGCGCAACTTCGCACCGCGCGTGGATGTGTTCGCCTTCAGCCACGCCAGCGCCTTCACCAGCCGCTGTTCCACCGGCGTGAAATCGCTGCCCAGCGGATAGTCCGGCAACGCGCCGCTCTTGTGGAACGGCCGCAGCGCAGCGGCCAGTCGTTCCGGCGTGTTGCGCGCGGCCGACGCAGGCAGCGCGAAATCGCCGCGCAGCTTGCCCTCGCGCTTGGCGACATCCACCAGTCCCTGCTGGAAACGCGCGTCGGCGATGCCGGCCATCGCGATCACGCAGTCCTCGTCGCAACGGCCGCGGATGTCGGCGATTCCATACTCGCTGATGTACACATCGCGCAGATGACGCGGGATCGTGGTGTGCCCGTAGTTCCACACGATGTTCGAGGTGACCTTGCCGCCGGATTCGCGCGCCGCGCGCAGCATCAGCGTCGAACGCGCATCGGGCAACGCATGCGACATCGCAACGAAGTTGTACTGGCCGCCAACGCCCGAAACCACTCGGCCGTCCTCCAGTGCATCCGACGTCGCGGCACCCAGCGCGGTCGCCATCATGCAGGTGTTGAAGAAGCGCGCGTCGCGACGCTGCAGGCGCTCGAGTTCGATGTCGCCGACCAGATCGTTCACTTCGCCGACGCGACGCATGCCGATGGCGCGGCGCGTGTCGGGCGGAAGATCGCGTAACCACTCGTAGAATTCGGGCGAGCCGAGATAGAACGCGCCGTGCAGGAATTCGCCCTGCTGTTCGAGCAATGCGAGGTCGTGCGCGCTCGGGCCGCCGCGTTCGATGCGCTGCATCGCCGCGAGATCGTCCACCACGCGGCGCTTGATCACGCCGACTTCCACCAGTCGGCGGAAACCTTCGTTGATCATCTCGCTACAGCCGTACAGGCCGCGTTCGAACGGCGCGAGCGCTTCGTCGCCGGCACGCGGTGAACCGAGCGCACGCAGCACTTCGCGATACGCATCGTTGTCGACATGGCGCAGCACGAGCGCATGGCACAACGCATCGGCAAGCGCGCCGATGCCGATCTGCAGCGTGCCGCCATCGACCACCAGCGTACTGGCGTGGAAGCCGATCGCGTAATCGGCGTCGGTCACCGGCTGGCGCGGAAGGCCGAAAAGTTTCGGATACGGCGCCGGCGGCGTCACGATCGCATCGAAGAACTCCGGCGCGACCGTCGCGCTTCCGCCGAGCCACGGCAGGCACGGATCGATTTCTGCGACGAGCACCGGACGCGGCAAACCGCGCGCGACGACGGCATCGACCGAGTCGGCCGTCAGATCGGTGTTGCACGACAGCGACAGCCGCGTGCCGTCGGGCGAGCGCGCGACCTTCTGCACGATCGCGTTGAGGCCGCGGTCGGCAAGCGCGCGTGCCACGTGCGTGTAGTTCAGGCTCGCGTAGCGACGCTGCACCGGCACGGAGTTGAGCAGCGCGCCCGATTGCAGGTAGAACTCCTCGATCTCGACATGCGCCGGCAGCGCGTTGCGCTTGAGCGCCTGCACGTACGCCAGGCGCGGGAAGTCCGTACCGAAATGGCGCTCGACGAACGGCTTCACGAAGCGCGCTTCGAGCCCCTTGCCGCCGCTGGGCGGATCGAGCGACAGCGCCGTGTACAGGTGCAGCGGCCGTGACGTGTCGTTCTCCACGCGCGCGTACAGCGCGTTGAGCAGCCGGTGCGGCTTGCCCAGGCCGAGCGGCGCGCCGATGTGCAGCGGGCCGCGGATTCGCGTGAGCAGGAATTCGACGGCAGCGTCGACGGATTCGAAGGTGAGCGGAGCGGGACGGGATTCCATGGGCGGAAAGCCTAACGGCTACGGCGGTTTCTGTTCATGGGAATGTGCGTCACGGCGACTTCGGCGGATGACCGGCGCGAACCGGATCGACCTGTGGTCATGCGCGTTTTTCCGATGGGAAGAGGAATCGTGCGAGTTGTGAGCCGAGCAGCATCGCGACAACGAACACGATGGCATCGCTGCCGCCGTGCGCGAGGTTCGCCAGTGCCGGCCCCGGGCAATACCCCGCCAAGCCCCAGCCGATACCGAACAGCGCGCTGCCGGCCAGCAGGCGACGGTCGATGCGGGTGCCGGGCTGCGCCGGCAAGGCGCCGCCGTCGAGCGTGCAGCCACGTCGGCGCAGCCAGGCGAATCCGGGCGTCGCGACGGCGAGCGCGGCCCCCATCACCAGCGCGAGCGAGGGATCCCAGTGGCCCGCGACGTCCAGGAAGTTCAGGACCTTGTCGGGGTTCGTCATGCCCGACACCGCAAGGCCGAGACCGAACATCGCGCCGGCGACGAGGGCGTGCCCGATGCGCTTCACGACACGCCTCCGGCGACATGGCGCACCACGTAGACCGTCACGAACGCCGTGCCCATGAACACCAGCACCGCCCACAGCGAGCGCCGCGAGAAACGCGCGAGTCCGCAGATGCCGTGCCCGCTGGTGCAGCCATTGCCCAGGCGCGTGCCGAAGCCGACCAGCAGGCCGGCGATCGCGAGCCACGGCCATGGAAATCCAGTGCGCGGCGCCGCGCCCGTCCAGGCGAACCATGCGCCGGCCCCAAGGATCATCGCGACGAGGAAGGCCAGCCGCCAGCCGCGATCCGCGCGCTGGTCGATCGACGCGTTGACGATGCCGCTGATGCCGGCGATGCGGCCGAGCGTGGCGAGCAGGTACGTCGCGGCGAGGCCGATCAGCGCACCGCCGATCAATGCCGAGAGAGGCGTGAAGGACGTCGGCATGTCAGATGCGGTCGATGGGAATCTTGAGGTAGCGCACGCCGTTGCCTTCTGGTGGTGGCAATCGGCCGGCGCGGATATTGGTCTGCACGGCGGGCAGGATCAGTGCGGGCATCGCCAGCGTCGCATCGCGCGACGTGCGCAGCGCGACGTAGTCGTCTTCGGTCGCGCCATCGTGCACGTGGATGTTGTCGCGACGCTGCGCGGCGATCGTGGTTTCGCAGGCGATCTCGCGTCCGCCGGGACCGTAGTCGTGGCAGACGAACACGCGCGTGTCGCCGGGCAGCGATTCGAACAGGCGGCGGATCGAGCGGAACAGCGTGCGCGCGTCGCCGCCCGGGAAATCGCAGCGCGCCGTGCCGCCGTCGGGCATGAACAGCGAGTCGCCGGTGAACAGCGCATCGCCGATCAGGTACGCACAGCTGTCGCTGGTGTGGCCCGGCACCGCGATCACGCGTGCGTCGATCGCGCCGATGCGGAACGTGTCGCCATCGGCGAACAGGCGGTCGAACTGCGAGCCATCGGCGCGGAAGCCGTCTTCGAGGTTGAACACCGGGACGAAGGCCTTCTGCACGTCGCGGATGCCTTCGCCGATGGCGACATTCGCGCCGGGCCACTGCGCCTTCAACCACTGCGCCGCGCTGAGGTGGTCGGCATGCGCGTGGGTTTCCAGGATCCACTGCACGTCGAGGCCGCGTTCGCGTGCGGCGTCGGCCACCTTCTGCGCCGATGCGGTCGAGGTGCGCGCGGCCTTCGCATCGAAATCGAGTACGGGATCGATGATGGCCGCGGCGGTGCCGGACGGATCGCGGACGAGATAGGTCCAGGTGTTGCTGTCGGCGTGGAAGAACGGCTGGACGTCGGGCTTCATCGCGATCTCCCTGCGGGACCGGACGCCCCGCCGCGCCAATCTAGCGGATCGGCGCGAAGCGTGTGATCGCGCGGCGTTAAGTCAGCGCGACAGTGCGGCGTTGAGGGTGACGGCCAGTTCCGCGCCGCCGCGGCGCAGTTGTTCCTCGGCGAGGGGACGCCAGGTCTGGACGTAGTCGTTGCCGATCGTCGCCTTCGGCGGATAGAACCCCGGCCGCATCATGATCCGGCACGACGCCTGCGCCCATTGCGCCGACGGCGGCGACAGCGGCTGCGGCGGCAGGTCGACCGCGAGCGGGATCGCGCGCAGGCGATGGAGCCAGTCGGCTTCCTCGAGGTTCGCCGCCTTGAGCATGCCGCTGTCCCACAGCGAATGCAGGTTGGTGCCGCGGCCGTCGAACTGGAGCTGGAAATCGTTGCCGCCTTTGTCGCGGGCGAAGCCGGCGTGCAGCGGCTGGTGCACGTCGCCGACGAAATGCACGACGAACTTCAGCGCCTGCAGGCGTTCGGCCTTGCTGCGCGAGGCGTCGGCGAGGATCGCGGTCTGCGCGCGGATCGCCTCGACCACGCAGTTGCCGTCCTTGCAGTGCTTCGCGGCGTCGTACTGGCAGCCGTCCTCGGCGATGTTGACGTAGTGCCAGCTGCCGGTGCGCTTGCCCAGGTCCGGGTCGTGTTCGCGCAGTTCGTCCGCCCAGCTGGCGATGCCGGGCAGGGTTGGTTCGGCTTCGCCCTTGAGCAGCTCGGCGATCTGCGCGCGTGCCTGCGGGGTCAGATCGTCCCACGCCAGCGCGGCGACCAGCCGGTGGCCGAGACGGCCCCAGGCATGCGCTTCGTCCGGGACGAGGGCGAGGGACAGGACGAGGGCGAAAAGAAGACGGGCCATGTCGGGATTTTACCCGGCACGGCCCGCTTTCCGGATTGCCGGCACTGCCCGTTCGTGCGTCGGGCAATCGCCCGGCGCGCGTGGGCCGTCCGGACGTTCCCCGTCAGAACTTCATGACATAGGCGGCGCCATAGACCAGCGGGTCGATGTTCACCGTGCCGATGTTGGCGCCGTCGAGCTTGGCCTTGCTGTCGATGTCGATCCAGCGCATGTCGACGCGGATCGCGCTACGCTCGTTCAGCGCGAAATCAACGCCCGCGTGGGCGGCCAGGCCCCAGGAATCGTCCAGCTTGAGGTTCGTGCCGGCCAGCGCGCCGCGCGTGTCCTCGCTGAAGAAGGTCGTGTAGTTGATGCCCGCGCCGAGGAACGGCGAGACCTTGCCCTTGCTGTTGAAGTGGTACTGCAGCGAGACGGTTGGCGGCAGTTCCTTGGTCTTGCCCACGGTGCCCAGGCCGTCGATGGAGATGTCGTGCTCGAACGGCCATGCGGCGATGGCTTCGATGCCCAGGTTGTCCATCACGAAGTATTCGAACGTCAGCGTCGGCTTCACGTCGCTGTCGACGTGCACCGGCAGCGTGCCGTTCACGAGGTGGCCGTTGTCGGACTTGGGATCGACCGCGTGGACGCCGAAGCCGAGCGTCCAGTCGCCCTTGGACTGGGCGAGGACCGGAGTGGCGGCGCCGGCCAGGGCAAGGGCCAGGGCGCAGGCGAGGAGGGGTTTTTGCATGGATTTTCTCGTTTGGGCTTTTGTGGGAGCGCTCCCAGTCTCCGCACGGCCTCAAACGGGCGCTTGATCATGATCAATTAACTTCCGCGGCCTTTGCGGGGCCGTCGCGCAGGACCGCCTGTTAGAATGGGCGCTCGCGGTTTTCCCCTCGTCCGGGCGACACGTCCGGGCCTTCCACGTCCACCCGCCGCGCGCATCGCGGCCGCAGGAGCTTGCTACTCATGACCATCAAGGTTGGCATCAACGGCTTTGGCCGCATCGGGCGCAACGTGCTGCGCTCGGCCGTGCAGAACTTCGCTGGCGAGATCGAGATCGTCGCCATCAACGACCTGCTTGAGCCGGAGTACCTGGCCTACATGCTGCGTTACGACTCCGTGCATGGCCGCTTCAAGGGCGACGTGTCGGTCGAGGGCAACACGCTGATCGTCAACGGCAAGAAGATCCGCCTGACGCAGGAGCGGGATCCGGCCGCGCTGAAGTGGGACGAGGTCGGCGCCGACATCGTCATCGAATCCACGGGCCTTTTCCTGACCAAGGAAACCTGCCAGAAGCACCTCGATGCCGGCGCGAAGAAGGTCATCCAGTCGGCGCCGTCGAAGGACGACACGCCGATGTTCGTCTACGGCGTGAACCACACCACCTACAAGGGCGAGGCGATCATCTCCAACGCTTCGTGCACCACCAACTGCCTCGCGCCGCTGGCGAAGGTGCTCAACGACAAGTGGGGCATCAAGCGCGGCCTGATGACCACCGTGCACGCGACCACCGCGACGCAGAAGACCGTCGATGGCCCGTCCAACAAGGATTGGCGCGGCGGCCGCGGCATCCTGGAAAACATCATTCCGTCCAGCACGGGCGCGGCCAAGGCCGTGGGCGTGGTGATCCCGGAACTCAACAAGAAGCTCACCGGCATGTCGTTCCGCGTGCCGACCTCCGACGTCTCGGTCGTCGACCTCACCGTCGAGCTCGACAAGTCGGCCACCTACGCCGAGATCTGCGCGGAAATGAAGGCGCAGTCGGAAGGCGCGCTGAAGGGCGTGCTGGGCTACACGGAAGACAAGGTCGTCGCCACCGATTTCCGCGGCGACGCGCGTACCTCGATCTTCGACGCCGAAGCCGGCATCGCGCTCGATGGCACCTTCGTCAAGCTGGTCAGCTGGTACGACAACGAGTGGGGCTACTCGAACAAGTGCCTGGAAATGGTCAAGGTCGTCGCGAAGTAAGCCGCGTCTGACGCTGCACCGCGCAAGAGGCCGGCTCAATGCCGGCCTCTTGCTTTCCGGTGGCGCCGACGCCCTTGTTTTCCAGCCTTCCGGCCGCACACAAGCCTCATGAACGACACGCCCGAAACGCCCGGACAGGCCGGCGAAGATTCACTGACGCAGCAGCACCTGGCCGAACTGGTCGACCGCTTCTACGAACGCGTCCGCGCCGATCCCGAACTCGGCCCCGTCTTCAACGCCGCCATCGACGACTGGCCCGAGCACAAGCGCATGCTCACGCAGTTCTGGTCGTCGGTCGCGCTGGGCACGAAGAGTTATCGCGGTAATCCGATGGCCGCGCATCGCCCGCATCCGATCCGCGCCGAACATTTCGACCGCTGGCTTTCGCTGTGGCGAGATACCGCGCGCGAGGTCCTGCCGCCCGACCAGGTCGAACGCGTGTGCGCGTACGCGGAGAAGATCGGCTACAGCCTGCGTTATGGCCTGGGCCTGATGGAACGCAAAGGGGCGTTGCCGATCGGCCTGCCGACGGTCTGACGGAGTTTCCAAGACCACTCGTATTGCAAAGCGCCGGGGATTCATCGAGTCTGCGATCCCGTAGGGCCGGAACGACCGGTCCGGGGATATCGCATGGAAGGCTTGCTGGTCCTGGTGGTACTCGCGGTACTCGCGGTGCCGGTGTTGCTGATCGTTGCGCTGGTGTCGCTCAGCAACGTCAAGGCGCGGGTGGCGGATCTGGAACGGCAGCTCGATGCGTTGCTTAGCCCCGGCGTGCCGGTGCGCGAACCCGTCGCGCCACGCGAAGCGCCGGCCGTCCCGCAGGCGGCCCCCATGCCCGCTGCCGCGCCGCCGCCTGCGGTAGTGCGCGAAACGCCCGCGGCGCCCACGCCGCCACCCCAACCATCGCCACCGCCGCTGCCTCGGACCGAAACGCCGCGCATCGAGCGCCCGGTGCCCGAAACGCCGCGCATTCCAAGGCCTCGCGCGCACGTCGAACCGCCGCGTCCGGACCCGATCACCAAGGGCGTGCGGATGGTGAAGCGCTGGTTCATGACGGGCAACGTGCCGGTGAAGATCGGCATCCTCGTGCTGTTCGCCGGTGTCGCCTCGTTGCTGAAGTACGCCAGCGACCAGGGCTGGATGCGCATGCCGATCGAGCTGCGCCTCGCGGGCATCGCCGCGGCCGCGCTGGCGGCGCTCGTGTTCGCATGGCGCAAGCGCGAAGACAACCGCACCTTCGCGCTGAGCCTGCAGGGCGGTGCGATCGGCATCCTGCTGCTGACGGTGTTCGCCGCGTTCAAACTTTACGGACTCGTGGACGCCGGGCCTGCGTTCGGGCTGAGCGTGCTGCTGATCGCCGGTGCCGGAACGCTCGCCGTCCTGCAGGACGCGAAGGCGCTGGCGGTGTTCGCGCTGCTGGCCGGTTTCCTCGCGCCGATCTGGCTTTCGAACGGCAGCGGCAACCACGTCGCGCTGTTCTCGTACTACGCGGTCCTCAACCTCGCGATTGCCGGCGTCGCGTGGTGGAAATCCTGGCGCCTGCTCAACCTGCTGGGCTTCGTCTTCACCTTCGGCATCGGCGCCGCGTGGGGCGCGTTCGATTACCGCCCGGAGAAGTACGCGACGACCGAACCTTTCCTGCTGCTGTTCTTCGCGATCTACCTGGCGATTCCGCTGCTGCATGCGCGCCGTCAGCCGGAAGGCCGGCGCGGGCTGGTCGAAGGCTGCCTCGTGTTCGGCACGCCGCTGGTCGCGTTCGCGCTGCAGGCCGGATTGCTGGCGGGCGACCGCCTGCCGCTCGCGTTCAATGCGCTGGGGCTGGCGGCGATCTACGCGCTGCTCGCGGCCGCATTGCGCCGCCGCGAGGACTATCGCGCGCTGGTGCCGATCTACGCATTGCTGGCGGTCGGGTTCGCCACGCTCGCGGTGCCGCTGGCGTTGTCCGCACGCGCGACGGCGAGCATCTTCGCGGTCGAAGGCGCCGCGCTGGTGTGGCTGGGGCTTCGCCAGCAACGTCGATGGCCGCAGCTGGGCGGCACCTTGATGCAGCTGCTTGCCGCGTATGCGTTCAGCGTCGGCAGCGCGATGCAACCTGACGTCGCGATCGCCAATCCGGTCTTCATGAGCGCGCTGCTCATCGCGCTGGCCGGTCTTGCTAGCGCGTGGAGTTACGCGAGCAAGCGCGGCTACGAAACCTCCGCGACGATGTTCTACCTGTGGGGACTGGCGTGGTGGCTGGGCAACGCGGCCAACGAGATCGAACGCTTCGTCGCGCAAGGTCAACGCGTGGACACGCTGTTCATCGTGATCGCGGCGACCGGCTGGCTGGCGGCGGAAGTGCAGCGTCGTCGCCCCGCGACCGCGCTTGCATGGACGACGCTGGTTGCGCTGGCCCTGGCCGCGCCGATCGCGTGGTGGCAGGCCGAGGTCCACGAGCATCCGTTCAACGGCCTGGGCACGGTGAGCTGGATCGCGTACGCGGTGCTGGGCGTGAGATCGCTGTTGTGCCTGCGCGCCAGCGCGCACTCCACCGCGACGCGCGCGCAGTTCGTGTGGCTGCTCGTGTGGCCGCTGGCGGTCAGCCTGCTGATGGAATGGCTGAGCCAGCGTTTCGGGTTGGCCGGCGGCTGGCGCGTGCTGGGTCTGGCGTTCCCGTGGTGTGCGCTCGCGGCGCTGAGCCTGTTCCGCTGGCGCTGGCTGTCCGCGCCGATCGGCGAGGGTTTCGATGCCAGTCGCATGGCCCTGCAGGCGACGGTCGTCTCGGTGCTCGCCATCGGCTGGCTCGTCGCGCTCTTCAGCGCCGATGGCGGCGCGCCGTTGCCGTGGATCCCGCTGCTCAATCCGCTCGAACTCGCGCAGCTCGCGGTGCTGGTGCTGCTGGCGTGCTGGTTGTATAGGGACGAAGTGCCGGAGGAGTTCCAGCGCCTGCGTCCGCTGGTGCTCTCGCTGGCCGGCTTCGCGCTGGTGACCGTAGCGGTGCTGCGCTGCGTGCATCACTGGGGCGGCGTCGCGTGGACCGACGCATTGCTCTGGACCGGACTCGCGCAGACCAGCCTGAGCGTCACCTGGAGCGTGCTGGGCGTGATCGGCTGGGTGCTGGGCTCGCGACGCGGCCATCGCGGACTCTGGCTCGCCGGCGCGGTGCTGATGGGCGTGGTGCTCGCGAAGCTGCTGCTGATCGACCGCGGCAACCTCGGCAACGGGCTCGGCATCGCGTCGTTCATCGCGTACGGCCTGCTGTGCACCGTCGTCGGCTACATCGCACCGGTGCCGCCGCGCCATCACGCAACCACGGACGAGGCCGAGGCCGAACCTGCATGAAGAAGCTCCTCCTGTTCGCCCTGCTGCCTTTCGCCGCGAACGCGGGCACCGAGTACGCGCGGCAATGGCCCGTGCAGCTGGGCACGCCCGACGCCGGCGCGTACCGCATCGTGCTGGACGAATCGGTCTATCGGCAGCTGGAATCCTCACAGCTCGCCGACCTCGACGTGCTCGACGCGCAAGGCCAACCCGTGCCGGCTGCATTGCTCGATCCCGCAGGGCCCGCGCAATCGCGGACGCGTACGGTCGAACTGCCGTGGTTTCCGCTTCCGCCGCAGTTCCGCGGAAACGACGTGGCATCGATCAGCGAGATCGCCACCGACGGAAGCCTGCGCCGGGTCCAGTTGAACGTCGTCGGCGGCGGTTCCGTCGCGGGCAACGGCTTCCTGCTCGATGCCAGTCGCGTCGAAGCGCCCGTGCATGCGCTGCGTTTCCAGTGGACGCAGGGACAGGCGCCCTTCGACCTGCGCGTGCGGGTGAGCGCTTCGGACGACCTGCGCCAATGGCAGACCGTCGCCGACGAGGCGCATCTGGTCGAACTCGCGAACGCCGGCCAGCGCGTGCTGCGCGACAGCATCGAGCTGGCGCCGGTGAAGGCGCGCTATCTGCGCGTGTCGCCGCTGGATGCGCAGGCGCAGGGGCTGCAGTTGTCGACGGTCACCGCACAGGTCGAAACCGCCGCGGCGACGGCGCAGTGGCAGTGGCGCGTGCTGGATGGAAAGCGCGTGGACGGTGCGGACGGGGCGGTGCATTACGAGTACGAACTCGGCGGCCGTTTCCCGATGGCGCAGGCGGACATCGTGCTGCCCGGCAACAGCACCGGCCAATGGCGACTGGAAGCGCGCGACGCCGCCACGCAGCCGTGGCGCGATGTCGCGACGCCGTGGGTGGCTTTCCGTCTGGAAGGCGCCGGACGCGACGACGCATCGCCGCCGCAGCCGTTGCACGGCATCCGCCGCGAACGCTCATGGCGATTGACGCCGATCGGCGGCGCGCGTTCGAGCGAGGTGCCGCAACTGCGGCTGGGCTATCAGCCCGAGACGCTGGTCTTCGTCGCGCGTGGCGCGGGGCCGTTCGTCCTGGTTGCCGGCAGCGCACGTTCGACGCGCAGCGATTCGCCGCTGGAAAGCCTGGTCCAGGCGATGCGCACGCAGCGTGGCGCGCAGTGGCAGCCCGCGCTTGCGACGCTGGGCGAGTCGACCGAACGCGGCGGTGCTTCGGCGCTGACGCCGCCGCCAGTCCAGCGCGACTGGAAGACGTGGCTGTTGTGGGGATTGCTGATCGCCGGCGCCGCGCTCGTGGGCGGCTTCGCGATCAGCCTGATGCGCAAGCCTGCGCAGTGACGGCAGGCGACGCGCGGGAGCTTCGGTTCCGGCGCGTCGCGAGCAGGATCAGTCGATCGTGTAGCCGGCGAGCCGCCAGGTGTTGTCGTCGTCCAGGTGCAGCGAGACCAGTTCCTCGGCGACGCGGTTGGTGGAGAAGCGCGTCTGGAAGCGTGCGCTGACGTAGAGGCCGGCCGGCACGTTGCCGCCGGACGCAACCGCGTGCTTCGACACCATCGTCCAATCGCGGGCCACCGGCGTGCCGAGTGCCTTGCGCTTGGCTGCGACACCGTCGACGAACTGCTTCTCGGTGGATGTGGCGCGCGCGACCGGCGACATGCCCTGCCAGGCCTGCGCGACCTTGCCTTCGTCGACCATCTGCAGGACCACCAGCGCCGCCTGCATGACGTTGTCCGGTGCGACCGACGATGCGGCGCCGGCCGCAGCGGTACGCGGTGCGGCCTGCGGCTGCGGCGACGGTGCCGCCGGACGGGTCTGCGCGGACGCGGTTGCGGTCGCGGCGAGCAACATCGCGACGGCGATACGGATGCGGACTTTCATAAGACAACTCCACGGGTCGGGGCGCGCGGAGTGTAGTCTCATCCGGCGCCTGTAAAGGCGCCGATAAGCGGGACTTTGTCGCTTTCCCGTTCGTCGGACAGGCGTTTGCCCTTCCTGGAATCCGCGCGTCAGAACGCCGCGTCGAACGCCACCTCGCCTTCCACGCCCACCTGGTACGCCGACACGCGTCGTTCGAAGAAGTTCGTCACTTCCTGCACGTCCTGCAGGTCCATGAAGGCGAACGGATTGGTCGCGTTGAAATGTTTCGAAAGCCCCAGCTGCGCCAGCCGCTGGTCGGCGCAGTACTGCAGGTACTGACGCATGTCCTTCGGCGACAGCCCCGCGACGCCGCCGGACAGCACGTCCTGTGCGAACTGCATCTCGCACTCCACCGCTTCCTCCAGCATGCGCACGACCTGGGCCTTCAGTTCGTCGTCGAACAGCTCCGGCTCCTCGCTGCGCGCGGTGCGGATCACTTCGAACGCGAACGCCATGTGGCAGCTTTCGTCGCGGAACACCCAGTTCGTGCCCGATGCGAGTCCGTGCAGCAGTCCGCGCGAACGCAGGTAGTAGACGTAGGCGAAGGCGGCGAAGAAGAACAGGCCTTCGATGCAGCACGCGAAGCAGATCAGGTTGAGCAGGAACTGCCGGCGCTGCGCGATGCTCTCGATGCGCGGCACCTCCTGGATGGAATCCATCCATTTGAAACAGAATTCCGCCTTGGCGCGGATCGACGGAATGTTCTCCACCGCCGCGAACGCCTTCGCGCGCGCCACCGGATCGGGCAGGTAGGTGTCCAGCAGCGTGAGGTAGAACTGCACGTGCAGCGCTTCCTCGTACAGCTGTCGCGACAGGTACATGCGCGCTTCGGGCGCGTTGATGTGCTGGTAGAGGTTCAGCACGAGGTTGTTGGCGACGATCGAATCGCCGGTGGCGAAGAACGCGACGAGACGCTCGATGAGATGGCGTTCGGCCGGCCCGAGCTTGTGCTTCAGATCGTTCACGTCGAGCGAGAAGTCCACTTCCTCCACGGTCCATGTGTTGCGGATCGCGTCGCGGTACATCTCGTAGAACTGCGGGTAGCGCATCGGGCGCAGGGTGAGGTCGAAGCCCGGGTCGAGCAGGCGTGCGTCGGTACGTTCGGACATGGCGGAATCTCGCTGGGATCCTGCCCTCCAGCCGCGGCCGCCGGATCCCGCGCTACAGGGGAGGGAGGCAGGCCACACGGGCGGACATCGGCTGGAGGGAAGGAAATCTGTTTCGTGTGCAATGGACCGGAGAGGAGATCCAATCAGAGTTCGAGGGTTACTGGCAGGCTTCGCAGGACTCCGGATTCTCGAGCGAACACGCCACCGCCTCCGTCGGCGTGTACTCCGGCTTCGGCGCCTGCGCGGCCGTGCCGCTCACCGTCGCCTTCGCGATCTTCGTCGCCGGGCGCGAGCGCAGGTAATACGTCGTCTTCAAACCCTTCTTCCACGCATACATGTACATCGACGAAAGCTGGCCGATGTTCGGACTTTCGATGAAGAGGTTCAACGACTGGCTCTGGTCGATGAAGGCGCCGCGCTCGGCGGCCATGTCGATGAGCGAACGCATCGGCAGTTCCCACGAAGTGCGATACACCGCGCGCAGCGATTCGGGAATCGCGTCCACGCCCTGGATCGAACCTTCCGACATCTTGATGCGGTCGCGCAGCTCCGGCGTCCATAGGCCGAGCGTCTTCAGCTCCTCCACGAGATAACGGTTCACCACGAGGAAGTCGCCCGATAGCGTCTCGCGCTTGAACAGGTTCGACACCTGCGGCTCGATGCATTCGTAGCAGCCGGCGATGGACGCGATCGTCGCGGTCGGCGCGATGGCGATCAGCAGCGAGTTGCGCAGGCCGTGTTCGCGGATGCGCGCACGCAGGCCGTCCCAGCGTTCCGGGTCGGCCGGCACCACGCCCCACGCATCGAACTGCAGTTCGCCCTGCGCGGCGCGCGTGTCGGCGAAGCTCGGATGACGGCCGCGCTCCATCGCCAGCTCGTTCGATGCGGACAGGGCATGGAAGTAGATCGACTCGGCGATCTTCGCCGACAGCGCGCGCGCCGTGTCGGAATCGAACGGCAGGCGCAGCTTGAAGAACACGTCCTGCAGGCCCATCACGCCCAGTCCGACCGGACGCCACTTCAGGTTCGCCCGACGCGCGGTCTCGATGGGATAGAAGTTCAGGTCGATCACGCGATCGAGCTGGCGCACCGCGAGGCGCACGGTCTCGGCGAGCTTGTCGAAATCGAAACGTCCGGCGTCGCCGTGCAGCGGGCCGTCTGCGAACACCTCGACGTGGTGCGAGAGGTTGATCGAGCCCAGGTTGCACACCGCGGTCTCGTCCTGCGAAGTGACTTCCAGGATTTCCGTGCACAGGTTCGACAGGTGCACGACGTTGCCATCGCGCAGCGTCTGGTTGCAGGCGCGGTTGGACTTGTCCTTGAAGTTCATCCAGCCGTTGCCGGTCTGCGCGAGCGTGCGCATCATCCGCGCGTACAGGTCGCGCGCCTTCACCTGCTTGGTGGCAAGGCCCGCCACTTCCGCCGCGCGATACGCGCGTTCGAACGCCTCGCCCCACAGGTCGGTCAGCTGCGGCACCTTGGCCGGATCGAACAGCGACCAGTCACCGTCGGATTCCACGCGACGCATGAATTCGTCGGGAATCCAGTTCGCGAGGTTGAGGTTATGCGTGCGGCGCGCCTCGTCGCCGGTGTTGTCGCGCAGTTCGAGGAATTCCTCCACGTCCGCGTGCCATGGCTCCAGGTACACGCACGCCGCGCCCTTGCGCTTGCCGCCCTGGTTCACCGCGGCGACGGATGCATCGAGCGTCTTCAGCCACGGCACGATGCCGTTGCTCAGGCCATTGGTCGAACGGATCAGCGAACCGCGCGAGCGGATGCGCGTATACGACAGGCCGATGCCGCCGCTGAACTTGGACAGTTTCGCCACGTCCATGTAGCGCTTGTAGATGCTTTCCAGCGAATCCTCCGGCGAATCCAGCAGGAAGCAGCTGGACAGCTGCTCGTGCGTGGTGCCCGAGTTGAACAGCGTCGGCGAGGACGGGATGTAATCCAGCTGCGCCATGCGGCGGTACAGCGCGAGCGCGTCGCCCACGTCCTCGCTCAGCGCGCAGGCGATACGCAGGAAGAACTGCTGCGGCGTCTCGATCACGGTGCGCGCGGTCGGGTGGCGCAGCAGGTAGCGGTCGTAGAGCGTGCGCAGGCCGAAGTAGTCGAAGCGCTGGTTGTGCGTGTTGTCGATCGCGTCGTTGAGCTTGCGCGCGTGCGCCTGCACGAAGGTCAGCAGGCGGTCGTTGATCAGCCCCAGCTCATGGCCGCGCTGCACGGATTGCGAGAACGCGTGGATCTCGATGCCGGCGACTTCCTTCTCGATCACGCCCGCGAGCAGGCGCGCGGCGAGGCGGCCGTATTCGGGCTCCTCGGCGGTGAGCAGCGCGGCGGTCCGGATCGACAGCTCGTCCAGTTCGCGCGTGCTGGCGCCGTCGTACAGGCCGGAGATCGTGCGCGTGGCCACACGCATCGGATCCACCGAGAACAGGCCCTCGGACGCGCGCGTCACCGCACGCACGATCTTGTTGAGGTCCACCGGTTCGCGGCCGCCGCTGCGCTTGGTCACGGTCATGGTGAGGTTGGCGGCGGGCGGCGTCAGCGTAAAGCCGGCATCGGCTTCGGGCATGCGCGCGTCGGGCGTGTGCGCCTCGCGCTCGCGGACAGGCGTGGCGACAGCGTCTTGGGTGGTGGTGTTCATCGGCGACTCCGGTGCGTGGGCGCACGTCTGGCCGTCCTCTCCCTCGAAGGACGACACGGGCGCGGGGTCATCGATGATCGAAGCGGGGTGTCGCGCAGGCCGAGACGGCATGCGGGCGACGGCGCGAACCGTCGCGTATGCGACACCGACCGTCTTCCCTCCGAAGACACCCTGGCCGGTCACCGCGCGGTGTGCGACGCGCGGTTGTCGGCAGGTCTTCGGACTCGGGACGCGACGCGGCGCGATGCGCCGTCGTCACCTACCGGTGGCCGCTTCCCAGGCTGTGCGCCCAGTGCCATGGCCACCTTCGTTTCCCATACCGCTGCGGGGCAGTGCTGGAATTCCACCAGCTTCCCGTTTTAAGCCGCCCCGCGAAGGGTGGCACCGACGGCCACAACATAGTGGGGGTCGGCGGATCCGTCAACGCAAAATCTTGTGGATAACCGCAGAATCGCAACTCCGCGAGATTTGCCCGCACCGATGCGGCGGGGGACAATGCGCGACTTCGCGGCACGCATTTCGCCGGCTGCCGCCCGTTCCCGTCACTCCATCCCACCCTTCCCGCGAAGGGCAGCAGAGGAAGCACCGATGTCCATCGTCCGCATGTCCGACCTCGACCTCCACGGCAAGCGCGTGCTGATCCGCGAGGATCTCAACGTGCCCATCGACGATGGCCGGATCACCTCAGAACAGCGCATCACCGCCGCGCTGCCGACGATGAAGCTGGCGCTGGAGAAAGGCGCCGCCGTGATGGTGACCTCGCACCTGGGCCGTCCGAAGGAAGGCACCTGGACGCAGGAGGACTCGCTGGCGCCGGTGGCGAAGCGTCTTTCCGAACTGCTGGGCATCGACGTGCCGCTGGTGAGGGACTGGGTCGACGGCGTCGACGTACAGCCGGGGCAGCTCGTGCTTCTGGAAAACTGCCGCATGAACGTCGGCGAGGGCAAGGACGACGACGCGCTGTCGAAGAAGTACGCCGCGCTGTGCGATGTGTACGTCATGGACGCATTCGGCACCGCGCATCGCGCACAGGCGTCCACGCATGGCGCGATCCGGCACGCGAAGGTCGCCGCAGGCGGTCCGCTGCTGATGGCCGAACTCGATGCGCTCGCCAAGGCGCTCGACAACCCGGCGCGCCCGCTGCTCGCGATCGTCGCCGGCTCGAAGGTCTCGACCAAGCTCGAACTGCTGTCGTCGCTGGTGTCGAAGGTCGACCAGCTCATCGTGGGCGGCGGCATCGCCAACACCTTCATCGCCGCGATGGGCCACGGCGTCGGGAAGTCGCTGGTGGAGATGGACCTGATCGACACCGCGAAGAAGATCATGGCCGATGCGAAGGCGCGTGGCGCCGACATCCCGGTGCCGGTGGACGTGGTCGTCGCGCCGAAGTTTGCCGCCGATGCGCCGGCGACGGTCAAGGCGGTCGATGCGGTGGGCGAGGACGACATGATCCTCGACATCGGCCCGCAGACCGCGGCGCGTTATGCCGAGCTGATCAAGGCCGCGGGCACCGTGGTGTGGAACGGCCCGGTCGGCGTGTTCGAATTCGACGCGTTCGGCAAGGGCACCGAAACGCTGGCGCGCGCGATCGCCGCGTCGAAGGCGTTCTCGATCGCCGGCGGCGGCGACACGCTGGCAGCGGTGGACAAGTACGACATCGAGCGTGATGTGTCGTACATCTCCACTGGCGGCGGCGCGTTCCTGGAATTCCTGGAAGGCAAGGAACTGCCGGCGGTCGCCGCGCTGAAGGCGCGTTCGTAAGCCCCGCTGTCGTAGCCCGGGTAAGCGAAGCGCACCCGGGTTCGACGCGTCATCACGCATCACCCCGGGTGCGGTCTTCGACCTTACCCGGGCTACACCCGCAACAGGTACCGCATGACCACGCTCTTCTTCGACATGGACGGCACCCTCATCGATTCCGCCGTCGGCATCACACGCTGCGTCGAGCACGCGATGGTGCAGATGGGGCTGCCCGTGCCGCCGCACGACGAACTGCGCCGCTGGATCGGCCCCGCGCTGCGCACCAGCTTCGGGCCGCTGCTCAACGACGAGGCGAAGGTCGAGCAGGCCGTGCTGCATTACCGCGACCGCTTCGAAACGCACGGCTGGGCCGAACACGAGATCTACGCCGGCATCGGCGAGGCGATCGAAACGCTGCACGCAGGCGGCCATCGCCTGGCCGTGGTCACCGCGAAGAACGAACCGCACGCGCGCAAGATCGTCGACCACCTGCCGTTCGGGCATCGCTTCGAGGACGTCATCGGGGCGACGCTGGACGGCCGCATCAGCCACAAGGACCAGCTCATCGCCGAGGCGCTGCGCCGGTTCGACCTGGACGCGGGTGCGTGCTGGATGATCGGCGACCGCCGCATGGATATCGAAGGCGCGCGCCATCACGGCATGCGCAACATCGGCGTGCTGTGGGGCTTCGGGGGCGAGGCCGAACTGCGTGAAGCCGGCGCGCTTCACCTGGCGTCCACGCCGGACGAACTGCCGGCGCTGCTGGCGGCCTGACGCACGCGTTTCGCGCACGGCCTCGTCCGCGAGCGCGCGTACGCGGCCTTGCGAGGTGTAATGGTCTGCTTTCGGCCGGGGTTTTTCAGACCACTTCGCCGGATGCGCAGCGGTATGGCGAAGCTGCGGAAGCGGTCGATCCGAAACGACGTACAGCTGTGCTAGCGTCGAGAGGTTCTCCGGACCTCGCACTCGATGACAACCATCAAACGCCGCACCAAGATCCTCGCCACCCTCGGCCCGGCCACCGATCCGCCGGGCGTGCTCGACGCACTGCTCACCGCCGGCGTCGACGTTGTCCGCCTCAATTTCTCGCACGGCGATCCGTCCTCGCAGGTCGCCCGCGCACAGGCCGTGCGCGAAGCCGCGCAGCGCGTCGGCGTGGAAGTCGGCATCCTCGCCGACCTGCCCGGCCCGAAAATCCGCATCGAACGCTTCGCCGAAGGCCGCGTTCTTCTGAAGACCGGCGACCGCTTCGACCTGGTCGCCAGCACCGACGCGCCTCCGGGCAACCTGCGCGAAGTCGGCGTGAGCTACCTCGGCCTGCCCAACGACGTGCGTCCCGGCGATGTGCTGCTGCTCGACGACGGCCTGCTGCAGCTGCGCGTGGGCGCGGTGGAAGGCGAGCGCATCGTCACCACCGTGCTCAACGACGGCGCGCTGTCCGATCGCAAGGGCCTGAACAAGCAGGGCGGCGGCCTGTCGCTCGGCGCGCTGACCGAGCGCGACAAGGAACTGATCAAGGTCGCCGCCGAACTGGGCGCGGACTTCATCGCCGTGTCGTTCTGCCGCAACGCGCAGGACATGCACGACGCACGCGCCATCGCGCGCGAACACGGCAGCGATGCCGCGCTGGTATCGAAGATCGAACGCGCCGAGGCGATCGAGAACCTGTCCGAGATCGTCGATGCCAGCGACGTGGTGATGGTCGCGCGCGGCGACCTGGGCGTGGAGATCGGCGACGCCGAACTTCCGGGCCTGCAGAAGAAGATCATCCGCGAGGCGCTGGAGCGCAACAAGGTCGTCATCACCGCCACGCAGATGCTGCAGTCGATGGTCGACAGCCCGATCCCGACGCGCGCCGAAGTGCTCGACGTCGCCAACGCGGTGATCGACGGCACCGACGCGGTGATGCTGTCGCAGGAATCGGCCGCGGGCCGTTACCCGATCAAGGCGGTCGAGGCGATGGCGCGCATCTGTCTGGGCGCCGAACGCCAGTTCAACCACGACACCGATTTCGAAGCCGCGCCGCGCAACCTCGAACGCGCCGACCAGGCGATCGCGATGGCCGCGATGTTCCTGTCCGAACACATCGGCGTGCGCGCGATCATCGCGATGACCGAGTCCGGCGGCACCGCGCGCTTTTTGTCGCGTTTCCGTTCGTCGGTGCCGATCTACGCGCTTTCGCGCCACGACGGCGCGCGTCGCCGCATGGGCCTGATGCGCGACGTGGTGGCGCACAACTTCGACAGTCGCGGCCTGACTTCGCGCGACGCCGCACGCAAGGCGGTGAAGGAGCTGTTCGAGCAGAACCACCTCAGCGTCGGCGAACGCGTGATGTTCACCAGCGGCGACCACATGGAACAGCTCGGCGCGACCAACACGCTGCGCCTGCTGCAGGTGGGCGAGGGCGGCAACGCCGAGGGCCTGGGCGAGCTCTGACCGCCTGACACCGATGACAACCGGAGCGTGACGCCCGAAGCGGCGTCGCGCTGTCCGCACGGACCGCAGCACGGCGTTCTCCACGATGAATCCGTCGTGGGGGCGCGGTCATGTCCGGAAACGCGAAGCGGTCGGTCGTCGCATTCTTCCATGTCGTCATGTGCGGATGCGCCATCGCACTGGCCGGCTGCACCAGCGTCGGCACGCACACGCGCGAACGCTACGCTTTGGATTACGGACCGCCGATGCAGCTGCGCGTTTGCGTGCTGCATGCGCCAGGCGTCGCGCCCGGGCGCATCGACGCGTTGATCCACGCCGTCAACGAGGAATTCGAAAGCTACGGCATCGAAGTCGTGGTGCCGTGGTCGCGTCCGTGGCATCGCGCCGGCTTCACGCACGAGCGGCTGTTCGACGATATCGCGCATCGCGAGCTCGAAGCGCCATGCGACCGTCTCGTCGCCTTCGTGGACAGGAATGCGGGCGATGCGCTGTGGGGCCTGGTGATGCCCGAGGTGTTGGGCATGGTCGACGATGCCACGCACACGCGCGGCTACGTTGTCGCCACCAGCGCCTCGCTCAACCAGTTGTTCGTGCCGCCGTCGAAGGCGACGGTGCACGAGTTCTACCACCTGCTCGGCTGCCCGCATGCGGGGTCGATGGACGCGTGCTATCGCCGCATCGCCGCCCTCAAGGCCGCGCATGTGGCCAATGCCGGCTTCGTGCCCGGCATCGACGACGCCGGTGCGTTCGTCATCACGCGCGAGGCCGCCAACCGGACCCTGCGCGAAGCCCTGGCCGGCCAGCCCGGCATGTAAACGCATACATGCCAAGTGGTATTGAAATCCGGGGTGTCCGGTCTGCAAGTGGTTGATTTCTCGCCGCGTTGACCGGTTCTTTGCAGCGGGACGCGTCTATAATGATCGGCTTCCCACCGCTCCCGCAGGACGACCCATGAGCATCGAACAGCTTGCCGAAACCGCCTTGGCCATGGTGGCCCCGGGCAAGGGCATCATCGCCATCGACGAGTCCGGCGCGACCTGCG
>Ga0209025_1002276_pt1 | contig 20948 bp, 12 predicted proteins | sample AraplaMF_Col_mLB_FD_184256 | JGI IMG/M metagenome (GOLD analysis project Ga0209025, IMG submission 184256) | Arabidopsis root microbial communities from the University of North Carolina, USA - plate scrape MF_Col_mLB (SPAdes) (version 2) | ecosystem: Host-associated > Plants > Roots > Endosphere... | reverse complement strand
CCAGGCCGGCAGTCACGGCATCGGCGAGCGTCATGCCTTCGTCTTCACGGCGCGCAATGTCGTGATAGAGCGCCACGGCCTGTTCGCCCGCGCCGCCATGCACATCGCCGAGTACGTTGACGGCTGAGGCCATCGCGTTGTTGAGTCCCACGCCACAGGTGGCGGCCATGCGCGCAATGGCGATGCTGGGCGCTTGCGGGCCATGATCGACGGCGGCCATCAGCGCGGCGTCGAGCAATTCGCCCTCACGCGGGGCCGGCAACTCGCCCCGCAGCATCAGCCAGATCATCTGCGCGAAGGAGACGTTGCCGATCAGTTGCTCGATCGGATAGCCGCGATAGCGGATCTCGCCCGGCTTCATGTCGATGATCTGCGTGTGCCACCAGTCCTGCGATGCCTGCTGACCGGCGTCCATTGCCACAGTCGAAGAGGTTGGGGTGTCGCTCATAGCGCGCGCTCCTGTTTCAAGGTGGCAATGTCATCGGCGCCGTAGCCGAGTTCGTGGAGGATGGCGTCAGTGTGCTGGCCCAGTTGCGGCGGCGGGGTATCCACCGACGGCGCCGTGCCGTTGACCTTGAAGCCCGTGCGCACCAGTCGGATATCGCGGCCTACGCCGGGCACATTGGCGAACGCGCCGATCATGCCGCGATCACGTACCTGCGGATGGGCCAGCACGTCGGGCACATCGAGCACCGGGCCGGCGGGCACACCGGCATCGTTGAGCAACTGCCACCATTCCGTGGCGGATTTCTTCGCGAGTTCGGTTTCGACTTCGGCGGTCAGCGCGGCGCGGTTGGCCAGGCGGGACTGCCGTTCCGCGAAGCGCGGATCGGTGGCGAGTTCGGGGCGGCCGATCACGCGGCACACCGCTTCGAACTGCTCCTGCTTGTTGGCGGCGATATTGAGCGGGCCCTGGCCGGTGCGGAACGTGCCCGACGGGCTTGCCGTCATGTTCTCGTTGCCCATCGGCACGGGGTTCTTGTTCGCGATCAGGTGGTTGGACACCTGCCAGCCCATCGTCGCCATGGTGGCTTCGAGCATCGATACGTCGAGGAAGTAGCCTTCGGTGCGATCCTTGTCGGCCAGCGACGCGGCGATGGCAAAGGCAGCGGTCATGCCGCCGATGGTGTCGGAGACGGGGTAGCCCACGCGCAGCGGCGCGCTCTGTGGATCGCCGGTGATGCTCATCACGCCGGACATGCCCTGGATGATCTGGTCGTACGCCGGCAGGTCGGACAGCGGCCCATCCTGTCCGAAGCCCGAGATCGCGCAATAGATCAGGCGCGGGTTGACGGTCTTCAGCGTGTCGAAGCCGAGTCCGAGGCGGGTCATCACGCCGGGACGGAAGTTCTCCACCACCACGTCGGCGCCTTCCACGAGCTTGCGAAACACTTCCTTGCCGCGCGCGTGCTTGAGGTTGATCGTGATCGATCGCTTGCCCGGGTTCTGCGCCAGGAACGATACGCCCATCAGGTTCCGGTTCAGTTCCGGATCGGCGCCGAGCTGGCGCGCGAGGTCGCCCGTGCCCGGCGTTTCCACCTTGATCACCTCGGCGCCCATGTGGGCCAGCTGGTGGCAGCAGAAGGGGCCGGCCAGCACATTGGTGAGGTCGAGCACGCGGATATTGCGAAGCGGCTTTTGCATGGTGTCTTGCCTGTCGGGGTTCAATCGACGCGGGCGCCTGATTCCTTGACGATGGCGCCCCAGTGCGCGTTCTCGCTCTTGATGAAGGCGGCCAGTTCCGCCGGCGTGCCGCCGCGCGGTTCGCTGCCTTCGTCGTGCAGCTTGGCAATGGTGGCCGGCTGCTTGAGCGCCTTGTTGATTTCGGCGTTGACGCGCGCGATGACTTCGGCGGAGGTGCCGGCCGGCGCCACCACGGCCTTCCAGTCTTCGGCCTGGAAGCCGGCGTAGCCCTGTTCGGCCACGGTGGGCACGTTCGGCAGCAGCGCCACGCGCTTGGCGGAAGTCACCGCCAGCGCGCGCAGCTTGCCCGCCTTGATCATCGGCATGGCAATGGGCGGCGTGGCGAAATAGAAATCGGTCTGGCCGCCCATGAGGTCGGTCAGTGCGGGCGAGGCGCCCTTGTACGGCACGTGCAGCGCCTTGATGCCCGCGCGGCGCTGGAACATCTCGCCGGTCAGGTGACCCACCGTGCCGGTGCCGGCCGAGGCCATCGACAACTGCTTCGCCTTGGCAGCCGCCACGAGGTCGGCCAGCGACTTGTACGGGGCGTCCTGCCGCACGATCAGCACCACGGGCTGCGCGGCCACCAGCGCCACTGGCGCGAAATCCTTGACCGCGTCGTACGGCATCTTCGGATACAGCGTCGGGTTGATCGCGAGGTTGGCGGTCTGGCCCATGCCAAGCGTGTAGCCGTCAGCCTTGGCCTTGGAAACGAGATCGAGGCCGATGTTGCCGCCTGCGCCTGCACGGTTTTCCACCACGACCGTCCACTTGGACGAAGCGCCAACCGTGTTGAACACCACGCGCGACAGCACGTCGGTGCCGCCTGCGGGCGGGAAGGGCACCACGAGGCGGATTGGCTGGGTAGGGTAGGTGTCGGCGGCGACGGCGGCAGACGTGGCAAGGAAGGGGGCAGCGGCAACCATCGCGCAAAGCAGGGTATGGCGCAGCGGGAAAGTGAAACGGATCATGCGGTCTCCATATCTTTTGCGTTCTATACAACAGAACAATGGTCTTAAAGAAAGAACCATAGACGCAAGATTAGGAGGGGGGCGGGGGTGCTGTCAAGCGGGATTTCGGGGGAGATGGAGGCAAGTGCGGGCGCGCAAGCGCTCCCTGTCGGTTTGCTCCCCTCTCCCGCAAGGCGGGAGAGGGGCTGGGGGAGAGGGTCAGCGGTGCAATCGCTGACAGGTCGCAAATTGAACCGCATGCCCTCACCCCACCCCTCTCCCACTTCCATGGGAGAGGGGAGCGCATAGCGACGGTTATCGTTCTAGCTGATGGGTTTGCTCCCCTCTCCCGCAAGGCGGGAGAGGGGCTGGGGGTGAGGGAAAGACAGGAAGGCGGCCTCAGACAGCCGCCAAGATCGAATCAGACAGCCGCAAGCGCAGGCAGCGCGAACCGGGCACCCGCAGCGCGGCGGGCGTCGGCCAGGGCGGCCTTGGCGGTGGCGGCATCGCGGCCCAGGCGGATCAGCCCGGGCAACTGGTTGGGTGCCTTGAGCAGGCCCAGCACGATGGCGCGCACATCGGTGCTGCCATCGTCGCCCATGCCGGCCACGGCCAGCGGCGGCACGGCGCGGTCGGCGGGGTCGATCACCACGCGCAGCGCGGCGAACGGAATGCCATGCGTGTGTGCCACGCGAGCCGCGATATGCGATTCCATATCGACAGCCAGCGCACCGTGGGCGTCGTGCAGCGCGCGCTTGTCATCGACGGTGGTGACCGCCGCATCGGCACCGGCCAGCAGGCCGCAGACGGCGTTGGGCAGCGCGCGCCGCAGCGCGGCGGTCCAGTAGGGAGCCGTGCTGAAGGAGTGCGCGCCGCTGCGTACGGCGGTGCCGACGATCACGGTGCCGGGCGGCAGCGTGGGATCGAGCCCGCCCGCCACGCCGAAGCTGATCAGCCCGGCGCAGCCCTGCATCAGCCGGATGTCCAGCGCGCGGGCCAGCATCACGTCGCGGTGGCCGAACATCGTCTCGACGCCGGCGCCCGCCGCGATGCGGGCCTCGAAATCCATGCCGCTGAGCGCCACGACGAGCGATTGCGGCGTGCCCATGGCGGTCACAGTCCCCACGCCACTGCGTGGTTGCCGTCGCGCAGCAGGTTGCGGAAGCGCGCCAGCGCCCACAGCGGGAAGAAGCGCGCGTAGCCGTGATAACGCAGGTAGAACACGCGCGGGAAACCCACGGCGGTGAAATACGGCTCGTCCCAGAAACCGTGGCTGGCCTGCGTGCGCAGCAGGTATTCCACGCCGCGCGCCACGCAGGGATGATGCCCCGCACCCGCCGCCATCATGCCGAGCATGGCCCAGGCAGTCTGCGACGCCGTGCTCGGTGCCTTCTCATAGCCGCGATAGTCGAGCTTGTAGCTGTCGCCGGATTCGCCCCAGCCGCCATCCTCGTTCTGGATCGAAGCCAGCCACTGCGCGGCGCGCTGCATCTCGGGCGCATCGGCGCCGATGCCGGCCGCGTTCAGGCCGCACAGCGCGCTCCACGTGCCATAGATATAGTTGGTGCCCCAGCGGCCGAACCAACTGCCGTCCGCCTCCTGCTCGTCGAGCACGTAGCGCAGCGCGCGTGCCGCCGCCTCGCTGTTGGCGGGCATCTGGCCAAGCTGGCACAGCATTGCCAGGCAGCGCGCCGAGACATCGGTCGTGGGCGGGTCCAGCAGCGCGCCGTGATCGGCAAACGGGATGTTGTTCAGGTAGAGATGCGTGTTCTCGGGTTCGAACGCGCCCCAGCCACCGTTGCCGCTCTGCATGCCGATGACCCATTCGCACGCGCGCGCAATGGCTGGCGTGTAGCGGTTCGAGCAATCGCCGCGGTCGGCGCGATCCATCGCCGCGGCCACCACGGCGGTGTCGTCCACATCGGGGTAGTGCGGGTTGGCGTACTGGAAGGCCCAGCCACCTGGCCGTACATCGGGCCGGCGCACGGTCCAGTCGCCGCGTAACTCCAACTCCTGCAGCGGCACCAGCCAGTCCAGCCCGCGCGACGCCGCGGCAATGGTGCGCGGCTCGCCCACCTCCAGCAGCGCATGGCTGGCCAGCGAGGTGTCCCACACCGGCGAGAGGCACGGCTGGCAGTAGGCTTCGTCATCGCGGATGACCAGCAGCTTGTCGATCGACTTGCGCGCGATGGCGCGGTCCGGGTCGTTCGCGGGCACGCCCAGCACGTCGAACATCATCACGGAGTTGACCATCGCCGGGAAGATCGCGCCCAGCCCTTCCTCGCCATTGAGCCGTTCGACCGTGAAGGCCCGTGCGCGCTCGATGGCGCGCTGACGCATGCGGCGCGGGAACAGCGGTTCGGCCACGCGCACCACGGCATCGAGCGCGCGGAATACGGTGACCCAGAGCGGACTCTGGTGCGGCGCGCGCGCCGGCAGCCGCGTGGCCTGAGCTGGTCGCAGGAAGAGTTCGTCGATACCGATCTTGCGCGGGTTGCGGGCTTTCGGACGCAGGCTGTTCAGCACGAGCAGCGGCACGACCACCGTGCGCGCCCAGTACGACACCTTCGACAGATGGAACGGAAACCACTCGGGCAACAGCATGATTTCCACGGGCATCATCGGCACCGCCTGCCACGGCATGACACCGTACAGTGCGAGCAGCGTGCGCGTAAAAACGTTACTAGCCTCGGCGCCGCCCATCGCGTGGATGGCGGCGCGCGCGCGGCGCATGTGCGCGGCCTCGGGATCGTCGCCGGCCATCTTCAGTGCGAAGTACGCCTTGACGCTGGCGCTGACATCCGGCGCTCCGGCGTGGAACAGCGGCCAGCCGCCGTCCGTCCCCTGGATGCGGCGCAGGTAATTGGCGATCTTGCCTTCGAGTACGAGGTCGGGTGTTTCGCCCAGGTAGTGGACCATCAGGATGTACTCGGCCGGAATGGTGGCATCGGCTTCGAGTTCGTACACCCAATGGCCATCGGCCTGCTGCTGGGCCAGCAGCGCATCGACGGCGTGCGCGATGCTGTCATCCAGCGGATCGGGCAGGGTGGATGGGGCGGCACGGCGCTGGCTGGCGCGCTGTGCGTCGTTCCTGGAAATGGTGATCGTTGCAGCCTGGTTCATCAAATCTTGAGGGCGCTTCTTTCTGGGCGATGCGGCGGCCGGCGCCGCACGCATCGACGACAAACGGGGGTCAGGCGATGGCGTGCCGCAGCACGATCCAAGCGAGCCTGGCCTTGGGAACGCGCACACGCACGCGCGGCGTCTGCCATCCACGCGCCAGCAGGCGCGTCAGGATCTCGTGATAGACGTCGTACATGATGCGCGGCGAACGCACCACACGCGAGGGGCAGCGCGCCATGATCGACGTGGAGGCGTCGTAGTGCGCCTGGGCATCGCGGGCAATGCCACGGCAGACCGCGTCGATGCCGGCGTGGTCGATCACCGCACGCGGCGTGCTGACCGGAATGCCGGCGGCCGCCAGCGCTTCGGCCGGCAGGTAAAGCCGCCCGATCTCGGCATCTTCGTCGAGATCCCGCAGGATATTGGTCAGTTGAAGCGCGCGGCCAAGGTGGTGCGCCAGTTCGATGCCCGGGCGCTCTTCGAGGCCGAAGACCCGTACTGCCAGGCGGCCCACGGCGCTCGCCACGCGGTCGCAATAGATATCCAGCGTGGCGGCGTCCGGTGCAACGATCGTGGCGACGACATCCATGATCATGCCGTCGATGACGTCATGAAAATCCTGCTGCTGCAGGTTGAATGCCTGAATCTGCTCGTCGAGGCCGCGCAGGTGCGCGGGCGCCTGGCCGGCATAGCAGGCCGCGATGTCGGCGCGCCAGTCTTCCAGCGCTGCCAGGCGGTCGGCATGCTGCGTGTCGCCGTCGGCAATGTCATCCACAGCGCGGCAGAACGCGTAGATCTCGAACATGGCCTGCCGCTGCGAGACGGGCAGGATGCGCATGGCCGTGTGGAACGAACTACCAGCAGACACGGCAGGGCCAGGCGTTGCGATTTCAGTACCGGCCACGGTTTTTCCTCGGCACGCTATAGGTCAGGCTCATGGGTGCGGCTTCCGGCCTGGTTTCGGGTTTTTCAGAGTCGGGCGATTATAGCAACTTGGCCCTGCTGTTGCTGTGTGGCGCCTTGGGCACATGAGGACGCCGGGAAGGAAGGCTCCCCGCCAGCGCAAAACCGAATCATTGCGCCAGTTCGTTGCGCGCACTGGGCGTTGCTGCCCGGCCGTCGCAATGTCTTGCTGCGCGAACCGGCAAATACGAAAAGAACACCGCTTTTGAATCGTTTGGAATAAATCGACCGGCCGGTAGATCTTCATCCATTGCAACGATTATCTTTTCTACAAAATAGAAAGCCCCGCCGAAGCGGGGCTCCCAGGCCAGAAACTCGGCCCGCCAATCCTGACTTAGACAGCCTGGATCTTCGTGGCTTGCTCGCCCTTCTGGCCCATGGCCTTGACGTAGCGGACCTTCTGGCCTTCCTTCAGCGACTTGAAGCCATTGCCTTCAATCGCCGAGAAGTGGGCGAACAGGTCGTTGCCGCCTGCGTCCGGGGTGATGAAGCCGAAGCCCTTGGCGTCGTTGAACCACTTAACGGTACCGGTTTCCATATTTGCTATATCCAACCTTGAATTTCAGATGAGCTTGATTGCCCGCCAAAGCATGTTGCCCACTACGAACCGGAGCAATAACAGCTACAGGCCGATGCACATGCGAGGAGTCATTCTGCCGTTTTTTTTCTGCGTGTCAATCGGACTTACCCCCTAACGGTGTTTCGGCATGCAAACAGCAGATATTAGAGTTTTCTACATCAATTCCGGGTTTGTCTGACATCAGATTAGATGGTCAGGTGATATGACATGGGGCATTGCATATCCGCGGTATCGGTAGTCGGTACGAATGAGGAGGGTAGCCGGCAAGGGCAGGGGGTGCCTGCCACAAAGGACACCATCCTTGCTTACTCCATATGGACTATGGCTACCAAAGTATGATGCCGGGACAATACAGGTTAAAACATTATCCGGTGGCCAGCAGCAATGCCGAGATGCCGGAACCGGGTGCGCAGGCACCCAACGCCAGAAACGGGGAATCAGATGTCATTCCAGAACTAGCCAGAACCACCGGGCGTCTTGCGCTCGTCCAGCACCAACTTCAGTGTTTGCCAGTTGTTCGATGCCACAAGGTCCGGCAGGGTGGCCTGCGCTTGTGACGCCGGTATGTCAGCGACATTTAGGCACAATTTTTGACATTCTTTTTGAAACGGATGGCCTAGCATCCGCCCTGCCCGGCAACTAGTAAAAACGCTAGTTCGAATCGAGGTGCGGCATTCATAATGCGGGGCCGTTTGCCGAAACGGGGCCAAACGGGGGCCAGCGGACGCGCAAAGACAACCGCGCGCCGATCCAGAACAGAAGAAGCGGGTAACAGCCAGTGAAGCGATTGCAGCGATCTATCCGGGGGCTTTTCCAGAATGTTGGTTCCGATGTGCCGAGGCGCTCGTTGGCGCGCGGCTGCCGTAACGTGCTGCTCGGCGTTGCGGTAGTGGCGATGCTTGGCGGGGTTGCGCTGGGCACGCTGGCACCTTCGACGGAGGCGCTTGCCCAGGTGCCACAGGGCGCCGTCCAGCCTGGTCCCGCCGCGCCCAGCGTGGCATTCCACTACGGTGCGAAACCGCCCGTGGACCAGCTTCAGGCATTCGACATTGCCGTGGTGGAGCCCGATAGCGGCTTCGATCCGCGCACGGCAAAGACACCCAGCACGGCGTGGTTCGCCTACATCAGCGTGGGTGAGGTGCTGCCGAACCGCAGCTACTTCAACGATATTCCCAAGGCATGGCTGACAGGCAGCAACGACGCGTGGAATGCGCGCGTGGTGGACCAGTCCGCCGAGGGCTGGCCGGCCTTCTACGTGGACCGTGTCATCAAGCCGCTGTGGGATCGCGGCTACCGTGGCTTCTTCCTCGATACGCTGGACTCCTATCACCTCGTGGCCAAGACCGATGACGCCCGCGCCGCGCAGGAAGCCGGCATGGTGCGCGTGATCCAGGCCATCAAGGCGCGGTATCCGGAGGCCAAGCTGCTGTTCAACCGTGGCTTCGAGATCCTGCCGAAGGTGAACACGCTGGCCTACGGCGTGGTGTTCGAATCGCTGTTCCGGGGCTGGAACCAGTCGCAGGGCGCCTATACCGAGGTGAGCCAGCAGGATCGCGACTGGCTGCTGAACCAGGCGCGCATCGTCCGTGAGCAGTACCGCCTGCCGGTGATTTCCATCGACTATTGCCCGCCGGGCGATCGTGTCTGCCAGCGCGATACGGCGCGCCGCATCCGCGCGCTCGGCATTACGCCGTACGTGACCGATTCGGGCCTGCAGACCATGGGTGTCGGCGCGATCGAGGTCATGCCGCGCCGCGTGCTGGTGATCCAGGAGCGCCGCGGCGACGAACTGATCGACGACAGCGTGGGTGTGCGTTTTGTCTCGATGCCGCTGAACTACCTCGGCTACCGCGTGGAGTTCGCCGAGACGCGCGACGCGCTGCCTGAAATCACGCCCGACCGCTATGCGGGCGTGGTGGTCTGGGCCAATGGCAACTTCACACAGAACCCGGGCCGCCTGTACGAGTGGATCGGCAAGCGGATCGAGCAGGGTATCCCGGTGGCCTTCATGAACGGGTTCGGCGCGCAGCCGTCCGGTGCCGTGGCGCGCATGCTCACCCTGAAGACGGTCAAGGGCCGTGCCGCAGGGCCGGTGCAGATCGTGTCGCAGGACAAGATGATGGGCTTCGAGCAGCCCGTGGCACCAGACCGCAGCCAGGCAGAGGCCATCCAGGTGCAACCGGGCGCGGCCGGTACGCGTTCGCTGCTGCGCCTGCGTGCCGGTGACCTGACCTACGACGCGGCAGCCATCATGCCGTGGGGCGGCTACGTGACCGCGCCGTATGCCGTGCGCACGAATTCGGCCAATGACCAGGACCGCTGGGTGGTGCAGCCGCTGGACTTCCTGCGCGAGGCCCTGCGTCTGCCGCTGATGCCGGTGCCCGACACCACCACCGAAAGCGGACGCCGCCTGCTGACCATCCATATCGACGGCGACGGGTTTGCCTCTCGCGCCGAGATTCCGGGTGGCGGCTATTCGGGCGAAGTGCTGTTCCGCGAAATCTTCGACCGCTACAAGCTGCCGATGACGATGTCGGTAATCGAGGGCGAGACGGGCAAGGCCGGCATGTATCCGAAGCTGTCGCCGGAACTGGAGCCCATCGCGCGCAAGATCTTCGCCCAGCCGTATGTCGAGGTGGCCAGCCACACGTACTCGCACCCGTTCGAATGGCAGAAGACGGTGGCGCCGTCCGGCGGCGCGCGGATCGTGGAAGGCGACGAGGACTATCACCTGCGGATTCCCGGCTACAAGATGGATCTGAACCGCGAGATCGGCGGGTCGATCGACTACATCAACCGCGTGCTGTCGCCGAACAAGCCCGTGAAGATGCTGCTGTGGCCCGGCGACTGCCAGGCTCCGCCCGAGGCGCTCAAGCTGACCGAGGCGGCCGGCGTGCTGAACATGAACGGCGGCGACACGATGATCACGCGCAGCAATCCCACGTGGACTGCCATCGCGCCGTTGGGCATCCACAAGGCTGACAACACGTTCCAGGTCTTTGCCACGAACCAGAACGAGAACATCTACACGAACCTGTGGCACGGGCCGTACTACGGCTTCGAGCGTCTGGTGGAAACGTGGGAACTGACCGAGAAGCCGTACCGCTTCAAGGCGATGAACATCTACTACCACAGCTACTCGGGCACGAAGGTGGCATCGCTGAAGGCCCTGCGCACCGTGTACGACTACGCGCTCAAGCAGCCCGTGATGCCGATCCATTCGACGGACTACGTGCGCAAAGTGCTGGACTGGCAGGACTTTGCCGTGGCACGCGAGCTGGGCGATGGCGCTGCGGGCGCCCCGGCCAGCGGTGCCTGGGTGGTGCGCGGCGACGGCAACCTGCGCAACCTGCGCTGGATCGGCGCAGGCGTGCCCGATGTGGCAACGGCCACCGGCGTGACGGGCTCGTCCCCGGCACCGGGCGGCGGCGTCTATGTGCATCTCGACGGCGGCAACGGGCGTTTCAACATCGTGCCGGCTGCCACCCGCGCCGTGCCCCAGTTGCCCGAGGCCAACGGGCTGGTGCGCAACTGGCGCCGCGACGGCAACACCACGCGTTTCAACTTCAGCGGCTACTACAAGTCTTTCTTCCGGCTTGCGAATGCCGGCCAGTGCAGCGTCACGCTCGACGGCAAGCCGGTGAACGGCGTGCGCGAGAACAACACGCTGCGTTTCGATACCCAAGCGGTGATGGATCCGATCAATGTCCAGCAACAAGTCGAAGTCCGCTGCGGCGCCTGAGCGCGAGCGGCTCTTGCCGCCGGCGCTGGTCCTGACCTTCACCGCGATGGTGGGGGTGGGCCTGGCGCTGATGTTCCCGCGCGAAACGCTGCGCGAACGCCTGCTCGGGCAGGGCCGTGCCGTCGATGGCCTGACGGTGGCCTACCTCGAGGCATGGTCGCGCGTGGCGCCCAACGACACCAACTTCATGAGCGTGCTGGCCGAACAGTACGCACGCAGCGGGCGTCTGGACGATGCAGAGAAGATGCTCGAACGCATGCTGGCGGTGCAGGGCAAGGACCCGGTACTCACCGGCCAGATCCTGCGCACGCGCATCGAGATCACGCAGCAGCGCGCCTACGCGGCGTTGCCCGATACCCCCGAGCGCGCCGCGCGTCTCGCGCATATGAAGGATCTGCTCCGGGAAGCGGTCGCACCGGCCACCCTGAAGCACTGGACGATGGCGGACCTGCAGACGCTGGCCACGCAGTCGCGCCAGATCGGCGACGCCGATGCCGCCAACGTGTTGTATCGCACGCTGGCCCAGCGCGATGCCGCCAACGCCGATTTCTACAACCGCCAGTTGGCTACCATCGCGCTGGCGGGCGGCAACTATCGCGATTCCGCGCAGGCATTGTTCGATGCCCAGTCGCGCGCGAAGAATCTCTACGAGCAGCGCACGATGTTCATCCAGGCGCTGCAGACGCTGCAGGCAGGCAACCTGCTGGACGAGGCGCTGGTGCAGGCTGAACGCCACGGCGGCAAGTTGCTCGACGATGCCGAGACGCTGCGCTTTCTGACGAAGCTTGCGCTGGCAGCCAACCGGCCAGATGTGGCGGCGAAGTATGTGGAACGCCTGCTGAAACTGTCGGCTGCACTCAAGCCGTCCGGCGCCGCGCAGATCGCACTGGCCGAGCTGCGCCGTGACGCGGCCCGTGCGGAACATGGTGGCGAAATCCGCCGCGTCTCCGATACCGAACCGTGGCTGGCACGCGGCTACACGTACCTGGACGGCCCGCGCGGCGTGGCCCGCCGCGAGCAGATGGCCGAATTCGGCATGCGGCACGTGCACAACGACACGCCCGCATCGGCACCCGCATCCGCACCTGCGATCGCCAGGCCGGCCGCCGGCAATCCCACCCAGGCCGAAGCGCAGGCTGCCGCCAAGGCCGAGGTGGCCGAAGCTGTGGCAGCGGGCAAGTCGTTCAACGCCGAGGACTACGATCTCGCGTATCGCGTGTTCCTGGCCGCCGGCAAGCTCGACCAGGCCATGAACGTGGCGCAGACCGCCGTGCAGAAGCGGCCGGGCGACCAGGTCTGGCGCGAGCGCCTGGCCCAGGTGGCCGAGTGGAACCGCCAGCCCACCATCGCGCTGCAAAGCTGGCTGCAATATGCGCAGGCCACCAACGACGAGCGTGCGTGGAACAACGTCATGCGCCTGGCGCCGGGTCTCAACGACGATCGCGCCTATCTGGCCGCGTTGCGCCATCGTGCATCGGGCGGCAACCTGAAGACCATCGACGAGGTGGTGGCGGCCTACGAGCGGCTGGGCGAGCCCGAGGCCGGCATGGCCTTCCTCGATACGCTCGCCAACGGCCCGAACGGCCGCCAGGTGATGGAGCGCAATGCGGAACTGGCCGAACGTGCCGGCCGCGACGATCGCGCGTTCGAGCTGTACGGCCAGTTGGAAAAGCGCTACGGCGCGCGTCCGCTGTACGCGCTCAAGCGTGCCAACATGCTCTACGTGAAGGGCAAGCTGCAGCCGGCGATGGATGCCATGCTGCCCGCGCGCCGCAATGCCGGCCCGCGCGACCTGCTGTACTGGCGCACCTTCACCGAACTGGCACGCCTGACGCAGCGCGACGACCTGCTGCGCGACGGCTATCGCCAGATGATGGTGGCCATGGCGGACACGCACGACGACCACTGCATGAAGATGCCGGAAGGTCCCGCGCGCAATGACTGCCTGGACGAAGTCCGCGATACCGAGGAAGCCGATTTCTCGAACCTGATCCAGTATTACGACCGCGCCCCGATTGACGCGGGCCGTATCGCAGAGGCCGGCTGGCGCAAGAACGGCAAGCCGGATCAACTGCAACTGGCGGTGTACTACTACACCCGCGCCCACGCCTATCGCCGCATCGAGCAGTTGCTGGCCAGCCTTACGCCCGAGCAGAAGCGCGAGGCCGAAGGTTCGGCAGCGTTCCTGATGCGCCGCGCCGAGTACTGGCGCCTGACCGGTGACCGCGATCGGTCGCTGGCCGATCTGCGCCATGCGGTGGGCCAGCCAGACGCTGACAGCGAGACCTACGCCGCATTGCTGTGGGCGCTGGTCGACATGGGCACCGACAGCGAAGTGCGCGCCGTGATGTCGCGACTGAAACCCGAGGCCGAGGAAGACCCGAGCCTGTGGGGTGCGTACGCCGCTGGCGCCATGCGCTTCCAGGATGGCCGCACGGCGCTGCACTACCTGCGCAAGATGCAGAGCGGCAAGAGCGCCGATCCGCTGTGGCTGGGCCTGACCGCAGACGCCTACGAAGCTGTGGGCCAGACGTCGATGGCATGGCGTATCCGCAAGCAGGCGTGGATCGACCTGCACCAGCAGTGGTCCGCATCGGGCTCCAAGGGTGCCGAGCTGATCGATGACGACGAAGACGAGGACGAGGAACTCGTCCAGGGCGGTCCGTCGCGCGCCGACCTGCGCCGCCAGACCGTGGCGCTGGGACAGGTCTTTGCCTCGGGTGATGTCTCGCGCAGCCTGGTGATCGAGATGCTGCGCCGCGACCGCGCCGAAGTGGCCGCACGCCGCGCCTTGCCCGGCGATCCGAAATCGCCGTCGCAACTGGGCAGCGTGCCGGGCCTGCCGCCGCTGGAAACGGCGCCGCCGAAGGCGCTGACCGAACGCGAACGCCAGCGCCAGACGCAGATCTCGGCCGCCAGCCGCGAGGTGGCACTGGCGTGGGCGATGTCGTCGGAGTCGAACGAACTGGCCCGCACATGGCTGGCGCGGCAGTACGTGAACCGGCTGCAGCGTCCCGCCTATGCGGAGATCACGATCGCGCTGGACAGCAACGACATGAACGCGCTGGACCGGATCATGGAGCGCCAGGCGGGCCGCGTGCCTGTGGCGAGCCAGATCGAGGCCAACCGGCAACTGGATCGCCTGTCCGCAGCGCAGACCCAGGCGTTCGAGACGCAGGACAGCGCGCGCACCGACGACGTGCTGCAGCAATCGCTGGAAGACGCGCTGCTGTTCAATGCGCAGGCCATCGAGCCGCGCGTCACCTTCATCCGCCAGAAGCCGCTGGAATTCTACGAGTACGGACTGGGCGGCAGCGCGCGGCTGTGGGACGGCTATGCGGTGGGCCTGCGCGGCGTGTTCCGCGACCAGCGCTCGCTCGATCCCACGCAGATGGTAGGCGTGCCGAGCATGGATCGTCGCGCCGAGCTGCTGCTGACCTATCGCGACACGCAGAAGAACTGGCTGCTGGCCGTGGGCCGGCGCGACGGACTGGAGAGCTTTACCACGGCACGCCTGACCGGCAACTGGAACCAGGAAGGCCGCGTGCAGTACACCGGGACGGTGGGCTACAACCAGCCCGCCGACGAATCGGCGCAACTGCGCGTGGGCGGCATGAAGGATGTGGCGGAACTGGGGGCCACGTGGCGCCTGGGGCTGCGCGAGTACATCAGCGGCCGCGTGCAGTACAACCATTTCTACGGTCAGGACCGCACCGCGCTGGGCCACGGCATGGTGTACGACCTGGAAGCCGGTTATCGCATCCGCACGCAGTATCCGGACTACACGGTGCGCATCGTTGGCACGCGCGGCGTCTACAGTACCAACGGGGGCACGCTGTCGCCCACGCTGCAGCGCCTGATGCCGCCGGACGACGACGAGACCAACCCGTCGTTCTATATGCCGCAGAGCTTCACGCAGGCCGGTCTGCTGTTCAGTTTCGGCACCGACCTGATTGACGATTACACGCGCAAGTGGCGCCCGTTCATGGAGGCCGGCGCGCTGTACGACTCGCGTGCCAAGCACAACTTCCGCGGCCAGCTGGGCGTGGCGGGTTCCGTGTTCGGCAACGACCATATGTCGCTGTATGTCTCGCATGACACCGCGTCGCGCATCAACGGTGCGCCCGTGACCGAAGTCGGCCTGCGTTATCGCTGGCTCTATTGAAGACCGATGATTGATTTGTTGAACGTTTGACGAAATTCAAGGTAACGAGGGGAATCGACATGAAAAAAACCACTAACCGCATGGGCCGCCTGATGGCCTGGTGCGCCGCCACCGGCGCTGCGCTCTGGCTGGCCGGTTGCGCTGTCACGGACGTGGGCCGTGCGCCGCAGATGGCCGCTGGCGACACCGTTGCCGTGCTGCCGATCGTGAACTACACCGAGACCCCGCAGGCTGGCCTGCGCGCCGAGGCCATCGCCGAATCGCTGCTGAAGACCGGTGGCGTGACCAACCTGAAGCGCTACCCGGCGTCGCTGAACCCGGAAACGCTGTTCGAACCGGCCGAGCGCGAATCGGTGGGCAAGGCACTGGACTGGGCACGCACCGAGCGCGCACGCTATGCCCTGACGGGCGCCGTGCAGGAATGGCGCTACAAGGTGGGCGTGGATGGCGAGCCGGCCGTGGGCATCTCGCTGCAACTGATCGACGTGGCAACGGGCCAGGTGGTGTGGTCGGCCACGGGCAGCAATGCCGGCTGGAGCCGTGAATCGCTGTCGGGCGTGGCCCAGAAGCTGCTGCGTCGCCTGCTGGCGCCGCTGATGCAAGGTTGAGATCGCAAGACAAAGGACGGGTGACAAGCGTGGCAGACACCGCCGATAACACGCGCCAGACGGCTCGCAAGGGGCAGGGCATCAGCCTCGGCGGACGCTATGCGCGCTGGCTGGCGCCCGCGGGGAGCGGGGCGGCAGCCGTGCTGGAGATGATCGTCGTGATGGTGGTGGCCATGGCCATCGCCTGGGCGATCCTCCCGCAGAATCCGCTGCTGCTGGACATAGGCTTTCCGTGGGCCTGGCTGCTGCCGGTGATCCTGGCGCTGCGCTACGGCACGCTGGTGGGCGTGGGCGCGGTGCTGATGCTGCTGGGGGGCTGGTTCTTCTTCGGCAACCTCGGGGCATACGCCACGCTGGCGTTCCCGCGCCTGTTCTACCTGGGCGGCCTGCTGATGGTGCTCGTGGCCGGGCAGTTCGGCGACGTGTGGAACACGCGCCTGGCGCGTGCGCGCGCCGTGAACCGCTACCTCGACGAGCGCTTGTCCGCACTGACCAAGAACCACTACCTGCTGCGCATCTCGCATGCCCGGCTGGAGAACGACCTGCTGGCCCGCCCGACCACGCTGCGCGACACGCTGTCGCAACTGCGCGCCGTGGCGATGCAGGACGTGGCCCGCCTCGGACATACGGATCGACTGGCCGGTGCGCAGCCGATGCTGCAAGTGGTGGCGCAGGCGTGCCAGGTGGAAGCCGCCGCGCTGTACGCATGCGATGGCGAATCCATCCTGCCCGACGCCGTGGCCTCCATCGGCCCCGCGTTCGGACTCGATATCGATGATCCGTTGGTCCGCCACTGCCTCGACACGCATGAACTGGCCCACCTGAAATCCAACGGCCTGCAGCAGGATGCGCAGACGCGCTACGTGGCCGTGGCGCCGGTGCTGGCGGGCTCCGACCGCCTGATCGGCGTGCTGGTGGTGGAGCGCATGCCGTTCCTGTCGCTGACGTACGAGAACCTGCAGCTGCTGATGGTGCTGATGGGCTACTACGCCGATGGCGTGGACCATGCCCGTGCCACGCACGGCATTCAGGAACTGGCCCCGGCCATTCCGTATGCGTTCGCACTGGACTATGCGCGCCTGTCGCGCCTGCGCCGCGAGACCGGTATCGAAAGCTCGGTGGTGGCGCTGGTGTTCGACCTGGACGAGGCGCGCGACGCGCTGTTCGAACAGGTGGTACGCAGCCGCCGGGCGCTGGACGTGGCCTGGCCCGCGCACGGTGCGCAACAGCGCGCCATGCTGACGCTGATGCCGCTGTCTGACAGCCAGGCCGTATCGGCCTACCTGGTGCGGATCGAGGACATGCTCCGCGCGCAGTTTGGTACGGATTTCGCCAGCGCGCACATCGGCGTCTACACGCTGCCGGTGCCCGCCGCTGGAGCGGAAGACGCACTGGTGCGCCTGCTGCATCGCTGCCATCTGGACGGCATCGCGCCGGCCGCAACGGGTGCGCAAGCCGCAGCCGGTGCCGCGCCGGCTGCGGGCCAGGCACAGCCGGGCTGAGGGAGCACTGAGACATGGGCAAGCTGACCATCGGCGGCACGACCGTCCAGATCGCCGCGCTGTACCTGCTGTTCAAGGGGGGCACGGGCCTGCCGCTGCTGCTGTCCTTCCTGGGATTGCAGTTGCTGGCCTCGGCGCTGCTGGGGCTGGCACTGTGGCGCCTGCTGCCGCGCCGCTTCCGCGCGCCGTTCGTGTGGAGCTACGCGTACCTGGCGGCGTTCTGCTTTTTCGTACCGCTGGGCGGCACGCTGGTGTGCCTGGGCAGCCTGCTGTTCTCGAAGCTGTTCCGTGCGCAGGGTGACAGCGCCGGCATCGCATCGGTGGCGCTGCCGCAGTTCGTGACCCACCTGATCCAGCGCGTGACGCACGGCGGCGGGGCGCGACTGCGCGCGCAGCTTGGCAACACGCGTGCGCCGCTGCCGGAGCGCATGACCGCGCTGGTGGCGATGCAGTCGATGCCCACGCGTACGGCAAGCCCCGTGCTGCGCGAACTGCTGGCCGACAGCACCGACGACATCCGCCTGCTGGCCTACGGCATGCTCGATGGCGCCGAGAAGCAGTTGACGCAGCAGATCCTGGCCGAGCTGCCGCGCCTGGAGGCGGCCGATACGCCGCAGGCACGCGGCGAGATCAACAAGCGGCTGGCCGACCTGTACTGGGAACTGATCTACCAGAACCTGGTGCAGGGCGACGTGTACCGCTACACGGCCAGCCAGGTAGAACGCTACGCGAGCGCGGCGCTCGAGATCGACGATTCCAATGCGGCGCTGTGGTACATGCGCGGCCGGCTGGCGCTGAGCCGCAATGCACCGGGCGAGGCGCGCCAGTTCCTGGCCCGCGCCGAAGCGCTGGGCTTTGCCAACGAGCGCGTGCTGCCGCTGCTGGCCGAGGCTGCCTACCTGGAACGCGACTACGCCGCGGTGCGCCGCCTGATGGCGGCTTTCGACAGTCCTTCGCCGCTCCCGCTGGTGCGGCCCCTGCTGCGGTATTGGCAATCATGAGCGAGATTCTGGTCAAGGGGACGTCCGCCGACGTCATGTTGTTGCTGGAAGGCACCTTCCCATACGTCAGCGGCGGCGTGTCGAGCTGGGTCAACCAGATGATCCGCGCATTCCCGGACATCCGCTTCGGCATCGTCTTCATCGGCAGCCGCCGGCAAGACTATGGCGACATGGCCTACACGCTGCCCGACAACGTCGTGCATCTGGAAACCCATTTCCTGTACGACTTCCCGCCGCCGCCGATGGTGCATGGTACCTCGGGCGATGCCGGTGCATTCGACCGCTCGGACCGCCTGCACGAATTGCTGCGCGAGCCGGGCAAGGAAGCCGAGGCTGGTGAACTGATCCGCGAACTGATGCCCGCGCTGCGCGAGGGCGGGGCGCTGTCCGAGGACGCGTTCCTCTACAGCAAGCGCGCCTGGGACACCATCACGGGCCAGTACCGCCAGTTCTGCACGGACCCGTCGTTCACCGACTACTTCTGGACCATCCGCATCATGCACAAGCCGCTGTGGCAACTGGTGCGGATTGCCGATGGCCTGATTCCGGCCAAGGTCTATCACACGGTGTCCACTGGCTACGCGGGCTTCCTTGGCGCGATGCTGCGCCATCGCAATGGCCGGCCGCTGCTGGTGTCGGAGCACGGCATCTACACGAAGGAACGCAAGATCGACCTGTTCCAGAGCCAGTGGATTCGCGACAACCGCAACATCTTCGAACGCGACATTTCCCAGATCAGCTATTTCCGTGAACTCTGGGTGCGCTTCTTCGAAACGCTGGGCCGCGTCTGCTACGAAGCCGGTGACGAGATTACGGCGCTGTACGAGGGCAACCGCCGTCGCCAGATCGTGGACGGCGCGCTGGCCGAGCGCACGCGCAATATCCCGAACGGCATCAACCTGCCGCGTCTGGCCGCCCTGCGCGAGAAGCGCGCGCCCGGCGTGCCGCCGGTGCTCTGCCTGATTGGCCGCGTGGTGCCGATCAAGGACATCAAGACCTTTGTGCGCGCCATGCTGACCGTGGTGCGCGAGTATCCCGAGGCCGAAGGCTGGATTGCCGGCCCGGAGGACGAGGATCCCGAATACGCCCGCGAGTGCCGCAGCTTGGTAGAGAGTCTGGGACTGGCCAGCAAGGTCAAGTTCCTGGGCTTCCAGAAGATCGACGACCTGCTGCCCAAGGTGGGCGTGCTCGTGCTGAGTTCGATTTCCGAGGCACTGCCGCTGGTGGTGCTCGAAGGCTTTGCGGCCGGTGTGCCGTGCGTGACCACCGACGTGGGATCGTGCAGCGAACTGATCTTCGGCCTGCCCGGCGAGGATGCCGAACTGGGCGCGGCCGGTGGCGTGGTTCGCATTGCCGATCCGGCAGCGCTTGCGGCTGCGGCGCTCAACCTGCTGCAGCATCCGGACCGCTGGCAGGCGGCGCAGGCTGCGGGCATCAAGCGCGTGGAGAAGTACTACACGCAGGAACAGATGGTGGGCAGCTACCGCACGCTTTATACGGACCTGATGGCGCAGCCGGATAACACGCGTCGCGAGCGCGGCGCGGGCCCGGCGCGATGCCCGGTGCATCACGGCGGCGGCGCCCCGGATGCCGCCAAGGCGGGAGGACGCTGACATGGCCGGTATTGGTTTCGAACTTCGCAAGATGCTCCGGCGGGACAGCCTGTCGGGCATGCTCTCCGCCTATGCGTACGCAGGCGTGATCAGCTCGGGCCCCTGGGTGCTGTCGATCCTGGGCATCCTGCTGATCGGCCTGCTGTCGATTGGATGGGTGATTCCCGGCGCGCTGATCACGCAGTTCCAGGTGTCGGTGACCTACCTCATTGCGTGCAGCCTGATATTGACCGGGCCGATGCAACTGTCGTTCACGCGCTTCACGTCGGACCGCCTCTTCGAGCGCCGTGGGGATCTGGTGCTGTCGAACTACCACGCCGTGGCACTGCTGGTTACGGGGTTGGCGGGTGCCATCGGGCTGGCCTGCGCGGTCTGGGCGTTTCCGGAGCAGTCCGTGCTGTACCGGCTGCTGATGATCGCGGGCTTCGTGATCATGAGCAATATCTGGATCGCGGCGATTTTCCTGTCGGGCATGAAGCAGTACAAGGCCATCGTCTGGACTTTCTTCATCGGCTACACGATCACGGTGCTGGCGGCGCTGGCGCTGCGCTCGCGCGGGCTGGAAGGGCTGCTCGGCGGCTTTGTGGCGGGCCAGTTGTGCCTGCTGGTAGGCATGATCACGCTGATCTACCGGAACTACACGAGCCATCGGTTCATGTCGTTCGAGGTGTTCCAGAAGCGTTACTCGTACCCGAGCCTGATCTTCATCGGCCTGTTCTACAACCTGGGTATCTGGGTCGACAAGTTCATGTTCTGGTACGCGCCGTCCACGGGCCAGGCCGTGATCGGGCCGCTGCATGCGTCGATCATTTATGACATCCCGGTGTTCCTGGCCTATCTGGCGATTATTCCGGGCATGGCCGTGTTCCTGGTGCGCATCGAGACCGATTTCGTGGAGTACTACGACGCGTTCTACAACGCGGTGCGCGGCGGCAGCTCGCTGGAGCACATTGAGGACATGCGCAACACGATGGTGCAGACCATCCGCCTGGGCCTGTACGAGATCGTCAAGGTGCAG
>Ga0209025_1002272_pt1 | contig 21025 bp, 13 predicted proteins | sample AraplaMF_Col_mLB_FD_184256 | JGI IMG/M metagenome (GOLD analysis project Ga0209025, IMG submission 184256) | Arabidopsis root microbial communities from the University of North Carolina, USA - plate scrape MF_Col_mLB (SPAdes) (version 2) | ecosystem: Host-associated > Plants > Roots > Endosphere... | reverse complement strand
CAGGGAAATGTCAGCAATGCGTTACGCCAGGCCCGGCGCGCCATCGATGGCGCGCTGAGTCGCGACCGTGGCCGCCTGCATGGATTGTGGTCGCGCTGGAACGGAAAACCCGCCGACGAGCGAGCGCGCGACGCCTTCGCCAAGGCCCTGGCCGCCTCGGTCGCCCAGCGCGAAGCCCGTACCGCGGCGCTGCCCGCCGCACCCGTCGCCGCCGACCTGCCCATCGCGGCAAAGGCCGACGAGATCGTCGAACTGATCCGCAAGCACCAGGTGGTGGTGATCGCCGGCGAAACCGGTTCGGGCAAGACCACCCAGCTGCCCAAACTGTGCCTGGCCGCCGGCCGGGGCGCGGCCGGCATGATCGGCTGCACCCAGCCGCGCCGGATCGCCGCGCGCGCCGTGGCGCGTCGCGTGGCGGAGGAACTGCAGACGCAACTCGGCGGCGCGGTCGGCTACCAGGTGCGCTTCACCGAGAACGTCGGCGAGCAGACCGCGGTGAAGTTCATGACCGACGGCATCCTGCTCGCCGAAATCCAGTCCGACCGCTGGCTGTCGCAGTACGACACCATCCTCATCGACGAGGCGCACGAGCGCAGCCTCAACATCGACTTCCTGCTCGGCTACCTCAAACAGCTGCTGCAGAAGCGGAAAGACCTGAAGGTCATCGTTACCTCCGCGACGATCGACACCGAACGCTTCGCCGCGCATTTCGACGGCGCGCCGGTGGTGAACGTGGAAGGCCGCAGTTATCCGGTGTCGGTGCGTTATCGCCCGCTGGAGGGCGAAGGCGACGAGAACGGCGACCGCACCATCAACGACGGCATCGTGTCCGCGTGCGACGAGATCACGCGCGAGGATCCGCGCGGCGACGTGCTCATCTTTCTCCCCGGCGAGCGCGAGATCCGCGACGCGCATCTCTCGCTGGAGCGACGCAAGTACCGCGAAACCGAAGTGTTGCCGCTGTACGCGCGGCTGTCGGTGCGCGACCAGGACCGCGTGTTCAATCCCGGCCCCAAGCGCCGCATCGTGCTCGCCACGAACGTCGCCGAAACGTCGTTGACGGTGCCGCGCATCCGCTATGTCGTCGATCCCGGCCTGGCGCGCGTGAAGCGTTACAGCCCGCGCGGCAAGCTCGATCGCCTGCACATCGAACCGGTCAGCCAGGCCAGCGCCGACCAGCGCAAGGGCCGCTGCGGACGCATCAGCGAAGGCACGTGCTTCCGTCTGTATTCGGAAGCCGACTTCGAATCGCGCCCGCGCTACACCGATCCGGAAATCCGCCGCGCCGCGCTGGCCGGCGTGATCCTGCGCATGCTGTCGCTGGGGTTGGGCAGGATCGAGGAATTCCCGTTCCTGGAACCGCCCGATCCGCGCGCGGTCGCCGACGGCTGGCAGCAACTGGCCGAGCTGGGCGCGGTGGACGAACAACGCCACCTCACGCCCATCGGCAAGCTGATGTCGCGCCTTCCGGTGGACGTGAAGCTGGCGCGCATGCTGGTCGCGGCCAACGAACATGGCGTGCTGCGCGAGATGCTCGTCATCGCCTCGTTCCTGGGCATCCAGGATCCGCGCGAACGCCCCGCCGACCAGCGTGGCGCCGCCGATACGGCGCATGCGCAGTTCGCCGATCCCAAGTCCGAATTCGTCGGCATCGTGAAGTTGTGGAATGCGTACAACGCGGCGCATGAAGAGCTGACGCAGTCGAAGCTGCGCGGATGGTGCGAGAAGAACTTCCTCGGCTTCCTGCGCATGCGCGAGTGGCGCGAGCTGCATCGCCAGCTGAAGCTGATGGCCGAAGAGTTGGCATGGAAGGAATCCCGCGCCGCGCTAAACGAACACGGATCGCTCGATCAATCCGCGTACGCCACGCTGCACAAGGCGCTGCTCGCCGGCTTGCCGACGCAGATCGGCACGCGTACCGACAAGGGTTACGACGGCCCGCGTGGTCGGAAATTCCAGCTGTTTCCGGGCTCGCCGCTCGCGAAGAAGCCGCCGCCGTGGGTGCTTTCGGCCACGCTGCTCGACACCGAACGCGTCTGGTCGCTGACCAACGCCGCGATCGAGCCCGACTGGGCGATCGCCGAACTGTCGCACCTGCTCTCGCGCCGGCAGCACGATCCGCGCTGGTCGCGCTCGCAGGGTCGCGTGATCGGCAGCGAGCAGATCAGCCTGTTCGGGCTGGTGCTCGCGCCCAAGCGGCCGGTGCATTACGGCGCGCTGTTTCCCGAGGAAAGCCGCGCGATCTTCGCGCGCGATGCGCTGGTGACGGGCGAGATCAACACGCGCAGCCAGTTCCTGTCGCGCAACCTCGCGACGCTGGCGAAGGCGCGCGACGAGGAAGCCAAGCAACGTCGCAGCGGACTGGTCGTCGACGACGAGTGGATGGCGCAGTGGTACCTCGACCGCATGCCCGCGAACGTGCACAACGCACAGGCGCTGGACGCGTGGTACGGCAAGTTGCCGCCGAACGAGAAGGCCGCGCTGGAATGGTCGCTGTCGGACCTGATGATCGGCGACGAGAGCGACGCCGTGCGTTTCCCGCCGTACCTCGCGCTGGGCAACGTGCGGCTCGCGGTGAAGTACCGGTTCGAGCCCGGCGCGAGCGACGACGGCATGACGCTCGCCGTTCCGCTGCACCTGCTCAACGCGCTCGATCCGGTGCGCCTGACCTGGCTCGCGCCGGGCTTCGTGTTGGACAAGGCCGCGGCGTTGATCAAGACGCTGCCGAAGACCATTCGCCGCAACTTCGTGCCCGCGCCGGATTTCGCGCGCGCATTCCATGAAGCGAACCAGCAGCCGTCGGCGGATACGATCACCGGCGAACTCGCTCGTTTCCTGCACAAGCTTGGCGGGGTCGCGGTCGGTGCGACGGATTTCGACGAAGCCGCGCTGGAGCCGCATCTGCGCATGAACCTGCGTTTGTTCGATCGCGACGGGAAATCCATGCTCGCCGAATCGCGCGACCTCGACGATCTGCGCGCACGCTTCGGCGAGCGCGCGGCGGCGGCGTTCGCGGCGAAAGCGGCGGACGGGCTCGCGCAACGTGGATTGACGACGTTCCCCGAGACGCCGATTCCGGCGTCCGTGCCCGGCGCGGGCGGCGTGCCCGCGTATCCGTCGCTGCACGACGATGGCGACAGCGCATCGCTGCGCGTCCATGCCGAACGCGACGTCGCGTTGCGCGAGCATCCGCGTGGCGTGCGCCGGCTGTTGGCGATCGCACTGGCGGACAAGCTCAAGCAGGCGCGCAAGCAACTGCCGATGACGCCGAAGATGGGCTTGCTGTACGCGTCCATCGAAGCGGCCGCGCCGCGCGTGGATGGCCTGAAAGAGGGCGATCGCCTGCGCGCGGATCTGGTCGACGGCGCGTTCGCATCGATGACGGACGAGAACGCGATCGGCGATATCCGCGATGCGACGACCTTCGCCGCGCGCCGCGACGCCATCGGCAAGCAGGTCTTCGGCGATGCGATGGAACGGCTGAAACAGGCCGAGGCGATCCTTGCCGCGGTCGCCGAAGCGCGCGCGAAACTTGAATCGCCGTTGATGGGCTGGGCGAGCGGCAACCTCGACGACATGCGCAGGCACCTTGCCTCGCTCACGCCGCCGGGTTTCCTGCGCAGCGTGTCGGCCGATGCATTGCGCGAATATCCGCGTTACCTGAAAGCGCTGGCCTTGCGTGGCGAACGTGCGCTGCGCGACCCCGTCCGCGACCAGGCGCGCATGCTCGAGCTCAAGCCCTTCGCCGATGCGCTGGCTGATGCGGTGGAAACCGGCGAAGCCGATGCGCCCGACTGGCAGGCCCTGCGCTGGGATCTGGAGGAACTGCGCGTTTCGTTGTTCGCGCAGGAACTGGGCACGCGCGGCGGCGTATCGCCCAAGAAACTGGCGCAGCGGCTTTCGCAGCTGCGCCGGTGAGGCGCGTCAGTCGACGCGCTGCACCTTGATCGGCGGCGTGCCGTCGTCCATGCGCAGATACCACGCGCCGAGCATGCCCGGCGCGATGGTCACCTTCGCATCGGTGACCGGTCGCGTGAAGTTCACGCCCGAATCCATCACGCGCCAGCGCTGGCCGTTGTCGAGCAGCAGCGTCTGGCCTTGCGTCCACGCGCGCGAAGAGCCCGGCACCGTGGCGATCACGGTCTGCGCGGCCGAACGCTTCGGACGCATGCCGGCTTCGTCCTGCGTGCGTTGCGTGTCGGCGGCCTTCAGGTCCGCGGCGCGGTCTTCGCTGAGCAGCCGATTGAGCAGCGCGAGCTGTTCGCCGGACAGCGAATCCAGTCCCGTCGCACGCAACTGTTCCGTGCTCAGGCGCTGCTCGATCGGCACCCACGCACGTTCGCCGGCGAAGGCCGGCAGGCACAGCAATACCGCGATGGCAAGCGACAGCGAACGGCGCATCGGATCACCTCATCGAGAACGGGACGCATCGCGGCCGGGACGCATCAGAAGCGGCGCGCGTGGCGAAGCATGGATCACTTGACGCGCTGCACCTTCGCGCGGGTGTTGTAGCCGTCGACCGCGAGGTACCACGCGCCGCCAAGAAGGCTCGGCGTGATGCGCACCTTCGGGTTGTCGAGCTTCGCGCTGAGCGAGACATCGTCGATCTGCTGCCACACCTGGCCGTTGTCGAGCGTGAACTGGCGGCCCTTGCCGAAGCCGGTGAACGCACCGCTGATGGCGCCGGCGACCGGATCGCGCGACTCGCGCTTGGCGAGCCCGCGACTGTCGTCGCCCGATTCGCTCTTCGCGCTTTCCACCGCCTTCGCGGTTTCGACTTCGAGTTTGCCGTCCAGCCAGGCATTGAGGTTGGCCAGTTCGGCCGCCGACAGCTTGTCCAGACCCGATGCCTTGAACTGCTCGTACGACATCTGCTGTTCGATCTTCTGCTGGGCCAGCGCCGTGGTGGCCAGGGGCAGCAGTGCGGCGAGCGCGAGAAGGCGTGCGGGGGCGATGCGGGTCATGCGCTGTTCCTCCAGTCGGATGCGGGCTAGTGTAGACCGTCCCCGCGTCGCCCGATCCAGCCCCACTTCCCTCCAGCACCATGGCAACTCCGTCTCCCTCGCCGCATGCGGCGCTGGCGCATCCCGCCGGCGCGGCCATCCCCGCGCCGCTGTTGCGGGCGATGCAGCAGGCGGCAACGGCGGGCGACGGTGGCGGCGATCCGCCCGACGTCGTGCAGAGCATGCTCGACGCGCTGGCGCTGCTGGGCGCCGATGGCGACACCTCGGCGGCGGCGATCCTGCATGCGTACCCCGCATGGGAGCAGGCGCTGCGGCCCCGGATCGAACGCGATTTCCCCGGCATCGCACCGCTGCTGGAAGGCCAGCGCGCCGCGGGACAGGTCTGGGAGCTACACGCGCAGCGCCACGGCCAGACCGGCAACGAAGGCCTGCGCCGGCTGCTGCTGGCGATCGTGCGCGACCTGCGCGTCGTGCCGATCCTGCTCGCGCGGCAACTGGCGCGCATGCGCCATGCCGAACGCCTGCCTGAAGCGGAGCGCCGCGAACTGGCGATGCTCACGCGCGACATCCACGCGCCGCTCGCCAACCGGCTGGGCATCTGGCAGCTGAAGTGGGAGCTGGAGGATCTCGCGTTCCGCTACCTGGAACCGGCGACGTACCAGCAGATCGCGCGCCTGCTCGACGAGAAGCGCACCGATCGCGAGCGCTACATCGAACAGGTCAAGCGCACGCTGCGCGAGGCGATGGCCGCACAGGGGCTGGCGGCGGACATCGCCGGGCGGCCGAAGCACATTTACAGCATCTGGAAGAAGATGCAGCGCAAGAACGTGCCGATCGGCGAGTTGTACGACCTGCGCGCGGTGCGCGTGCTGGTCGACAGCCTGGCCGACTGCTACGCCGCGCTCGGCGTGGTGCACGCGACGTGGACGCCGATTCCGAGCGAGTTCGACGACTACATCGCGCGGCCCAAGCGCAACGATTACCGCTCGCTGCACACGGCGGTGATCGGCCCGGAAGGCAAGACCCTGGAAGTGCAGATCCGCACGAACGAGATGCACCGGCAGGCCGAATTGGGCGTCGCCGCGCACTGGAAGTACAAGGAAGTCGGCAGCCACAGCGCCGATGCGGCGTTCGACCGCAAGATCGCGTGGATGCGCCGCTTGCTGGAAGCCGGTGGCGAAGCGGGGCGTGACGAGGCCTCGCTGTCGGGCGAGTTCGACACCGAACTGGTCGAAGACCGCATCTACGTGCTCACGCCCAAGGGCGAGGTGATCGACCTGCCCACCGGCGCCACGCCGCTGGATTTCGCGTACCACGTGCACACCGAAGTCGGGCATCGCTGCCGCGGCGCGAAGGTGGACGGGCGCATCGTGCCGCTGGACCACAAGCTGCGCAGCGGCGATCGCGTGGAAATACTGACTGCGAAAACCGGCGAACCGCGCCGCGACTGGCTCGTCGCGGCGAATGGTTTCCTCGCCAGCGGCCGTTCGCGCGACAAGGTGCGCGCGTGGTTCCACAAGCTCGATCGCGCGCGCAACGAGACGGCCGGCAAGGATCTGCTCGACAAGGAACTGCGCCGGCTGGGCCTGCTGGGCGCGGACCTCGCGCCCGCGCGGGAGAAGTTCAACCTCGCCACCGATGGCGAGTTGTACGTGCACGTCGCGCTCGGCGACATCGGCCCGCACCAGATCGGTCGCGCGCTGCTGGAACACGAACGCGCGCGCGAAGCGGCCCTCGCGGCCGCCGCCGCACCCGCGTCGACCACCGTGGTCACCACACCCTCGCCGCCGCGCCGCGCGCCGCGCCGGAGCACCGATTTCACCGTCGAAGGCGTGGGCAATTTGCTGGTGCAGCTCGCGCGCTGCTGCCAGCCGCTGCCGGGCGAGCCGATCGTCGGCTATCTCACGCGCGGCCGTGGCGTGAGCGTGCATCGACCGGACTGCCCTTCGTTCGAACGCCTGGCCGCCAGTCAGCCGCAGCGCGTGCTCCCGGTGGAGTGGGGGCGCGCGGGTGCAGGGTATGAAGTCGACGTGGAAGTGCTGGCCCTGGATCGCAAGTGGCTGTTGAAGGAAGTGACCAACCTCATCGCGCAGGGCAATGCGCACGTGGTCAGCATCCGCAGCGACACCGAGCGCAACGGTGCGCGGGTCCGCTTGCGCCTGCGCCTGCGGGTCGGCGACTACGGCCAGCTGTCCACGCTGCTGGGCAAGCTGTCCGCGCTTCCGGGCGTGGAGCATGCGCAGCGCCGCTGAACGCGGAACCGGGCCGGGCGCGTTGATGAACGCACCGCCAAAGCGCGACGAGCCAACGACTTTCCCGGCGTTATCCTTGCGCCGTGAGTTCCAAGACGCCCCGTGACCCCAACCCGGACCCCTGGCACGGCCCGCTCGGCAACGATGCGGGGCCGGCGCGTGGGCGGATCGAACCCACGCTGGGCTCGGATCCGAGCGAGGAAATGTGCGGCTGGGAAGTCGACGACTTCCGTTCGGGGCCGCGAAAAGGCCGGCGCGATCCCATCGCGGCCATCGCCGCCAAGCCGTCGCGACCGTGGTCCTGGATCGTGGCGATGCTGGCATTGGGCGCGCTCGGCGCCGGGCTGTTCGTGCTGCGCCAGCCGCTGTCGGACCTGCTCTGGCCGGAAACGCGCGTCCAGCAGCTGCAGGCCGATGCCGCACGCGCATTGGCCGAAGGCCGCCTGACGTCGCCCGACGGACGCGGTGCCCGCGAACTGTATGCGGCCGCGCTCGCGCGCGATCCGGATCGTGCGCAGGCGCGCGACGGGCTGGCGAAAGTCGGCGAAGCCGCGCTCGCGCGCGCGGACAAGGCGATGGCCGCGCGCGATTACAAGCAGGCGCATTCGCTCATCGCGCTGGCCCGCGACATGGCCGTGCCGCGCGCCAAAGTTGATGCGGTGGAACAACGCCTGCGCGCGCGCGAAGGCGCCGAAGCCGGCGTCGACACGCTCCTCGCGCAGGCCGCCGCGGCGCGCCTGGCCGGTCAGCTCGACGGCAACGAGCACGCCGCGCTGCCGCTCTACCAGCGCGTGCTCGCCGTGCAGCCTTCGCGCGTGGAAGCGCTGGAAGGGCGCGAGGACACGCTCGCCGATCTGCTCCAGCTGGCGCGCACCTCGCTTTCGCGCGGCGAACTGGCCGAGGCGTCCTCGCGTATCCGCCGCGTGCAGGCCGCCGATCCGGGCCATGTCGATCTCCCGGACGCGCTGGCGCAACTGGCGCGCGCGGGCGAGCAACATCGCACTCGCGCCGACGAGGCCCTGCGTCGCGGGCATCTGGACGAAGCGCTGCACAGCTACCTCGCCGCACTGGCCGCAATGCCGGACGACGCCGCCGCCGAGCGCGGCCTGATGCACGTCGCGAACACCTACGCGCAACGCAGCGAGCGCTACGCCGCCGACTTCCGATTCGACGATGCCGAGGCCGCATTGCGCGATGCGCGTGCGATCTCGCTGCAGGCGCCGGGCGTCGCGCAGGCCGAACAGCGCCTGCAGCAGGCAAGGCAGACGCAACAGCGTTATGGACAGCGGGAACCTGCCGGTCAGCGCTCGCGTCGCATCGATCAGTTGCTTGCGGACGCATCACAGGCCGAAGCGCGCGGCGACCTGCTCACGCCTCCGGGCGAAAGCGCTTACGACAAGCTGCGCGCGGCGCAGGCCCTGGCACCGCAGGATCCGCGCGTCCGCGGCGCGATGGCCCGGCTGCTGCCGGCCGCGCGCCAGTGTTTCGAGGATGAGCTTCGCGGCAATCGCCTGCGTCGCGCGCGTGAATGCCTCGACGCGCGCGCTGCGCTGGAAGGCGAAAGCGCGACCTTGCGCGATGCGCGTCGGCGACTGGCGCAGCGCTGGATCGCCGTCGGCGACGAGCGCCTGGGCGCGGGCGAACTCGGCGCCGCGCAGGCCGCGCTCAGCGCCGCACGCGAACTCGATCCGCAGGCCGTGGGCCTTGGCGAATTCGCCGACCGGCTGCGTGCCGCGTCTGCGGCGAACTGATCGCCCGCGCCAGCTCGTCAGGACTGGGCGGGATCGGGCGATTCTGGCGAAGTGATGCGGTCCTCGGCGCGCGTCGACTCTTCGACTATGCGAGAGAGGCGAAGTCCCAACGCGCTCCAACCGAATTCCGATACGCCTTCACGATCCAGCAAGAGTCCTTCCGTGAGTTGTCCGCAGCGATGAGTTTTGACGAGGTTACGCAGCATCGCGGTGAGTGCCGCGGACTGCTGGGGGCAGATCCAGCCGCGACGGCGTGCGGTTATCAACCTGGCTGCAGCATCCTCGTCGTTCTCTCCAAGGTGGAGGATAGGACGGCCTGAGCCCAGGTATTCGTAGAACTTGCCGGGTACCTGCATGATGTCCGCATTGGCGAGATTGATCAGTACATCCGCGCGTTGTTGCCATGCGACGGCTTCGGCGTGCGGAAGGAATCCGAGAAGGCGAATGCATTCCGGATGCGCCTCGCTTGCCTGGCGCACGATGTCGGGCACCACGATCGAAGCGATGTTCAATCGAACGCCCGGCGTGGCGATCACCGCGTCCAGCAGGGCATCCACGCGGCGGAAGCTATAGAAGCTGCCGGTGTAGAGCAACTCGAGATACCCACCGCTGGCCCCGCGGGTACGCAGCGGACGTCGATCGTCGAACCCTTGGGTGAGCACGGTAATCGGCGCATGGCCCTGATGCCTGTCGTGCAACAGTTGCCTGGCCGATTCTGCGGTCACCAGGACATGGTCCGCGCTGTGGCATACGTCAGCTTCCAGCCTTGCCGCCTTGCGACGCCATTTCTTGGCCGTGTAGGGGGCCAGTACGGGATCGCCCAGGTCGGCGATCCAGCGAGCACCAAGATGGCGCGCGATCAGGCCAAGCTGCAGCGTCGTGGCCGGCTCGTGCGAGCTGATGACGACGTCCGGCTCGAATGCATGCATCAACCGATAAAGCTCCCGTCTCGCGTATGGATACCATTCGCCGCGCATGTCGGGAAAGACGAAGCGCTCAAGCGTGTTCTGCACGAACATCGAGACCGCGTGTTTCCAACCGCCTCGCGAAGACCGGCCAGCCGGTGCCGGCGCCGCGCCGCTTCCAGGCTCGACCTGGGTGGGTGGATTCTTCTGGGCGATGGCTTCGCGCCGCTTGCGCCGCGAAGCGATCAGACCCCGGAAAGGACCGGCATACGTGCGATGGATGACAATGTCTTCAGGCAGGTCTGGCAGTCCTGGCGTGCTACCACCCAGGTCGACCGTCAATACTTCGACCCGATGCCCATGCCGGCTCAGTTCCTGGCTCAGATATGTCCATCGCAGCGATTGCGGCGAGGGGCTGGGGGGATACTCGTAAGCGATCAGGAGGATGCGCTTGGGAGAAGTGGTCGATGTCCCGCTCACGACTGCCTCCTGCGCAGAGCGACTTCCAGTACGCTTCGCGCGGCGTCGGGAGAGAAGTGGGTGCGCACGTTCGCACGACCCGCTTCGGCCAGTGCATGCCATAACGAGGCATCTCTGTAGAGGCGGGCGACTTCTGCGGCGAATTCCTGCGCGTCGTCTGCCACCAGTACGTCCTCTCCCGACCGGAGATGCATGCCTTCCACCGCGCACGACGTGGCGACCACCGGTTGTCCGTATGCCATGCTGAGGTTGATCTTGCCCTTGACGCCTGCTCCGAAGCGTAGCGGCGCCAGCGCGATCCTGCAGCGGGATACGAATGGCTCGATGCGAGCAACGTGGCCATGCACCCTCACGCCTTCGACTTGCTCGATCACTATCCTTATCTCGTCGGTCATCACGCCTACCAGGTGCAGCTCCACGTCAGGGAGGAGACGCCTGATCGCGGGGTAGATTTCCGTAGCCAGCCACCGGACCGCATCCCGATTAGGCGGATGCGACATGCCACCCACGAAAAGCAGGCCTTCGCGCTGTTCGAAAGGCGCGCCTTCCTCATCGGCTTCGATGATGTTGGAGAGCACCTGCACGTTGGCATCAGGCGCGAGTTCCCGCAGCAAAGCCTGCTCGACATGGCTCACGACCCAGACTACGTCCGCACGTGCGATCAGTGCCAGCTCGCGACGCTCTGTTTCGATGGCCAGGCGCAGCATTGCCTGGCTTCCACGGAGACGTGCTTCGCGTTGCTCACGCAGGAAATGGAGGTCGACGGTATCGAAGACGACGGTCGAATGGGGAGCTGCGGCCCGCACGAGCTCCAACCAGTGGGCTGCGACGTAATGCCGGCACAAGATGGCCGTCTGCAAAGTTCCAGCATGGCGGCGTACCCATGCGGAGATCGAGAGGGCACCCTGCAATCTGGGAACGTGGACGCCCATCGCGCGCAATGCGTCGGCCTGCGTCCCACCGCGCTCGTTGTCGTCGGCAATGAACACGACGTTGTGGCCGCCATCGATGAGCAGCCGAATCAAGTTCACCAGTCGAATGGAGCCGGAGTCGCGATCCGGCGTCGGAATCATGGAATCCACTACGAGAATCCATGGTTGTGCGCCGTCCCACTCGCCGTCGCGTTCGTCCAGCGCGCAGTCCGCTGCTGAGTAATCGGAATGGGAACCGGTGGCAAGAACCCGACGTATCGTCCCTGACACTCCGGCCGATTGCAGGCTCAGGCGCGCGCGCCGAATTCTGGCGGCATGTCGTTGCAGCAGGAATTTGAGATTAACGAGCACAGAACCGATGGTGAGCCAGAGGGGAGTGATCCGGGTTCGAAGCCCGGGATACCCCCGGGGCTGCGCTAGACTCCCGGACACGAGGGCGCAGCCCCGCCATTGTCCCATGCCGTGGCCCGAATCCAGTACGACGAAGACGACAACGACGATACCGACCAGACCCCGACCCCGCAGTGGCGCCGCCGGCTGGTCATCTGGGTGCTCGCGGCGGTGGGCCTGGGACTGGGCTTCCTGATCCCGTACACGCTCTACCTGAACCATGAAGTCGGCGAGCGCTTCGGCCAGCTGAAATGGCAGATCCCGACCCGCGTCTACGCCCGCCCGCTCGAGCTGGCGCCGGGGCTGACGCTGGACGCCGCCACGCTCAAGACGGAACTGGATGCGGCCGCCTACCACGAAGGCGACGGCACGCGTCCGGGCACGTACGCCCGCAGCGGCGGACGCTGGACCATCGCCAGCCGCGGCTTCCAGGACGTAGACGGCCCGGTGCCGGCGCAGCGCATCGAAGTCGTGCTCTCCGGCAGCAAGGTCGCCTCGGTGCGCGACGCGGCGAAGAAGCGCGCGCTGAAATCCGTGCGCCTGGACCCGGCGCGCATCGCCACGCTCTACGGCCAGCAGAACGAGGAGCGCCGCCTCGTGCGCCTGCGCGAGGTGCCGGAACTGCTCGTCACCGGCCTGCAGGCCGTGGAAGACCGCGACTTCAACAGCCATCACGGCATCGACGTCAGCGGCATGGCACGTGCCGCCTTCAAGACCGCCACCGGCACCACGCAGGGCGCGAGCACCTTGACGCAGCAGCTCGCCCGCAGCGGCCTGCTCGGCATCGGGCGCGAACGCACCATCAGCCGCAAGGGCAAGGAAATCCTCTACGCGCTGCTGATCGAAGCGCGTTACGACAAGGGCACGATCCTGGAGGCCTACTTCAACCAGGTCTACCTCGGCCAGCGTGGCGCGCAGGCGATCCACGGCGTCGCGGCGGGTTCGGAATTCTGGTTCGGCCGCGACCTGGCCGACCTGAGCACCGAACAGATCGCGCTGCTGATCGGCATCGTGCGCGGCCCGTCGTATTACGACCCGCGCCGCAATCCCGAACGTGCGCTGGAACGCCGCAATTTCGTGCTCGGCGAAATGCACGAAACCCGGCTCATCGGCGACGCCGAATACCAGCGCGCACTGAAGGCGCCGCTGGGCGTGACCACCGATCCGGGCAGCACCGCGGCGAACCGCTTTCCGGCCTACGTCGACCTGATCCGCCGCCAGCTCGCGCGCGATTACCCCGCCGACGCGCTCGCCGGTGCCGGCCTGAGCGTGATGAGCGGCATGTCGCCGTCGGCGCAGGCGATGGCCGAAGGCGCGGTCGCGCGCACGCTGAAGGGCCTGGACAACAAACGCCGCCCGCCGCTGCAGACCGGCCTGGTGGTCACCGACGTGCACAACGGCAACGTGGTCGCGGTGGTCGGCAGCCGCAGCGTCAGCGAACACGGCTTCAATCGCGCGGTGGAAGCGCAGCGTCCGGTCGGCTCGCTGCTCAAGCCGTTCGTATACCTGCTGGCGCTCGCGCAGCCGGGCAAGTACTCGCTCGCCAGCTGGGTAGACGATTCGCCGGTCACCGTCGCGCTGGGCAAGAAGAAGAACTGGACGCCCGGCAATTCCGACGGCCGGAGCCACGGCACGGTGCGCCTGGTCGACGCGCTGGCGATGTCCTACAACCAGGCCACGGTCCGGGTGGGCATGCAAGTCGATCCGGAGCGCATCGCCGGCCTGATCCGCACGCTGGCCGGCATCGAAGCCACGCCGAATCCGGCGCTGATCCTCGGCGCGGTGGACCAGAGCCCGTACGCGATGGCGCAGCTGTACCAGTTCCTCGCCTCGGGCGGCGAAATCCAGCCGCTGCATGCCGTGCGCGGCGTGCTCGACGCGAACGGCAAGGCGCTCAACCGCTACGACAAGGCACCCGCACCGGCGCAGGAAGGCGATGCCATCGCCGCACGCCTGATCACCATCGCGCTGCAGCAGGCCGTGTCCAACGGCACCGGCACGCAGCTGGTGCGCGACGGCCTGGGTCGCCTGTCGCCGGCCGGCAAGACCGGTACGTCGAACGACGGCCGCGACAGCTGGTTCGCCGGCTGGACGGGCGACCACCTCGCGGTGATCTGGGTCGGCAACGACCAGAACAAGGAAACCGGCCTGTACGGCGCGACCGGCGCGATGCGCGTGTGGTCGGCGATCTTCTCGCGCCTGCCGACCGCGCCGCTGGAAGTGGGCAACAAGGGCATCGACTGGCAGTGGACGATCGCGTCCAACACCACCGACGCCGACTGCCCCAACGCGCGCCGTTTCGCCTACGTCGCAGGCTTCGCGCCGCAGTACGCGCCGTGCCCGCAGCCCGAGCCCGTGGCGGAGGAAAGCGGCGGCTGGCGCGACTGGTTCGGCATCGGCAAGAAGGAAGAGGAGGCCCCGCGCGAGCAGGCGCCGCCACAAGAGACCCCGTAATGAAGTTCTCCCCCATCCCCCGCATCGCATCGTCCGCACTCGCGCTGGTCGCCCTGGCCGCGTGCACCAGCGCCCCGCCGGCACCGCCGGCGCCCAGCATCGACGGCGTCGCCGCGGTCGCCGCGATCCGCGCCACCGGCGGCGCCGCCAGTACCGAGCTGGACGTGCAACCGATCCGCGATCCGCAGGTCGACGACCTGCGCGAAGACGCCGAACGTTTGGAAAAGGCCGGCCAGTACGCGCAGGCCATCCAGGCGCTCGACCAGGCGCTGCAGCTCAATCCGGACGATCCGGCGTTGCTGCAGGAGCGTGCCGAGGCCGCGTTGCTGGTGAAGGACCTCGCCGGCGCGCAACGCTTCGCGATGCTCGGCATCGAGCGCGGCTCGAAGGTCGGCCCGTTGTGCCGCCGCCATTGGGAAACCATCGCCCAGGTGCGCCAGATCCAGCCGGCCGAAACGCCGGGCCAGACCGCCGCCGACGCACGCCGCGAACGCGACGCCTGCACGGTCGCCGCGCCTGCGCGGTACTGAAGGGCGCTTTCCGAACACGGATCGAAGCGATGCCGCACGGATGGAAGCCGATCCAGCAAGGCGGGACGGGCAGCCATCGAATGCTTCATCCGCGTCCATCGGTTCTGATCCGTGTCGAAAACGCTCTGCCAAAGGCGCGAGGTCGTCCGGCCGGGGCAGGCTAGAATGGGCCCGTGCCCGCGGATTCGCCGCGGATTCCCGTGATCGGCAGGTGTCGTGAGGGAAGCGGCCACGTGGGATGGCCGGAGCGCGGATCGCGCGCTGCGCCATCACAGGAACCGTCGAGACCATGCAACCCGCGGCGCCATCGCCAACCGAAACGACCTTCGACGACGTCGCTGCCGAAAGCGCCGCCGCCGACGCGCGCGTGCCGAGCCGCCTCGCGCAGGCGAGCCGCGAGGCGTTGTCGGAAGGTGGCGAACTGGCGAAGAACATCCCGTCGTTCTCCTCGCGCCCGGCCCAGCTCGACCTCGCGGCGGCCGTTGCCGATGCCATGGATCGACGCGGCACGCTGCTCGCCGAAGCCGGCACCGGCACCGGAAAGACCTTCGCCTATCTCGTGCCGGCGTTGTTGTCGGGCAAGAAGACGATCGTGTCCACCGGCACGCGCGCGCTGCAGGACCAGCTTTACCACCGCGACCTGCCGCGCGTGCGCGATGCGCTCGGCGTCGGCCTGAAGACCGCGCTGCTGAAGGGGCGCGCGAACTACCTGTGCCATTACCGCATGAAGCAGGCGCAGGGCGAACCGCGCTTCTCCTCGCGCGAAATGGCCGCGCAGTTCCAGCGCATCGTCGCGTGGTCCGGGCGCACGCGCATGGGCGACATGGCTGAACTCGACGCATTGCCGGAAGATTCGCCGCTGCTGCCGATGGTCACCAGCACCGCGGAAAACTGCCTTGGCAGCGAGTGTCCGTTCTTCAACGACTGCTTCGTCGTGCAGGCGCGACAGCGTGCGCAGGCGGCGGATCTGGTGGTGGTCAACCACCATCTGCTGCTGGCCGATCTTGCGTTGAAACAGGAAGGTTTCGGCGAAATCCTGCCGGGTGCGCAGACGTTCGTCGTCGACGAGGCGCACCAGCTGCCCGAACTCGCCGCGCAGTTCTTCGGCGAAGCGCTGAGCGCGCGACCGCTGGTCGAACTGGCGCGCGACGCGCTCACCGAATGCAAGCAGGTGCCGTCCGCGCTCGCCGCCGTGCAGGATCCAGCGCGCGGCCTGGAGCAGAGCGTGCGTGCGCTGCGCGCCGCGATGGACGAACTGCCCGTGCGCGGCACGCGTCGTCGCGCCGCGGAAGATGCCGGCGTCGAGGAGGCGTTCGACGGCCTGGAAGCCGCACTGCGCGCGTTCCACGCGGCGGTCGTGCCGTACGCGTCCGCGTCGCCGGGCTTCGATGCCTGCGCCGCGCGGGCGGTGGAATTCGAAGGAAGGCTGCAGCGCTGGCGCGATGGGGAGGATGTGCCGGCCGATGACGCCGCCGATATGGACGAAGACGACGCCGCGGAAGGTGAGGGCACGGAAGGCGAGGGCGAATCGAAGCCGTCGCGCAAGCGCGCCGACGAGAGCGTGCTCTGGTACGAACTCACCGCGCGCGGTTTCCGCCTGAGCCGCACGCCGCTCGATGTCGCGGGGCCTCTGGCGCAGCATCGCGCTCGGTCCCAGGCCGCATGGGTGTTCACGTCCGCAACGCTCGCCGTCGGCGGGCGCTTCGAGCATTTCGCGATCAAGCTCGGCCTGTATCTGAAGGGCGAAGATCCGCCGCACACGCTGCTGGTGCCCAGTCCATTCGACTGGGAAACGCAGGCGCTGTGCTACCTGCCGCGCGGGCTGCCCGAGCCGATCGTGCGCCACTACAACGAGAGCATGATCGACAAGGTCCGCCCGGTGCTGGAGGCGTCGAATGGCCGCGCGTTCGTGCTGTTCGCGTCGCACCGCGCGTTGCGCGAGGCCGCCGAACTTCTGAAGGACGGCCCGTGGCCGCTGTTCGTGCAGGGCGAGGCGCCGCGTGCGGTGTTGCTGGAGCGCTTCCGCGCGTCGGGCAATGGCGTGCTGCTGGGCGCGGCGAGTTTCCGCGAGGGCGTGGACGTCGCCGGCGACGCGCTCAGCGTGGTGGTGATCGACAAGTTGCCGTTCGCGGCGCCGGACGATCCGGTGTTCGAAGCCCGCCTGGATGCGATCCGTCGCAACGGCGGCAACCCGTTCCGCGACGAACAACTGCCGCAGGCGGTGATCGCACTGAAGCAGGGCGCCGGCCGCCTCATCCGCAACGAGAACGATCGCGGCGTGCTGGTGCTGTGCGATCCGCGCCTGACCAGCAAGACCTACGGAAGCGTCTTCCTCAACTCGCTGCCGCCGCTGCCGAAGACGCGTCGCGTGGAGGATGTGGCGGCGTTCTTCGGAGCGACTGCGGGGGACGGCGCATGACGCCCGAAGACGACGCGGATGACGATGTCGTGTCGCCCGAGGAAATGGCGGCGACGATCACCTCGCTCGAGGCGGAGATCCGCGAAGCGCTGCTGTTGGGATGCCCGGAGCTGGAAGCCCGGGTGGTTGCGCCCCACAGCGTGGAAAGCGATCAGGGCGAGGTTTGGGTGGTGGCCCGCGACGGCGAGGCCGCGCTGTATATCTCGCTGGAATTCGAGCAGTTCGGCGTGGGTTTCCTGGGCGAAGACGGCATCATTGCCGATAACGCGCTCTACCCCGATATGCTCCAGGCGGCGCAGGCGTTCGGCTGGGCCGTCGCGAACGCGGCACGACCGGCGATTTCACACTGATTCCATCCGGCGGAACGACATGAACCTGCTCGCCTTCGAAACCTCCACCGAAGCCCTTTCCGTCGCGCTGTCGATCGACGGCCAGGTGCGCGAGCGGTTCGAGCTGGCGCCGCGTCGCCACGCGGAACTCGCGCTGCCGTGGGCCGAGGAACTGCTGGCCGACGCGGGCGTGAAGCGCTCGCAGCTCGACGCGATCGCGGTTGGTCGTGGTCCGGGCGCGTTCACCGGCGTGCGACTTGGCATCGCGCTGGCGCAGGGCATCGCTCTTGCACTGGATCGCCCGGTGGTCGCCGTTTCCACACTCGCCGCGCTGGCGATGCGCGCGCAGGCCGATGGCGCCAGCGCGTCGCGTGTATTCGCTGCGATCGACGCGCGCATGGGCGAGGTGTATTCGGCGGCGTTCGAGCTGCGCGGCGGCGATGCGCATGCGCTGGACGAGGAGCGCGTCAGCGCACCGGACAGCGTCGTGGTTCCGGGCGACGGGCGCGACTGGATGGGCGTCGGCACCGGCTTCGGCGCCGGGGAGAACGCCTTGTCGCAGCGGCTGGCGGCACGGTTCGTTTCCATCGATGCGACGCAACTGCCGCATGCGGCCGATGTCGCGCGACTGGCGGCGAAGGCGTATGCGCGCGGCGAAGCGCTCGCCGCCGAGCGCATCGAACCGGCGTACCTGCGCAACAACGTCGCGTTGACGTTGAAGGAGCAGCAGGCGTTGCGGGAGTCGAAGCGGTAGGCGACGATGGGTTTCGCGTGGCGAAACCCATCCTACGGTGCTACACAACCGCGCGATCGCGGCGCGTTGTCCGTCAATCGTCGACCAGCGTCCCGCCCGGCAGGAAGTTCCACGTCCGCGTGACGTGCAGGATGTCCGGGTTTTCCTCGGTGCGCGGCAGCGGCGGATAGGGCTCGGCGAGCTTCGCGATGCGCAACGCGGACGCGTCCAGCAGCGGGATGCCGCTGGTGCGCACGATGTCGGCACGTTCTACCGAACCGTCGCGGCGGATCGCCACGCTGATCACGACCTGCCCCGCGAGTCGGCGGCGCCGTGCTTCGTCGGGATAGTTGAGGTTGCCCACGCGCTCGACGCGGTCGACCCAGTCGCGCAGATAGCCCGCCCACACGTATTCCTGCGTGCTGGCCGAGACGAACTTGCGCGAGGGCCGCTTCGCGTAGCGTTCCGAACGCATGTGGATCTCGGCCGCCAGGCGCGCCATCTGCATGTCGCGCTCGATCTTTTCCTCGCCGCGCGGCAGCGGGCGTTCGCTCGGCGACGGCGTGCTGCGCGGCGTCGGCGTGGTGGTCTCGCCGCGCGTGCTGGCGACCACGCGCTGCTGCGGCGCCGGCTGCGGCGCGGGCGACTGCGCGCGCAGCGTGCGCGGCGCGATGCCGGTGGCCGCCTGGGGTAGCGGGCCGGATTGGGCTTCGCGCGGACGCGTGCTCTTGTCGTGTTCGCCGCCGCCCTGGTTGTTCGCCTGGGCGAGGAAATCGGCCTGCTTCGGCGTCAGCGCGCTGGTGGTCTGGGTGAGGATCACGTCCAGCGTCGGCATCACCGGCGCGGCGGTTTCGAGCGTCCAGCCCACGCCCAGCAGCACGATTCCGTGCACCAGCAGCGACAGAACGAAGGTCGCGCTGACGCGGCCGTTGCCGGTGGAATCGTACGGGGTGGCGACGGCGGCGTTCATGCGGGGCGGGGCGTACAGGGCGAATGCGTGCAGGACAGGTGCGGGCGAAGCACGGAATCCCGTGCCTTCCAAGCGTACGCGTTATCGGTGCGCACCGGCTCTGACCCGCGTCCGGATTTCACGCAGCGACCTTGCGCTCGATCGCGTCGAACAGCAGCCCGGCGATGTTGATGCCGAACTGCGCGTCGAGTTCGCGGATGCAGGTCGGGCTGGTGACGTTCACTTCGGTGAGGTAATCGCCGATCGCGTCCAGGCCGACGAACAGCATGCCGCGGCGCTTCATTTCCGGGCCGACCTGGGCGGCGATCCAGCGGTCGCGATCGCTCAGCGGACGGCCTTCGCCGCGGCCGCCGGCCGCCAGGTTCCCGCGGAACTCGTCGCCCTGCGGGATACGCGCCAGGCAGTAATCCACCGGCTCGCCGTCCACCAGCAGAATGCGCTTGTCGCCGTCGCTGATTTCCGGCAGGTAACGCTGCGCCATCGCCAGGCTGTGGCCGCCCTGCGTGAGCGTCTCCAGGATGACGTTGAGGTTCGCTTCGCCCTTGCTCGCGCGGAAGATCGAACGCCCGCCCATGCCGTCCAGGGGCTTGAGCACGGCTTCGACGTGTTCGTTGACGAAGGCCTTCAGCGCGGCCGGATCGCGGCTCACCAGCGTCGGCGGGCAGCACTGTGGGAACAGCAGCGCGGCAAGTTTTTCGTTGTAGTCGCGCAGGCCCTGCGGGTCGTTGACGACCAGCGCGCCGGCGTTCTGCGCCAGGCCCAGCACCTGCGTGTCGTGGATGTATTCGCTGTCGACCGGCGGGTCCTTGCGCATCAGCACGACCTGGCCGGGGCCGAAGTGCAGCGTCGCGAATTCGCCCAGTTCGAACCAGCCGTTCTTGTCGTCGCGAACGCGCAGCGGCGCGACGACCGCCTCGGCCTTGCCATCGCGCACCGACAGCCCGCCGGGGCGCACGTAGTGCAGCCGATGCCCGCGGCGCTGGGCCTCCAGGAGCATGGCGAAGGTGGAATCCTTGGCGATCTTGATCGACCCGATCGGGTCCATCACCACGACGATGTCGAGCGGCATAGGGGTCACTGGGGCGCGAATTGCGCGATGGTAGCAGGCGCTTCGCGCGCCAAAGCCGGCCGGCGGGGTCGATGCGCGCAACGCGGCATCCTGCCGGCCGTCGGGAGGTTCCTGTCCGGGCGGCGCCTCCATCGCCTGGTCCCGCCGCGCGGCCCGCCTGTGCCCGGAGAGTTGGAACGAACGTCCCGGCTCGGGCCTCGAAAGCTCGGAAATGTCATGGGATTCAGGTATATGCAATGCGCATGCCCGGACGATCCTCGCGATCTCCGGCGGTTTCGCGGGGTGGTCCGCAGGCCGGACCCGCCCGAACCGGCCGCTGGATCCGACCCGCGACCAATTCAGCTTGATTCCCGGGCATTCACGTCAACCGCTGCTTGACACTTTCGGCGCGGCTTGGAATAAAGGCGACTGGCGAAGTGCACGCACACGGCGGCATTCGCATGGGGGAATTCGAAAATGCTAGACGAGGTCCGCAACGGCAGCCTCGGCGGTCTGAAGGTCATGGTCATCGATGACTCCAAGACGATCCGCCGAACCGCCGAGACGTTGCTAAAGCGCGAGGGCTGCGAGGTGGTGACCGCCACCGACGGCTTCGAAGCGCTGGCGAAGATCGCCGATCAACAGCCGCAGATCATCTTCGTGGACATCATGATGCCGCGGCTGGATGGGTACCAAACCTGTGCGTTGATCAAGAACAACCATCTGTTCAAAGGCACTCCGGTCATCATGCTGTCCTCCAAGGATGGTTTGTTCGACAAGGCGCGCGGTCGCATCGTCGGCTCCGAGCAGTACCTCACCAAACCATTCACACGCGAAGAACTGCTCGACGCGATCCGCACGCACGTAA
>Ga0209025_1002271_pt1 | contig 21026 bp, 16 predicted proteins | sample AraplaMF_Col_mLB_FD_184256 | JGI IMG/M metagenome (GOLD analysis project Ga0209025, IMG submission 184256) | Arabidopsis root microbial communities from the University of North Carolina, USA - plate scrape MF_Col_mLB (SPAdes) (version 2) | ecosystem: Host-associated > Plants > Roots > Endosphere... | reverse complement strand
TGCCTCTCGCAACTGCGTTCGGTCGGGCAATCGATCATCGTGATCGACAAGCACATCAAGCGTCTCGCAGCCGTCGTCGACGCCTTCTACGTGGTGGAGAAGGGACGGATCGCCTGGTCGGGGTCGGCCGACGCCGTCGCCCGCGACCCCGGCATCGTCGACCGCTATCTCAGTGTCTGAGACGGTGCCGCGCCTTATTGCCTTGCTGCGGCGCGCGGTGATGCGTCGCCTTCGGTGGCAGTCCGCGCGCTGGCCTCGCGCTGGCACCAGTCCTCGATCAGGCGTTCGTAGCTCGCCTGGTCCTGCTGCCAGATGCGGTTGATCGCCATGCCGCGGATCAGGTTGAGGGTCAGCGCCAGCAGGGTTTCGGCCTGCGCCGGCTCGTAGCCGGCCGCCACGAATGCCTCCAGCCAGACCGCCTTCATGCCGGCGTGGAAATGTTCGAGAACCGGCTTCAGGCTGGCCATCAGCTCGGGCGAGGTTCGCGCCGTGACGAGGACTTCCACCGCGGCCAGGAAGGGCCAGTCGAAATAGATCGTCCGCAGGTCGGCGATGAACTCGCGCAGCGGCTCCGGCGCCCTGGCAGCCGCCGCCGCGCGCTGCCGGCCGAGCACGGCGGCGCAGTCATAGGCATAGCTCGTGGCCGCGATGACGAGATCGGCCTTGCTGCGGTAATGGTGGACCCGGGCACCACTCGACATGCCGGCCCTGGCGTCGACCTGCGCGGTCGTGAGCCCGTGATAGCCTTGCGCCACCAGGACTTCGATGGTGGCCTGCAGCAGCTTGTGCCTGGTCTCGTCGCTGCGTTCAGCCTGCGTCTTTCTGCTCCGCATGGTCCTCGTCATCATTCCGGTTCCACGTCGGACTATCCCGCCTCGCTGCGCCGCAGCCGCGCCACAGTCATAACCGCACGCCAGCGTGCCACCCAATCGAGAACTCTTCAAAAATGGCATTGACAAAACATACCGCTTATTCGGTATATTAATTTGTGCCGGCCGCCAAGAGCCGCATGTACGGCCGTTGGCCGGTAGGGAGGACATCATGAGACAACTCGCGACAGCGGGCGCGATCGCGGCTGCATGCCTGGCGGCCACATCGGTCCAGAGCCAGGCCCCCAAGGAGATCAGGATCGGCGTCGTCACGACGCTGACGACGCCGGCTGCGATCATCGGGCGCGAGGTTCAGGACGCGCTCAACCTTGCAGTCGAGCATGCCGGCGGCGAAGCGGCCGGGCTCAAGCTCAGGCTGATCGTCGAGGATGACGGGCTCAAGCCCGATATCGGCCGGCAGAAGACCGAGAAGCTCGTCCGGCAGGACAATGTCGACATCGTTGCCGGCTATGTCTGGTCGAACGTGCTGCTCGCCTCGCGCAAGAGCGTCCTCGATGCCGGCAAGATCCTGATCAGCACCAATGCCGCACCGTCCGACATGGCCGGGCGCCTGTGCAACCCAGCCTTCTTCGCCATGCGCGGCCAGGGCGACGTGATGGCGATGGCGCTCGGCGCCGATCTCGATCGCCGCGGCGTCAAGACGGCCTACACGATGGCGCCGAACTACGCCGCCGGGAAAGATGTGATCGCCGGTTTCCAGCGGACCTTTTCGGGCAAGCTCGTCGGTCAGGACTTCACCAAATGGGGGGACGACCCGCAGCTCGACTTCTCGGCGGAGTTGACCAAGGTCGCGGCCAGCGGCGCCGAGGCGCTCGTCGCTTTCTATCCCGGCCGTGCCGCCGCCTTCATGAAACAGTTCGAGCAGTCGGGGCTGGCCGGCAAGGTCAAGCTCTACACGGTCTACACCCTCGACCAGACCGCGTTGCCGTCACTGCAGCAGGGCAATGTCACTGGAGCGCTCGGCACCGGGCTGATCGACTACTGGTATCCCGATCTCGACACGCCCGAGAACAAGCGCTTCGTCGCCGATTTCCGCACCCGCTACGGCCGGACGCCGTCGAACTACGCCGCCGCGGCCTACGACGTCATTCCCTTCATCAAGGCGGCGCTGGAAACGGTGAAGGGCGATCTCTCCGACAAGGCCGCGCTGCAGAAGGCCCTGGCCGAGGCGAAATTCCGCTCGGTGCGCGGCGTGTTCCGGTTCGGCAGGAACCAGATGCCGCTGGACAATTACTACGCCCTCACCGTCGCCGCCCAGCCGGACGGCAATTGGGGGCTGACCGCGCCCAGCCTCGCGCTCGAGAACGGCGCCGACCCTTACGTCGGCGACTGCAAGATGGGCTCGTGAACGAGCCGAATTCGGCAAGCAGGACCCGGGGAGGTCTCTCATGGATTATCTTCTGAACACCTGGTACTTCGCCGCCTGGGCCGAGCAGATCAAGCCGGGCGTCCTGTTCCCGCGGACGATCATCGGCTGTCCGCTGGTCTTCACCCGCCGAGGGAATGGTGCGGTCAGCGCGCTCGACGACCGCTGCCCGCACCGCTTCGCGCCGCTGTCGATGGGGCGCGTGGAAGGCGACCGCATCATCTGCGGCTATCACGGGCTGGAATTCGACGGCTCGGGTGCCTGTGTCCGCAATCCGCATCCTTCGGGCAAGATCCCGGCTGCGGCGCGCATCCGCAGCTATCCTGTGGTCGAGAAGCATTCCGGCCTGTGGATCTGGATGGGCGAGCGGGCTGCCGATCCGGGACTGATCCCGGACTTCTCGAAGCTCGACGACACCAGTGAGGGGCCGGCCGTGACGCGCCGCGACCACATGGTGATGGATGTTCCATATGACCTGATCGTCGACAATCTGCTCGACTGCAGCCACACCAGCTTCCTGCACGACGGCATCCTCGGCAACGAGCCGATGATCGCGGCGCCGACGACGATCGAGCAGGCCGGCAACACGATCAACGTCAAGCGCTTCGCCCGCAATGTGCCGCCGCCCGGGATGTTCGACATGCTGTTCCGGCAGGACGGAGCGCCGGTCGATTGCTGGACCGATTTCCGCTGGGATGCGCCGAGCTGCCTGCTGCTCGATGTCGGCGTCACGCTGCCCGGCCGGCCGCGCGAGGAAGGAACCGGCTATTTCGGCACGCATATCCTGACGCCAGAAACCGCGACCACGACGCATTACCATTTTGCTGCGACGCGCTGGAACATTCGCCCGGATTCCGAGGACGAGGCGACGCGCGAGAAGATCTCCGACCTGCGCCGTTTCGCCTTCGAGGAGCAGGACGAGCCGATGATCCGCGCGCAGCACCGCAACATCCGGATGAGCGATCCGGCGGAGCTCAAGCCGGTGATGCTCGAGACCGATCTCGGGGTCGTGCGCTGGCGGCGGATCATGGACCAGCTCAGGGCAGCCGAACGCGCGCCGGCGCTGATGGCCGGCGAATGACATGAGCCGCATTCCAGTCCGCGTCAGCAGCATCCGGCGCGAGGCCATCGACATCGCCGGCTTCACATTGGAGCCGCTGGATGGTGGCATGCTGCCGCCGGTCCGCCCCGGAGCGCATATCGATGTCTTCATCGCGCCGGGGCTGACGCGGCAATACTCCCTCTGCGACGGGCCGGGACCGGCGCATTGCTACACAATCGCGGTCAAGCGCGAGGAGGCATCGCGCGGCGGCTCGGCGGCGATGCATGACTTGCCCGAAGGCAGCGTCATCGAGATCGGCCCGCCACGCGACAATTTCCCGCTCGTAGCAGAGGCAAGGCGGCATCTGCTCTTCGCCGGCGGCATCGGCATCACGCCGCTGCTGTCGATGGCGCGCCATCTCGCGGTCGGAAACTCCCAGTTCACACTGCACTATTTCGCCCGTTCGCCGGAGCACGCCGCCTTCGCCGGGACGTTGTCCGCACTGGAGTCCAAGGGCGAGATCGAGCTTCTGTACGGCCTGTCGGGCGACGACACCGCCGGCGCGCTCCGCCAGCGGCTGGCGGCCATCGAGAGTGGAACGCATGTCTATCTCTGCGGCCCGCCGGCTTTCATCGCGGCCACGCAGTCCATCGCATCCGAGCTGGGCTGGCCGGGTACGGCGGTACACTGCGAGCATTTCAGCGCCGGCGCGACCTCGGCGGCCGCGGGAGACCGGGATTTCGAGCTGGTGCTGGCTTCGCGCCCTGGCGTGATCGAGGTCGGCGCCGGCGAAACGATCGCCGAAGCACTTCGCCGTCACGGCATCGAGCCCGAAATGTCCTGCGAGCAAGGCATTTGCGGAACTTGCATCACGCGCGTGCTCGATGGCCTCCCGGACCATCGCGACAGCTACATGACCGAGCAGGAACGAGCGGCGGGCGACCGCATCTGCATCTGCGTGTCGCGCGCTGCCTCGCGGCGCATCGTCCTCGATCTATAAGCGACCCGTAGAGTGTCGAGAGACTCGGCCGGTCGGCGAAACCAAAGAGCCGGCCGATTTCACAGCGAAGCCGATTCCCCTCAGCTCCTCGGCTTCAGGTTCTCCGGATCGTAGAGCGGCTTGTAGCCGACGCTCGCCACCTCCACGGGGTAGACCTCGCCGAAATACTCGACAATCAGCTTGCGGCCCACCTGGCAATGGGACCAGGGCAGATAGGCGAGCGCTATGTTCTTGCCGATGGTCGGCCCATAGGCGATCGAGGTCGTGAAGGATCGGCGGCCGAGACCGTCGACCAGCGTTTCGCCGGTGTCCGGATCCATCACCGGCAAGGTGCCGACCGGGTAGCGCGCAACGCCCTTGCTGTCGACGTTGTCGGTCATGACGAGCGTGCAAAGCATCGCGGGCTGATGCGGCCGCTCGCGATATTCGACATGCTTGGCCTTGCCGCGGAAATCCGCCTCCTTGACCTTTGGACGGGCGAGATCCGCTTCGAGAAGATTGTATTCCGTCAGCAGATCGGCGTTCTGCAGGCGAAGGCTCTTTTCCATGCGGCGCGTGTTCGCATAGGTCTCGACGCCGACCGCGATAACACCCGTCGAGCGCAGCGCATCCCAGACAGCCAGGCCGTCCTCATAGGCCATGTGCAGCTCCCAGCCCTGCTCGCCGACATAGGAGATGCGGAACGCCGCAACCGTCTTGCCGGCGATCCTGATCGGCTTGATGGCCGCGAAGGGGAAGTTCTCCGGCAGGAGGCCGGCCGGATCCTCGACGATCTTCTGCAGGTTCGCCCGTGCGTTCGGCCCCCAGATGCCGATGGTGACGTATTTCTCGGTCACGTCGGTGATGGTGACCTGAAAGCCCCTGTCCTGGGCAACGCGCCGCATGTACTGGAAGTCGCGGGGGCCGGCATCCGCGCCGTTGATCATGCGGCAGCGATCGGCCATGCGGATCACCGTGAAATCGGCGCGCACCATGCCCTCGTCGTCGAGGAAATGGGTGTAGATGCCCTTGCCGATATTGGCGTCGCCGCCGACCTTCGCTGCGCAGAGCCATTCCATCAGCTCGACATGATCAGGCCCCTCGATGTCGCAGATATGGAAATGCGACAGGTTGATGAGGCCGCAATTCTCGCTCAGCTCGAGATGTTCGGCATTGGAGACGCGCCAGAAATGGCGGCTGTCCCATTCGTTCTCGCGCACCGGCACGCGGTCACCGTATTTCTCGAGGAGATGCTCGTTCGCGGCATAGCCATGGGCGCGCTCCCAGCCGCCCAGCTCCATGAAATAACCGCCGAGCTCCTTTTCGCGCTCGTAGAAGGGCGAGCGACGGATGCCGCGTCCACCCGCGAACGGCTCACGCGGATGAACCGGCGGATTGTAGATTTTCATCGCCGTTTCGGTGCAGCGCTCCTCGATGTACTTCTCCTGGAGCTGGAATGCGTTGAATCGGGCGAAGTCGATCCGGTTGTGATCGATGGCCGTGCGCCCGTCGGTCATCCAGTCGGCGATGAGCTTGCCCATTCCGGGGCCGTCCTTGACCCAGATGCCGACAGCGTACCAAAGGCCCCTCACCTTCTGGCTTTCGCCCATCGACGGACCGCCATCGGTCGTCGTCTGCAGCAGGCCGTTGAAGGAATGGCCCTCGTTGTAGCCGAGCTCGCCAAGGATCGGCGTGAGCTCGATCGCCCGCTCCAGCGGCGCGAGGATCTGCTCCATGTCGAGATCGCGCTGGGAGGGCGACAGCCGCGCCTGCTCCTTCTCCAGCAGGTCGCGCGGGTGCACCAGGCGCGGATTGGTTTCCTCGTAGTAGCCCCACTCGATCTGGCCGCCCTCGGCCGTCTTCGGGTCGCCGGTATCGCGCATATAGGCGGAGTTGCCCTGATCGCGCATCAGTGGCCAGCCAATCTCGACTCCGCTGCCGGCGAACTCGTTGTACGGGCCGAAGAAGGTCAGCGGGTGATCGACCGGCATCACGGGAAGATCCTCACCCGCCATCTCCGCGATCAGGCGGCCCCACAGGCCGGCGCAGACGATCACGTGGTCGGCATGAATGGTGCCGCGATTGGTCACGACGCCCTTGATGCGGCCGTCCTCGATCACCAGCGATGTGGCGGAGGTGTTGGCGAAGGCCAGCAGCTTGCCGGCGGCGACCGCCTGGTCGACGAGCTTGCCAGCCACGGTCTGCGAGCGCGGGATGACGAGGCCGGCATCGGGATCCCAGAGCCCTCCCTGGACGAGGCTCTCCTCGATCAGCGGGAACTTCTCCTTGATCTCGGCCGGCGCGATCAGCCTCGCCCGCGTCCCGAACGCCTTGGCCGAAGCGACCTTGCGCTTGATCTCGTCCATGCGCTCGTCGTCGCCGACACGCGCGACCTCGAGGCCGCCGATCCGGGCGTAGTGCCCCATCTTCTCGTAGAAATCGATCGAGTAGAGCGTCGTCCAGCAGCTCAGGAAATCATGGCTCGTCGCGTAGCAGAAGTCGGAGGCATGCGCCGTCGAGCCGATATCGGTCGGGATGCCTGACTTGTCGATGCCGACGATATCGTCCCAGCCGCGCTCGACCAGATGATGGGCGATCGACGCGCCGACGATGCCGCCCAGACCGACGATGACGACCCTGGCGCGATCGGGAAATGCTGACATGTCTTCGCTCCTCCATCTGGAGAGATTGTAATCAATCCGAGGCAGCTCGCTCTGACGGGTTTGCGACAAAACCGATCCGGCCGATGCCTGAATCGCGACAGTCCCGATCCCGCCTCCGCCGCCAGTGCCGCCTCGTGGCTCGACGGAGCCGCACCGCGGCTACCAGAGACGAGGCGGGGCGAAGCCCTTGCGAAGATGCGCGGCGACCACGGTGTTGTGCATCAGGCTCATGATCGTCATCGGGCCCACGCCGCCCGGGACGGGAGTGATGGCGCCGGCAGTGCCCGCAGCGCCGGCGAATTCGACGTCTCCGACCAGCGTCGTCCTGCCGTCCCGCACGACCCGGCTGGTGCCCACGTCGATGACCGTCGCGCCGGGCTTGATCCAGGTGCCCTTGACCATCTCGGCCTGGCCCACGGCGGCGACGACGATATCGGCCTGGCGGACTTTCTCGGCCAGATCCTTCGTGCGCGAGTGCGCGATGGTCACCGTGCAGTTCTCGGCCAGCAGCAACTGCGCCATCGGCTTGCCGACCAGGATGGATCGCCCGACCACGATGGCGTCGAGGCCGGCCAGGGAACCCAGCACCGATCGCAGCAGCATCAGGCAACCCAGCGGCGTGCAGGAAACCAGGCCCGGCAGGCCCGATGCGAGCCGGCCGGCGCTGACAGGATGCAGCCCATCGACGTCCTTGGCCGGGTCGATCGCCGAAATCACCGCCAGTGAATCGAGCTGGGCCGGCAGCGGAAGCTGGACGAGGATGCCGTCGACCCTGTCGTCGGCATTGAGCCCTGCGATCAGGCCAAGCAGATCCTCCTGCCCTGTGCTCTCCGGCAGCACATGCTCGAAGCTTTCCATCCCGAGCTTGCGGGCCATCTTGCCCTTGCTGCGGACATAGACCTCGCTCGCCGCGTCGTTGCCGACGAGGACGACGGCGAGCCCGGGTGCACGCCCCGCCTGCGCGGAAAAAGCGGGAAGGACGGAGGTTATCCGCTCGCCAAGGCCGTGGGCGTAGGCTTTTCCATCGATCAGCTTCGCGCTCATCGCTCTCTTCCGTAAGTCGATGCAGGTCCGAGGCTTCGTCCCGCGTACGCCGCGGGAGTTCCGCGCTCGCGTCGGAGGGAAGCTCGCGCGAAGGGCGTGTCGGTCACGGAGACGGGAAACCGCGTCGGAGCGACGTGGGCGGGCTGTCCTTCCGCCCCTGCCGTTCCGGTGGGACCGTCTCAGGGGGTGAATACGATGGTGCGGTGATTATTGAGCATCACCCGTCCCTCGAGATGATATTTGACGGCTCTGGCGAGGACCCGCGCCTCGATGTCGCGACCGCTCGCGACGAAATCGTCCGTGGTCAGCGCGTGGCTGACGCGCTCGGTTTCCTGCTCGATGATCGGCCCTTCGTCGAGATCGGCCGTCACATAGTGCGCGGTGGCACCGATGAGCTTCACCCCGCGCTCATGCGCCTGATGATAGGGCTTCGCCCCCTTGAAGCTCGGCAGGAAGGAATGGTGGATGTTGATCACCATGCCGAAGAGCCGGTTCGACAGCTCGTTCGAGAGAACCTGCATGTAGCGCGCCAGGACGACCAGCTCGGCGCCGGTCTCCCTCACCAGGTCGACGAGCTTTTCCTCCTGCTCGGCCTTGTTGTCCTTCGTGACCTTCCAGGAATGATAGGGAATTCCCTCATGCTCCGCCGCGCGCCTGGAGTCATCGTGGTTCGAGACGATCGCGACGACCTCCGCATTCAGCCAGCCGACCTTGATCTGATAGAGAAGGTGCAGCATCGCATGGTCGAACTTCGAGACCATGATGATGATCTTCGGCTTGCGCGAGAGGTCCTCGACCTTCAGCTTCATGTCGAAGCGGTCGCTCGACGGCCTCAGCGCCAGTTCCAGCCCCTCGCGGTCGACGTTCGCCGGCGTGCTGAAGGCGATCCGCAGGAAGAATTGATTGGTCTGGCGGTCCCAGAACTGGTTCGACTCGACGATGTTGGCCCCGCGGGAAGCCAGTGCCGTCGTCACTGCGGCGACGATGCCGGGCTTGTCATGGCAGCTCAGCTTCAGGATATACGCATTCTCATTCATGGGCCGGTCCTTCCTGCCTTCGCCACTGTCCCGGGCGTGTCAAAGCTGGCGCTCCAGTTCGGGGAGCAGCTCGAAGATGTCGCCGACCAGGCCGTAGTCGGCGACCTGGAAGATCGGCGCCTCCTCGTCCTTGTTGATCGCGACGATGACCTTCGAATCCTTCATGCCCGCCAGGTGCTGGATGGCGCCGGATATTCCGCAGGCGATGTAGAGTGCGGGAGCGACCACCTTCCCGGTCTGGCCGACCTGCCAGTCGTTGGGCGCATAGCCGGCGTCGACTGCGGCACGGGAGGCGCCGACGGCTCCTCCGAGCTTGTCGGCGACCGGCAGGATGATCTCGCGGAACTTCTCCTGCGAGCCCAGGGCCCGCCCCCCGGAAACGACGATCTTGGCCGAACTCAATTCCGGACGATCGCTGGTCGACAGCCGGTTCTCGACGAAGCAGGAGAGTCCGGAACCGACCGCATCCGCCTTCACCGCCACGATCGCTGCGGTGGTGTCCCCGGACACCGCGGCGCCGAAGCCTGCGGTCCGCACGGTCACAACCTTCTTCGCGTCGGCCGACTGGACCGTCTGCAGCGCGTTGCCGGCATAGATCGGACGCTTGAAGGTATCGGGCGCGACGACTTCGACGATCTCCGAAACCTGCATCACGTCGATGAGCGCGGCGACGCGCGGCAGCACGTTCTTGCCGGTCGTCGTCGCCGCCGCGACGATCGCGTCATAGCCTCCGCTCAGCGCCACGATCAGATCGGCGGCCGGTTCGGCGAGGTGGTGCTCGAAGGCGTCGCTCTCGGCGAGCAGCACGTTCCGAACACCCGAAAGCCGCGCCGCCGCCTCGGCGACGGCCCTGGCCGCCTTGCCCGCGACGAGGATGTCGATGTCGCCCCCGATCCTGGACGCAGCCGTCAGGGCCCTGGCCGTCTGCTCGGATAGCGCAGCGTTGTCGTGTTCGGCGAAGAGGAGAATGGCCATTTCGAAGGTCCCGATCCCTGTCAGAGCACGCCGGCTTCGTTTCTGAGCTTGTCGAGCAGTTCAGCGACGCTGCCGACCTTGACTCCGGCCTTGCGCATGCTCGGCTCGTCGGTCCTCAGCACCTTGAGCCTCGGCTCGACATTCACGCCGTAATCGGCGGCACTCCTCTCATCGAGCGGCTTTTTCTTGGCCTTCATGATGTTTGGAAGCGACGCGTAGCGCGGCTCATTGAGACGCAGATCCGTGGTGATCACCGTCGGGAGTCCGACCTCGATCACCTGGAGGCCGCCATCAACCTCGCGCGTGACCCTGGCCTTGCCGGCATCCAGCTCGATCTTCGAGGCGAATGTCGCCTGCGACCAGCCGAGCAGGGCCGAAAGCATCTGCCCCGTCTGATTGGCGTCATCGTCGATCGCCTGCTTGCCGAGGATGACCAGCCGGGGCGCCTCGGCCTCCACGATCCCCTTGAGCAGCTTGGCGACGGCCAGCGGCTCGACGGCGGCGTCGACCTTCACCAAAATGGCGCGGTCGGCTCCCATGGCGAGAGCGGTCCGCAAGGTCTCCTGCGCCTGCGCCGGACCGACCGACACGACCACGATCTCGTCGACCTTGCCGGTCTCCCTGAGGCGGATCGCTTCCTCAACGGCAATCTCGTCGAACGGATTCATCGACATCTTGACGTTCGCGAGCTCGACACCCGAACCGTCCGACTTCACCCGGATCTTGACGTTGTAGTCGACGACCCGCTTCACGGGCACCAGGACTTTCATGCGCGATCCTCTTTATTTGCGAACACGATTGTGCGGTGCATTCTACTTGGCGCCGCCCTCGGCATGCCCGGCCCTGGGGCATCGCCAGCCGCATCGTCGCGGCGGCATGCGCACCCCAAACCGTCGATCGAAAGACGCCGCAGGTCAGGGCGGAACGCGCTCTCGACAACGCTGCCCTGCCCCATTGTCCTCCCGGCATGCGACCACGCGTCGGTGCTACGCCTCTTCCCGAAGCGCTCGGTTACAAAGGCCCGATAGCGAGCGACCGCAGCGGAGGCACACCGCAATCTCACCTATCGTGAGGGAGAATATTGCGACATTTGCCGGCGCCGAACAGAATGTTTGCGTCAAAAAAGGATTATCGCTACGACATTGCGAGCCCAGCGAAACGATTGGGAGGGGAACGATGGCCACCAGCGGACAGGATGGCGGAGCCGCGCCTTACCGCCAGGATGGACGGGCCCTGCGGCCGCGACAGGGCAAGCCTCGCCTATCGGTCGGCTTCATCCTCGCCAAGCGCTTCACCCTGTGCGCGTTCGCCAACTTCGTCGACGTCCTGAGGCTTGCCGCCGACGAGGGCGATCGGAGCCGGCCGATCATGTGCGACTGGAGCGTTCTTTCCGACACGCTCGACGCGATGCCTTCGAGCTGCGGCATCACCATCCAGCCCACGGAAAGGCTGGGTGATCCGACGAAATTCGACTACATCGTGGTCGTCGGCGGTCTCGTCGACGAGATCCCGAATATCAGTGCCGCTTACATGCAGTATCTGCAGCAGGCCGCGGCAGCAGGTGTACCGCTCGCCGGCGTGTGCACAGGAGCCTTCATTCTGCATCGCGCCGGCCTCATGGACGGATACCGCTGCTGCGTCAGCTGGTTTCACCATACCGACTTCCTCGAACAGTTCGACGGGCTCAACCTGGTCTCGGACCAGATCTTCGTTGTCGACCGGAACCGGCTTACCTGTTCGGGTGGCGCGAGCTCCGCCCATCTCGCTGCCTATCTGGTCGAAAAGCATGTCGGCCGCGCTCAGGCCAGCAAGAGCCTGCACATCATGATCATCGACGATGCCCTGCAGGCGGAGAAGCCTCAGCCCGGCATCCCGCTCGATCTCAAGACGCAGGATCCGATGGTGAGGAGAGCGCTTCTCATCATGCAGCAGAACATCGATGCTCCGCTCTCGGTGACGGAGATCGCCCGCCGGATGGGTAACAGCAAGCGTCAGCTCGAACGTCATTTTCGTGCGGCGCTCGGCAGCTCTCCGCAGGCCGCCTTCCTCGGGCTGCGCCTGTCGCTGGCGCGCCACCTCATCGAGACCACGGAAAAATCGATCGCCGCGATCGCCGTGGAATGCGGCTTCTGCGACTCCTCGCATCTCAGCCGCATGTTCCGGCGCCGCTTCGACCATACACCCCATGAGATCCGGCGGTTGCCGCCGGTCGAGCAGCCTCGCCCGCACGATACTGCCGACATACCTATCCACGTCTGAGCGCCGACGGCGACGGGCAAGCCGCTCCTGTCAGCTTGCCTCCGTGCTGTCGCGCCTAGGCGAGGACGACCGGCATCCTGCTCGCCGTGGATGGAGGCAACGGCAGAGGCCGGGAGCGATGTCCTTCGCCGGGCTCCCGGCATCGACGACGTCGAAGTCGCGACGTGGCCAAATGAAGCCGCAGCCCGCGCTCCCATGGTTCGGCAATTTTTCAACGCGTCGGCGCAATCGTAGCTCGCGAACTGTGCAGCTCTGCCGGTCTCCCCGCGCGACCCGTGTCGTTTAGTTGCGGCCGATTTGACGCAAATATTCTGTCCCGCCCCGGGCAATGTCTCGATACTCCCGTCGCCTATCATCGTGCGGGGCATGCAATGAGCCATTTTTCCTTCTCGGCACTGCTGGCCAACGCGCTGACCGGGCACAAGAACTGGCAGCCGCAATGGCCCGACGCCGAACCGAAGGCCGAATACGACGTCGTCATCGTCGGCGCCGGCGGGCACGGCCTGGGCGCGGCCTACTACCTGGCCAAGGAACACGGCGTCTCGAACGTCGCGATCATAGACAAGGGCTGGCTCGGCGGCGGCAATACCGGCCGCAACACGACGATCATCCGCTCGAACTATCTCTATGACGAAAGCGCCATGCTCTACGAGCACGCGATGAAGCTGTGGGAAGGGCTCAGCCAGGAACTCAACTACAATGTCATGTTCTCGCAGCGCGGCGTGATGATGCTGGCGCACAACGTCCATGACGTGCAGAGCTTCAAGCGCCACATCCACTCCAATCGGCTGAACGGCATCGACAATGAGTGGCTGACGCCCGAGCAGGCCCAGGAATTCTGTCCCCCGCTCAGCATCGCCCCGGACGCCCGCTATCCGGTCATGGGCGCTGCCCTGCAGCGTCGCGGCGGCGTCGCCCGTCACGATGCCGTCGCCTGGGGCTATGCGCGCGGCGCCGCCGCACGCGGCGTCGACATCATCCAGAACTGTCCGGTGACGGCGATCCGCCGCGATGCGTCCGGCAAGGTGATCGGCGTCGACACGGCAAAGGGCTTCATCAAGGCGAAGAAAGTGGCCGTCTCCGCGGCCGGCAACACCTCGGTCGTGATGGATACGGCGGGCGTGCGGCTGCCGCTCGAGAGCTATCCGCTACAGGCTCTGGTCTCCGAACCGGTCAAGCCGATCTTCCCATGCGTGGTCATGTCCAACACGGTCCACGCCTACATCTCGCAATCGGACAAGGGCGAGCTGGTCATCGGCTCCGGCACCGATCAATACGTCTCCTACAGCCAGCGCGGCGGCCTGCCGCTGATCGAGCACACGGTCGCGGCGATCTGCGAGATCTTCCCGATCTTCACCCGCATGCGCATGCTGCGCAAATGGGGCGGCATCGTCGACGTCACCCCCGACCGATCGCCGATCCTCGGCAAGACCCCGGTGCCGGGCCTCTACGTCAATTGCGGCTGGGGCACCGGCGGCTTCAAGGCGACGCCGGGCTCGGCCCACGTCTTTGCCCACACCATCGCCCGCGACGAACCGCATCCGATCAATGCGCCGTTCACGCTGGAGCGCTTCACCACCGGCCGGCTGATCGATGAAGCGGCCGCCGCGGCCGTCGCGCATTGACGGAGGGACGATCATGCTGCTCATCCGCTGCCCCTATTGCGAGGCCGAACGTCCGGAGCTCGAGTTCGCCTATGCCGGCGAGGCCCATATCGCCCGCCCTGCGGACCCGTCGCAGCTGACCGATGAGGCGTGGAGAGACCATCTCTTCATCCGCTCGAATCCACGCGGCATCCATTACGAGCGCTGGCGCCACCAGCATGGCTGCGGCCGCTTCTTCAATGCCGTGCGCCACACCGTCAGCGACAAGGTCCTGATGACCTACAAGGCCGGGCTGCCCCGGCCAAGCGAAGCCGACCTCGAGAGGGCGCGGTCATGACCAGCCATCGCATTCCCGGCAAGGGCCGCGTCGACCGCGGCAGGACACTGCGTTTCAGCTTCAACGGCACGGCCTATGGCGGCCATCCCGGCGACACGCTCGCTTCGGCGCTGCTCGCCAATGGCGTCCATCTCGTCGGCCGCTCGTTCAAATATCATCGGCCGCGCGGCATCCTCTCGGCCGGTTCCGAGGAGCCGAACGCATTGGTGGGCACCCGCCGCGGCCCAGGCCGCTTCGAGCCCAATACCAGGGCGACCGTGCTGGAAGTCTTCGACGGGCTGACCGCCACCAGCCAGAACCACTGGCCGTCGCTGAACCACGATGTCGGCGCGATCAATGACGCGCTGTCGATGCTGTTCTCGGCCGGCTTCTACTACAAGACTTTCATGTGGCCGAAGTCGTTCTGGAACAAGGTCTACGAGCCGGTCATCCGTGGTGCAGCCGGCCTCGGCAAGTCTCCGACCGAGCCAGACCCGGACAGTTACGCCAGCCGCTTCGCCCATTGCGACGTGCTGGTGGTCGGCGCCGGCCCTGCCGGTCTCGCTGCCGCGCTGGAAGCGGGCCGCAGCGGCGCCAAGGTCATCCTCGTCGACGAGCAGGCGGAGCCAGGCGGCTCGCTGCTGTCGGAGACCGACGGCCGCATCGGCGGCTACTCCGGCTGGGACTGGCTGCAGGCAGCGACCGAGGAACTGGCCGGGCTGAGCAATGTCAGCGTGCTGCCGCGCACCACGGCGATCGGCTATTACCACCAGAATCTCGTCGGTCTGTGCCAGCGGCTGACGGACCACCTCGCCTCGCCGCCGGAAGGCGCGCCGCGCGAGCGCCTGTGGAAGCTGCGCGCCAAGCAGGTGGTGCTGGCGCAAGGCTCGATCGAGAAGCCGCTCGTCTTCGACGGCAACGACCGCCCTGGCGTCATGCTCGCGGGCGCCGCACGCAGCTATCTCAACCGCTATGGCGTGAAGGTCGGCGATCGCCCGGCGATCGTCACCTCGCATGACTGCGCCTGGCTCACCGCCTTCGACCTCGTCGAGGCCGGGGTGAAGGTGGCGGCGATCGTGGACGTCAGGCCGGGGGTCTCCGCCGCCCTGAAGCAACGCGCCGAAGCCCTCGGCATCGAGGTGCTGGTCGGCTGGACCGTCACCGGCACGCGCGGCCGGCTGCGTGTCACATCGGTGCGCGTCAACCCGCAGGCCGGCGGCCGGATCGGCCCGGCCCGCACCATCGCCTGCGACGCGCTGCTGATGAGCGGCGGCTGGACCCCGAGCCTGCATCTGTTCTCCCATACCCAGGGCAAGCTCGACTGGAACGAGGGCGGGCAGATGTTCCTGCCCGGCCCCCCTGCCGAGGCGAGCCGCTGCGCTGGCGCCGGCAACGGCCATTTCGGCCTCGCCGCGGCGCTGGCGGAAGGCGCGTCGGCAGGTGCGGCCGCCGCGGCCGATACCGGTTTCGCCGTCCAGGCCGCGACGGCCTATCAGGTCGAGGGCGAATGGGCGCTCACAGGCGCCAGCAAGCGCGACCTGCCTACTGACCGGAACCCGTCCCGAGCCAAGGCCTTCGTCGATTTCCAGAACGACGTCACCGCCAAGGACATCCGGCTGGCCGTGCGCGAAGGCTTCAAGTCGATCGAGCACATCAAGCGCTACACCACCACCGGCATGGCGACCGACCAGGGCAAGACCTCCAACATCAATGGTCTCGCCATCGCGGCCGACGCCGTCGGCCGCCCCGCCCCCAGGGTTGGCCTCACCACGTTCCGGCCGCCCTACACTCCGACCACCTTCGGAGCCTTCTGCGGCTACAACCGCGGTGCGCTGTTCGACGTAACGCGGAAGACGCCGATCGACGGCTGGGCCGAGGAGCACGGCGCGGTGTTCGAGCCGGTCTCGCTCTGGCGGCGCGCCTGGTACTTCCCCAAGCCGGGCGAGGACATGCATGCGGCCGTTGCTCGCGAATGCAAGGCTGTCCGCGATTCCGTCGGAATCTTCGACGCATCGACGCTCGGCAAGATCGAGATCGTCGGTCCGGATGCGGCCGAATTCATGAACCGCATGTACACCAACGCGTGGACCAAGCTCGCGCCCGGCCGCTGCCGCTATGGCGTGCTGCTCGGCGAGGACGGTTTCATCCGCGACGACGGCGTCATCGGCCGTATGACCAGCGACCGCTTCCACATCACCACCACGACCGGCGGCGCCGCTCGGGTCCTCACCATGATGGAGGACTATCTCCAGACCGAGTGGCCGGACCTCAAGGTGTGGCTGACCTCGACGACGGAGCAATGGTCGGTCATCGCGCTCAACGGACCGAATGCACGGCGTCTGATCGAGCCCCTGATCGAAGGCATCGATCTCTCCGAGGAGGCCTTCCCGCACATGGCGGTCGCGGAGGGCCGCATCTGCGGGGTGCCCACGCGTCTCTTTCGCGTGAGCTTCACCGGCGAGCGGGGCTACGAGATCAATGTGCCGGCGCGCCACGGCCGAGCGATCTGGGACAGGCTGATTCAGGACGGACAGGCCTACGCCATCACGCCTTACGGCACCGAGACCATGCACGTCCTGCGCGCGGAGAAGGGCTACATCATCGTCGGACAGGACACGGACGGCACGCTCACGCCAGACGACGCCGGCCTCGGCTGGGCGATCGGCAAGGCCAAGCCGGACTTCGTCGGCAAGCGCTCGCTCACTCGCCCTGACCTGCTCAAGGAGGACCGCAAGCAGCTTGTCGGCCTGCTGACGGAGAATCCCAAGGCCGTGCTCGAAGAGGGTGCGCAGATCGTCCTCTCCCCCGATCAGCCGCTTCCCGCGAAGATGGTCGGCCATGTCACCTCCTCCTATTGGAGCGCCGCGCTGGGCCGGTCGATCGCGCTGGCCGTGGTCGAAGGTGGCAGGTCCCGCATGGGGCAGACCGTGCATATCCCGATGCCGAACGGCACGCTTCGTGCCGAAATCACCGGAACGGTCTTCGTCGATCCAGGCAATACGCGCCTCAGCGCCTAGGAGCGCCGACCATGATGTATCAATATCATCCGCCAGTCGGTCGTGCGTCGAGCAGCTCCAGGGGTGCCGCGCAGGACAATGGCGCAACCGGTTTCAGCGAGGGAACGGCCGTCGAAACGCCTCGGCTCAGCTTCAGGCCGGTGGTGGATGCGGCACGTTTCAGCCTGAGGATCGAGCCGCAAGGTCTCGAGGCCGCCTCGAAGATCCTGGGCTTCGCGCTCCCGAAAGCGATCGGCGGCTCCGCTTCGTCCGGCGGCAGGATCGCGATCTGCCTGGGCCCTGACGAATGGTATCTCATCGCACCGCCATCTGAGCAGGAGAACCTGGAGCGCAGCTTCGCCGAGCTCTACGCCACCACGATTCATAGCCTGGTCGATGTCGGCCACCGCGAGGTCGGAATCGAGGTCGCAGGTGTAGGCGCAGCGCACGCGCTTCAGGCCACGATCGCTTTCGATATCGAGGCCATGCCGGTCGGTACCGGCTGCCGAACACTGATGGACAAGGCCCAGATCATCCTGCTGCGCGAGGCGGAGGACCGCTTCCGCATCGAAGTCTGGCGCTCGTTCGCCGATCACGTCTGGGGGCTGCTGCAAGTCGTCGGCCGCGAAATCGAACTCGGCATCTGAGACTCCGCGGGAGGAAAACACATGCTGCAAAGCAATTCATCGAACACGCTCTCCGACCAGGCCGTCGCCGTGGCCATCGACCGGGAGCTCGGCCGCCAGCAGAACCAGATCGAGCTGATCGCCTCGGAGAACATCGTCTCCCTCGACGTGCTCAGGGCACAGGGCTCGGTCCTGACCAACAAATATGCCGAGGGCTACCCCGGCAAGCGCTATTACGGCGGCTGCGAATTCGTCGACGAGGTCGAGACCATCGCCATCGACAGGGCCAAGCAGCTCTTCGGCGCGGCCTTCGCCAACGTCCAACCTCACTCGGGCGCGCAGGCCAATCAGGCCGTGTTCCTGGCCCTGCTGCAGCCGGGCGATCGGGTCATGGGCATGTCGCTGGCCCATGGCGGCCATCTGACCCATGGCTCGCCGGTCACCATGTCCGGCAAATGGTTCGAGGTCGTGAGCTACGAGGTCCGCCAGTCCGACCAGCGGATCGACTACGAAGACCTGCGCGCCCGGGCACTGGAGACCCGCCCCAAGCTGATCGTCGCCGGCGCCTCCGCCTATCCGCGCGCCATCGACTTCGCCGCCTTCCGCAGGATCGCCGACGAGATCGGGGCCTGGCTGATGGTCGACATGGCGCACTATGCCGGGCTCGTCGCAGCCGGACTTTACCCCGATCCGCTGCCGCATGCGCATGTCGTCACCACGACGACCCACAAGACCCTTCGCGGCCCCCGCGGCGGCATGATCCTCACCAATGACGAAGCCCTGGCCAAGAAGTTCAATTCGGCCGTGTTCCCCGGCAATCAGGGCGGCCCGCTCATGCATGTCATCGCGGCCAAGGCGGTCGCCTTCGGCGAGGCGCTGCGGCCGAGCTTCAAGGCCTATGCCTCCGAGGTCGTCAACAATGCCAGGGCGCTCAGCGACACGCTCATCGCCGGCGGCCTCGCCATCGTGTCCGGCGGCACCGACTGCCATATGGTGCTCGTCGATCTGCGCCCGAAGGGCGTGAAGGGGCGCGATGCCGAGCGCGCCCTGGAACGGGCAGGCCTCACCTGCAACAAGAACGCCATTCCCTTCGATCCCGAAAAGCCGGCCGTCACCTCGGGCGTCCGACTCGGCACCTCGGCTGGCACGACCCGCGGCTTCGGTGAAGCGGAGTTCCGGCGCATCGGCGAGCTGGTTCTCCGCGTCGTCGACGGGCTTGCGGCCAGCGGCCCGGATGGCGATCCCGTTGTCGAAAGCGCGGTCCTGGCCGAGGTGAAGGAGCTCTGCTCCCGCTTCCCCATCTATGACTGACCCTTCGATGGACTGAAACCCCCTCCCCGGGATACGCACGGACGCCCGGAATCCCGACGCGCCAAAGAGACGAGGCGTGCCATGTTTCTCAGTGTGTTCGACGTCTTCAAGATCGGCATCGGCCCCTCTTCGTCCCATACGATGGGGCCGATGACCGCTGCGGCCAGCTTCCTGCATCTGCTGCAGCAATCGGTGGTTGCGCCCGGTGCCGCCCGCATCAGGGCGACGCTCCACGGCTCGCTCGCCTTTACCGGAAAGGGGCATGCCACGGACCGCGCCGTGGCTCTCGGCCTTCTCGGCTGGCGCCCGGCGGAGCTGGATCCGGAAGAGGCTGAGCACCAGCTCGAAGAGCTCCACCGGACGCATGTCCTGCGGCTTCCAGGCCTGCCTGCCCTCGCCTTTGAGCCTGCCATCGACATCGTCTTCGACTACGGCCCGCCCCTGCCCGGACATCCGAACGGCCTCGTCTTCGCAGCGCTCGACCGGGAAGGCACCATCCTCCTCGCCGAAACCTACTATTCGATCGGCGGCGGTTTCGTCGTGACCGCGGCCGAGCGAGACGGACCGAGGCCCGCCGCCGTCACCGATGCCGCCTCATGGCCCTATCCCTTCGAGAACGCTGCCGCGATGCTCCGCATGGCGCGGGAGAGCGGTCTGTCGGTCGCGGCCATGAAGCGCGAGAACGAGGCGCGCTCGCGTCCTCTGTCCGAGGTCGAGGACGGCCTCGCCCGCATCTGGTCGGTGATGAACGGCTGCATCGAGCGCGGGCTGAGCCGCGACGGCGAGTTGCCCGGCGGACTGCGCGTGCGCCGCAGGGCCGGTAATATCCATCGGCAATTATTGGCCGAGCGGCAGTCCAATTCCGGACAGCCTCATGCGGCATCCGACTGGCTCAGCGTCTACGCCATGGCCGTCAACGAGGAGAACGCCGCCGGCGGCCGGGTGGTGACCTCGCCGACCAACGGCGCCGCCGGCGTCGTTCCGGCCGTCCTGCGCTATTATCTCGACCATTGCAGGGGAGCGGAGCCCGACAAGGTCTCCGACTTCCTGCTGACCGCGGCGGCGATCGGCGGCCTGATCAAGCACAATGCCTCGATCTCCGGCGCCGAGGCCGGCTGCCAGGGTGAGGTCGGCTCGGCCGCCGCCATGGCCGCGGCCGGGCTCTGCGCCGTCCTCGGCGGCTCTCCCGAGCAGGTCGAGAACGCGGCCGAGATCGCCCTGGAACACCATCTCGGCATGACCTGCGACCCCGTGGCCGGTCTGGTCCAGGTGCCCTGCATCGAGCGCAATGGCATCGGCGCCACCAAGGCCGTGGCGGCCGCCTCGCTCGCCCTGCGTGGCGACGGCTCGCATTTCATGCCGCTGGACAACTGCATCGAGGCGATGCGCCAGACCGGCGAGGAGATGAACGCGAAGTTCAAGGAGACCAGCCTGGGCGGCCTCGCCGTCAATCTGCCGGAATGCTAGCGCGCGCCCTATGCGCTGACGCTACGCCGAAACGGGACATTACGGGATGAGCGAGCAATTCTCGATGAACTCCTATCTCGGACAGAAAATTCTCTCGCTCGTGCGCGAGGGCGACTATGCGCATGCCGGTGAGGAAGAGGCGATCGAGCTTTCCCTGGCCGGCATCGAAAAGGACGTGCGCCGCCTCATACTGGACGCCGGCTGCGGGCGCGGCGGAACCGCCGACTATCTCCACAGGAATGGGTGGGGGCGCGTGATCGGCATCGATGTCGAACCGAAATCGGTGAAAGCCGCGCGAGAAAACTACCCCAACATTGAATTCCTGGTTTGCGATGTCTGTGATGTCGAGCATCGCGTCGAAGAAGCGCCCGACATTATTTGCATGTTCAACGCCTATTACTGCTTCGAGGACCAATCGGGAGCGCTCGCAGCCCTCTCCAGGATCGCCCGG
>Ga0209025_1002268_pt1 | contig 21054 bp, 19 predicted proteins | sample AraplaMF_Col_mLB_FD_184256 | JGI IMG/M metagenome (GOLD analysis project Ga0209025, IMG submission 184256) | Arabidopsis root microbial communities from the University of North Carolina, USA - plate scrape MF_Col_mLB (SPAdes) (version 2) | ecosystem: Host-associated > Plants > Roots > Endosphere... | reverse complement strand
GATCAGGACGAGCCGGCCGGCCTGGTTCTGCGGATCGAGCGCGTCGATCAGCTTGAGCAGCTCGTCCGGCTTCAGGGACGGCCCGCATTTCAGGCCGATCGGGTTCCTGATGCCGCGGAAGTACTCGACATGGGCATGGTCGAGCTGGCGCGTGCGATCGCCGATCCAGACCATGTGGCCGGAAGTCGCGTACCAGTCGCCTGTGGTCGAGTCGACGCGGGTCAGCGCCTGCTCATAGCCCAGCAGCAGCGCTTCGTGGCTGGTGTAGAAATCCGTCGTGCGCATCTCCGGATGCGTCTCGGGATCGACGCCGATGGCGCGCATGAAGTCGAGCGACTCGGTGATGCGGTCGCCCAGCTCCTGATAGCGATGCGATTGCGGGCTATCCTTGACGAAGCCGAGCATCCAGCGATGCGCGTTGTCGAGATTGGCGTAGCCGCCGGTCGCGAAGGCGCGGATCAGGTTGAGCGTCGCCGCCGACTGCCTGTAGGCCTCGAGCTGCCGGCGCGGGTCGGGAATGCGCGACTCCGCCGTGAACTCGTTGTCGTTGATGATGTCGCCCTTGTAGCTCGGCAACTCGACATCGCCGATCTTCTCGTTCGGAGCCGAGCGCGGCTTGGCGAACTGGCCGGCGATACGGCCGACCTTCACCACCGGCGAGCCGCCGGCGAAGGTCAGCACAACCGCCATCTGCAGGAACAGCCGGAAGAAGTCGCGGATGTTGTCGGCCGAATGCTCGGCGAAGCTCTCGGCGCAATCGCCGCCCTGAAGCAGGAAGGCCTCGCCGGCCGCGACCTTGCCCAACGCCCGTTTGAGCTTGCGCGCCTCGCCTGCAAAAACCAGCGGCGGAAAGCCGGCGAGCTGCTGCTCAACCGCCTTCAAGGCTGCCTGATCCGGATATTCCGGCATCTGCTGGACGGGCTTTGCCCTCCAGCTCTCGGGCGTCCACCGCTCGGACATTGGTCTTGCTCCTGATTTCACGCGTCGCGCCTGCGTTAACCTCATCTTGGCGCGAAGGGGGGCCTATACACCCGCAGATGGCCGCTGGCCACCGTTACGGCAAGGGCGGGCCGCCGCAGTGCGAAAGCACGAATCCCGTCAGGCGCTTGGCGCGATCTGCTGCCACGCGGATTCCGGGCTTTGCCATCCCGATTCAAGGCGTTGCGACACCGATTCAACCGGCTGAGGTTTTGAATCATACGAAGGTGCCTGCGTCTTCGTGGCCATTTGATGCGCCACCTGCATCAATCATCCCGGCATTTGCATTTCACACCTGCCCGCAAAGGCCATTGTCTCGCTCGCGCGGCGCGGCCGAAGATGGCGGCGTAACCAACAACGCCGGTCACGGCGACGGGAGGAACCATGAGACGTCACGTTCTGGCGGCCGCTTTCGGCCTGGCCTGCGGCCTCGGTGCAGCGCAGGCGGAGGAGCCGATCACGCTGCGCGGCATGGGCTCCTTCCACGTCGGCGGCAAGCTGGTCGAGATCTCCGGGCGGCCGGTGAAGGACGTGGTGTTCACGCCGGGCGGCACACCCGCGCGCGTCGATCCGAACGGCACCTACCAGACCGGGCAGATGTATGTTCAGTATTTCCTGCCGCAGAACGAGAAAGGTACCGTCCCGCTCCTGCTCTGGCATGGCGGCGGCATGACCGGCGTCAACTACGAGACGACACCGGACGGTCGCCAGGGCTGGCTCGAATTCTTCCTGCGCAAGGGTTGGTCGGTCTATAATTCCGACGCGGTCGAGCGCGGGCGCTCGGGCTGGGCGATGTATCCCGATGTCATCCCCGGCGAGCCGCTGTTCCTGACTACGGCGAACCCATTCGAGCGCTTCCGCATCGGTGCGAGCGGCGGCTATGACGCCGATCCGGCAAAGCGGAAATACCTGCCGGGCAGCGCCTTCCCGGCCGAGGGCTACGACAATTTCGTCAAGCAGATCGTGCCGCGCTGGACCTCGACCGACCAGATGATCATCGACGCCTATATCGCCGAGGTCGACAAGGTCTGTCCCTGCGTGATCTCGTTCCACAGCCAGTCCGGCCAGTTCGGCTTCAAGGTGGCGCAGGCGCGGCCCGACAAGGTCAAGGCGCTGATCGCGGTCGAGCCCGCCGGCATCGGCGACCCGGCCAAGGCGGCGGCGCTGAAGGACGTGCCCGTGCTGATGGTCTTCGGCGACTATATCGAGCAGGACGCGCGCTGGCCGACAATCCGCAAGACCGCGACGGATTTCGGCGACAAGATCACCGCCGCGGGCGGCTCGGTCGATGTCGTCAACCTGCCCGCCGTCGGTATCGCCGGCAATTCGCACATGCTCATGATGGACAAGAATAATCTGGCTGTCGCTCAGCTGATCCAGGACTGGCTGGCGAAGAAGGGACTGACGAAATAGGCGTGGGCTCGCGCGCCTGCTCCAGCAGCCAATCGCGGAACAGGCTGATCTTGCGCGCGGTCCGGCGCCGGACCGGATAGGTCAGCCAGTAATCGTTGCCGCCTGGCAGCATCAGGTCGAAGGGCTGGACCAACAACCCTTCGCAGAGCTCGCGCCGGAAGAAGATCGGCGAGCACATCGCTGCGCCGTTGCTGGCGAGCGCGGCCGTGACTTCGAGCTGCTGCACGGCGAGATCGAAGCCTGCCTCCACCGGAGTCGCCTCGGAATTGACCCCGGCGGCAGCGAACCAGCGATCCCAGGCCTCGGTCTTGCCGATGCGCTTCACGTGCAGCAGGTCCGCGGGTTGCGGCGGCCGGCCGAGGTCGCGAAACAGGTTCGGCCCACATAGGGGCGTGAACTCGCTCTTCATCAGCCAATGCGCCTCGAGCCCCGGCCATTGGCCGCCACCGCGGTGGATGGCGACATCGCAATCGTCGCGCTGCGGATCATGCGGGCCGACCTGCGTGACCATTCGCACCGCCAGCCCCGGATTCGCGCATTGGAACAGGCCGAGGCGCGGCACCAGCCAATTCGAGGCGATGGTCGGCAGCGCCTGGATCGAGAGCACGCCTTCGGCGGTCTGCGTGACCGCGGCGAAGGCCGCGCGCAACCCGTCGAAGGACTCCATCACCGACGACGCCAGGCGCTCGCCCACCTCAGTCAGGACAACACGTCGCGCCTGGCGCTGGAACAGTGGCAGGCCGAGCCGCTCCTCCAGCAGCTTGATCTGATAGCTCACGGCCGCCTGCGTCATGCCGAGCTCGGCGGCGGCGCGGGTGAAGCTGCCATGGCGCGCCGCCGCCTCGAAGGCCCGGACCGCGCTGAGCGGCGGCAGGCCGGTCACCAGATCATTCATCAGCTGGCCTTATGCATCGGGCGTGAAATCCGGTTTGTCCGCGAAACCGATCGAGAGCATCCCTGGGCGCAATCGACATCCGCCGCGGGAGCCTCACCATGTCGGCTGAAGTTAGCAGAAACAACAGATATGTCAGCCTTATGCCGATATTGCGCGCGGTACTGACCCGCATTCGCCAGTTCCAGCGCAACCGCCTGGTCGCGCTCGACGACCGCCTCGGCCAGGAGGGTCTGAGCCCTCACATGGCGCGCGATGTCGGGCTCAGTGATGCAAGCCTGATTTATTACAGCCGCCGTGCCGACCGCGAGCCGTGAACTGGCGTCAGCGCACGATCTTGCGCGCCCGGCCCATGGCGACGGCCATCGCGGCGCCCTCTCTGCTCACGCCCCCTGCACCGCTTCGACGATGCTCACGTCGGAGTTGGTGGGGATCACCCGCGTCAGGCGGAAGCCGGCCTTGGCGAGGAGCAGGCGATATTCCTCCTCCGTCCGCTCCCGGCCGCCGGGGAGTGCCAGCATCACCATGTCGAGCATCTTGCCGGGATGAGGCGTGTCGCCGGCGGGCAGCACCATCTCCACCAGCAGCAGCCGCCCGTCCGGCCGCATGGCCCTACGGACATGGCCGAGGATGGTGAGACACTGCTCCTCGCTCCAGTCATGGATGACGTGCGACAGCACATAGGCGTCGCCGCCGGAGGGAACCGTCTCGAAGAAGTCGCCGGCCTCGATCGTCACGCGCGCCTCGACGCGCCGTGCCGCCAGCAGGGCCGGTGCGTCGGTCACCACATGGGGTCGGTCGAACAGGATGCCGCGCGGCCCTTCGTGTCGCGCCAGGATCGCCGCGAGCAGGTTGCCGGTGGCGCCTCCTACGTCGACGACGGTGCCGAAGACCGAAAAATCATAGGCCTCGGTGACGGCGGGGGGCTCCTGACCATGAAAGCCGACCATCATCTCGCTGAACAGCGAGGCCTCGTCCGGATGCCGGCCGAGATAGTCGAAGACCGGCATGCCGTGCATCTTCTCGAACGCCGTCCTGCCGGTCTGCAGCGAATAGACGATTTCGTCGAGGGCACCCATGAACCAGGGGCTGCCAGCGGTGAGGATGGTGGCCCGTGCCGAGCCAGGCGCGCCGGCCTTCAGCGCCTCGCCCAGCGCCGTCAGGGCAAAGCGTTGCCCGGCCTGCTCGGCGAGAAGACCGAGGCTGGCAAGACAGCGCATGAAGCGATGAAGCGAGAGCGCGTGGAGCCCGAGCGGGCCGGCCAGCTCCGCAGCGCTGCGAGGACCGGTGGCGAGGTGATCGGCCAGACTCAGCCTGGCCGCCGCATGGACCAGGCGCGAGACCCAGGCTGCCGTCGCCATCTGGATGAGCGCGACATGCGGCGGAGGCTGCTGGGGCGTCGCGGACGGTGCGAGAGTCGAAGCGGCACGAGGCCTGTCGTCCATGACACTCTCCGGAGTTGTCGACGATGGACTGGAACTTCACTCCCTGGATAGCACGGCCGGGTCTCAGCCGGCACCGCGTTGACAGGCTGGAACACGCCCTTGAAGAGGTAATCCGCCAGGATCGCCCGTGGCGCTACAGCGCGCTCTTGCGCGGCGTGCGCATGGTGACCAGCTCCTCGGCCGCGCTCGGATGCAGGGCGATGGTGCGGTCGAAATCGGCCTTGGTCGCGCCCATGGTGACGGCGATGGCGACCGACTGGGCGATCTCGCCGGCATCATGGCCGAGGATGTGGACGCCGAGGACCCGGTCGGTCTCGGCATCGACGACGAGCTTCATGTAGATGCGCTCGTCGCGGCCCGAGATCGTCGCCTTCATCGGCCGGAAGCCGGTCTCGAAGATGCGCAGCGGCCGGCCGGCGGCGAGCGCCTGCTGTTCGGTGAGGCCGACCGTGCCGAGCTCGGGCGTGGTGAAGACGGCGGAAGCGACCAAGGTATGGTCGACCGTCCACGGCTTGCCGCCGAAGGTCGTATCGGCGAAGGCGTGGCCCTCGCGGATCGCGACCGGGGTCAGGTTGACGCGATCGGTGACATCGCCGACCGCCGCGATCGACGGGACGTTGGAGAGCGAGGCGGCATCGACCAGGACCTGGCCGGCCGGGCCGAGCTTGACGCCCGCGGCATCGAGGCCGAGCCCGGCCGTGTTCGGGCGGCGACCGGTGGCGACGAGGACGACATCGGCATCGATCGGCGCGCCATGGGCGCAATGGGCCCGGCGCGTGCCGTCCGGCAAAAGCTCGATCCGGTCGATCGTGCAGCCGAGGCGCAGCGTAATGCCGGCATGGCCGAGCGCATCACGCAGGCGGACGCGCAAATCCTCGTCGAAGCCGCGCAGGACGTTGTCGCCGCGATGCAGCAGCGTGACGGCGACGCCGAGCCGAGCGAAGACGTTGGCGAATTCGAGCGCGATATAGCCGCCGCCGATCACCAGCATGCGCTTCGGCAGGCTCGGAAGATGGAAGACCTCGTTGGAGGAGATGCCGAGTTCGCCGCCCGGGATCGGCGGCTCGAAGGCGGGATGGCCGCCGGTCGCGACCAGGATGTGGCGGGCGCGGATCGTCTGCCCGCTCTTCTGCAGCCTGACCTCATGCGGCCCGGTGACGACGGCGCGCTCCTCCCGAATCTCGACGCCGGCGCCGTCGAGCCCCTTGCGGTAGAGGCCGGAGAGCCGCGTCACCTCATTGGCGACGGCACCGCGCAGGGTCGGCCAGTCGAACTGCGGCTTGCCGATGGTCCAGCCGAAGCCCGCGGCGTCCTCGAACTCGTCGGCGAAGCGGCTGGCATAGACGAAGAGCTTCTTCGGCACGCAGCCACGGATGACGCAGGTGCCGCCGATGCGGTCCTCCTCGGCGATCATCACGCGGGCGCCATGGCCGGCGGCGATGCGGGCGGCGCGCGTGCCACCCGACCCCGCGCCGATGACGAAGAGATCGACGTCGAACTCAGCCATGATCGTCCCCCTGCCGCGAGGCGGCTTCTATCCCAAACCAGAGAATGGCGGCGCCGAGCGCGGCGATCCACCAGCCCTGCCAGGCGCCATGCCCGACCGTGGCGATCGAGAAGGCCGCCGTGAACAGGGCAAGGCGCGGCGCCAGCTCCGCCGACGGCAGATACCGCAACCGCGCGAGCAGCAGCAGCCCGGCGAGCGTCAGCAGGGCGGCGCCGATCACGCCGGTCTCGGCCCAGGCCTGCAGCGGCATGTCGTGTGGGTGACCGACCCCGAGCAAAGTCCGCTCCGCCGCGGGAACCTGCGCCGCAACCGGGTGGTCCCGCATGACGGCCGAGGTGCCGAAGCCGGCGCCGGCGACCGGCCGAACCCGCACCACCTCGCCGAAGCTCTGCCAGATGTCGATGCGCGCCTGCCCGGTCATCGCGCTGAAGCGGTCGAGGATCACGGAGGGCAGCCAGCGTTGCGCCGTCACGCCCAGCACAGGGGCGAGCGCCATGGTCGCCACGAAGGCGAGCGCCGCCGCCTTCAGCGCAAGACGCGGGGCGAGCGCGGCGCAGGCCCAGCACAGCACCAGGACAGCGAGACCGAGCCGCACCGAGGCGCTCTCCGAGCGGACGGCGAAGACCGCCACCACGAGCACGAGCAGCGCGGCCAGGAGCCGATCACCCCACTGGCTACCAGGCCGCGACCAGAGCGCGTGGACCGTCGGTACCGCCAGCAGGAAACAGGTGATGGCCGGGCGGTTGAAGACAAAGCTCATCATCTTGCCGGTCGCAAGCGCAGCGCGCTGTGAAAGGCCCGAGGCGAGCTCGATCATCGACAGGATGGCCGCGGCGATGATTGCCAGAGCGAGCGCTCGCAGCAGCAACGGCGTCGGCCGCCATTGCCCGGAGGCCGCGATCGCCAGCGCGAACACGATCGGCAGGACCAGCTCTCCCCAGGCCTGCAGGGAGATTGAAGTCCTGTTGCTCCAGCCGATCGAGACCAGCGCCCAGGCGAGGAAGGCGGCGATCGCCAGGGCCAGGGGCTCAGTCAGCAGGCGGCGCAGGCGGGCGATACCCGCTCCCGCCGACTCGGAGATGAGCGCCGCGCCGAGAAAGGCGGCCGCGGCGAGGCCGAGCAGCAGCGGGGCGGAGCGGTTCGCCAGCCACATGGCGAGTGGCGTCAGCACAAGGCAGGCCGCGCCGGCGATCCGAAGGGCTCGGACAGCCGCGGGTTCGCTCTGGCTGATGGACGAAGAAGTCTCACTCATGCGCAGCGGCTTACGCGATGGCAGATGCCGCGCCTAGAGGCTGTCGGAAACCTTGGATGGAGTTTGGGCAAGGTCACGCGAGGCCACCTCGAGACCTCATCCCGCTCGTGAAAACTGACAGGCTTCGACGATCTCACCAGCCGCCTCTCGTCGAATTTTCCTGCGCGCACAGGCCGCCCAACCGAAACATCTTGACTTGTGATTATGCAATCAGGCGCAATTGATCCGCAGTTCAATGCGGTGCCACAGGCGAGCGTCGACAATCGGCGCGGCAAAGCGCGCCAGCTGGGAGGTAACTATGCTCACGTCCTTCTTCAAGCGCGGCGCTGTGGCCGCCGTCGCTCTCGCGGGCCTGACGACGGCCGCTTTCGCACAGATGGAACTCAAGATCATGGCTCCGGCCGCGCCCGGCGGCGGCTGGGACGGCACGGCGCGCTCGATGCAGCAGGCGCTGATGGCGGCGGGCATCGCCAAGAGCGTCCAGGTCAACAACGTCACCGGCGCCGGCGGCACGATCGGCCTCGCCCAACTGATCGGCGCCAAGGGCGACGGCCATCAGCTGATGGTCAACGGCTTCGTCATGGTCGGCGCCATCCTGCTCAACAAGTCGCCGGTGAACCTGACGCAGATCACACCGATCGCGCGGCTGACCGCCGAAGCCGAGGTGATCGTCGTCCCGACCGATTCCCCGCTGAAATCCGCCAAGGATCTCGCCGAGCGCCTCAAGGCCGACCCGGCCAAGGTGACCTGGGCCGGCGGATCGGCCGGCGGCACCGACCACATCCTGGCGGCCCTGTTCGCCCAGGCCGTCGGCGCCGACGCCAAGAAGATCAACTACATCCCGTTCTCGGGCGGCGGCGAAGCACTGGCCGCGATGCTCGGCGGGCGCGTCACCGCCGGCGTCTCCGGCTATGGCGAGTTCGAAGGCCAGATCAAGGCCGGCAAGCTGCGCGTGCTCGCCGTCTCCTCGGCCAAGCGCCTTGAGAACGCGCCGGACGCGCCGACGCTCAAGGAGCAGGGCATCGATCTCGACCTGATCAACTGGCGCTCCGTCGTGGCGCCTCCCGGCCTGTCGGCCGAGCAGACCAAGGCGCTGATCGACGCGACCGAGAAAATGGTCAAGTCGAAGGAATGGCAGGAGATCCTCAAGGCCCGTGGCTGGGACGACGCCTACCTTGCCGGCCCGGCTTTCGACAGCTTCCTCAAGGAAGAGATCGCCCGCGTCTCCAAGGTCATGACCGAGGTCGGCCTGGTGAAGTGAGCCGGCCACGGCAAAGCTGATCGCGGGGCCGGGAAACCGGCCCCCTTTTTACCTCTCGTCACCTCTCGCCCTCCCCGGCGGACGCGCCGGGCAACGACGGATCCGCCGATGAGCCAGGAGCCTCTCGCCCATAGACCGGACAAGCCGGCCCTCCTGGTCGGCGTGCTGCTGCTCGCCGTCGCGGCGGTCGTCGGCCATGACGCCTCGACCCAGACAATCACCTCGAATTATGGCCTCGGGCCGACGGCGATGCCCTATGTGGTCTGCGCCGGGCTCGTCGTCCTCGGGCTGGCGCATCTCTTCGTCGCCTTCCGCGAGGGGCTGCCCAAGCCGGAGGGGGCCGATCGGAGCGCGCTGCTCTGGATCGCGGCCGGCCTCGTAGGACTGATCGCCTCGATCGGCCTCGGCGGCGGCTTCGTGCTGGCGACCACGCTGATCTTCGCCTGCACTGCCCGCGGCTTCGGGCGCCGCGCTTTCGTGGTCGACGCGATCATCGGCTTCGTGCTCGGCCTCATCATCTTCGTGGTCTTCGCCAAGGTCCTGACGCTGATCCTGCCGGCAGGCCCGCTCGAGCAGCTCTTCCTCTGAAAGCAGGACGCCCATGGACACCCTCCTTGCCCTGCTGAAGGGCTTCACCGTCGCCGCCGAACCTTCGAAGCTGCTGTTCTGCCTGGTCGGCGTCTTCCTCGGCACCGCCGTCGGCGTTCTGCCCGGCATCGGCCCGGCGCTGACTGTTGCGCTGCTGCTGCCGGTCACCTTCAAGCTCGACCCGGCCGGCTCGCTGATCATGTTCGCCGGCATCTACTATGGCGGCATGTATGGCGGCTCGACCACCGCGATCCTGCTCAACGCCCCCGGCGAGAGCGCCTCGCTCGCGACCGCGCTCGAAGGCTCGAAGATGGCCAAGGCCGGCCGCGGCGGCCCGGCGCTCGCGACCTCCGCGATCGGCTCCTTCGTCGCCGGCCTGATCGCCACGATCGGTCTTGCCTTCCTCGCTCCCTGGCTGGTCGAGGTCGCGGTCAAGTTCGGACCGTGGGACTATTTCGCGCTGATGATCGTCGCCTTCGTCACGGTGTCGGCGACCTTCGGCGACTCGCCCCTGCGAGGCCTCACCAGCCTGTTCCTCGGCATCACGCTCGGCCTGATCGGCATCGACAAGCTGACCGGCCAGGCGCGCCTGACCTTCGGCGTGCCGGAGCTGCTCAACGGCGTCGAGGTGACGACGCTCGCCGTCGGCCTGTTCGCGGTAGGCGAGGCCTTCTACGTCGCCTCCAAGCGCTTCCGCGAGCCGGAGGAGATCATCCCGATCAAGGGCTCGCTCTGGATGAGCAAGGAGGACTGGAAGCGCTCCTGGGCGCCCTGGCTGCGCGGCACCGCCTTCGGCTTCCCGATCGGCGCACTGCCGGCCGGCGGGGCGGAGGTGCCGACCTTCCTGAGCTATTCGACGGAGAAGAAGCTCTGCAAATATCCTGAGGAGTTCGGCAAGGGCGCGATCGAAGGCGTCGCCGGGCCGGAGGCGGCCAACAACGCCTCGGCCGCCGGCACGCTGGTGCCGCTGCTGACGCTCGGCCTGCCGACCTCGGCGACCGCCGCGATCATGCTCGCCGGCTTCCAGCAATACGGGCTCAATCCCGGCCCGCTGCTGTTCGCCGAGAAGCCGGACCTGGTCTGGGGCCTGATCGCCTCGCTGTTCATCGCCAACGTCATGCTGGTGATCCTGAACCTGCCGCTGATCGGGCTGTGGGTGAAGCTGCTCGCCGTGCCGCAGCCCTGGCTCTACGCCGGCATCCTCGTCTTTGCGACGATGGGTACGCTCGCGGTCAACGGCTCGCCGGTCGAGCTCGCGATGCTCTTCGCCTTTGGCTATCTCGGCTATCTGATGCGGCGCTACGACTATCCGGTCGCGCCTATGGTGGTCGGGTTGATCCTCGGGCCCATGGCGGAGCAGCAATTGCGCCGCGCGCTGCAGATCAGCCTGGGCGATCCGATGATCCTCCTGGAGAACCCGATCTCCGCCACCCTGCTCGGCATCGCCTTCATCGCGCTGGTCGCCCCCTTCGTGATGCAGGGACTGAACAAGTTCAAGGCGTCTGAGGACTGAGGGCGGCAGCGCCTGCCGACAAAACAAAAAGGCCGCCGGTTCTGCCGGCGGCCTTTTCTATTGGATGGCAGGAAGCCTGCCGCTCAGAGCGTGTGGCCGCGCTTGCGCATCTCGGCCTGGAAGAGATCGTAGAGCCGGTTGCTGGTCGCGGTGCTCCAGGGCTGCAGCAGTGCGAAGATCTCGTCGATCACCTGCGGGCGGTAGGAGTTGTAGCGCTGGCCGACCGGCGAGTTGAAGAAGGCGGCGATCTCCTTGAGATCGGCCTCGGTCATCTTGCTCGCGAAGATCCGGGCAGAGGAATCGACGATCTCGTCACGGCGCAGATCAGCCTCGGCCTTGAGCGCGGTCAGGACCTCGTCCATGTCCTTCTTCAGCTCGGGGCGGGTCGAGCCGATGTTCTGGCGGACGCCGGCGACGAACTCGGCATAGATCGACTCGAAGGACTGCGACAGGCCCGAGGAGACCACGACCTCGCGGGCCGCCTTGAGGTGCTCCGGCGTCGGCGCCTGCTGCGCCAGCGCGGGCACGGCGAACAACGCCAGCGAAAGAAGCGCGCCTGCCAGGCTGTGACGGATCATGCGGTAACCCCTTCGTCGCTCGCCCGGAATACGGCGATTCCATTGTTCTGACGCGGCAACGCCCCTGACCGGGACGAACCGCCGGCCGCTCTTAGAACATGTCCAGCCAAAGTGGAAACCACTTTTGAGGCTGAATCACGCTCCCCAAGAGCCTCACTGACGCTCGGCGGCAGGGTCGCCGAGAACGCGTACGCCATCAGCTCCGGCCAGGAAAGCCGCACTCGCCAGGCCGAGGAAGAGACCGTGCTCGACGACGCCGGGCACCTGATTCAGAGCCAGGCCCAACACCTCCGGCAGTTCGATCCGGCCGAGATGCGCGTCGAGGATGTAGTGGCCGCCATCGGTCAGCAGCGTCGCCCCATCGGGACGCTTGCGCAGCTTGAGCTCGCCATGGGCACCCGAGGAAGCGATCGCGGCCGCGACGGCCCGGCGCGTCGCTTCCAGTCCGAAGGGCACGACCTCGATCGGCAGCGGGAAGCGGCCGAGCGTCTCGACCTGCTTGCCGGTGTCGGCGATCACGATCATGCGCTTCGAGGCCGCCGCGACGATCTTCTCGCGCAGCAGCGCGGCGCCGCCGCCCTTGATCAGCCGCAGGGCGCTGTCGAGCTCGTCGGCGCCGTCGATGGTGAGGTCGAGCTCGGGCGTGTCGTCGAGCGTCGACATCGGGATCGACAGACCGAGCGCCTGGGCCTGCGTCACCTCGGAGGTGGCGACGCAGATCACCTCGAGCCCGGCCGCGACCTTGGCGCCGAGGCCGTCGACGAAGTGCTTCGCCGTCGAGCCCGTGCCGAGGCCGAGGCGCATGCCCGGCTGTACCAGCTCCAGCGCCGCGAGCGCGGCGGCCTTCTTCAGATCCTCGCTCACGCGCCGAGCCCACCCATCAGCATGTACTTGATCTCGACGAACTCCTCGATGCCGTGGAGGGAGCCCTCGCGGCCGAGGCCGGATTCCTTGACGCCACCGAAAGGCGCAACCTCTGTGCCGAGAATGGCAGAGTTGATGCCGACCATGCCGTATTCGAGCTCCTCGGCGACGCGGAAGGCGCGGCCGAGATCCTTCGTATAGAAATACGCCGCCAGCCCGAAGGGCGTGTCGTTCGCCAGCCGTAAGACCTCGTCCTCGCTCTTGAAACGATAGATCGGCGCGATCGGCCCGAAGGTCTCCTCGGTGGTGACCAGCATCTTGGTGGTGACGCCGGCGAGCACCGTCGGCTCGTAGAAGGTGCGGCCGAGCGCGTGGCGGCGGCCTCCGACCATCACCCTGGCGCCGTTGGCGACCGCGTCGGCGACATGGCGCTCGACCTTCTCGATCGCGCGCTCGTTGATCAGCGGCCCCTGCACGACGCCGACCTCGACGCCGTTGCCGACCTTCATCTTGGCAACCTCGCCGGCGAACCTGGCGACGAAGTCGTCATGGATGCCGTCCTGCACGAAGAGCCGGTTGGTGCAGACGCAGGTCTGGCCCATGTTGCGGAACTTGGCGATGATCGCGCCCTCGACCGCCTTGTCGAGATCGGCATCGTCGAAGACGATGAAGGGCGCATTGCCACCGAGCTCGAGCCCGACCTTCTTCACGGTCGAGGCCGCCTGCTGCATCAGGAGCTTGCCGACCGGGGTCGAGCCGGTGAAGCCGATGAAGCGCACCGCCGGATGGGAGGTCATCACGCCACCGATCGCCTGCGCGTCGCCGGTGACGATGTTGATCACGCCCTTGGGGAAGCCGGCCCGCTCAGCGAGCTCGACCAGCGCCAGCGCGGTCAGCGGGGTATCCGGCGCCGGCTTGACCACGAAGGTGCAGCCCGCGGCCAGGCCCGGCGCGCATTTGCGGGTGATCATCGCCGCCGGGAAGTTCCAGGGCGTGATCGCAGCGCAGACGCCGACCGGCTGCTTGGCGACGATGATGCGCGAGTTCGGGAAGGGCGAGGGAATGGTCTCGCCATAGATGCGCTTGGCTTCTTCCGCATAGAACTCGACGAAGGAGGCGGCATAGGCGACCTCGCCACGGGCCTCGGCCAGCGGCTTGCCCTGCTCGGCCGTCATGATCTGCGCCAGGTCCTCCTGGTTCGCCATGATCAGCTCGAACCATTTGCGCAGGATCTGCGAGCGCTCCTTGGCCGATTTCTTCGCCCAGGGCTTGAAGGCGCGCGAGGCGGCCTCGACCGCCGCCGTGGTCTCGTCGGCGCCGAAGCGCGGCACCTTGGCCAGGACCTCGCCAGTCGCGGGATTGTCGACCACGTCGACGCCCTCGCCGATCCAGGCGCCGTCGACATGGCACTGCGTGCGCAGCAGCGAGGGATCCTTGAGCGTCAGCATGCGAGCCTCCGGCGTGGTGAGCGGGTCGCCGGGGCTCTAGCACGCGCGAGGAGCGCTTGCCGATAGCAAAACGCCGCAGCCGGCCTGCGCGAATTGCGGCGACCGACCGGCCACCTTCCAAAGCGCAGCCGCTACTTCACCATCGGCGTGCAGACGACCTTGTCGTCGAAGACATAGCAGACGCTGAGCTCGCCGGTGCGGACATTGGCGCGGAAGATGCCACCTTCGCGCTCATGGCGCGACGGCACCAGCACGTAATCGCTCGGCGCCTGCGGCCCTGCCCCCTCGCCCGCCGGGAAGCAGACGGTGACGCCGACGCCGCCTTCCTTGAGCTGGAACTGGCAGGCCCCGACCTCGCCGGTCGCCTTGTCGATGCGATAGACGCGGTTGAGGTCGGTCTGCGGCGCCGGGGCGAACTCATAGGGTGCCGCGAGCACCGCCCCGAAGGCCGGCAAGACGAACAGGCCGGCGCCCAGCGCCCGGGCCAGAGAACGGCCAATGGAGCTCCTGGAACAGCTCGACAGTTTCGCCACCGCACGATCCCCTTTGACGATTCGCCCGCACCCTATCATGCCGGCCGAGCCGTATCATCGCGATTGCGGCAGGGTGACGACGAGATGAAGCCGCTGTTGCCGATCCGCCTCCCGCCGGCAAGCCCTGCCGAGAGCCCTTGCCAAGCCGCCACCACCGGCCTTTATGCGCAGGGCCAACACCACAGGATCGCCCATGTCGCTCCCCCCGATCGTCGTCTTCGATCTCGACGGCACGCTCGCCGAGACCGCGCCCGACATCATGCGCACGCTCAACGTCATCCTCGAACGGGAAGGGCTGGCGGCGCTGCCGCTCGAGCGGGCGCGCGAACTGGTCGGCGCCGGTGCGCGGGCGCTGATCGAGCGCGGCTTCAAGGTCAGCGGCCGGCCGCTCGAGGCGGAGAAGCTGGAACAGCTGTTCGAGAGCTTCCTCGGCATCTACGCCGACGGTGTCGCCGGCAACAGCTTCATCCATGAGGGTGTCGGCGAGGCACTCGACGATCTCGCAGCCGACGGCTTCGTCTTTGCCGTCTGCACCAACAAGCCGATCCGGCACACCCGCCTGTTCCTCGATCATTTCGGGCTGAGCGGGCGCTTCGCTGCCATTGCCGGCCGCGACAGCTTTCCCTTCTGCAAGCCCGACCCGCGCCATCTGACGCAGACGATCGCGCAGGCCGGCGGCGATCCGGCGCGCGCGGTGATGGTCGGCGATTCGCGGACCGACGTGAACACGGCGCGCGCCGCCGGTATCCCAGTGGTGTGCGTCCCGTTCGGTTATACCGACGTGCCGGTCGAGGCGCTCGCGCCGGATCTGGTGATCCAGCACTTCAGCGAACTCCCCAGGGCGGTCCGCGATCTGACCAATGGCCAGCCGGCGCTCGCTACTCATTCTTGACGGCGCAGGCCGACCCCACTAGGAACAGCGCGGTCCGGGCGGCTAGCTCAGCGGTAGAGCACTCCCTTCACACGGGAGGGGTCACAGGTTCGATCCCTGTGCCGCCCACCATCTCCTCAGAACTATCACTGCAACGAGCCGCACCGCATGCGGGATCGGCATCCGAGCCTGCATCTGCGCGCCGCTCATTCTCTGCGGTGACGGCGGCAATGCTCGGACAACGAGCATCGACGAGACATCCCGCGCTCGCGGGGCATCAGGCGAATCGGCGTCGCGCGGCGGAAAGCGCGCGATATGGCGGTTGCCCCGAGGCAGAGGTCAGCTCCGATCCGTTTGCCGTCCCGGCAAGCGGTGGCGAATCTGTTCCTGCTCACACTGCTGGGCGTCTGCCTCGTCGCATGTGCCAGCCCGGCCAATCAGCCGTCGAACCTGCGGCGCCCCCTGACGACATCGGCCACCCGGTCGTTTGCCTCGGCCAATGACGGTAGCTCCACGGCCGTCGTGGTCGCCCTCTCCGGCGGCGGAGCGCGCTCAGCCGCCTTCGGATATGGCGTGTTGTCGGCGCTGGCAGAGCAACCGGCGCCCGGCGAAGCTGGCCGCACGCTCGCCAACGAGGTCACCGCGATCGCCGGCGTATCGGGCGGCGGCATCCTCGCCGCGCATTTCGCCCTGCATGGATCGCAGGGCCTGCCGGCTTTCCGGCGCGATTTCCTCGACCAGGACCCGGAAGCCGCGCTCCGCACCAGCTTCACGCCGGAAAACCTGCTGCGCGGCTATCGCGGCGGCGTCAACGATCTCTCCGGCCTCGCCAGCTGGCTCGACACGCATCTCTACCGCGGCGCGACGCTCGGTGACCTCGACCAGGCCGGGCGACCAAGGTTGCTCCTGCACGCGACGGAGCTCTACAACCGCGCGCCCTTCCCCTTCGACCGCGACAGCTTCCGAGCGATCTGCAGCGACTACGATGCGTTTCCACTCGCCCATGCCGTGGCTGCCTCGTCGGCGGTGCCGGTGCTGTTCGCCCCCATCGTGCTGGAGAACTTCAATCCGACTTGTCCGGTTCAGGGCGACGGCGCGCCCTCGCACGAGCGCTCCGCTCTCGCCCGGCATGTCGGTGCCTCCCAGGCACGCTATGCGAGTGAACCCGAGCTACATTACCTCAAGCTGCTCGACGGCGGCCTCGTCGACAATCTCGCGATCCGCAACCTCATCCGGGCGATGAACCGGCCGGCGCCCGCACTCGTATCGGCGCAGGCAGCGCGGCGGCTGCGCCGCGTGATCGTCATCGTGGCCGATGCGTCGATGCGGGTCGGGGGCGAGATGTCCCGGGCGATCGACGGCCCGGGCGCGCCGGAGGTGATCACCGCCTCGGTCGACGCCATGATCGACAATGCGAGCCGGGCCGGGCTCGACGCGCTGGAGCGGGAGACCGCGAGCTGGCGGGAGCGGCTGGTCCGCTGGCGCTGCGGCCTCCCGGCAGCGGAGCCGCGTTGCAGACAGCTGCAGGTCACGCTGGTGCGCCTCTCCCTCTCCGACGTACAGGCTTCCGAAGAGAGAAGCCGCATTCTGCAATTGCACAACAAGCTGACGCTGAAGGCCGAGGAGGTCGATTTCCTCGCAGATCTGGGCCGCCGGCTCCTGGCGGCCAACCCCGATTATCGGCAGGCGGTCAAATCTCCGCTCCTCTGACGAATGGCGATGAACTCGGCTGCACATCTCGTGCAATGTAGCCACCGAATCCTAGGCGGCGGGCGCAGGCGCGACACGGTGACGGTGACGCGCGTTGGTCTGCGCCGCTTCCAGGTGAATGGGTGACTTAACAACATGATCGGATATCAGCAGCGTATCCTGCGCGCCCTCGGCGCGCTCGCGATCCTATGGTCGCTCGCCATCCCGTCATCGGGCCGGGCGGAGACGCCGATCACGGTCAAGGGCGGCGAGACCATCACGATCGCCGGCGTCCGCAGCATCCTCATCCGCGCTGCGCATCCAAAGGGCAGCGTGATCCTGCTGACCGGTGGCGATGGCCGCCTCGAGGTCGGCAGCGGCGCGCGCTTCGGCAAGGCCGGCGACAATGTCCTGATCCGCAACCGCGACGCCTTCGTCATGCATGGCTACAACGTGCTGCTCGCCGAGCTCGGCACGAACCTCTCGGCCGCGGTCGACCATATGGCGGCGATCAAGCGTCCGGTCATCGTGGTCGCCACCAGCATGGGCACGATGCGTGCAGCCCAGGGCCTTGTGGAGGGCGCCATGCCGGACAGGCTCGTCCTGACCTCGGGCCTCCTGAGCAAGGCGTCCGGGCCCAACGACACTACCGTCCAGAGCACCCTGGGGACACCGAACCGGCTGCCGCGCACGCTCGTCCTGCATCATCGCGAGGATCGCTGTCGCTTGACGCTGCCCGCCGGCGTCGCCCCATTCCAGGCCTGGGCGGGCGGGCGCGTGCAGGTCGAGTGGATGAGCGGGGGGCAGACTGACGAGGCCAATCCCTGTCGCTTCAGCGCGCATCACGGCTTCGCCGGACAGGACGAGGACTTCGTCGCCCGCATCGTCAAGTTCATGATGCGCTGAAACCTTTGATTTTGCGCGAATTCCTTTCATTCGATCGCCTCGATCGAACGGAACGCGTGCTGCAACCGCCACGCCGCGCAATGTTGGAGCAAGCCGACGCGCCGATCCCTCCAGCGGGGCCACCGTGGAGATCGGATCATGCGATTCGGCAATGGGCAGTCTGCGGCGCTCGCCGGCCGCGCCCTGCACAACTATCTCGGCTTCGTCCAGCGGACGACCCGCTTCAAGCCGGCGATCCCCGGCGCAAGGCCATGGGAGCGCAGCCGCGAGCCCTTCATCGCCCTGACCTGGCATGGCCAGCAGATGCTGAGCCTCGCCGCGCTCGACGGCGCAGACAAGGTCGCGATCCTGACCTCACTGCATTTCGACGGCGCGGTCGTCGCTGCGGTGGTGGAGCGGGCGGGCTTCCGCGTGATTCGCGGCTCGGGCACGCAGAGCCGTCCGAAGATCCAGACCAAGCGCGCCGTTCCCGCCTTCTTCGAAATGCGCGAGGCACTGCGCGAAGGCACAAGCCTGGTGCTGACGGCCGACGTCCCGAAGGTCGCGCGCGCCGCCGGCAAGGGCGCCGTCCAGCTCGCACGCGCCACCGGCCGGCCGATCTATCTCTTCGCTGCGGTGACCAGCGCGCGGGTCGAGCTCGACAACTGGGACAAGGCCAGCATCGCCCTGCCCTTCGGGCGCGGCTGCGTGCTCTGGTCCGACCCGCTCTATGTGCGACGCACGGCCGATGAGCGCGAGATGGGCCTGATCGCGCTCGAGATATCCAGCCAGCTCGACGAATTGCATGCCAGCGCGCATCGCCTGCTCGGCCAGCGCCGCTAGGAGGCAAGCCCTGCCTGTTCGGAACCTGTCAGCGACCTGGCGGCGGGCAATCGGCCGGCGTGGCGCAGATCCGGCCGGGCGGGCGCAATTGCTCCGGCTCGCCAGCCGGCTCGATGACGATGCGGCTGAGATCGCCGGAGAAGCGCAGGCCGAGACCGGAGGAGATCAGCACGATGCGCGCCCGCGAGGAGGCCAGGATGGTGGCGTTGGCGCCAGCGAGAAAATGGGCGCTGCCGCCGAGGCTGGCATAGGTGCCGAACACGTCCTCGTGCCGATCGAGCCCATAGACCAGCATGATCACCCGGCCGTAATCGGCGCCGAGGCCGATGCCGACGGACAGCGCCGACCAGCTGACGGGAAGCGGGACGCCGTCGGAGAAGCGCAGTTCGCCGCTGCCATGACGCCCGCCGACGACGAAGGAGCCGCTGAGCTCGCCGCCGACGATGTAGGCATTCGGCTCGCCGAAGAGCGCAAGCGAACGCTCGATCGGGATGCTGACCGTCTTGGAGGTGGTGTCGAAGACGCCCTCGACCAGCCGGAAGATGTCCTGCCGCGGGGTCGTCGGCAATTGGCCTGGCCGGACATCCCCCTTGGTGACAGCTCCCTGCGCCAGCACGAGGCTCGGCACGAGCGCCAGCAACGCAGCCAGCACGACGCGCAACCCAGGCCAACTCCGGATGACACGCAGCGCAGACATCAGGCCGGCAGCTCCGGGAGAGAGTTGAACGGCAATGGCGATACGGTCCATGCAGAGATAGGAAGGGCTGAGCGCCCGGTTCCACAAGCCATACCCGCATCGAGGTTCCGTGACGACTCGCAACGTTGCATCAGTCCTGTGCCAGGCCGGGCCTGCAGGCCGGCCCCACGGGCCAACGCGCCGGGCGCGGCATAGCGGCGGGATTCAGCCATGATCTCCCTGTCGCGCGCCCTCACCATCCGCCTGTCGTTGCTCGGCATCGTCCTGTTCACCGCCTTCATCGGCGCCGTCATCGCCTTCGCGCTGATCACCGAGGATCCCGGCGTCCTGCGCAACGACGTCACCTCCCAGATCATCCAGCAAAACGTCCGCCAGCCTTCCCGCACCACATTGCAGGTCGAGAAGACTGCCCACCTCACCCGGATCGAGCGCGCCAGCCCCTCGCTCTGGTACCTCGTCTCCGACGGACGTTCCCTCGTCGAGTATGCGCCAGAATTGCGGCCGACCCTGCCGATCGACATCAGGCTCGACGGCCCGACCATCGCCGCGCAGATGCGGATCGGCGGCGAGAACCCGCTCGCCTTCGACGTGGTCGAAAAGGACGGCAACAGGATCATCGTCGCCACCCGCGGCGGCCAGCCGGGCTGGGACCTGATCCTCGGTTACCATCTGCGGGCGATCGCAGGTTCGGCGCTGGCGATCTCGGTGGTGTTCGGCCTACTGATCGCCGGCGCCATCGCGATGTCGGTGTCCTATATCGGCGCGCGGCTGCGCAGCGCCGCGGAAGCTGCGGCCCGGATCGATCCGAAGGCGCCGCGCGGCCTGCTGCCGACCGAAGAGACCCCGGTCGAGCTGATGCCGCTGACCACGGCGCTCAACGCCGCGCTCGACAAGATCGCCGGCAATATGGAGGTGCAGCGGCGCTTCATGAACAATGTCGCGCATGAACTACGCACGCCGCTGACGGTGATGCGCGGCCGGATCGACGCGCTGCCGAACGACCAGATGCGGCTCGCGCTGACCACCGATGTCAGCCGGCTGACCACCATCGTCTCGTCGATGCTGCAGCTCGCGCGGCTGCACAGCACCGAATTGCCGTTCGAGCCACTGCAGCTCAACGGCATCGCCCGCGCCGTGCTCGCCGATCTTGCGCCGCTGATCCTGAACAACGGCGCCGATGTCGCGCTGGAGGAGGAAGGTGAGTGCCGTTCGCTGATCGAAGCCAATGAACCCACGGTGCGGGCAGCCATCGCCAATCTCGTCGACAATGCGCTGCGGCATGCGCAGGCGAAATCGACCATCCTGGTGAAGGTGATCGACGGCGCTGTGGTCGAGGTCGCCGATGACGGGGTCGGCATCGAGCCTTTCGATCGCTCGCAGGTGACCGAGCCGTTCAACCGGATGTCGCCGAACTCGACCGGCGCCGGGCTCGGCCTGACGATCGTGCGCGACATCATGGCCGCCCATGGCGGCACGCTCACCATCCTCGGCCGGCCGGGCGGCGGCACCATGGTGCGTCTCGTCTTTTTGCCGCGGGAAGCAGGCTGAGGGGCTGCGCTACTGCGCCAGCTCCGACACGCGCAGCATGTAGCCGATGCCGCGCAGCGAGGTGATCTCGACCCTGGCGCCGGCGTCCTTGAGCTTGCGCCGCAGCCGCGAGATCTGCGCTTCCAGCGTGTTGGATTCGATCATGTCGTCGAAGCCGTAGACCGCCTCGATCAGGACGTCGCGGGTGACGACGCGGCCGACGCGCTGGACCAGCGCCTCCAGGATCAGCGCTTCGCGCCGACGCAGATC
>Ga0209025_1002266_pt1 | contig 21074 bp, 20 predicted proteins | sample AraplaMF_Col_mLB_FD_184256 | JGI IMG/M metagenome (GOLD analysis project Ga0209025, IMG submission 184256) | Arabidopsis root microbial communities from the University of North Carolina, USA - plate scrape MF_Col_mLB (SPAdes) (version 2) | ecosystem: Host-associated > Plants > Roots > Endosphere... | reverse complement strand
CAGCCACAATACTTGCGACCAGGGCGACGATTACTTTGACAGCATTCACTTCTCATGACCCCATTTCATATCTTTTCTTTTTTAAAGCCATTCTGCTACCCTAGTTCCGCATACAAAGGTATGCCATCTTTCGATTTCCCCGATTTTTGTTCAGAAGAGATGGAGCTGCCATGAAGGATAAATTGTCCATTATCTACATCGTCTATCGGCAGTTATAACCAAATATATTACAGTCGGCGATTGAAATGAAGCCATTTATTACCACAATTTCCATACAGGACAATTTTCAAAGCAGTTCAGATAAATTCTTTTCAACATCAAGTTCATAAATAGGTATTATTTCCATTGTTGGATTGGAAATGGGGTGGTCTTTAAGTTGCGGTTGGGCTTGCAAAGCTGATTTGAGGTACGTGAATCTGGCATCTGGTCATATTCCTACTAAATGATGGATGTATTGCAGTATGAAGAAGATAGGGAGGAAGGCAGCGGAAAGAGCCATGTTCATATCTCTTACATAACATGTAGTTGTCGAGACTACACACGAGTAAGGTGGATGTGAAATGGCTCAATACAAATTTGCTACTGCTTCGCATAGTATGTCTTTAACCTAAGGGGCCAACGGGTTCCCTGTTGTCACTCAATATATAAGCCCATGCGGCAGTCGATGCTACAGGTGCAAAGGCGAATCATAATATCTCTAACTGTTGCGTGATATCTTCACAGATGCGATGAGTCAGCAGTGACTTCGCCCCGCTGGATAGCAACTCGTCCCCGCTCTTCACACAGCTGATGAAATGGTCGATCATATCAACAAACCCGCGGCGATAGAGAACGGGAGTCCAATCCCCGAATGTGGTCAGCTGTTCAGTGTTGTTGACATACGTTGTCGTATGAACGCAATTATGGACGACGATCTTCTGCTGATATCCCATGACTTCCAGTCGCTCTTCCGTTATTCCCGTTTGTCGGTTCATCATTGCGAGCCCGGTCGTCTTCTTGCCCACCAGGTTAAGGACTAAGTAATGCAGTAAGCCATCCTCGACCTTGCCGTTGACCGTAATCGTCTCTGGTTCGCCTACATAGTACAGCAGCGTGTCTACCACGTGAATGAAATCATCAAAAACCGTCTGCCGGATTGGCGACAAGGGGCCGGTTCGATTCTTTTGCATGAAGGCAGTTTCGATTGCCGGAATGGTTTCTTTTGCGCCTTTGTACATCGGCATGAACCGACGGTTAAATCCGACCATGAGCTGCACGTTATGCTGTTGAGCCAGAGAAACGATTTCCTCCGATTCATGCAATGTATAGGCGATGGGCTTGTCTACAAATACATGAATTCCTGCAGTGATAAGCTGACGCAACATATCTACATGCGATTCCGTTGAAGTATGTACGAAAGCGGCATTGATGTTAGAAGAGATCAATTCCTGCACGGTAGAGAATTGGTTGCGAATACGATATTGCCGACCAACTTCATCGACCACTTCTTGATTGCGGCTGGCAATGGACAGTTCAATATCCGTACGGGTTCCTAGTACAGGCAAGTATGCTTTGCGTGCGATATCACCGATACCGATCATGCCGATTTTCATGTTGGTTCCCCCTTCATATCCATAGATTCCGTTTATTCCATAGATTGAGTACAGTATAGCCTGAGACACAGGTTTCAGGCTATATGTTTTAGACTAAGCGGCCAGGAGGCTGCTCTATTCTATTCACGAGCAATTCTAGCTCATCCATCAAATCCGGAATCCACGCATCTGAACCTGGGATTGTATCGGTTCCGCCATAGACAAGCCATTTCAGCGTTTTTACAAGCCAGCATACCCCACCGACGTTCACTTGCCATTTAAGCTGATCCATCGAACAATTCTGCTCCATCGCGCTATGGAATGCGGACAACATCTCTTCTCTAGGGACATGACTATATTCTCGAGCTTCATCAATGAGACAATGCAAGTCGCCTAAATGGGGACTTAGATACGAAAGCGACCAGTCAATCGGCATAATCTGTGTCCCCTGAATGAGCAAGTTCTTCGCATGATAATCATGGTGCACGAGTGTAAGGGGCTGAGTGCGATATAGTCTCTCCAGCTGTTGCGGCAATATGTCCTGTAGTTTGCCGAGGGCAGGATGGCCAGCTAGACGAGGCGAGTGAAGGAGATCTTTCGCAAGCGCCAAGAAATCGGCAGCTGTCTCGGTGTATTGATGAATGAGACTGCTCGGAATATTCTGCTTGATATGCATCGCAGCTGTATCTCGAATTCTAGCTAACGCTCTTGCAGCTTCCAGAAAGAGCGCCGAGCTGGGACGCTGCTCCAAATTGTACTGCCCGGCATCCTCCATAATCATGACCGCACTGCGTTCCGATTCATAATATTCATAAATGCGAGGGGCTGATATGTGCAAAGGTTTCACGAGGTGACGGTAATTGGCGGCTTCTTGAGCCATTTCTTTGCCGCCCCATTTCAATATGCGAGTTTCACCTGTACGTAAAGTGATGCGATACACTTCGGATAGCGCCCACTTTCGTAAAAGTGCCCACTCGGTTACTTCAGCTAGCAAAGGGATTCTGTTGGTATAGGCAGATAGACGTTCTGGAATCATATGCTTCCTCCTGAATGATGGGGTTCATCTTACAGAGGAGAATTTTACACGAAAACCCAAAAAAATATAGACTTATAATGACCGGTTTGCTATGATGTTGAATAGGGTCTCGATACTTTTCGGGACCCATTTTTTGTTAATTGTGAATCGGGAGATGAAGAGATGCAGGGCTATAATGTCATCATGGTTTACAATAAAGAACTCGACAAATTATTGATGTGCAAACGATTAAAAGAACCGTACAAAGGACTAAGTAATCTAGTCGGCGGTAAAATAGAGGCTGGTGAAGCAGGAATCGAAAGTGCTTATCGAGAGCTGGCGGAAGAAACGAGCATTTCCAAAGGGGATATCACGCTGCACCACCTGATGGACTTCACGTACCACTATCAAAAATGTTATGTGGAAGTCTATGTGGGCAAGTTGAAGCATGACGTCGCGATTCATGGCGATGAGAATGAATTGTACTGGTCGGAGCTGACCCACGATTTCTTCGACATGACCTTGTATGCAGGAGAAGGCAATATCGGTCATATGATCGAGCAGGTGAATATGTACAAGGATACGATTCTAGGTGATTGAAAAGGAAAAGACGAAGGCAGACGCTACATGGGCGTGTTCCTTCGTCTTTTTCTATACTAGAAACCAAGTTTGTATTTACTCCTTTTCACAAAAGCTGTGCTGTGACTTACCTCTTTACATCGAACACATGGGATTGGAGAAGCTCTAATGCCCGCTGTATGTCCTTCAAGTCTTCTTCTGAGGAATTCTTAATTCGCTCGAAGAAACGCTCGCTAATCCGCCCAAAGGCCTCTTCCATCATAGCTTGTCCAGTTTCCGAGAGTTGGATCATTTGCTTGCGTCTATCATCCGTGGACTCCAGTTTTTCACATAGATGCTTTTCCGTTAATTTCCTCAGTTCCCGGCTCGTATTTGGCATAGACATGTGCATGCAATCGCTAATTTGGCTTAAGGTAACAGGTTGGCTGACCGCGATATATTCCAAAATACGATATTGAACGGGTGTAATATCCTCTGGCTTAATGTCCCTCGTTAATTCATGCGTCACTTCGTGCACGGAGGTTGTAAAGCTCACGAATTGATGAAACAGAGCTTTCTTGTCCACAAAAATCACCTCTTACCAGAACACGATAACAAATCAATTATCAATAAACAATTATCATTTGACAACTATATAGGTGGGTTGGTATCTTTTAGTTATCAAATGATAACTAAATGGCGGTGGGAAGATGAAGGTGTTAATCGTATATACGCATCCGAATCATAGTAGTTTGAGTTACGCCTTTTTACAACAAATCATACAAGGGTGTACAGAGAATAAGAACGTGGAAGAAATTCAGGTTCTTGATTTATATGAAGAGGACTTCGATCCAGTACTTGTGTTCCACAAGACGAAGCGGAGGAGAGATATGCACCTCGATCCGACCCTGGAGAAGTATCGTGAGCAGATACGCTGGGCAGATAAGTTGGTGTTTGTGTATCCGATCTGGTGGCTGCGTCCGCCTGCGATGCTGCTCGGCTACATTGATCAGTTATTTGCTTCTGACTTCGCCTATCGAGACAACGGAGGCTTGCTGCCTGAAGGGCTGCTGAAAGGGAAATCGGTTGTTTGTATATCTACAATGAAGGGTCCTACCCTGTATCCATTTTTCTTTTATCGCAATGTGCATAAAGTGTTGATGAAAAGGGCCTTGTTTCAGTATGTAGGTATCAAAAAAGTGAAGTTCTTTGAATTCGGGAACATGGAAAGTCCGAAGGGCAAGCACGACAGAAAATTAATTAATATTTACAATTATTTCAAATTTATGTATCATTAAACACCTGAGCAGGGTTCATATTGTTGAGGATGACGAATAAATTATAAGTTTTGAATGTCTCCTTACAGACGGATCTAATGTTGAAATTCACCGCTGTAAGCCATAAATGGGGAGGGTGCAATTCTTATGAGATCGTTTGAACTGCTGTTAGTCGTCATTCATGTTTTATTGCTTGGTTGGCTGCTATTTGCAAGGAGCAAAACAAAGCAAATGCTGTTCATTAGTTTCATCATATCTTCCATATTCGTGCTGCTGCATGGACTCATCGAGGGACTGCGTTGGGAGATGGTTCCGGCCTATGTGATAACGTTTCTGCCGATCTGTATCCTTGCAGCACGATATCTGTTCAGATCGAAGGAAGTGAAGGGAAAGAAGTCCATAGTTCAGCAAATTCTTGTGGCTATGCTGGCAGTGCTATATTCCCTTATCACTGTGTTTCTGCCTCTCTTGTTCCCGGTGTTCACATTCGAAGAACCTACAGGTCCGTATAAGATTGGGACAGTAACGTATGATTGGAAGGATGAGCGGCGTGAAGAAACACTTACCCCAGAAAAGGGTGACAAGCGCGAACTGATGGTGCAAATTTGGTATCCAGTTAGTTCGAGCGCACAGGGAAAAACCGCACCTTATGTATCTAATCCGGATGTGTTTGTAAATGCGTACAGCCAAACTTTCGATATGCCTAAAATGTTTTTTACAAGCATGAAATTCGTCAAGACACATGCGATCGAAAATGCCGAGATATCCGGTAAAGAAGCTGCTTACCCAGTACTGCTGTTTTCTCATGGAATGGGTGGGCATAAGAGCCATAACACCTTCCAGATCGAACAATTGGTCAGTTATGGGTATATCGTTGTGGGTATTGATCACACGTATAATAGCATTACATCGGTGTTCGATGATGGCCGCGTTGCGAATTTTATTCCCCAGGATCCGTCAGTTGAGCACTTGGATGAACTGAACAAGGTATGGGTGGAGGATGCCAAATTTGTAGTCAATCAAGTGGAGAAGCTGGCACAGGGCGATCCAGACCATCGCTTTACAGGAAGAATGGATTTGAAGAACGTCGGTATGTTCGGTCATTCCTACGGTGGAGCAACCAGTGTTCAAATGCTGATGTCAGACGCAAGAATTAAGGCAGCTATTAATTTGGACGGCGGCTTATTTGGTCAGCTCCGGATTCCGGAAGGCGGGGTGAAGAAGCCGTTGTTGATGATGAGTGCGGATAGAACGCTTGCCGGTGCAAACCAGTTAGCAGCTGCCCAAGGTACAACGAGAAAAGCTTTATACAAGTACTTCGGTGACATATTTGAACGATATAAGCATGTTGCAGAGGGAGGAAACTACTGGATGAAAATTAAAAACATGGATCATTTAGCCTTCTGCGACTTCTATCTGCTATCGCCTCTACTCGAGAAGGCTGAAGGGGTAAATTTACGCCCTGTACATCGCCTCATTAACGAATACTCGCTTGATTTCTTTAACCATTACTTAAAGGGGCAACCTTTCGAGAAGATGGAACAAAATCTTGGTGACAATCCGGAATTTTCACTGGAGAGAGGCTAAGAACAACTAAAGCGGTATGTATGAACAAGATGATGGAGAAGTAATTTCCATGAGGGGGAGCGAAATGGTATTTCATATTTGGGAAGGACGGAAGGTTAGATTGCGCGCTATAGTCCCAAGCGATTGGGAGAAGTTCCACAACAATGACTATGATACGGAAACTGCCCGATTATGCGATGAGGTTCATTTTCCAAGATCCGAAGAGGGTGCGCGAATATGGACGGACCAGCGGGCAGCTGCAGTGCCGGAAAGTGATCAATTTCGGTTTGCCATTGAGACGATTGCGGGTGAAATGGTGGGCGGAATGAACACGCATGGCGTGGATAAGCGGAACGGCACATTCAAGTACGGCGTATCGATCTTCCGAGAACATTGGCGTAAGGGCTATGCATCGGATGCAATTCAGGTATTGCTCCGTTACTATTTCGAAGAGCTGCGTTATCACAAGGTGATTGCGCATGTATATGCGTACAACGAGGCATCAATTGCGCTGCACAAGCGCCTAGGGTTCCTACAGGAAGGGCGACTTCGGGAGATGATATTTACGAAGGGGCAATATCATGATGAACTCATTTTTGGCTTAGTGCGCAGTGAATACGATGCGATGCAGGAATGAACTTGGTCACTGAATAGATGCAATTCAAGATAAATAGGAAAGCCATAGAATGTCCGCCTGTGGAAGGCAGCACTCTATGGCTCTTTGATGTTGTGTATTTTGTGCAACCGAAACAAATTGAGCTTTAGCCCGCTTTCAAATAGGCATAGCAAGATGGGTTATTTTCGTAACAAAGGTATTGACAAACATATAACTACAACTGTAGTATATACATGACTACAATTGTAGTTTTAATGATAACCATAAGGGGGTGCTATATAAAGAACGTAATATTAAAAGTAGCCATTCAACAGCAGTGCTGTTCATCGTTGATCTAGTGGCAGAGAAGAAATCTTTACACCTTTAACGATGAGCACTCAGCGCATGCTTACCCAAAAACTAATACTGGTAGGGAGGTGGTATATACGAACACGGCATCTCCATTTCTTCGGATTTTATCAAACTACAAGTCTAGCATTGTTTTCCAACTACATACGTAGTCTGATTAAATTGACTTTGGAGGTTACATGCATGAAGCAAATACCATCGATTACGGATGCAGAGCTAGAAATTATGCGAGTATTATGGGATATTCCGGATTGCCCTTCCGGCGAAGTCGTAAAGCTGATGGCAGAGAAAATGGGCTGGAGCCCGAATACGACTCGGACATTCCTCAGTCGGCTGGTGCAGAAGGAAGCTGCTGGTACGAAGATGGAAAAGGGTTCGAAGCGCAACCAGCTATTCTACCCCATTATTAGCGAGCAGGAATTCTTACGGTTTGAAACCAGATCCTTTATAAAAAGGTTATATGGCGGTGCATTAAAGCCCATGCTGGCCAATTTTTTAGACGATAAAAAGCTAAATGCGCAGGAAATTGAGGATCTGAAGGCTTTATTTGATGAAAGCTGTATAGACGGCGGGCCGGAAAAGAGAAATAGCTGATGGGCCCAACATTACATGCAAGCTTGTTATCGTTTTTTGGCTGGTTGATTCGCGGATCATTTATGGCCGGTATCCTGGTTCTACTAATCCTGACCCTGCAATTTTTATTAAAAAACAAGCTAGAAGCAAGATGGAAATATTTGATTTGGCTGCCTGTGGCGATTCGTCTGCTGCTTCCTTGGGCGCCGGAATCTTCGCTTAGCCTGTACAATGTGTTCTCTCTGAAGGATGTAGCGCCTGGAATTCATCAGATGACCCATGATCCCCAAGTTTTGAGGGACGCGGGGAGAGCAGGTAAAGTGGCGGTGCATGGTGAGCGATATGTACAGCCGGAAACAGGTGGAACTTCGGAAATGCCTGCTCTATCCCATGAATCGGAGACCGTGCAGGGGCGCGGTTTCTGGTGGAACCGGATCAAGCAACTTGGGTTTATCAATGGGCTTATGCTGGTATGGCTTGCGGGGGGATTGTTTCTTGCTGCGAAAACGGTATACGACCAGCTTCGATTAAAGCGGGCGCTGCGTGCAGGCCGAGTCATCGATACGCCTTTTTTATCGGGCGTGTTTCAAGAGACAAAGCAGCGATTGGGCATAAATCGTAACGTACGATTTGTCGCATCGGAACGGATTCCTGGACCTGCCGTAGTCGGTTTTCATAAACCTGCGATCGTTATTGCTCCAAGTCTGCTCGTCACGCTACAGAAGGAGCAGCTTCAATATATTCTGGCGCATGAGTTCGCACATATTCAGCGGCGGGATGTGATAGTGAATTGGGTGATACACGTCATCCTGATTCTCCACTGGTTCAATCCATTGATATGGCTTGCTGCACATAAAGCAAGGCAGGCCCAGGAGATGGCTTGCGATGCATGCGTCTTGGATCGGATGGATCCGCAGCAAAATAGAGCATACGGACAAACCATTATTCATGTACTGGAGCATGTTTCAGGCAGCCATCATCAGCCGGGGCTTGCCGGCTTGTCCTCGACACATAAAGAAATGAAAAGGAGACTTATGATGATCAAACAATTCAACAAAAAATCTTATCGCTTGTCCATTCTGGGGATCGGAATGATTCTCGCGCTTGGTAGTGTGACATTGGTTAATGCTAAGGAAAGCAACGCAGCGAGCGCACCCGTTGCTGCGGCTGTACAAGAGCAGCAGAAATCGGATAAGAAGGAAGTTCAAATCGACAAGACGATGAAAGAAAAGCTGAATAAAGTGGTAAAGCAATTTGCAGGGAAAGATATAAAGTTGCAGGATGTTGGCGAGATGATAATTGATTCAAACAAAGTGAATGCAGAGGTTAAATCAGTAGACGGAAAATATAAAATCCAATATAGCACTAAAACAGGTGAAGTATGGTCGGTTTCTGGATTAGTCCCAATCAATAAAATCAGTAAAAAGGATCAGGAGAAGGCCATTCAAGAGCTAAAGAAGAGATATCCCAAAAAAACATATGCTTTTGGAAATGAAGTGAAAGCGATACGAGTGTATGATGATAAGAAGGCTGATTTTAATGGGGAAGTATGGTATACGTTTAAGGGCAAAGACTTTGAAGTCCTTCTAGTTAAATCCAAAGGATCGTCGGAACTAGAGTCTATGGGATACATGATTAAAGTTGAGGCGCAAGAAATTGAAGGGAAATTGCTAAAAACAGCAGCAGACGCGGTGAAAACGGCTTTAGATCAAGAGTTTAATTTTACAGAAGCTAAACTTATTCCTGGCGAATTTGACTTTAAAAACAACATCAATCTATCTAAGTGGGAACTGGAAGGCAACGGTGTTTTAGTTGAGATAGAAGCAGAGTCGGGCAAGGTACTTAATGTAATTCATAAAACGACAGAAAAGGTGAAGACAGACAAAGAGATTCCGGTAAAAGAAGCAAAAGAAGTGATTGCTCCGATGGCAAAAAAGTTGTTCAATATAGACATTACGGGATATGAAGTGAAGAGGGATAACTTATTTGGGGATTACTGCTTCTTCAAGTACGACAAGGACGACAAAGGCGCCAAGGCAGAAGCAACGATAGTGAGGGCTGCATTGGATGCCGACAAAAACGTGGTATACCTGATGTCTGGAAGTAGAGCTGCAAGCGGGGGGTATTAAACGCTATAGATACCAAAATGCAGAAAAAATAAATTGCCTGCCATCTGTTTTCCGCCAGAATCAACATAGATAGTGAATACCTAGGTATCTCTTGACTTATGGACTTCGGGGTAATACCCGGTGATTTCTGGTTTGGGTGTAAACCAAAGAAGCATTAAAATAGAGTGGCTGGAAAATGGGGAAAAGGGAACTGAAGAGTAAGTAAAAAGGCTGCAGATCGTTGATCTGCAGCCTCCTTTAGTTGGAGTTTTCCTATCGATTTGATTGCTCTGATTGATATATTAAATAAACAAATTAATGCCTGATTGATCAGCCTTGCCTAAATAGTAGCCTACGCCGCCGATGGTAACGCCGTCGATAAGCTCCTCATGGGCAATGCCCATGACGTCCATCGACATCTGGCAGGCAACGATTTCGACACCCTGCTGGATCGCAGATTCAATCAACTCTTCTAGTGAAGATACATTGTTATTGTTCATCACTGAGCGAATCATTTTCGGTCCGATACCCATCATGTTCATCTTCGACAACCCCAGCTTCTTGCTTCCTCGTGGCATCATCGCACCGAACATTTTGCCGATGGAGCTCTTGTTGACGGGAACCTTGTTCGGCTTGCGCAAAATATTCAGACCCCAGAAGGTGAAGAACAGAGTCACTTTCTTTCCCGAAGCAGCAGCTCCGTTCGCAATAATGAAGGAGGCGATTGCTTTATCGAGATCGCCGCTGAACACGACCATGGTACTGCGATCCGATGATACACTGCGATTGTCTGCCTGTTGCAAATCCTCCGCGGAGGTAGGCGGCAGCTTGCGTATATGGGCTTCAATCGTCCCATCCGTGTGTTTCTGCACATGCAGCAGCTCCTGCTTGCTCATGCCCACCCAAGCTTGGATATCCTCATAGAAGCCGGGATCAGATGCATTTACTTTCAGCACTTGACCTTCCTGCAGCAAATCCATATGCTGCTTCACTTGCATGAGCGGCCCTGGGCAGCATAAACCACATGCGTCCAGGGTACGATCGAAGGAGTACTGTGTATCTTTCTGTTCATTGCTTTCTTTTACCGGATTCCCAGACGTGTCTTGGTCAGGCCTGGCAGGCGGCGTAACCTGTCCGGGGGTATATTGTGCATGCTGGTATGTCTTATATCCACCCGTTAAGTTTTTCACCTTGAAGCCATGCTGACTTAGGATGCGTGACGCCGTATAACCGCGCAAACCAACTTGGCAGTAGACCCATATTTCTTTCTCCCGATCGAGCTCATTCAGACGGCTTCTTAGTTCATCTACAGGAATAGACAGGGAGTTAGGAATATGACCGTTCTGATGCTCCATATCCGTACGCACGTCAACAAGCATCGTAGCTTGTGGGTCGCGCTGTTCCAGATCGGCAGGCGTAAACGCGTTCACAGCTCCTGTCCATATATTCTCGGCAGTATACCCGGCCATGTTCACGGGATCTTTAGCGGAAGAATACGGTGGTGCATAGGACAATTCAAGCTCCGTAAGATCGGTGACGGTGCCGCCTAAGCGTATAACCGTAGCAATGACGTCCATCCGTTTGTCCACACCGTCATAACCGACAATCTGGCTGCCTAGTACGTTGCCTTCCTCATTAAAGATCAGCTTTATTGTCATTGGCTTGGCACCTGGATAGTACCCGGCATGGGAATTTGGATGCACATAAGTTACCTTGTACGGCAAACCTAATCGTTGCAATGTTTTTTCGTTATTCCCTGTTGCAGCACCCGTTAATCCGAACACCTTCAGGATAGATGTTCCTTGCGAGCCTTTATAGGCAGTGCCAATTCCGCTCACATTGTCTGCTGCGATACGCCCTTGCTTGTTGGCTGGCCCTGCAAGCGGGATCGCTGTCTTCGTCCCATTGACGAAGTCGACAACCTCAACAGCGTCTCCTACGGCATAAACGTCTTCTACATTGGTCTGCAAAAAATCATTCACAATGATGTGACCTCGTGGCCCCAGCTCAATGCCACTGTCTCGAATAAAGCCCGTATCAGGTGCTACCCCGATTGCGAGAATGACCATGTTGCTTGTGAGCACTTTGCCGCTGGCCAGCTGCGTTTCAATCCCGCCGTTCGTATCACGGAACGATTGAACGCGGTCATTTACAATGAGAGATGTACCGTGCTGTTCCATCTCCTTAGACAGAATTCCGGCCATTTCTGTGTCAAATGGAGCAAGAATTGCTGGTCCAGCCTCAACCAACGTGACGTCCAGCCCAATTTCGCGCAAATTCTCGGCCATCTCCACCCCGATGAATCCGCCGCCGATGACGACAGCAGAGCGGGTGCCACCTTCCATCACGCGCGTCTTCACGCGATCCGTATCCGGAATGTTGCGAAGCGTATAAATGCGCTCGCTCTCAATACCAGGAAGAGACGGACGTACCGGCTTCGCACCAGGGGACAGAATCAGTGAATCATACGATTCCTCATATTCCCCTTTCTCTTTGCTGCGTACCCGTACCTTTTTCGCTTGTGTATCAATGCTGATGACCTCGCTGTGCACGCGCACATCGATATTGAACCGGCGGTGCATAGCTTCTGGTGTCTGCACGAACAGCTTGTTGCGATCTTGAATGGTATCTCCGATATAGTAGGGAAGCCCGCAGTTGGCGAACGATACATAAGCATCCCTCTCGAACATGACAATGTGGGCATCCTCATCCAGTCTGCGCAGACGTGCTGCGGCAGAAGCCCCTCCAGCTACTCCTCCAACGATCAATACCTTTTTGCTCATGATGTCTCCTCCCCGAAAAATGCTTCAACGAGCTGTTTTACCTTCTCGTTCTCTACCCGATAGTTCACTTCTAGGCCGTTGCGATGTGTGGTTACAATGCCCATGCTGCGCAGCTTCTGTAGGTGTTGGGATACCGTCGATTGCGGCAAGCCTAGGCAGTCCTGCATGAAGGATACATTGCAGCTTCCCTTATCCAGCAGCCCCTTCACGATACAGAGGCGAACAGGATGTGCCAGAGCTTTTAACAGCTCGGCAGTATCATTAAAACGTTCATAGTCGTTATTCATATCATGTCTCCTTTGATTTATAGGAAAGTGAAAAGATGGAATGGTTCATTTTGTACATGAACTCATACACTTAATAAATCGTTATATCGTTATATTACGATATTAATATATAAGGGAAATAAAATCAACACAAGAAGTTGAAACTAATAAATGGAAAGGGAGGTGCCGGATTCAGCGTTATATTGTGCAGAAGGTGACAGCCTTACCCGAACAGGTATGCTAGAATGGACATAAATACTAAAATAATGTGGTGATAACGATGCAATTAAACGATATTGAACATAACATACGAGTGATCCGTGAGCGTATCGAGCAGGCATGCAAGCGCAGTGGGCGCAATCCCGAGGAAGTGAAGCTGATGCTCGTTACGAAGACAGTTCCGGTTGAACGAATTCAGATGGCATTAGATGCAGGGGAGAACTTAATTGGGGAAAATAAAGTGCAGGAAGGGCTGCAGAAGCGGGAGCCGCTTACCTCGGCTAATCCGTCGCTAGACTTCCACTTTATCGGCCATTTGCAAACAAACAAGGTCAAGGATGTGCTCAAATTCGCAACATGCGTTCAATCCGTTGACCGCATGAAGCTGGCTACGGCACTCCATGAGCGGCTGCAAAAGGAAGGCCGCACGATGGATATCCTTATCCAAGTGAATACGTCGTATGAGGATAGCAAGTTCGGTGCTGCCCCAGAGGATGCACTCGCATTAATTCAAGAGGTAGCCAAGTTGGACACGCTCCGCATTAAGGGGCTCATGACAATTGGGCTGTTCACTGACGATCAAGACAAGGTGCGCAAATGCTTCAAGCTGCTGCAAAATATCCGTCGTGAAGCAGAGGAGCTTGCATTGCCGAATGTCAGCATGGAAGTTATGTCGATGGGGATGTCCGGAGACTTCGAGACGGCAATCGAGGAGGGCTCGACACTGGTGCGGGTTGGGTCGGCAATTTTCGGCAAGCGTATTTATCCAGATAATCATTATTGGAATGAGAACGCGAAATCGGAATAAATGGATGAAATAAGGATGGAAGGAGAGAGCAGTGGGGCTCTCTCCTTTTCTATTTTGGAGTTTCAACGGGTAATGTAACTTCGAGCTCGGGGATATATTTGATGAGTGGTTGGCCGTCTGCTCCAAGCTTGAATTGGGATTTATCATGCTCGTTGATAAGACTTATATAAGGTTTGATCGTAATAGACGTAGGAATAGGGTCGTAAGGCTGATAAAGCAAATTGAACAGGATCGTTTTCCCGTTATCCTCATGTAGTCCTGAACCGTTTAGCAATTTGACTGTGCGCCCCTTATTATCGTAGATTTCGAATCCAAACGGTAGATCGTTGGCCGTAAGCGGATCGTCTTTCGATATTTCCAGCCTTGCAGCAAGACTCGTCGTAAACGGCGTCAATTCTATTTTATTGTACTTGATGGTGAATGGACTGCTAGATTTCGAAATGTTTGGCTTCATGACGACTGAATCATTTGATTGCATGGAAACGGGAATCGTCATTTGATAGGGCTCCTGTATGTCTGACACGGTAAGCTTTACCGTTAAATCGAACTTGTCGGGCAAGGATATTCCTTCTTGATTTCGCATATCAGAGAACATAAGGATTGCCGAATTTTCATTTTCCCCTGGGACAGTAATGATGCCAACCGAGTGCTGGTTGTATGCATAATCGGCAATACTTTTTCCATCAATAAGGAGTTGGATATCACTCAAAGATTCCATCAAGGTATTGCGGCTACTGCTCTCCTGCAACCCTGATAGGCTCGATCGTTCAATACCAACTGCCACTCGTACTCCGTCATAGGCTGCTACCGGAATCGAAAGTGTCAGACCATGATGGGTTAGGCTCTGCTCAGATGAGGTGACAAGTCCTTTTTCGTCGGCCGCCTGCAGACCTAAATCTCCCGCAAAACGAAAAAGACTGCTCACGCCCGGCACATGTCTCATTGACTCGGCTACCGTGGGAGACAGAAAGGAGCCCCCTATTAATAAGACGAATGCAGCGGCTGCTGCAGCAATCGATGTGACAATGGAACGAACTGCTGTACTACGACGTGTTGTACGTGAGGCATCAACAAATAGAGACCCAGTGTCCAATCGGCTCATAATTTGCCCCGTAAAATCAGGATTTGTCGGCGTCTGGCGAATCCATGCCTCTAATTGTTCGCTATCTACACCGTTACGATGGCTTGATGACATGCTTATGAAGACCTCCTTCCTCTGTGAATGGATTGGCTTGATAGCGAAGCAGCTTTTTCCGCAAACGTTCATATTTTTTGCGAATTGTCGATGGCTTTAAATCCATAATCTCGCTAATTTCATCGAAGCTATATTCTTCCACGGCCCTTAACAACAAAATATGCCGCTCTTCTGCAGAAAGCTTGTCCAGCAATTGATAAACCAGATTTTCATACGGAAGTTCTTGATTATTGATTTGATCTCGTTTCAGCAGGAACAGTATTTTTCGGAGCCTGCTTCTACGGTTCAAAATATCCAAGCAATGATTGTAGGCGATCTTATATATCCAGGCTGAAAAAGATACCTGAGGCTCGAAAAGGTGTATACGTTGAAAGCCTTTAATAAATATGTCCTGAACAGCGTCCTCGGCTTCTTCCTTGCTGCCCAACAAATAGTAGCAATATAAATAAATTTGTTTCTGAAATCGATGGATGATAAAGGTGTACGCTTCTTTATCTCCGCACTTGACTTGAGCAATGGCACGTTCTAAAGTCCCAACAGTTTGATATTCTGAGCTGGATGGCATAGCCGTATGGATCCTCCTTTCATACAGCCCGGCTTAATAACACCTTTTTATTGTATAACTTCACTTTCGGGTGATAAGAGCACTTTTTCAGTACATTATTTTTCGGCTTTTTTGCTTTTTGCTTTTTGCAGTGCTTCTTGTCCCTTCACTTCCAACACGGCTATCGCTTCCTCGACGGTCTGATTATCATCAATAATCGATTGCAGTTCCTCTGATAAGACAGGTTGGAATAATTGATTGAACTCTTTAGAAGCGGCTGTACTGCCTAGAGATTCCTCAAAAGAAGGCGTTGTTTTGGGCGTAAGCAGATAGAAAGGTTCCGTGCTTTTGCCTTCAATATCTTTGAGCACACCAGAGCGTGCGGGCAATTTTCCATTTGCCGTCCGTGAAGCGGCCGAAACCATGTCCGCGCTATTTACGAACTTGACGAACTCCCATGCCGCCTGCTTATTTGGTGAGTCTTCGGATACCGCATAAATTTCCGAGACATGTACATTTGCCGATTCATCTGGGGAGGAAGGGTCAACAGGCATTGTGGCGATATCCCATTCGAACGATTTCGATGCACTGTCGAAGAGAGCTCGTGCTTTCAATTCTTTTGCAAGCCAAGGCCCATTGATTGTCATCGTAGCCTGACCTCTATAAAAGGCTTCGGCCATCTCCTCGCTATTTTGATTTGAAGCCTGCAGGTAGATGAATTTATCGCGTACGGCATTTGTTACGAGTTTGATTGCTTCTTTCCAACCGTCTGAGTTGATAAGCAGCCTGTCTGCCTTTGCATCGAGTAATCGTAACCCGGAGGAAGACGCGATCTCCTGTAACATCTGGATCCACACCGTAGTCCTGATATAATCCAACTATTTTCTTTTCGCCAGTGCCCGTGTTGATGAATCTTCTCGACAGTTCAAACAATTGCTTCCAGGTCATCTTGTTCGTCGGCATATCAATATGATGCTGCTTGAACAAATCGCGGTTGAAATATAGGACATCCGCATAAAAAGACGGAGCTAATCCGTATAACTTGCCATCTCCTTTCCCTCTAATCATTTCGATAAGTCCGGGAGAAATTGCGTCAATATCGAATTTGTCCTTCGCAATCATAGTTTCGATGTCGTACAGCCGTTCCTGCCGCGCATAATCTTCGAACAAATTCTCGTTTAGCAGCAGCACATCAGGTTTGTATGTCTCAATTAATTTTTTCAATTCTGCATGATCGTCCCAAGCGCCATTTTGCTCGCGATTTGCGAGCACGTTATTCATGCTAATGACATCGAATTCGATTTTTGGGTTCTTCATCTTGAAGAGATTCCCGTAATCGTTATAGAACGACGGTTCATCATGGTACATGACTTTGATTTTTTCACTTTCCAAGTTCTCATTTTGTTGTTGTTCCCCGTAGCAACCACCTAGCAAAGGAATGATCAGTATCAGTGCAATTCCTAGCTTCCACATCTTTTTTATGCTATCTCTCCTTTTCTGCCTATACAACGGACAGACATGCCGTTTTGTGACGGGGCTGCAAAAATTATGGCACAGGATAAATGGTTGCTTTAAAAAGTGGCCTTGAAGAAAATGAGGCTCGCAGCAATTCGAATACTGCCACCTCATTCCTGACATTTGTCATATGCAGTTGGTGACATCGTACACTAACTGGCTCAAGCGTGCCTGCCGTACAATACAAACATAAGCGATACGGCAACGGGCAACAGAAATTGAGCAGCACAGCATCGTGCAGCATATCTCGAAAGATTAACTGGTTAGCCGAAAGCTGCACGCAACACAATGACCGCATCATAGAACCACATACGGTTCCTAATTTAATGACAAAGGATGATTATAGATGACATACGCAATCGAATGTACCAACCTTATAAAGCAATTCGGCAGCTTTCGCGCCGTGAACAATATTAATCTTCGCTTCGAGCGTGGACAGATCAGCGCGCTGCTCGGTCCGAACGGAGCGGGTAAGACAACGACGATTTCCATGATCCTCGGGTTGCAGAAGCCGACATCAGGAGAGATTAAGGTGCTTGGCCAGCCCGCAGGCACACGGGAACTGCGCCACAGAGTAGGGGCGCTCATGCAGGATGTGAAAGCTCCTGATGGCTTGAATGTTGCAGAGGTATTGAATCTGTTCCGCAGCTACTATCGCAACCCACTTCCACTGTCCAGACTGCTTGACTTATCAGGTCTGCACGGAGAAGCGAAGCGGCGCGCAACATCGTTATCCGGTGGACAACGGCGCAGATTGGCCTTCGCGCAGAGCTTAGCTGGAAATCCAGAGCTTGTCCTGCTTGATGAGCCGACGGTTGGCATGGATGTGGAGGCGCGTGGTCGCTTCTGGGATACGGTTCGCGCTCTGTCGAACGATGGGCGGACGGTTGTGCTTACGACGCATGACTTGGAGGAAGCAGATGCAGTGGCGGATCATATCGCGATTATTGCGGCAGGTACAGTAGCGGCCAGCGGAACCTCACAGGAGCTCAAGGCACAGACGGCACTGCGGACAGTGTCCTTCCGTCTTCAAGTCGAACAGCAGGACGAAGCGTTAATGCAGCTTCCGGGAGTCGTAAAGGTCGAACGTGCATCAGGTCGGATTCGTCTTCACGTCCGCAGTACAGACGAAGTGTTGTCCGCACTCTTGCAATCTGGTTGGGGAGTCAGCGATATTGATATCCAATCCGCTAAGCTTGAGGATGCTTTCCGATCAATAACAAAATCTCATGAAGCTGCACGTACTCAAGCAAGCATATAGTTGAAGCCTGAAAATAAACGATAGAGGCAGAGGGTGCCTTAAATCATCATATATAGGGGGAATTGATCGATGTTACAAGCACAAATCAAAGCAGAAAGTTTACGAATTATGCGCAGTCCATTCTTCTTGTTGTTCTCACTTGTCATGCCAATCGCTTTTTATTTCTTATTCGCTAGTTTAAATGGCGCATCGAAGTCTATTGAATCGACCACCTATGGCGCCTTCTCACTTATGTCGATGACAGCATTCAGCTTGATCGGCACAGCAATGAGTCAGTTCGGTATTCGCCTTGCTTACGAGCGTCGTGATGGATGGACACGTCTGCTTCGCCTGACACCACTATCTCCGTCGGTATGGATTGGCGCTAAGATCGTATCGCATATGTTGGTTCATTTGCTTGTCATTCTCATCATTTTCCCTGCTGCCTACTTTGCCTATCACATTGAGCTGACGGCTCTACAATGGGTGACATGCGGATTGTGGCTGTGGCTTGGAAGCATTCCATTCCTGGCGATCGGCTCTATTTTAGGAACGATGAAGAGCGCGGATGCCTCCATTGCGGTCGCGAACATTTTGCTCATGGGATTTGCCATCATGGGAGGCTTGTGGATGCCGCTGAAGACATTGCCAAGATGGATGCAAGTTATTGGAGAATGGCTGCCATCCTACCGCTATGCACATGGTGCATGGAATATGCTCGCTGGGGGAAGTCCTGCCCTGCTGGATTGGGTAATTCTTCTGGGCTGTGGCATGATCTTCATGGTAATATCGAGTTATATCTTTAACAGACGGGAAGCGATGTAAGTGAACGTAGTCAAGAAGAGATTATTTCCCGAAAAAGAGGGAGCGGAGCCTTACATCTCCCTCGTCAACTTATGCGTCCCCATCTTTTTCCTGCTGCGTGAGACTCCGACCAAGCTATTGGTGGGGTTCACGCTGCTTCTGTTTCTAGTGATCGCATTTTGGCTGCAGTATCGGCACGAGAAGCAGGCATTGCTGTGGTTGGCTGCTCAGGCTGTAATTATTCTCGTATTCATCCTTTTCTATCACCCTATGTATGCTTATATGGTGTTCATGATCGCGCAGATGATAAGCAGGCAGAAGACCTCCATTATTTTAGGAACAGCTGCCGTCATGGCGGTAGGTATCTTAATCGGATTGTCTCAACGCTTGGATACGGTAGCCGTATGGTCTTCCCTGCATACCCTGCTGCTTCCTCCATTATTCGGTGTGCTCGTCATGCCATTCATCATGCGTGCCGCTGGGCAATACAAGCAGATGGCGGAACGATTGCAGGCAGCGACCTCACAGCTCGAGCGGATGGCCCAGCAGGAAGAGCGCCAGCGAATTGCACGCGAATTGCATGATACACTTGGACACACGTTGTCCTTGATCACGCTTAAGAGTGAAGTGACAGAGAAGCTTATTACACGGAATCCAGAGCGGGCCATCGCTGAAGCAAGGGAGATTCAAGAAACATCGCGTGCGGCGTTGAAGCAGATGCGCCAACTCGTAACTGAAATGAAGATTGTCAAGCTTGCAGAGGAATATGAGCATGGAAGGCAGCTATGCGCTGCCGCAGGAATTGAGCTGGAATTTCAGGAACGCAGCGAGGGAATTAGCCCTTCAGCAGCAGCTCCAAGCATTGTGGACCGATTGCCATTATCAGCATTGCAGGAGACGATTCTCGCCATGTGCTTCCGGGAGACCTTAACGAATGTCGTCAGGCACAGCCGGGCGAAGCATTGCTCGGTTCGGGTTGAGGTGGAAGAGGCAAGGGTTCGATTGGAGATTGCAGATGATGGCATCGGAATTGATGAGCACCAGCTTAAGCAATCAAGTGGGACAGGCATGGCCGGACTGAAACAGCGGCTTCAGCTTGTGGACGGGACGCTTGCTATAGAGTCTGGTGCCCACAAGGGAACGGTATTATCGTTAGTCATTCCGCGTGTAATCCGCGATGGGAAGGGGAAAGGTACATCATGATTCGAGTGATATTAGGAGAGGACCAACAGATGCTGCGAAGTGCACTCGCCACCTTGTTGTCGCTTGAGGATGATATCGAAGTGATTGGACAGGCCGAGAATGGCAGTGTAGCGCTGTCGCTTATAGAGGAACTTCAGCCGGATATCGCGGTATTGGATATTGAGATGCCGCTTATGACAGGGCTGGATGTCGCGGATGCAGTCAAGAAGAAGGGGCTGGACTGTCGGATTATTATGCTGACGACCTTTGCTCGCTCAGGCTATCTCCAGCGTGCAATGACATCCAGTGTAGGCGGTTATTTACTCAAGGACAGCCCAAGCGACGAGTTGTCAGATGCCATTCGCCAGGTATATGCAGGCAAGCGGGTGATGAGTCCCGAATTAACGTTGGCTGCGTGGGAAGACCCTTGTCCGTTGTCCCCGAGGGAGAAGGAAGTGCTGTTGCTTGCTGAGAATGGACTGTCCATGCAGGATATTAGCGCCAAATTGTTCTTATCCTATGGAACGGTGCGCAACTATATGTCGGATGCGATTAGCAAAGTAGGAGCGGGTACGCGCATTGAGGCGATTCGAACTGCCAGGGAGAAGGGCTGGCTGGATTAAGAACTGCTGCTGGAATATATGCAGAAGATACTTGATGGAGAATTGTCGGCTCAATTAGCATCCAGAATATAAATGGGTAAGTGCTTCATTCTCTCTAAGTGAATATTTAGCTTATTTTCAGTTTCATTTCAGGAATTACGAACATACTATAGCCATCCCTTACATAAGGAGGTGGAACCTATGAAACGCAATTCAACCGTAGCAGCGTGGACGTGCCTAATGCTTCTCTTGATGGCTTCACCTGCGGCAGCGCAAAGCAGAAC
>Ga0209025_1002264_pt1 | contig 21076 bp, 20 predicted proteins | sample AraplaMF_Col_mLB_FD_184256 | JGI IMG/M metagenome (GOLD analysis project Ga0209025, IMG submission 184256) | Arabidopsis root microbial communities from the University of North Carolina, USA - plate scrape MF_Col_mLB (SPAdes) (version 2) | ecosystem: Host-associated > Plants > Roots > Endosphere... | reverse complement strand
CGCGCATCTTACAGCATGTTCGAGAACCGTCAACCGCCTCGTTTCACACCGTCTTTTCCGCGTCCCGCCGAAGTGAAGTTCACCGTGGCGGGGCGCGCATTGTGCACACGCACAACGCGCATTGGAAGGGGTAAATCGAAAAATTCTTTGCGAATTTTTTGTTGACGTTTGCGATGAGTGGGCTCATCGCTTTGTGTGACGGTGATTGCGTGTGTTGCGCGTGCTGATCGCGCTTACGCCGCGATCAACCTGACGCGCGCAAACGTGCGCTTGCCGACCGCGAGCACGCCTTCGAAGCCTGGCGCGAACACGCGCTGTGCGTCTTCGATCACTTCACCGTCGATGCGCACCGCGCGCTCCTTGAGCTTGCGATTGGCTTCGGAATTGCTGGGCGTAAGTCCCGCCGCCGTCAGCAACGCCGCAATGCGCATTCCTTCGGCGGGAACCGCGACGTCCGTCAGCGGTAGCGATGCGGTGTCGCCCTCGCCGCGCACCGCGGCGTTCCAGCCCGCAACCGCCTGTTCCGCGGCCGATTCACTATGGAAACGCGCTGCGAGCTCGCGCGCCAGGCGCATCTTCAGGTCGCGCGGGTTCAGTTGCCCCGCTTCGATGTCGCCCCGCAGCTTCGCCGCCTCCGCCATCGAGATCTCGAAGCTGAGCAGCTCGATCCAGCGCCACATCAATACGTCGTCGATCTTCATCGTCTTGGTGACGATGTCGATCGCCGGTTCATTGATGCCGATGTAGTTGCCCAGCGACTTGGACATCTTGTTGACGCCGTCCAGGCCTTCCAGCAGCGGCATCGTCAGCACGATCTGCGGCGGCTGGCCGTGGTGCTCCTGCAGGCCGCGGCCCATCAGCAGGTTGAACTTCTGGTCGGTGCCGCCGAGCTCGACGTCGGCCTTCAGCGCCACCGAGTCGTAGCCCTGGACCAGCGGATACAGGAATTCGTGGATCGCGATCGACTGCTGGGCGGCGTAGCGCTTGGCGAAGTCGTCGCGCTCGAGCATGCGCGCCACGGTGTGCTGGGCGGCCAGCTTGATCATGTCGGCCGCGTCCATCTTGCTGAACCACTCGGAATTGAAGCGGACCTCGGTGCGCTCCTTGTCCAGGACCTTGAACACCTGGTCGGCATAGGTCTGGGCGTTGGCCAGCACGTCCTCGCGGGTCAGCGGCTTGCGGGTGACGTTCTTGCCGGTCGGGTCGCCGATCATTCCGGTGAAGTCGCCGATCAGGAAGATCACCTGGTGCCCCAGGTCCTGGAACTGGCGCATCTTGTTCAGCAGGACCGTGTGGCCGATGTGCAGGTCCGGGGCGGTCGGGTCGAAGCCGGCCTTGATCCGCAGGGGGCGGCCCAGCTTGAGGCGGGCCTCCAGCTCCTCGCGCTTGAGGATCTCGTCGGCACCGCGGCCGATCAGGTCTAGGGCGTCTTGGACGGAGGCTGGGGACTGGGGGGACAAGGTGGGGACTCGCAATGTGAATGGTGAACGCGAAGTGCGATCACCGTCATGGATTCGGGTTAAACCAAAGTTAAACATCCGGCTGTCGAGTTGTGATGAAAAACCCTATTCAGGACAAGGGTTTGACGCACACTTCTCGCGTCACTATGGTAACGCGGCAACGCGGCCTTCACACCAGCGCGCGAGATACCTCAAATGACAGCACACGATAGCGGTACGGAACGGCGCGAGCGCCTCAAGGCCCTGCGCGAAGCCGCTCTGCACCGACCGGTGCTGGCCACTGGCGCTTCCAATGGTTTCAACGGTCGCTGGTCGCGCCGCCAGTGGGCTCACGCCAGCCTGTTCGCGACGCTCGGCGTTCTCGTTGCCGCCATTGTCCCCGGTTTCGGTCCCGCTGCCAGCAAGCAGCCGCTGCATACGCAGCGCAGCTCGCTCGCGCTGGCCCTGCCGCCGCTGCCGCTGTCGCGCCTGCGGGGCCACAACGGCGACAGCTGGCAGATCGTCCGCATCGAGCGCGGCCAGACCCTGGGCGCGGTGTTCGAGGATCTCGACCTGCCGGCCAACACGATGCACCGCATCCTGGACGAGTCGGGCGACAAGGCGATCCTGACCCGGCTCAAGCCCGGCACCGAACTCGCATTCGATCTTCCGCAGGGCGCCAACGGCCAACCCGGCGAACTGCGCACCTTCCGCTACGACCGCGATGACAGCCACCGCGTCGAACTGAGCCTGGCCGGCGACAAGATCACCGAGAAGGTGCTGGTCCGCCCGACCGAGAGCCGCACCGTCGTCATCAGCGGCAAGGTCGGCAAGTCGCTGTTCCGCTCGGGCCGCAAGCTGGGCCTGACCGGCAGCAACATCACCACGCTGACCGACGAGATCTTCAAGTACGACATCGACTTCAACGAAGACGTCGGTGCCGACGACCGCTTCAGCGTGGTGGTCGAGCAGACCTGGCGCGAAGGCGAACTGCTGCGCACCGGCCCGGTGCTGGCGGCGACGTTCACCACCGGCGGCAAGCTGCACACCGGCTTCCGCTTCGAGCGCAACGGCAAGTCCGAATACTTCACCGGCGACGGCCGCCCGCTGAAGAAGAGCTTCATCCGCATGCCGATCCCCTATGCGCGCCTGACCTCGAACTTCGGCACCCGCAAGCACCCGGTGCTGGGCCGTACCCGCATGCACAAGGGCGTCGACTACGCCGCACGCACCGGCACGCCGATCATGGCCGCCGGCGACGCGCGGGTGAAGTCGGCCGGCTGGATGGGTGGCTACGGCAATGCCGTCGTCCTCGACCACGGCCGCGGCTACACCACGCTGTACGGCCACATGTCGCGCATCGGCAAGATCCGCCCGGGCCAGCGCATCGCCCAGGGCACGGTGATCGGCTACGTCGGCAACACCGGCATGTCGACCGGTCCGCACCTGCACTACGAGTTCCGCGTCAACGGCGTCCACCGCAACCCGCTGTCGATCACCATGCCGCCGCCGGAACCGCTGTCGGGCGCCGCGCTGGCCCAGTTCCGCACCCAGACCAGCGTCGCGCTGGCGCGGATCCAGAAGGTCGAGAACATCATCTACGCCGACGCCGGTGCGCCGGCCCCGGCGCCGACCAAGGCGCCCGTCAAGGCCACCAAGCCCGCCAAGACCAAGGCCTGACATGCCCGCGCTCGATCGCGGGCCGGCCGGCAATCCAGTCGATGGCTCGCCCCTGGACGGGCTGTTCGTCGGCCTGATCTCCGGCACCAGCGCCGACGGCATCGATGCCGCGCTGGTGCGCTTCTCGCAGCACGACGTCGAACTGCGCCTGGGCCGCACCTACGCCTGGGACGCGGGCATCCGCGAGCGCCTGGTGGCGCTGGGCCAGGGCGGCGAGGCGCAATCCCTGGACGAGATCGGCACGCTCGACGTGCAGATCGCCGAGGCCTTCGCCGCGGCGACGCAGCAACTTCTCGCCGAAGCCGGCGTCAGCCCGGCGCAGGTGCTCGCGGTCGGCTCGCACGGGCAGACTGTGCGCCATCGCCCCGAAGGCGCCCGCTTCAACGGCCAGCACCCTTTCACCTGGCAGCTTGGCGACGGCAACCTGATCGCCGAGCGCACGGGCATCACCACGGTCGCCGACTTCCGTCGCCGCGACGTCGCCGCCGGTGGCCATGGCGCGCCGCTGCTGCCGGCGCTGCATGCCGCCCTGCTTCACAGCGCCGATGAAAACCGCGCGGTGCTCAACCTCGGTGGCATCGCCAATTTCACCCTGCTGCCGGCGCAGGGCCTGGTGCGCGGTTTCGATACCGGCCCGGCCAACTGCCTGCTCGACGCCTGGTGCCAGCGCCACACCGGCCAGGCCTACGATGCCGGCGGCGCGTTCGCCGCGCAGGGCCAGCTCGATGCCGAGTTGCTGGCGCGCCTGCTCGACGACCCGTGGTTCATGCTGCCGCCGCCGAAGAGCACCGGGCGCGAGCACTTCCACCTGGATTGGCTGCAGGCGCGGCTGGCCGGCGGGGAAACCCCGGCGGACGTGCAGGCGACGCTGCTGGAGCTGAGCGCCATCACCATTGCCGATGCCCTCATCGCGCACCAGCCCGACACCCGTCGCGTGCTGGCCTGCGGTGGCGGCGTGCACAACCCGCGGCTGCTGGCGGCGATCGGCCAGCACCTGCCCGGCGCAAAGGTCGAATCAACGGCGCGCCATGGCGTGGACCCGGACTTCGTCGAGGCGATGGGCTTCGCGTGGCTGGCCCGGCAAACGATGTCCGGCCTCGCCGGCAACCTGCCCAGCGTCAGCGGCGCCCGCGGCCCGCGCGTGCTCGGGGCCATCCACCCCGCGTAAGGCCCATCCGGACCAGGCGGCCGCTGTGCCTCAGGTCTTCTTGATGAAGTCGAGCAGATCGCGGTCGATGTCGGTCAGGCCGTGCTGGTCCAGCGTCGGCGTCTTCACGTCGGCCGGGCGTTCGACGCGGCCGATCAGGGCGTAGCCCGGGTCGCTGGGGATCCCCTCGAGCGCGGAGATCGCCGCCTGCAGGGCCATTGCGTCGCTATCGGTGAAGCGCGCGGCAATCTCGGCTTCGATGGCGAACAGACCGTGCTCGAGCAGATGCATCAACGACTCCTGCAACCCCCAGCCACGCTGGTTGGCGACGCGCTTGATGCGGTCCAGCAACAGGGGATCGATGTCATGCAGGATGATGTCGGTCATGGGTACTCCTTCACGGGCGGTGTGCTCAAGCAAGCACGGTTACCCGGTTAAACCATTGGCCGCAGGCGCACCAGGCGCCGCGCCGGGACGGCGCATGGCCAGTATCAGGCAAAGCAGCAACGCAGGCACGCCGATCAGGGCCGTACCCACGAAGAATAGCGAATAGGCGTCGAGCAAACTGCGCCCCACTTCGAAGTGCTCGACCGCGACCCCGGACAGGCCCTTCAGGAGCTTGCCCGGCAGGGCGTAAAAGGAACTGAGCAGCGCGTACTGGGTGGCGGTGTATCCAACGTTGATCAGGCTCGACATGTAGCCGATCAGGGCCACGCCGGCAAAGCCGCTGCAGAAGTTGTCGATCACCATCGCCGCGGTGAACACGCCCGAATCGGCGCCGTGGTGGGCGAGGTAGGCAAAGGCGAGGTTCGAGGCCGGGCCGAGGATCGCGCCCGCCAGCAGCGTCGGGATGACGCCGAAGCGGACCGCCGACAGCCCGGCGGCGGCGATGCCGACGATGGTCGCCACCAGGCCGAACGAGCCGCGGATGGCGCCCACGGTTTCCTTGTCGATGCCCAGGTCGGCATAGAAGGGATTGGCCATCGGCCCGAGCACGAAATCCGGCAGCCGGTACAGGCTGATGGCCAGCAGCATCAGCAACGCCCAGGCACCGTGGTCGCGGAAGAACACCACGAACGGGCCGACCAACGCGTCAAACAGCCCCTTGGCAGTGAACAGCGCCGGATGCGGCGTCGCCGCTGCCAGCACAGTGGCTGCCGGCTCCTTCGCAGCCAGCACCGCGACCACGCCGACGCCCATCAGCGCGGCCATCAGTTCGTACGACATCGACCAGCCAACATGGGCGGCGAAGATCAGGATCAATGCATCGGTGACCAGCAGCGCGCCGCGATAACCCAGCGCCGCGGTCGAGGTCAGCAGGCCCTGCTGCTCGTTGCTTTCGGCGATCTCGATGCGCCAGGCGTCGATGACGATGTCCTGGGTGGCCGAGGCGAAGGCCACCACCAGCGCCAGCACGCCGAACACGACCAGCTGGTCCACGACGAACCCCGCCAGCACCAGCTGCCCCTGCTGCGGTTGCACCAGCGCCATGCCGGTCAGGGCGGCGGCGACCACGATCTGGGCCAGCAGCATCCAGCCGCGACGGCGACCGAGCCAGCGTCCGAGTACCGGTGCATCGACCTTGTCGACCAGCGGCGCCCACAGGAACTTGAGCGAGTAGGCCAGGCCGACCCAGGACAGGAAGCCGATCGTGGACAGCTCGATGCCGTTCTCGCGCATCCAGAAGCCCAGGGTGTTGCCGACCAGGTAGATCGGGATGCCGGAGCTGAAACCCAGCAACAGCATCACCAGCACCTTGGGCTGGCTCAGGTTGGCCAGCACCAGTCGCCAGCCTTTCTTTTCCGCCGGCTTTGCGGCGCCAGCCACGTCAGAGCTCATAGTCGACCGTGAAAGGAGCGTGGTCGGAGAAGCGGGGGTCGCGCGCGATCGAGCATGCCTTCAGCTTGTCGCGCAGCGACGGCGTCGCCAGCTGGTAGTCGATGCGCCAACCGACGTTGTTGGCGCGTGCGGCGCCGCGGTTGCTCCACCAGGTGTAGTCCTGGCCGTCCACATGCAGCGCGCGGTAGGCATCGACCCAACCGCTGTCGTCGGCGCACAGCCCGTTGAGCCACTCGCGTTCCGGCGGCAGGCAGCCCGAGTTCTTCTGGTTACTGGTCCAGTTCTTGATGTCCAGGCGCGAGCGGACGATGTTCCAGTCGCCGCACAGGACGTAGTCGCGACCGCTGGAAAGCCATTCGTCCAGGCGCGGCTTGAGCCACTCCATCACTTCGAATTTGAAGCCTTGGCGCTCGTCGCCGGAAGAACCGGAGGGAATGTAGAACGACACCACGCTGAGGTTGCCGAAGCGCGCTTCGATGTAGCGACCCTCGTCGTCGAACGGTGCCCAGCCCATGGCGGTGCGCACTTCGTCGGGCTCGCGGCGGCTGTAGATCGCCACGCCGCTGTAGCCCTTCTTGGTGCTGGCATCCTTGAACCACGCCTTGTAACCGTCGGGGCGGAATTGCGATTTCAGGCCGTCCGCATCACCGAGCTGGTGTTCCTGCGCCTTGGTTTCCTGAACGCACAACACGTCGGCATCCTGGGAGCGGAACCAGTCGAAGAAGCCCTTGTTGGCGGCCGACCGCAGGCCATTGGCGTTGAAGCTGATGATGCGCATGCGCACTCCATGACGGTGTGCGGCGATCATAGCCCGGACGCGGCAGGCAGGGCCTATCATTCCCGCCATGCCAGCCATCGCGCCCCCGGCCATCGCGTCCTTGGAAACATTCACCCGCGTGCGCGTCGCCTGCGTCATCGACGAGGACACCGCCGCCGCGGTGCGGGCACTGCGCGTGGCCGAAGACCAGTACCGCTACGTCGGCGACACCGCTTTCAACCTCGCCGACAGCCTGCGCGACCCGATGAGCGAGGCGATGGCGGTGCTCGCCGACGACCGGGTCGTCGGCTTCTACCGGCTCGACTTCGCCCCCAATGCCGTCGCAGGGCGGCCGATGCACGCCCCTAGCGTTGGCCTGCGCGCGTTCGTGATCGGACTCGACCAGCAGGGGCGTGGCCTGGGCACGCAAGCGATGGCGGCCTGTTGCGCCGACCTGCGCCTGCGCCATCCCGATCGCGCCCTGCTGGTGCTCACGGTCAACTGCAACAACCACGCCGCGATCAGCGCTTACCGCAAGGCCGGCTTCGTCGACACCGGCGAGCTGTACCAAGGCGGCAGCGCCGGCCCGCAACACCTGATGCTCATTCCCCTTCACCCGAATTCCTGACAGCGCCGCCATGACCGACCACCGCACCCGCTTCCTGCAGCTTGCCCTGCGCGCCGACGCCCTGCGCTTTGGCGAATTCACGCTCAAGTCCGGGCGCCAGAGTCCGTACTTCTTCAACGCCGGCCGCTTCGACTCCGGCACGGCCCTGGCCGAACTGGCCAGCTGCTACGCCGATGCCATCGATGCGCAGTCGGTCGGCTTCGACCTGCTGTTCGGGCCGGCCTACAAGGGCATCCCGCTGGCGACGGCACTGGCCTGCGAATACGCGCGCCGTGGCCGCGACCTGCCGGTGGCGTTCAATCGCAAGGAAGCCAAGGCCCACGGCGAAGGCGGCAGCCTGATCGGCGCGCCGCTGCAGGGCCGCAAGGTACTGATCGTCGACGACGTGATCACCGCCGGCACCGCGATCCGCGAGGCGCTGTCGATCATTCGCGAGGCCGGCGGCGAGCCGGCCGGGATCGTCATCGCGCTCGACCGCCAGGAGGCCGTCGACCCGGCCACTTCCCGACGCTCTGCGGCACAAACCGTCGCGGCCGACCAGGGCCTGCCGGTGATTGCCGTGGCCAATCTGTCCGACCTGCTGGCCTTTGCCGGCGGCAACGCGGAGCTCGCCAGCCAGCGCGAGCGCCTGCTGGCGTACCGGGATGCCTACGGAAGCGAAGCTGCAGCGTGAGCGGCACCAGGATGGCGTGAGTCTTGCATGTGCTTGTGAATAACATTGCCGCCAGCAAATCCCCCATGAACAAGACGCTTCCGTTGCTCGCCTGCACCCTGCTGATCGCTGCGACCGGGTCGACCCTCGCCCAGCAGGCCGCTCCGTCGAAGAAGCTCTATTGCTGGAACGAGAATGGCGGCAAGGTCTGCGGCGACGCCCTGCCGGCGCATGCGGTGGACAACGCACGCACCGAGTTCAATGCCAAGAGTGGCCGGGCCGTGAGCCAACTGCCGCGCGCGATGACCGAGGAAGAGCGCGCGGCCGCGGCTGTGCAGGCCAAGGCCGAGCAGGAGGCCAGGGCCGCGGCCGAAGTCGCGGCACGCCGCGATCGGGCGATGGCCGAGTCCTATGCGACCGAAGAGGACCTGCGCCGCGCCTTTGGCGAGCGCATCGGGGTGATGGACGAGACCATCAAGGCTTCACGGCTGGGCGTCGAAGGGCGCCGCCAGAGCCTGATCAGCCTGCTCGGGCGCGCTGGCGAGAACGAACTGTCCGGCAAGCCCGTCCCGAAGAAGGCGAGCGAGAACATCCAGACCCAGCATGAGTTGCTGCTGCGTCAACAGGCCATGCTGGCCGACCAGTTGGCCGAGCGCGAGCTGATCGACGAGGACCTTGCCGCAGCGCTGGAGCGGTATCACCAGATGAAGAAGAACTGAGCCGACCCTTCCCCCGCAACCGGGGGAAGGGCCGGCATCATCAGAACGGCAGCACCAGGTCGGGCTTCAGTGCGAGCAGCTGGGCGCGGAAGTCGGCCTTGATGCGTGCCAGCGCGTCGGCGCTGTCGGCATCGAAGCGCATCACCAGCACCGGCGTGGTGTTGGACGCACGCACCAGTCCCCAGCCATCGGCATAGTCGACGCGCAGGCCGTCGATGGTCGACAGGCGTGCGCCTTCGAAGCGGGCTTCGTCGCGGAAACGGTCGACGAACGTGTGCGGGTCGCCATCGGGTGCATCGACCTTGATCTCCGGGGTCGACACGCCGTTGGGCAGCGCGTTGAGGGTCTCGCTCGGGCTGCGCGGCTGGGCGGCCAGGATCTCGAGCAGGCGCGCGGCGGCATAGATGCCGTCGTCGAAGCCGTACCAGCGCTCCTTGAAGAAGAAGTGGCCGCTCATCTCGCCGGCCAGCTCCGCGTCGGTCTCGCGCATCTTGGCCTTGATCAGCGAATGGCCGGTCTTCCACATCAGCGGGCTGCCGCCGTGGCGCAGGATCTGGCCCGGCAGGCGGCCGGTGCACTTCACGTCGTACAGGATCACCGCGCCCGGGTTGCGCTCGAGCACGTCGGCCGCGAACAGCATCAGCAGGCGGTCGGGGAAGATGTTCTCGCCGTCGCGGGTGACCACGCCGAGGCGGTCGCCGTCGCCATCGAAAGCAATGCCCAGGTCGGCATCCAGGCGCTGCACCATCTTGATCAGGTCGACCAGGTTGTGCGGCTCGCTCGGGTCTGGATGGTGGTTGGGGAAGGTGCCGTCGATATCGCAGTACAGCGGCGTGACCTCGGCGCCGATGGCGCTGAGCACGCGCGGGCCGATCTCGCCAGCGACGCCGTTGCCGGCATCGACCACGATCTTGAGCGGGCGATCGATCTGCACATCCGAGGCGATGCGCTGGACGTAGTCCTCGGAGATGTCGCGCTCGCTCAGGCTGCCCAGGTCGCCCAGGTGCAGGCGGTCCTCGGCGATGCGCGCGTACAGGTCGGTGATCGCGGTGCCGGACAGCGTTTCGCCGCCCACCACGATCTTGAAGCCGTTGTAATCCGGCGGGTTGTGGCTGCCGGTCACCGACACGCACGAACCGGCGCGCAGGTGGTAGGCGCCGAAATAGACCACCGGCGTGGGTGCCATACCGATGTCGACGACGTTGCGGCCAGCCTTGCGAAGGCCGGCGATGAGGCCTTCGGTCAGCATCGGGCCGGACAGGCGGCCGTCACGGCCCACGACAATGTCGGTCAGGCCCTGGTCGTGCATCAGCGAGCCGATCGCATGGCCGATCAGTTCAGCCACGCCGGCGTCCAGCGACTGGCCGACCACGCCACGGATGTCGTAGGCACGGAAGATGCCGCGGTCGATCGCGACGGGCAGGGCGGGAGGGGCGGGCTTGGACGGGGGCACGGGCGGCGGTTTCACGGGCTGGGGGAGTTGGTCCATGCTCTCAGCCAGCGTGTGAACGGCACCTTCCTCGGCCGTCTCGGCCTGGCCGCGAGCCAGCTTCAGGTGCGGCAGGCGCCATGCCAGCAGGGCCAGCAGGGCGAACACGATGGCGGCGGCAAAGCACAGCATCGCGTCCAGGCCCAGCGGGCCACCGGCGACGTCGGGTACCGCAGCGGCCACGCGCAGGTCGGTCCCAGGGATCTTGGCAGCCAGCGCTTCGGCGCCCCCGGCCAGGCCGGTGTCGCCGCGCTCGAGCGCGCTGTATCCGCCCTGGCGCAGGGCCAGATAGCTGTCATCGGACACTTCGGCGCTCTCCAGCACGGAAGTGACCTTCTGCAGAGGCAGGCGCACATAGGCCACGCCGACCATCTGCTCGCCGTTGCGCGCCGGGGCCGACAGCGCAAGCTGCGGGCCGCCGGCATGGCGGACCAGGCCGGCAGCCGGCCGCTCGGTGGCGATTGCGGCCTCGATCACGCCCAGGCGGCCATAGCCCCCCTTGGGGAGCGCTGCGTACTCGGCGCTCAGGTCGACCGGCAGGATGACCACGTCGCTGGCGCCTGCCCAACCCTTGCCAAGCTGGCTGGAGGCCCCCGCGAGGTCGCCGGCGGCCAGTGCGGCCTGCAGCTCAGGCGCGGCAAGTCGCTGGGTCAGTTGCTTCTGCTCGGCGATCAGTGCCCGCTGCGCAGCCTGCACCGCTTCGTCGCGCACCGCAGCCACATCCTGCCGGCGCTCGCTGTCCTGGTGCAGCTGCCAACCGCTCCAGCCAAACCAGGCGGCCAGCAATGCGCAGATTGCGATGACAAGCGGCAACACCGCTTTGAGCTGGGAGGCGGAGGCCGCCAGCTGCTGCTTCTCTACAACAACGTTCATGAACTTCCCCTTGTCCAGCGCAACGTCAGCGCACGCCGGTGTGGCCGAAGCCACCGGCACCACGGGCGCTGGTTTCGAATTCTTCAACCACCTGCAGCGTCGCCCGCACGATGGGCAGGATGACGAGCTGGGCGATGCGATCCCCAGGCTGCATCGTAAAAGCCTCGCGGCCTCGGTTCCAGACGCTGATCAACAATGGCCCCTGGTAATCGGCGTCGATCAGGCCGGTGCCGTTGCCCAGCACGATGCCGTGCTTATGCCCCAGGCCCGAGCGCGGCAGGATCACCGCGCACATCGTCGGGTCACCCAGGTGGATGGCCATGCCCGACGGAACCAGGGCCGTGTCGCCTGGCTGCAGCACCAGCGGCTCGGCGAGCGCGGCACGCAGGTCGAGGCCGGCGCTGGCGGTGGTGGCGTAATCCGGTAGCGGCCACTCCGAGCCGAAACGCGGGTCGAGGATCCGGAGCTGGAGGATGTGGTGCATTCGTGGCTTCTGATGGGCGTCGTTGCGGGAGCCGGCATGAACCGACGCAAATACCATGCCATGACTGGCGCCCGTGCGGGATGGCACGTTCGAATTTGTGCGCAAGAAAGTGTCGCGCTGCAGTTTGCCCCGCGCTCAGGGTCCTGGCAGTCGCTGGGCGACCAGGTCCAGCAACGCGTCGGCCAGTTCGATTTTCGGCGCCGGCCCCAGCACCGCGGTGGCGCCGTCGGCCGCAAACACATTCAGCGTGTTGTCGTCACTCTCGAAGCCGCTGCCGGCAACGCCCACGCGATTGGCCGCGATCAGGTCCAGGCGCTTGTTCTCGAGCTTGCCGCGCGCGTAAGCCTCGACGTGGTCGGTCTCGGCGGCGAAGCCCACCACCAGGCGTGGGCGCTGCGCGTGCGAGGCGATGTCGGCCAGGATATCGCGGGTGCGCACCAGGACCAGGGTGAGCGAGTCCTGGCCGGACTGCTTCTTGATCTTGCTGTCGGCCGGATGCGCCGGGGCGAAGTCGGCGACCGCGGCGGCACCGACATAGACATCGGCCGGAAGTTGCGACAGCACGGCTTCGTGCATCTGTGCCGCCGAACGCACATCCAGGCGCTGCACGGCCTCAGGCGTGGGCAGCGAGACCGGACCGGCCACCAGCACGACCTGCGCCCCGCGACGGGCCGCCGCCTGGGCGATGGCGAATCCCATCTTTCCGCTGCTGCGGTTGCCGATGAAGCGGACCGGGTCGATGTCCTCGAAGGTGGGACCGGCGCTGACCACGATGCGCAGGCCGGCGAGCGATGCATGCGTGCTCATGCCGTCCTCATGCCTGCGCCAGTGCCAGTGCAGACACGATCTCTTCCGGCTCGGCCATGCGGCCCGGGCCCGATTCGCCTTCGGCCAGCGGGCCGTCGTTGGGACCGATCACGTCGACGCCACGACTGCGCAGGGTCGCGATGTTCGCTTGGGTGGCCGGGTGCAGCCACATGCGGTGGTTCATCGCCGGCGCCACGGTGACCGGCGCGGTGGTGGCCAGGCACAACGTGCTGACGAGGTCGTCGGCGAATCCGTGCGCCAGCTTGGCCAGGGTGTTGGCGGTGGCCGGCGCGATGACGACGCGGTCGGCCCAGCGCGCCAGTTCGATGTGGCCCATGGCCGCCTCGGCCGCCGAATCCCACAGAGAGGTGCGAACCGGCCGGCCCGACACGGCCTGGAAGGTCGTTGCGCCCACGAAATGCTGCGCGTTTTCCGTCATGGCCACGGTCACTTCGGCGCCGGCGTCGCGCAGGCGGCGCACGAGCTCGGCGGACTTGTAGGCGGCGATGCCGCCGCAGACGCAGAGCAGGATCTTGTGTCCTTGCAGGGCACTGGGTCCGGTCATCTGTGGGAACTACCTGACGACAATTCGATCTTTAGCTTACCCGATGGGGCGTCGCGGCCCTGCGGCGGCGGCAGACCGCAAAGGGTGCAATGGCGTCGGGTGGTCGGTCGTCGTGACGCAGCTTCCAGTCCTGTCGGGATCTTTGTCTTCAGGGCCGGCCGGCCTGGATGCAACCCCTCGCCCCGCGGCGGCCGACCACCTCCCCCGCACCCGCCCGCAAGGACGCCCATGCCCATCCGCGACTGGCCCTGCAGCGAACGCCCGCGCGAACGGCTGCTGGCCCAGGGCGCCGGCGTGCTGTCCGACGCCGAACTGCTGGCGCTCTTCCTCGGCTCGGGCCTGCGCGGCCGCGACGCCATCACCACGGCCCGCGACCTGTTGCAATCGCACGGGCCGCTGCGGGCGTTGCTCGAACACACCCCGCAGCAGCTGGCACGCCTGCCGGGGCTGGGCCCCGCCCGCGCCTGCCTGCTGGCGGCAGCACTCGAATTGGGCCATCGCCGGCTGGGCGCCGATCTCGAGCGTGGCATCGCCCTGGACGACCCGATGTCGGCCGGCCGTTATTTCGCCCAGCGCCTGCGCGGCCTCAGCCACGAAGTGTTCGCGGTGCTATTCCTCGACACCCGCCACCGCGCGCTGGCGTTCGAGGAGATGTTCCGCGGCACCCTGGACGGCGCGGAAGTGCATCCGCGCGAAGTGGTCCGGCGCGCGCTGGCCCACAACGCCGCGGCGCTGATCGTGGGTCACAACCATCCCAGCGGGAACCCCGAACCCAGCGCCGCCGACCGAGCGATCACCTCCCGCCTGAAACAGGCCCTGGCATTGGTCGAGCTGCGCCTGCTCGACCACTTCGTGATCGCCGATGGTCCGCCGGTGTCGATGGCCGCGCGCGGCTGGGTGTGACGCCCATACCCTTCGCGCCCCGTCGCGTACAATCCCGGGTCCCGCAACACCCGCAGACTCCCCGTGAAAGCCACTCTTCGCGCCCTGGTGGCGCAGGCCATCGACGCCCTCCGCGCCGCCGGCACCCTGCCGGCCGACCTGGCCACGCCCGAGTTCGTGATCGAGCGTCCCAAGAGCCATGCGCAGGGGGATTTCTCGACCAATGCGGCGATGCTGCTGGCCAAGCCCGCCAAGTCCAACCCGCGCGCGATCGCGCAGGCGCTGGTCGATGCGCTGCCGGCCAGCGCCGAAGTGGGCAAGGTCGAGATTGCCGGCCCGGGCTTCATCAACTTCCACGTCGCCGAGAGCGCGTGGCGCGCCCGCATCGGCGAGGTCTTCACGCAGGGCAGCCGCTACGGCCGCAACGCGACGGGCAAGGGCCATCGTGCCGGCGTCGAGTTCGTCTCGGCCAATCCGACCGGCCCGCTGCACGTCGGCCACGGCCGCGCGGCGGTGATCGGCGACTGCGTGGCGCGCGTGCTCGATGCCAACGGCTGGGATGTGACGCGCGAGTTCTACTACAACGACGCCGGCGCGCAGATCAACAACCTCGCCATCTCGGTGCAGGCGCGCGCGCAGGGCAAGGGTCCGGATGACGCCGGCTGGCCGGAGGACGGCTACCGCGGCGACTACATCAAGGACGTCGCCAACGCCTACCTCGAGGGCGCCAGCGTCGAAGTAGACGGCCATGTCGTCACCGGCGAGAAGAACCCGGACGACCTGGACGCAATCCGCCGCTTCGCCGTGGCCTACCTGCGCCGCGAGCAGAACCTCGACCTGGCCGCGTATGGCGTTGCTTTCGACGTCTATTTCCTCGAGTCGTCGCTGTACACCGACGGCAAGGTCGAGGAAACCGTGCGCGAGCTGGTCAAGCACGGCCACACCTACGAGGAAGGCGGCGCGCTGTGGCTGCGCAGCACCGACTTCGGTGACGACAAGGACCGTGTCATGCGCAAGTCCGACGGCACCTACACCTACTTCCTGCCCGACGTGGCCTACCATCTGTCGAAGTGGCAGCGCGGCTACGAGCGCGCGATCACCGAACTGGGCGCGGACCACCATGGCAGCCTGGCGCGCGTGCGCGCCGGCCTGCAGGCGCTGGACTGCGGCATCCCGCAGGGCTGGCCGGAATACGTGCTGCACCAGATGGTCACGGTGATGCGCGGTGGCGAAGAGGTGAAGCTGTCCAAGCGTGCCGGCAGCTACGTCACCCTGCGCGACCTGATCGACGAAGTCGGCCGCGATGCCACGCGCTGGTTCCTGATCGCGCGCAAGCCCGATTCGCAGCTGACCTTCGACATCGACTTCGCCCGCAGCCAGTCGCTCGATAACCCGGTGTACTACGTCCAGGTGTCGCATGCGCGCATGTGCGGCCTGGTGCGCCAGCTCAAGGAGCGAGGCCTGGGCTACGACCAGGCCAATGGCCTGGCGCAGCCGCTCGACCTCGACGATGCCCCGGCACGCGAGCTGGTCGCCACGCTGCTGCGGTACGGCGACGTGGTCGAAACCGCGGGCCGCGACCTCGAACCGCACCAGATCGCCGTGTTCCTGCTCGAACTGGCACAGACCTTCCAGACGTACTACAACGACCACCAGTTCCTGGTCGACGACGCCAACACCCGCGATGCACGATTGGTGCTGGCGATGGCGACGCGCCAGGTCCTGGCCAACGGTCTCGAACTACTGGGCGTGAGCGCCCCCGAGGTGATGTAAGTGGCAGCACGACGCGGCAAGACACAGGCAAAGCGCAACCAGGGAAATGGCGGCGGCTTGCCGGGATGGGCATGGATGGTCCTGGGCATCCTGCTCGCCGTCGTGGTGATCCTGGTCGCGCCGAAGTACCTCAAGTCCGGCGGCGACGGCTTCTTCCGTCCGCAGCCGAACCCGGACGCGAAGCCGGCCGCGGTGTCCAGTGGCGAGGATGACGCCATCGCCAGCGACAGCAGCGAGCCGGCGGACAAGCCCAGGCGCGGCGGCGACGGCGACGCCAAGAAGGACACCGACTACGACTTCTACACGCTGTTGCCGGGCAAGGAAGTGCCGATGTCCGACGCCGAGCTGGCCGCCAGCGAACAGGCTGAAGCCAAGCGCGATGCCGCGCGGCAGAAGGCGAACAAGGCAGACGACGCCGCTGCGGACAAGGACGAAACCAAGGCCGTCGCGTCCCTGCCCAAGCCGGTGGAGACTGCGCCGACGGCGGCGGCGACCACCACTCCTACGAACAACGATTCGACGCAGCCTGCGACAACCGCAACGACCACAGCCAGCGCGGCCGCGCCGGCCGCAGCCGCGGTCGACGACGGCACCCGTTACCTGCTCCAGGCCGGCGCGTTCCAGGCCTCGGGCCAGGCCGAGGAAATGAAGGCGAAGATCGCCCTGCTCGGCCTCAGCGCGCGCGTGGAGTCGGCGAGCATCAAGGGCTCGACGGTCTACCGCGTGCGGATGGGACCCTACGGCACCGCCAGCGACCTGGCCGACGCCAAGCGCAAGCTCGCCAGCGGCGGACTGCCGGCGCTGGCGATCAAGGTCAAGTAACGGCACCAAGCCTCTGCGACCACGGTCACCGCGCTGCGCGACGGCGCGGGCTAGACTGCGCCGATCTTCGAGGGGACGGCATGGACAAGCGCATTCTTTGGGGCTGCATCGCGGCGTTGGGCCTGCTGATGCTGTTTGCCCTGATTACGATGCTGTTGGACGCACAGCTCAATCACGCGCTCAGTACACCGCTGGGCGACCTGCCCATGCTCGACCTGCTGGGCGTGCTGGTGGCGATGGCCGTGGGTGGCGCCATCGCCGGCATACGCTTCGCACCGATCGCTGCAGCGCTGATGGCCGTGGTCTGGTTGACGAGCTTTGCCGTTCCGGCGGCATCGCCCTCGATGCCGCTGTTGCCCGTGATCAAGTTGAATGCGATGGCGATGCTGCTTTCACTCGCCGTCGCCGTGCTGGGCGCCCGCCTGGGCGCGCAGTACGGTCCGCAATGGCTGGCGCGGATCAGCCGCCGCGCTTGAGCGTGATGAGCGCCGACGTGTCGGCCTCGCCCTGGCCGTGTTCGATCAGTTCGGCGTAATCGGCCAGCGCCTGCTCGACGGTCGGCAAGCGCAGGCCGCAGTCGCGCGCGATGGCCTGCACGATGCGCAGGTCCTTGAGCATGTGCGCGCACTTGAAGCCCGGCGCGAACTCGTCACGCAGCATGGTCGCGCCGCGCTTTTCCAGGAACCAGTTGCTCGCCGCGCCGGCCAGCAATGTCGGCAGCAGCTTGTCGGGATTCAGGCCGAGCTTCTCGCCCAGTGCCAGGCCTTCGCTGACGGCTTCGTTGATGCCGGCGACCAGCACCTGGTTGACCGCCTTGGTGGCCTGGCCGGCGCCGGTCGCACCCATGTGGGTGACGCGCGCGGCATAGCTGTCGATGACGGGACGAACGTTGTCCAGCGCCTCCGAATCACCGCCGACCATGACCGAGAGCTTGCCGTTGCGCGCGCCCTCGACGCCGCCGGACACCGGCGCATCGAGGAAGGCGATGTTGTGCGCGCCGAGCATGGCGGCGCATCGACGCGCCGTCTCGACGGCAACGGTGGAGTGATCGATCACCACCGCGCCGGGCTTGAGCACTTCGGCCAGCGCGGCGACATTCTCGAGCACGTCGGCGTCGAGCGAAACGCACAGCACCACCACGTCGCAGTCGGCGAAGTTCGCCGCCTGGCGCGCCGCGCGAACCGACAGCTCCGCCGCCATCGCATCGGCCTTGGCCTGGGTGCGGTTGCCCACCGCGGTCAGCAGGCCCTTGCCGTGTATGTAGCGCGCCATCGGCGCGCCCATCGCGCCCAGGCCGATCAATCCAACTTTCATCGCATTCACATTCCACGTGGTGTCGGGAGGGGCAGCGGTCGCTGCCGCCTTCCTGACTGATAACGCGATCCGCGCCCCGGCGGGGACCGCTGTAGTCCGCGCCAGGGGCGCGGAGTCGTATTCGATGGTGCCTGACGCTTACGCCAGCGGCGTGTCGTCGAGGTAGGTGTAGCCGGTCAGCCCGGTTTCCAGGGCCGCGTCCATCCGCGCGGCCTCGTCGGCCGGCAAATTCGCCGCAGCGACCTTTGCCTGGTAGGCGGCGCGCAGGTCCGACAGCTTGTAGCCGACGTAGTCGAGCATGACATCGGTGGTGTCGCCGCGGCGCTGCTGGGTGAGCTGGTAGCCCTCGGCGACCTTGGCGTCGACGCGCACTTCGATCGCATCGGTGTCGCCGAACAGGTTGTGGATGTCGCCGAGGATCTCCTGGTAGGCACCGACCAGGAAGAACGCGATGCGGTAGCTCTCGCCCGGGCGCGGCGCGTGCAGCGGCATCGAGGTGTCCAGGCCCTCGTTCTCGACGTAGGTCTTGACCGTGCCGTCGGAGTCGCAGGTCATGTCGGCGAGGATGCCGCGGCGCGTCGGCACTTCGTCCAGGCGCTCGATCGGCACGATCGGGAACACCTGGTCGATCGCCCACACGTCCGGGATCGACTCGAACACGCTGAAGTTGACGAAGTACTTGTCGACCAGGCGATCGTTGAGTTCGTCGAGCAGCTCGCGGTGGCTCTTCTCGTCGAAGCTCAGGCGCTTTCGCACGGCGTGGGCGATGGCATAGAACAGGTCGTCGATGCGCGCACGGTGCACCAGGTCGATCTGGCCCAGTGCGTACAGCGACAGGCCTTCGCTGTGGTGGTGCTGGGCCTCGTGGAACAGCTCCACCGCTGGGCGCTGGTCGAGTTCGGCATGGATCTCGCGCAGGTGACGAATCACCGCCGGCTCGTCGTCGTGCTCGTCGGGGATGCGGCCTTCGGGCGCTTCCTCAACCTCGGACACGTTGGCCACCAGCACGGCGTGGTGCGCAGTCATCGCGCGGCCGCACTCGGTGACGATGCGCGGCGGCACCAGGCCGTGCTCGGCGCAGGCTTCGGCCAGCGGCTGCACGATGTTGCTGGCGTACTGGTGCACGCCGTAGTTGATCGAGCAGTAGCCGCGCGAGCGCGTGCCTTCGTAGTCGATGCCCAGGCCGCCACCGACGTCCATGTAGGCGATGCGCGCGCCCAGGCGCGACAGCTCGACGAAATAGCGAGTGGCCTCGCGCATGCCGTTGGCGATGTCGCGGACGTTGGAGATCTGCGAACCCATGTGGAAATGCAGCAGCTGCAGGCAATCGGTCATGCCCGAGTCGCGCAGGTTCTTCCACAGGTCCAGCACCTGGCGCGGGGACAGGCCGAACTTGGCCTTGTCGCCGCCGCTGTTCTGCCACTTGCCGGCGCCCAGGCTGGCCAGGCGCATGCGCACGCCCAGGCCGGGCTTCACGCCCAGCGCCGCGGCTTCTTCCATGACGATCGCCAGCTCGGACGGCTTCTCGATGACGATGAAGGTCTGCAGGCCCAACTTGCGGCCGATCAGGGCCAGGCGGATGTACTCGCGGTCCTTGTAGCCGTTGCAGACGATCAGGCCGCCGGGGCGGCTCAGCGCCAGCACCGCCATCAGCTCGGGCTTGCTGCCGGCCTCCAGGCCGAAGCCGTCGCCGTGGTGCGAGGCCAGCGTGCCGGCCACGCCCTGGTGCTGGTTGACCTTGATCGGGTACACCGCGGTGTAGCCGCCGGCGTAGTCCCAGTCGGCCTGGGCCTGGGCGAAGGCCGACTGCAGCTTGCCGAGGCGATCGCCGAGGATGTCGGGGAAACGCACCAGCAGCGGCAGCTTGGCGCCGTTGCCGCGGGCACGGTCGACCACTTCCGGCAGCGAGATGTCCGGACCGGCGGCACCGCGCGGACGGACCACGACCTGCCCGGCCGCATTCACGTCGAAGTAGCCCTCCGACCAATGCGGAATCGAGTAGGTCTTGCGGGCCTGATCGAGCGACCAGTGGGACATCGGCGTGGTACCGGCGGAGGCGGGGGGACGCGCATTCTACAGCCCCGTGCGCCGGCGTCTGTTGACAGCGTTGCGGCAGGGCCCGCAACCGCTTCCTGCGGCGCCCGCGGCCGCCTGCCCGGCAACGCGAGCTGCCCGCCGCCGGCCCTGTCACACCCGGTCCGCTACAATGCCGCCCCCTTTCCCCGCCTGCGCCGGTCCGTTCGCGCGATCACGACGGACACCTTCGGCCGCGGCCACCTCCCCTGGGACGAACCGGCATGAGCAACAACACCTCCTGGCATTACGAGAATTTCGAACCGACCGGCTCGGCCATCGGCTATCGCATCACCCGCAAGCTGGACGAGGTGCAGTCGCGGTTCCAGAAGATCGAGATCTTCGAGAGCACCGACTGGGGCAACCTGATGCTCATCGACGGCGCGATGATGCTGACGACGAAGGACAACTTCTTCTATCACGAGATGATGTCGCACCCGGCGCTGTTCACCCATGCCGCGCCGAAGAACGTGGTGATCATCGGCGGTGGCGACTGCGGCACCCTGCGCGAAGTGCTCAAGCACCCGGGCGTCGAGAGTGCGGTGCAGTGCGACATCGACGAGCAGGTCACGCGCATGGCCGAGAAGTGGTTCCCGGAGCTGTGCGATTCCAACAACGATCCGCGCGCCAAGCTGCTGTTCGATGACGGCATCGCCTTCATGAAGAACGCCGAGCCCAACAGCCTGGATATCGTCATCGTCGATTCGACCGACCCGGTGGGCCCGGCCGAAGGCCTGTTCAACAAGGCCTTCTTCGAAAGCTGCTTCCGTGCGCTCAAGGACGATGGCATCCTGGTGCAGCAGTCCGAATCGCCGCTGATGCTGCTGAAGCTGATCAAGGAAATGCGCGCGGAGATGGGCAAGGCCGGCTTCACCACCTTCCAGACCCTGCCGTTCCCGCAGCCGTGCTACCCGACCGGCTGGTGGAGCTGCACGCTCGCGCGCAAGGGCAAGGGTTTCGATTTCCGCGAAGCCGATGCGCGCGCGAAGGCATTCGACACCCTCTACTACACCGCCGACATCCACCAGGGCGCGGCCAAGCTGCCGCCGTTCGTGGCTGCCGATCTGGGCGAGTAAGCGCCGCCCCGATCCGCGCAAAGAGCCTCGCAGACGCGGGGCTCTTTTGCATTTTCG
>Ga0209025_1002258_pt1 | contig 21129 bp, 25 predicted proteins | sample AraplaMF_Col_mLB_FD_184256 | JGI IMG/M metagenome (GOLD analysis project Ga0209025, IMG submission 184256) | Arabidopsis root microbial communities from the University of North Carolina, USA - plate scrape MF_Col_mLB (SPAdes) (version 2) | ecosystem: Host-associated > Plants > Roots > Endosphere... | reverse complement strand
GTTGTCATGCTTCAAATTATCCAAGTAACTGTTCATGGCCATGGTAACGATATTCTCAGATGCCTCCCAATCGGGCTCTAGTGTCTCCCCGGTCCAATAGCGATAATTGGACGGCGATCCTGCATTGGGCGTACATAACAGGATGAGCTGGTCTACATCGTTCTGATAATGCCTGCTCTGAACATAACCTCTCGCGACCAATCCCCCCATGCTGTGGCAGATGAGATGAACACGAGCTGCCCCCGTTACACGTCTAGCTTTGTTCAAGACAGGCATAAGATACGTATCCACGATATCGGGAATACGCTGCCGCCAATCGTAGTAGGCGATGAACAAATCAACATGTAATTGATAACCCATTTCCTGCAGCAATTGAATGAACGGTTCGTAGAATACGCCCGCCACGCCGAAGCTCCAATGCCCTGTCCCTGGAATAATGATGCTGCTCATTGATCCGAACATCCCTGGGACAAAGACGAGGGGTGTCCGGTTCGTGCGACGAATCGGCATGTTCCACCAACTTTTTCTACAAACTGTATTGCTTCACTCTTATGTTTATGCCTTCTCTATCCCATGAATTCGTTCGTCTTTCGCCTCTTTGACGCAAAAAAGAACCGCCCCAAGCACATGTGTGCTGCAAAGAACAGTCCTTCTCCTACCTGACAACTTAAACCTGATATTCGCAATCAAAGTACGCTCGATGATTGGCTGACCCATGACACGAGCTGTCCGGAATCCACCGTATCCCCTTTACGCAGCTTCAAGGTCTTTCTTTCTGGCGGGCCATCGAACATTCCCTCTGGCAGTTCCAGGTCCGTAGCATGAAAAATCGTAAAGCTAACCGCATCCTTGGAGGTCGAGATCACAGCGGCATATTTGCCATTTTTCAGAAAATGGGGCTTCTTATACTGCATGCGCTCCTGCACTTCCGGTATCGCCTGATGCACAATCTGACGCAAATTCGTGGACAGTTCTCCCTGCCATGGTTCTTTTAATGCTTCGATAAAGTCGGTGATTTCCTGATTCATTTTGTATATGCCCCTTTAATTATATTTTCTTCAACATGTTCCGTTGGTCTTCTAAATCAGCTTCCATTGCCAGAATCCGAGGGTTCCTTGGCGTGTGTCGATTCTCTTCGAGCTTGCGCACCTCGATTTCAAATGCCACAGGCCCATAAGGGACCGGCATCCGGCGCGCCCAATCGATCGCTTCCTCTTCAGAACACACATCAATTAGCGTATACCCGGCAATGAGCCCTTGATCTACCGGAAAAGGTCCAGCCGTTACTTCAGGCTCTCCGCCATGTACCGGATACCCGATTCGAAGCCCGGTGGCACTCGGCTGAAGTTCTTCGTCCGCGAGGAGCACACCGGCTCTAGCCAACGATTTCATATAAGCTATCCTCGCCTCATCATATGCCTGACTGTGCTTCACACCCGCCTCTGAGTATACTGTCGTCTTGATTATCAACATAAATCGCATTATCGTTTCCCTCCTAATCGAAAGATGATCTAGGTCAGCGGCAAGCTGCCGAATCTCTTCCTCTATGAAGTCGACGAACGGGAAACGAGGTAATCGACATGGTGGCTAAAAAAATTATTTCGATGTGTCAGACGTGCATTCTGCCGCTCGACCTCGCAGCAATTCCTGCTCCCTTGCATTCCGAGTCATGGACGCTGCTCGTTCAAATTCCACACGAGCTTCATCGAGCCGCCCCAGCTTAACCAGTAGATCGCCGCGCACACTCGGCAGCAGATGGTAGCCCCTCAAGGAAGGTTCAGCGCTTAGCCCCTCCACAATCTGCAGGCCGAAGTCCGGACCGAACGCCATGGAAATAGCAACTGCCCGGTTTAGTTCAACAATCGGCGATGGTGATACCCGAGACAGCGCTTCGTACAAGGCTGCAATCCGGATCCAATTCGTCTCTGCTGCGGTAGGCGCCTCAGCATGGCAGGCCGAAATCGCAGCCTGCAGCGCGTAAGGTCCGAGTGGACGCCCAGCCTTCTGACTGCGCTCGAATGCCGCCAACCCGCGGCGAATCAATAGTCGATCCCATTGCGCTCGGTTCTGATCCATGAGAAGCACAGGTTCTCCTGCCGCATTCACCCGAGTTCTGAACCGGGAGGATTGAATCTCCATTAAGGCAACCAACCCATGAATCTCCGATTCCTGCGGTGCAATCTCAGCAAGAACGCGCCCCAGTCGAAGCGCCTCCTGGCAGAGCAGCGGCCTGATCCAATGATCCCCGGAAGTTGCTGAATACCCTTCGTTGAACATCAGATAAATAACCTCAAGCACGGCTGCCAGGCGTTCCTTGAGCTCGTCCCCGACGGGCACCTCAAAAGGAACCTTCTCTGCATTCAGCGTTCTCTTCGCGCGTACAATACGCTGAGCAATCGTGGATTCAGCCGCAAGGAACGAGCGTGCGATTTCGTCCGTTGTCAGCCCGCACAGTACACGCAGCGTCAGAGCAACCCTAGCGTCCTGCGATAACACGGGATGGCAGGTCATGAAGATCAGACGGAGGAGATCATCATGGATCTCCCCGTCTAGTGCAGCATCTATGTCTTCTTCGGTATACAAATCCATGTTGTGAGCCAGCTCTACATATTTCTGGTCACGCACCTTGTTCCGGCGAAGCAGATCAATCGCGCGCCGCTTGGCCGTCGTCATTAGCCAGGCACCCGGATTGTCTGGGATACCGATCTCCGGCCACCGTTCCAAAGCAATCACCAGCGCATCCTGGGCTAAATCCTCTGCGAGACCCACGTCTCTTACCATTCGCGTTAATCCCGCAATCAGCTTGGCAGATTCGATACGCCATATGGCATCAATGGTTCGCTGTGTATTCACTACCGTCACGCTTGCTTCTGCTCCTCAAGCTGTTTGCGAAGCAGCGCTTCCTTGGCCAACGTGTCGGGGTCGCTCATTAAGTCTTCGACTTCAAATACTTGTCTAAGCTCAACCTCACCCTGCCCAAAGCCATGAGGGTCCGGCATACGCATCGCCCATTCAATCGCTTCTTCTCGGGATTTCACTTCGATCAGCGTATATCCCGCGATCATTTCCTTCGCCTCGGTGAACGGACCGTCCACCACTTTTGGCTTGCCTCCAGGCTCTGGATAGGAAATGCGAATACCGCTTGAGCTTGGCATGAGACCATCAGCAGCGAGCAGCACACCGGCCTTCACCAATTCCTCGTTGTATTTTTGCATCGCATCAATAAGCTCCTGACTAGGCATTACCCCTGCTTCCGAATCGGTTGTTGCTTTGACAATCATCATAAATCTCATGGCGATCTTCCTCCTCTAATGTGTTGAAGCTACGTTTCTTACGAAAGCGGCTTCTATCTATACGACGAATACGATTGGACCTAATCGACATCCTATATTATTTTTTTCAAAAGAATGCTGTTAGCTCGGAGGCAATCATTGGCGCATTAAGCTTTTTGGTATGGCCGAGACCTTTCTTGCTCCGCAGTTGTGCATTAGGAAGCACACCCGCCAGCGCCTGTGCACCGTGTCGCAGCTGAATCGGACTCTCTGTGCCCTCGAGGATGACGGTTGGCATTGCAGCGGCGGTCCACAGGTCAGCGGGCAGCGGCTTGCCGTCCATATATCCGTTAAGCAGAGCCGCGTCATAAGGGAGCGTGTGTGCCACGGCCATCAGCTTCGACCATACCCCCGGCATCAGCCGCATCATACCGACCACAAATGAAGGCGCGCCCATGCCCTGCGTCATAAAATATTTGATCGCGTCCGCTCGGCGATTCGCAGCAATTAGCTCCGTCACGTGCTTGGCGAAATCACTCGGCGGCTTGTGGCCTGCCGCATCCACGACGAATGGCGGTTCATGCAGAGCCAGCTTCGTAATCTTCGCCCCTCTCGCTGCCGCCTGCAGCGCAAGGACCGCTCCGGATGACAATCCCCACACATAAGCCGAGCCGCCAGCTTCATCGATCATGGCTTGGAGATCTTCAATCTCGCGTGCGATATCGTATGAGGATGAATCACCGCTATCGCCACGACCGCGACGATCATAGTTATACACCGTGAATTGCTCAGATAACAGCTTCGCCAGCTGTACCTGTCCCGGAAATTTACGATAGCTAAACGCTCCCGCTACCAGGATGAGTGATGGTCCGCGACCTGCTTTGTCATACGCGATTTTAGTTCCGTCCTTTGAAGTTGCTGTATACATGGAAATGTCTCCTTTTCGATAGGGATTAACGCTGCTTTTACTAGGACGACGAACGGAAACTTCCGAAATCGACAGGTTCACGAAAAAATTTGATAAAAATATGTATTAGGACTTCCAACGGAGCGCGATGATAAACAAAATAAGGGATCCAAGCGATACGATCGTGCGCACATGATTCCATGGCACCCAGCGGTTTAAGTAGGTCCGCCATACATCAGCGCCAGCGGCACTATTCGGGTCCACAGCAGCGAGCGCATCATTGAGCGGTACATTAAATACCATCGTTATCAATATGACACCAATCAAATAGAGTAGACTAGCTGCCAGAATTAGATTGGCACTGACAGTACCTAGTCGAAAGAAAGATGTAATCGCGAGGAAAATACACGCTAAGGCCGTACCGCCAAATACAAGCCCGAACAAGGGATTCAGAATGGTCAGGTTGATGGATTGCATCGCGCTAATGCCGTGTGACTTCGGTATCCGTTCTAGCGCCGTCATCACAAAGGTCGAGAATGCAAAAAACAAACCTGCCATCAGCCCAGCACCCAATGCTGAGAAATACGTTAAGCTCAAGATCAATTTTTCCATGGTTCGCTGCCTCCTATAGACATCAAAATGTGTGATGTAAATCTATGAGGTCATCTCTAACTTACCATGAAATAAATGGAAATTATACGCCGAATAATAATTTTTTTTCATAGGTTACATTTGCGCTAGTAGTTGCTTCACTGTACGGCTTAAGTGCTCGTGATAGCCTCCCCAAGGCCTTTTATACATCATGCCAAGCCTTCGAATCCCAATCCATAAAGCCCAGAGGTCAATTTCCGAATGATCATCGTTCGTAAGCATCCGCACTTCGTGATACCCCGCCGCCAAAGCATCAAATCCTTGATAACGTTGGCCGTCATGTAACTTGAAATGTCCCAGATCATACAATGGACTGCTCCCTTGTATTTCTCCAAAATCAATAATGCCTGTAAACCGGCCATCCTGCTGAAAAATATGGGAGTCATCAAAATCCCCATGGATTAATTTCGAAGAATGCCGCGTCATAAGATCCGTACCATCACCTAATATACGCCTGATCCGTGAAGCTTCCTCCAGACTAAATACATGCCCTGCTAATAATGATAAATCTTCGTCCAAAAATGCATGAATGACATCATAAAGGTTACTTTTCTCAGCCCGTAAAGCCATTTCATGAGACGCATCGCCTCTCACGATCCAACCGAATCCGTCGACGTCTACTTGATGAATTCGAGCGATCTGATGCCCTGCCTCCTTAAGGAGATTCTTATACCTATCGAAGGATGCGCAACTACTTGCGTCTATACCCGGAATCTCTGTGACCAACATGATGGACATGCCCAGTATTTCATTGTGATGCTCAAAGTGGATCACTTCAGGAACTTGCACGTCTCTTCGTCTCAGCAACTGGTGCAAATGCACTTCTACACCAAAGCTCAACTCTCTCTCCGGTAGAACGCGAAGATATAGCACTTTACTCGCCGAATGAACACGATAAACATAGGTAGATACGCCACTAAGTACTCTTTCAACCGTGAAATGTGAGGAACGAAGACATTCCGATACAACTTGTTGAACACCCTCAAGGGATGGGGCCGCTTGTTTCATCCAATGCATTTCTCCTTTATCACTAAAATATATTTTCATCACCCGCCATACTGATCCACCAGTGCGCTAAGCATCTGCCGAATACGATCTACGAGCTCCTGCGGACGCTGCACTCTGGCATCTTGGCCAAGCCCAATGAAGAACTTCGCTAAGTATGGAATCTCACTGCGCGGTACCTCGCCTTCCATCGAACCCGATCCATCCTCACGCTTACGAACATAAGGCGCTGACCAGATTTCGGCCTCACACAGCTCCACGCCTTCTTTACTGAGTTCCACAACCAGTTCTATCTTCGGTTCTTCTAAGCTAGGTGAACAATTCAAATCCATCGTATCTAAATTAAGCGAGCGGATCGATTCTATCGGCTTCGTTAACGAAGGAAGTACGGCATGAATCCGATCGCAACGATACACACGTATCGATTGATACGAGAATGTGTACGCTGAACAATACCAGAAGCCGTTTTTGGTATAAATGCCGATCGGCTGCACCTCGCGCTCCGATCTGCCGCCACGGGACTCATAATCGATGCTGAGCACCTTCTGATGGACGGCCGCATCCAGTAGCTGTGCTAGAAATGGCGATCCCACATCCCGCATCGGCGTTACAATATCGACTCGAGATTTCATCTGGTCAATCCGCGACCGTACGTCTTCTGGCATGTAGTAATAGAATTTACCCAAGGCAGAAGAAGACTCCGTCTCGAAGGGCAGCGAGGTATAGTGGCGCAAAGCATGCGTCGCGAAAAAGATAGCAATCGCCTCTTCCTCCGTAAAAGCAATCGGCGGCAAAATTCTCTCCTTCAACACGCGATATCCCCCATGCGGCCCCACCTCCGAGTACAAGGGTACACCCAGTTCGCTTAATTCCTGCAAATCCCGAAGTACCGTCCGCTGCGATATGCCGAATTCCTGGGCAAGTTCCTTCACCGTAAATTTCCGCTTCTGATTGACGACCATCATCATTTCCATCAGTCGTTTGGATTTTGGCATGATCTGCCCTCATTTTTATTAGAAAATTTTATTGTGTTGGAATAACCATGACAATAGTTGTCACTATTATGATCTACAATAAGATCAAAGTCCAGCAGCAAGGCAGTAGAGCTGGATCGATCGATTACCAATATTGAAGGAGCTGTTGAATATGTCTACACAAGTTAACCCGTTTATTATGCTGGATGGAACGGCGAAGGACGCCATTCAATTCTATGAGCAAGCGTTAGGAGCTAAGGTTCTCTTCCAACAAACCTTCGGGGAGGGACCGGAAGACGCTCTTCCTGCAGATGCGAAGGAACGGATCGCACACTCAGTGTTAAGCGTCGATGAAGCCGTATTCTTCGTATCCGATAGTATCCCCGGAGATCCACTTGTCATAGGTAATCACGTAGGCATCTGCCTCTCCACGAGCGACGCGGCTGTATCGCAACAATTTTACGAAGCGTTGCAACAGGGAGGCAAGGTCGAGATGCCGCTGCAAGAAATTTATTTCAGCCCTGCGTATGGTGTGGTAACGGATAAATTCGGCGTCACGTTCCAGATCTTCACGAAAAGACCTCGTTAATCGATATGGAACAGCCCCTTCAACCTTTAGGGTTGAAAGGGCTGTTGTCATTCATGGAGCACAAAAAAAGCCATCACTCTGAAGTGAAGCGTTTTCATAGTTTTTTTAAAATTTTCAAACAATATTCTATACACATATTAGAAAGTTTTCCAAAGCAAATTCCGATATAGTTAGTAGTAAATACCTGGCAGATGCTTAAATCATAAATTTAAAATACGATATAACATACTGTTGATGACTAACATGCGCGATTTATACTGTCGTTTATTTCATTTATGAAACCAAATAACCTGCTGACAGCAAGAGAAACATCATAAAGCATCGTTGTTCCATTAAGCCCTGCAAGGTTTATCAACTTAATAAAAGGTGGTGGAGTCACTAATCATTACCTTTATCTGATTGCGTTGGAGGGAAGACATTTTGATGCTGTTCAGTGAGAACAAAGACGTAAATCGACGCCTCCTGGTCACAACCATAATGGTCGTTTCCATTTTCTTTGCGATTGTCCTTATTCTTTATTTCGCTGCTTTCGCGATAATCAAGTCGCAACTAAATTTATCCGAATTAGGTGAGTTGAGAGCGAAACTTCATTGGATGTTCACTGGTGGAGTGATATCAACCATTATTATTGGGGTAATTGGTGTCTATCTGATTTTACGTAAAGATGTCAAAGTAAATATTCCGACTGATGAAAAGGTCTTTGAGACTAAAGCTGATGAGGGATTAACAGAAATATCGCTTCTATCTGATCACCTGTTAGAAACAACTAAGACTACGCTTAGTAATACCCAGTTTTATGCTGATATGGGCTATGGTATCTCTGAATCAATCCAGCAGATTGCTTTAGGGAATGAGTCAATAGCAGTAAGTGCTGCAGGCAATAAGCTTATGCTAGAAGAAGTAACGAAGGGAATGGAGCATATTGCTTTATCATCCCAGTCGTTAGCGAGTGAGACAACCGAAATGGCTCAGCAGGCAAGTGATGGGACAAATATGATCGATAAAGCTATTTCTCAAATGGGCACGATTCATGAGAAGGCAATTATCTCTTCTGACGCTTCAGTAAAGCTTGATCTCCTTACCGAAGAAATTGATCGAGTAACAACAATCATGACTGAAATCGCAAGCCAAATTAACTTGTTGTCTCTAAACGCTGCAATTGAAGCCGCTAGAGCAGGGGAGTATGGTCGAGGTTTTACGGTCGTAGCTGGTGAAATCCGGAAATTGGCAGATCAATCCTCTACTTCGGCAAAAGACATCGCTAAGACTGTAGCTGATATTAGAGCGGGTTCTAAGGACTCCAGAGCGGCAATGAATCTTGTATTGATAGAGGTCGAGTCCGGAGCACAACTGATGGCTAATGCCGGCCATTCTTTTCATCAAATCTCTCAGCTGACTGAACAAGTATCTTATAAAGTTCAAGAGGTATCGAGTGTAACGCAGGAAGTAACTGCAAGTACGGAACAAATACTCCTTTCTGTTGATGAGACGGTTATCATTTCCAAGCAAGCTGTTGCTGGGACAAAAGAGATTGTTTCCTGCACGGAGGAACAACAAGATGCAACTGATGAGTCGTTACAATCCGTTCAACTTTTACAGGAGCAGCTGAACCAGTTAAAGGCATTGATTAAGCAGCACACGAATTCTTGAGGAGTTGTTAGTGTTGGAGAATTACAAGGAATTAGATCTACTATTTGAAGGTCTCAATAAACTAACTGGTGTTCGGGACATTGCCTATCATCGCTTTGGAGAAGGTCGCATTAATCCAGTCTTAAAGACGAATACAGACATCCTTGGAATTGAAAAATGGAAAAATGCGCATGCAAATAACCCGGTATACATCCAACATGATCAGCTGCTTAGTGATATCTGCAGAGAACCGAGGACACTGGTTGTACAGGATGTAAAAAATGATCCTCGTTCGGCAGATGAATTTTTTCTCTTCGGTATTGACAGCATCATGATTATTCCAGTGTTAGTTCAAGACGATTTAAAAGGGATCGTAGTAGTTGCCTCTATCGGGGAACTCCATTTCTTTGATGATGAGGAGATCGAAAAGTCAGAACAAATTGTTGAGCAGTACATCAACATCTTCTAACAAGATATAGAGGTAATGGATGGGAGCGTGGGCTTTGTGAAGATAGCAGAAGCAATTTTGAAATATCTAAAAGCTGCTGAAGTTGAATATCTGTTTGGGATTCCGGCAGGGATCATTGGACCGATTTATGATTCTTTAATTGAAGCCGGTATTACACCAATCATTACGAAAAATGAAGCTGGAGCAGCATATATGGCTGCACGCTACTCTAGTACTTCGGCTAAGCTTTCCGTTTGCGCTGGAGCAGGTGCCGTGGGCGTTAGTAATATGATGAACGGGATTGCCGATGCGAGTCGTGCTAAAGCGCCTATGCTCATAATTGCTGGCTATATCAATCGATGGCAGATGGGTAAAGGAGCTATTCAAGAGCTTGATGGGGAGCAAATGGTTAGACCTGTAACCAAATACAGCAAAACGGTATTGAATGAGAGCGACGTTATTGCTGAACTGGATAAAGCGGTACGCATAGCTATGACTCCACCATATGGCCCGGTTTACCTCTCAATTCCAATTGATGTTCAACGAGCTGAGTTCACTGGTATTATACCGAAACCACCTGTCCAAGGGGAACTTCAAGGGTTAGAATCGAATGCTGAAAATTTGAATCAAGCTGCTGAATTGATAAACAGTACTACCAAAGGGTTGATTATGGTCGGTCGTGGCGGTCGTGGGTTCTCAGCAGAGATTATGCAACTCAGCCAAAAACTCCAGTGGCCTATCATTACAACACCGGCAGGAAAAGGGGTTATTCCTAACGATTACCCTTTGAATCTTGGGAATTACGGATTTTCCAGTACCGATACTGCCTTGGAATATGTAAATTCGGATGACGCTTCTTGTGTTCTTATTTTAGGGACGAGTCTAGGTGAAGCTTCCACGCTTAACTTTAATGAAGTGCTGGTGAAAAACAGAAAGGTAATTCATATTGATCGGGATGTCAAAGAACTCGGAAAGGTTTATAAAACTGACCTCTCCATCCATGACGATCTGATGAATGCGTTACCGTTTCTGATTAATAACACTAAAACTTCTTCATCAAAATTCACGAGAAGTCTGCCTTTGAACGAACCATATGAGAAGAATCATACTGGGTTGTCACTCCGGTTATTCTTAGAAAAGCTAAAATCAATAATGCCATCAGATATGAGGTATGTCTGTGACATTGGTGAGTTCACGAACTTTGTCTTGAAATATCTCGAAATTCCTACAGGTGGCGATTTCGAGATTAATCTAGATTATGGTGCAATGGGTTCTGCTATTGCTGGGGCCTCCGGATTATACGCTGCGGACCCTACTCGCCCTGTTGCGGTCTTCGCTGGGGATGGCTGCTTTTTCATGAATGGTATGGAGATATTCACTGCTAAGGAATATGGAATTCCTGTAATATTTATCATTATCAATAATGCCATGCTCTCATATGTAGAACGAGGGCAACAGTATTTGTACAAACGTTCAATCCCTGATTACAAGCAAGAGAGAATTTCTATTGCTTCTATGTTGGAAGTAGCCGGCATTCGTTCAATTTCAATTAATCAACTTGAAGACGTCGAAAGTATTCCATCGTTTTTACAAAATCTAACTGGGCCTGGTGTTATTGAAGTTAATACGGATGGAAGTGAACCAGCTCCTATTTTGGATCGTCTTAAGGCACTTGTGAAATAATCATCACTCTAACAATAACAATACAAATATAAAACTATTGGAGGAATAATATCATGGGAAGCTTTAATATTCAGATTAATAAATCGAACAAAATTTTTAATGCCGAGGTAGAGGGTACTTTCTCGCCTGAAGACGGTATGAAATCAATCGAGGCCTATCAGAAGGAAATTTCAACTATTACTCCGAGTGAATACGAAATCCACATTGACTGCACAAAACTGAATGTCTCTCATGCGGATACACTGCCGATACTGGAGGGGTGCTTCCAGCTATATAAGAAAGACGGATTCAAAGAAATTAAACTTACGATTTCTAAAAACCCTATTCTGAGCATGCAGCTTAAGCGAATTGGCCGTAGGGTTGAACTGACGAACTTCGAAATTATTGAAGCCTAATCTATTACATTAATTACTCAGAGGAGTGGTTTAACTGACAGCGGTACAAATTCGTGATATTGCGATTTACCATCCGGAAAAAGAAGTGGCCAACGATTATTACATTGAGAAATTCCAAAAAAAAGGATCAGACGTTACCGGTTTACTCAAAGCGCTAGGGCGTAACAAGCGGTTCATTATCGACAATCCTACTGAAAACTCACTGACCATGGCAGAAGAGGCAGCTAAAAAAGTGCTACTGAGTTCCGGACTTTCTGGTCCGGACCTGGATTTAATTATTTTCACATCCCAAACTCCGGAGTATTTGTTACCTAGTAACGCATTAAAGCTGCATAATGCTCTTGGTGGGGATTTAAACACGACTTGTTTTGATATCAATGCAAATTGCGCAGGTATGCTTGTAGCTGTGGAACAAGCGGCCCGATATATGATCAGTAACCCTCGAATTGAACGGGCTTTAGTCGTTGGAGCAGATCATTTTTCAGTGCATACACCGGATAATGCGGTGTATCATTCCAACTTCGCTGACTCAGCAGTAGCGGTCTTATTAGACCGTACTACAGGTTCGAAAGGATTTATTGATTCTGTTTATCAGACGGATACATCCGTGATTAACAACTCGTTGTTCCCGGGTAACGGCCTTTCGAATCTGTACCGCGAAGAGTTTTCAGCAAAGGACGCACAAGTTCAATTCATACCGTTTGATGACTCTGTATGTGTTAATTCTGCATTGGATTCGATTCAAACTTTGCTTAGGCGCAATGAGCTAAGCAAGGAGGAGGTAAGTGCTTTCTTGTTCTCCCAGTTCTCTTTGGGTAATGTGAAGTTAGTATCTGACCGGCTAGAACTTCCAATGTCTAAAATACCGTACATCGGTGACAAGTATGGGTATACTGCTACGAATAGCCCGTTCTTGGCTTTATATGATGAAATAAAAGCAGGTAAGATAAAACGAGGCGACTATTTGTTGTTCTGGACTGTTGGAGCAGGTTGGCAAAACGTTTCAATTCTAATCCAATATTAAAATAGAAAAATACCACCCACTATCAAGAAATTTGTAAGGGGTGGTATTTTTCTTTAAAAGAATAATTAGACTAAGCTTACAATGAAGATGTTCTAACTCCATAAAAGCAGGTTGGATTCACCTATGAGATCGAACTACATGAAGCTAAAAAGGCTTTGGAATTATTTTCAGAATCTTTTTTTACTAGAGAATATAAAGGGTATAATGATGCTTAATCTACAAAAAAAATGATTTAAGAAAGTAAGTAAGAGCAGGCTGGTAGAACGTTTCAATTCTAATCCAATATTTTCAAAAAAACACACCCCCTATTAAGTACATGATAGGAGGTGTGTTTTTGAATAATTAGAGAAATAGAATATGAACAAATTTTCCTCTTAAGTTGAGATTTTAGGATCTTAATGCTACTGCACTGAAGCCTCAAGCGAAACAGCCAAATCTTTTTTCTTGCATCGTAGCACGTGTACGCGTAGAGCACCACGAGAGACCAACTTTTATTTTTGTTTTTAACTAACTTTACTTGAGTGACAATAAAAAATATAGTATAATATTCGTAATTAAGGGAGGCAGAGAACATGACCCAACCAACAAAACGAATGGAACTTGGTATCAGCACCTTTCTAGATGCAAGTCCAGATCCAGTGACCGGCGAAGCAATCAGCCATGCAGAACGGATGCGCCGTGCGGTCGAAGAAATCGTCCTCGCCGATCAAGTCGGTCTCGACGTCTATGGCATCGGTGAGCATCATCGCGCGAATTACGCGGCTTCTTCACCGGCTGTGATTCTTGCAGCAGCGGCTTCCACGACTAAGCATATCCGGCTCTCCAGTGCCGTTACTGTATTATCTTCTGCGGACCCCGTTCGCGTATATCAAGACTTCGCTACACTCGACGGACTCTCGAACGGTCGAGCTGAGATTATGGCGGGTCGTGGCTCATTTATTGAATCGTTCCCGCTCTTCGGCTATAGTCTGGAGGATTATGATGAGTTATTCGAAGAACATCTCGAGTTACTGCTAGCCGTTCGCGCATCGGAAAAGGTATCATGGCGTGGCGGTCATCGCCCAGCGTTTGATAATCTCGGCATCTATCCAAGAGCTGTGCAGGATCCGCTGCCTGTATGGATTGCTAGCGGCGGCACGCCAGAATCCGCAGTTCGCGCAGGAACACTCGGCCTGCCGATTACCTTCGCGATTATCGGCGGCATGCCGGAGCGGTTCGCTCCATTAGTCTCGCTCTATAAGGAAGCTGCAGCGCGGGCCGGTCACGATCCATCCAAGCTGCAGATCGCATCGCATTCGCACGGCTTTATTAGTGATACGAACGAGCAAGCTGCGGAGATGTATTATCCTTCCACGCATGCGGCTATGAACAAAATCGGTCGTGAACGCGGATGGCCGCCGTATACGCGTGAATCCTTCGACGGTGCACGCAGCCTTCGGGGGGCGCTCTATGTCGGCGATCCGGAATATGTCGCAGAGAAAATCGTTCTTTTACGCAAAAACCTTGGTCTGGATCGGTTCTTCCTACATGTCGATGTCGGCTCATTGCCGCACCGGGAAACCCTTCGTACCATTGAGTTCCTCGGCACCAAGGTTGCGCCCATCGTGCATAAGGAAATTGCCCGTATGGAAGCCAACTAACCGATCTTCATCCATCTATATCGAACAAGAAGTGTGTGATCCTACCAGGATCACGCACTTTTTTGTGATAAAATTTGTAACGAATTGCCCATGAACAAGTCTTATGTATTGAGGAGGTGACATGTGACGGATTTAGAGGGAGTTTATCAGCAATATTTTCAAGACGTGTACCTATTCGTGTTGTCTCTTAGCAGGAGCGAACAAATCGCGGAAGAGATCACGCAAGAGACCTTCTTCAAAACACTGAACAAGATGGATGCCTTCAACGGAACTTCTACCCTCCGTGTCTGGCTCTGTCAGATTGCGAAGAATACATATTTCACTTACCTAGATCGGCAGAAAAGATTCGAACCCCCTATCCCCGACGAGACAGCAGCTGGAACTGATTTTGCAGCAACCCTTGTCGATAAAGCCGAGAACCTCAGACTTCACAAAATTTTGCATCGGCTCGACGAGCCCTATAAAGAAGTGTTTATGCTAAGAGTGTTCGGGGAGTTATCTTTTGACCACATCAGCCAAATTTTCGGGAGGACAGAAAGCTGGGCCAGAGTCACATTTCATCGTGCGAAGCACAAAATACAAGACCTGTTCATGGAGGGAGAACAATGACTATGACGAAGATATCCTGTGAGATCGTTCAAGACCTGCTGCCCTTATATGTTGACGATGTATGTAGCGAAGCCACGAAGGAAGCGGTCGAAACGCATATTGCGCAGTGTGAAGCGTGTAGGCGGATACTAGATCAGATGAATTCGGACATCTCGCTAGCCACCATAGAGAAGAACAAGCTGGAAGGAACGGAGCTGCGAAGCCTTGCTGCGGTATGGAAACGTTCGAAGGGGGTTGCTTTCCTCAGAGGGCTGCTGCTCGCTGTCGTGATTTGCGGGGCACTCATCGGGGGGTACGTCGGATTATTCCAATGGAACATCACAACAGTGCCTACAAATGTGGTCAAGATTAGTGACGTCAGCCAATTGAAGAGCGGGAGAATCGTCTATCACGTGAAAATGACCGATGGCTACAATGTAAATCAGGTGCACCATAAGCTGGATGGCGAAGGAAATTATTATGTCACGGCCGTAAGGCCTGTGGTCAAATCCAAGAAATTCGCGGATATCGGACTTGCCAATACGTATTACGCAACGGATCTTATCGACAAGGGAGACGCGCAAGCCATCTATTTCGGAACGCCCGACGACCGTATCTTGATCTGGCAAAAGGGAACAACCTTGCCTGCTGCAAGTGCCGAAGTTGAAGCACAATTTAGCACAGATTAATAGGGCTGATCCACATAAAATAGGGGACATTCACACATCATCGAATGATGGCAGTGAACGTCCCCTTTATTTTATTCCGAGGAGAGGATTTGGAATGGACAGCTTTTCTACTTGTAGAAAACTTTGTCTACATTGTATTTGGCTTGCAACGCATTAATAATATATGTCTCGTAGATTTCGCGATGAACCGCATCCTCCACCACGCAAACCTCAATCTTCGTTACTTCCTCGCGGTGTTCTTTGATCGGGGATACCGTGTCTTCGAAGTGCTTCTTGATCCGTGGTCTGAGCTTTCTTGCTTTCCCGACGAACAACAATTCATCCTTCGCATTGTAGAACATGAAGATTCCCCCCACCTCTCTCGAGATCAAATGGAAATCCGTAAATCCATAAATATGGCTTAGCTGCGGGTTCTCTTGCTTCAAAATTGTAACATCCGGTGTTGGAATGGTAATGTTGATCATCTACGTTCACTTCCTCATTCAATATAAGAGGTTGTTCAAAAAGTCATCATTTGTCCACATCAGAAAGTGACGTTCTTTCTGATTGGCGTCTAAACCTACATTACGATCGCGGTCGCTCATCGAGGATTTGCTTCGATAAAGGTTTATACATCACGAAGTCATTCTCAACCTAAGCTTACGCTTACGATGTAAGTTTTCTTTGAAAACTTTCAGGTGCTGAAATGCCGACTTTTGAACACACATCATAAGTGTAAATCTTATCACAGATTATCGAATGAATCCATGAAGATCAATGACCTACCTCGCGACCGCTTTAAAATACCGATAAACCTTATCTAATTTCTCCGCATGCCGCCCCTTCGGGCTCTCCATATTCCCGAACTCGAAAAACTTCACAGGCTTGATCCCGACATAATGCAGCAGCGCTTTGCGCATTAATATTTTATGCGAGTTATTCAGCCAGTATAGCGGATAGAGCGGCGGGCCCTTCATCACAGAAATACACACCGCCGACTTCCCTTTCAGCAACCCTTCAGGCAACATGCCGCCGGTGTCCCGATACGCAAAGTTCGATGAGAACATTTGATCAATATAGCCGAGGAGCATCGCTGGAGGCCGCCCCCACCAGATGGGATAGACGAACACGATTTTATCAGCCCATTGGATCTGATCTCGATATTTTGCGAGCTTCGGATCGATATGCATATCCCGTCTGCGCTTCTCCTTATTGAAGACTAAGACGGGATTGAACCCCTCTTCATATAGATCAAGCGTCTGAACCTCGCCGATATTCGCGTTCTCGCTGCTGCCTTGGATCACATGCTGCAAAAACGCATAACTTAAACTCTCGTGATTCGGATGCGTATAGATTACCAGTACTTTCATGGTTCCACCTCATTAGTTATCATTTGATAACTAGATGCTATCATGTCATTATTTAGTTGTCAAATGATAATTGTTTATAGATAATGAATTTGTTATCGTGGAAGGAGAGGTGAGCTATGGTGGATAAAGAAGCATTTTTTCAACAGATCGTGGCCTTCACGACGGCCGTTCATGAAGTAACACATACATTTACGAAGGATATTAAACCTGATGACATCACGCCGCTTCAGTACGGCATTCTAGAATACTTGGCCGTTAGCCAACCCGTCACCCTAAGTCAGATCAGCGATTGCAAGCATATCTCCATGCCCAATACGAGCCGTGAAATCCGTAAATTATGCGAGAAAAATCTATGCGAGAAGTTCGATGCGGCGGATGATCGACGGAAGCAAATGATCCGACTCTCCGAGGAAGGACAGGCGATGATGAATGCCGCTTTCGCGCGTATTGGAGGACGTTTTCTAGAGCGCATGAAAGGCGCATCGGAAGAGGAATGGAAGGACATTCAACAAGCGATGCAGGTACTTCATACCAAAATATTTTATTGATCTATCGCTATCGTTACATTGCAAATGAACAACAAAGGGCACTCCTGCGAGAGGAATGCCCTTTTCGTGCAGCTATTATATTTTTTTCACGAACTCCGACTTTAATTTCATCGCACCGAACCCATCAATTTTGCAATCAATATCATGATCGCCGTCGACGAGACGGATATTTTTGACTCGTGTACCGATTTTGATGACGGAAGAGCTGCCTTTGACCTTCAAATCCTTGATGACACTAACGGTGTCACCGTCGCTTAGGATATTGCCATTGGCATCTTTGTAGACTTTCGTATCTTCGCTGTTCGCAGCTTCCGCTTCTAGCGTCCACTCGTGTGCACATTCCGGGCAGACCAATAGATTGCCATCTTCGTACGTATACTCGGATTGGCATTTGGGGCAGTTGGGCAAATTAGACATCGAATGATTACCTCTATTCTTCGTTGTTAGGGGTACCTTATAGGGTTGAATGATAACATAGACTTCTCATATAGACAAACCCGCATCTTCCAGCATTGCTCTGGAAATTATCAGGAAATCTTCCTCTCCGATCTCGAAATGACCGAAACGGAAGGAATATCCCCAATTGCGATTCCCGCGCGTGAAGCTAAGCTGGTCCAACAAATCGGCGATCTTCACTTCCCGACTCGGACGATAGCAAATATTCCTGCGAAATGGCACAAAGGATTCAGACATTTGAAATTCGTAGACGCAATTATCTGCAACCTGCCCAATGGCTGTGAATGCTTGGAGCGCCTCCCCTTGGGCCATTTCCGTTCGTGGAGAATAGTAGATCAACCAGTCATTCTGACGCATTCTTCGCAAAGGCGCTGACTTGCCGTGACAGAGCTGTGCGAACCCACCCGCCACGCCGCGCTTCACATGTGTTGCAGATACGACACCAATCCAGTATCGGCATGGCTCGCTTAGCGCATCGGCTGCCATCGTTCCCACCCCTTCGTTCCCTATATTCATGCGTATAGAAATTCCTTCAACCGACCGAGTTGCAGCAGATGATGACGGTAGTGCATCTCGATCAGCAAAAACCACTCTGTCGCGTTCATCGCACCAAATCGCGGATGAGCGACTTTATTGAACTGAGGCGCATGAGCAAGTGTCGGCTCTACTTCTCGCATCCGCTGGATCACCGTACTCAACCCTTGCACGAGCTGCTCCTTGCTGGCCGGTTGCACAGGGGTATATTGCGGGGATGGCGGTACTTGGATACGCACTGGCGGGAAGCTTCCCTGTTCAAATAACGCCACACCAGCTTCGGATTTCTCCGCTCCTAAATCAGCCCCGGTCTCATTCGCTGTCATGCACAGCTCTACATTCCGTAAATGCATATAGAGTGCCGAGTTGATGAGATGCTGCATCATTTGCCCCAGCGACCATTCACTTTCACTGGGCTGACGAGTCAATTGCTCCATACTAAATTGGTCTAACACATGAATAAAGTGATTCGCCGTTTCCTCAAATTTCTGTAAAGATTCGCGTGTATTCATTCTTACGAACAGCTCCTTTATTGTCATTTGATTCCACGATATCACAGCACTACTGACACCATTATGTCAGTAGTGTTCGAGCATATGATGAATTTCTTCACGAACCCGTGTACAGAGTGATTCCGGCTCAAGCACAACGACGCCCGCGCCCCACCCAAGCACCCATTGGAGCATCTCCTCAGGCTGGCGGACACGGAAGGTCATATGCAGACCCCCACCTTCCTGCTCCTCGATGGCTTCGTTGTAATAGTTCGGGGACTCCTTCACTTTATCCGCGATCGCCGCATGTACCTGAACTCGCACGACGATATTACGGTCATCTGGAGGTGCATAATCCTGAAGGTTGAAGTCCGATGGCGGCTGGAAAGTATCCTCTAGCATCGTCAGTTCGTTCATCCGCGATAACCGAAAATGACGAATATCCTGCCGCAGCTCGCAGCTCGCCACAAGAACCCACGAGCCTCTAGTGAACACCAGTCCATAAGGTGCCGCCACCCGCACGCTGTGGCGATTCCCGTCCTCTCCCGGCAATCGTTTGGCGTAGCCGAATTTCACTTTGCGGCCGAGTAGGATGGCTTGGCGAATCATCTCTACATAAGCTTTCTCCGGACCACGATATCTCTCGTCATCCGTCGTCAGCAGCCGTATCGTCTTACGCGCCCGAGCTGCTTCCATCCGAACGGGTTCCGGCAGAATCGCTTCGATTTTCCCGCGTGAAGAGCGTGCCTTCTGACCATAATCCTGATCGAATCGCTGCTCGATGAAATCCGTCCCAATCAGCAAAGTGACCGCTTCTTCCGCTGTGAAACTAACCGGCGGCAAGAAGTACCCTTCCATCAAGGAGTATCCTACCCCCGGCTCTCCTACCACGGGTACACCCGCCTCGCTTAACGCTTGAATATCACGGTAAATAGTCCGCACACTCGTCTCGAAAATAGCCGCCAGATCCTCCGCGCGTAACACCGCAGTGCGCTGCAATTCCAATACGATGGCCAATAATCGGTCTGTCTTGTTCAAGCTGCTGCACGCTCCTCTTCCCTCTGTTCGGGTGCTACTACTACTTTATTCATCAAACGACGTAAAAAAGACATCCTTCAGAATGGCCTTTGCCTTCTTCAACTCAGGACCTTTCAGCGGTTTCAACATCTTCATGATTTCGTTCCGATCTTCGGTATCCTGCAAGATCGGCTGCGCTGGCGGCTGAACGGGTGTAGAATCAGGCAGAGACCATTCCCCTTGCGAATCGTCATGGACCCACGAGGCTTCAAGCGTATCTTGCAGACATTGCGTGATGAACTTAAGCTCGTCTTCGCTGTACCGCTGGAGGAATCGATGCACGCCCCGGTCGATCTGACGATGCAGTGCTTGATGCAGGTCGAAGATCTCCTTGCCGAGTGGTGTTGTGCAGAATAGCACCTCTTTTTTGTTTCCGGGAAGATATTCAGTACGAATGATCTCCTTCTCCACCAATCGCCGTGTGATCTTCGAGACACTGCCTTTCGGAATGCCGAACTGCTTGGAGATCGTGATGCCATTCACCGGCTCCAGCCGTCCGATGGCATCAATCACATGCAGCATAATCACAGTTGACTCCTGCAAGAAGCTTAGAACCTCCGGGTTACTGCTATTCGCAACCAGCCACTGCTTTTCTTCATCATCCTCCGCTTGTAATTTGACCTGCAACTTGGCCGTCGTCTCCATTAATTCCTGAACTAATTGTGCTTTATGGGTTGCTTCGATTGTGCTCCTATTCGAGTCTGATGGTTGCGTCATACGATATTCTCCTTAACAAAATAGACTTACGCACAGTATATCAAGAACGCACTTTATTTTAAAGTTTCTCCGAAACAATATTGACAACACAGCATACTCATAATAATATATTTTCTATGAAACAATAATTTGTATCCATGAAACAAAATAAATATATCAAAGGAGTGTATTTCAATGAACATGCAAGCGATTCGTATCCATGCCTACGGTGGTCCTGAAGTGATGCAATTCGAGGAATTGCCGATACCCACGCCTGCACCAGGCGAAGCCCTCATCCGCGTGCAAGCAACAAGCGTGAATTTCCTCGATATGCAGCATCGGCGGGGCGACCTCGTGCAGCAAGCTTTTTACAAAAAAGAAGGCGGTCTGAAATACGAACTCCCTGCGACCATCGGCAGTCAATGTGTAGGGATTGTAGAAGCGCTCGGATCGGGAGACACGCATGTGAAGATTGGGGATCGTG
>Ga0209025_1002257_pt1 | contig 21148 bp, 18 predicted proteins | sample AraplaMF_Col_mLB_FD_184256 | JGI IMG/M metagenome (GOLD analysis project Ga0209025, IMG submission 184256) | Arabidopsis root microbial communities from the University of North Carolina, USA - plate scrape MF_Col_mLB (SPAdes) (version 2) | ecosystem: Host-associated > Plants > Roots > Endosphere... | reverse complement strand
TGAAGACGGCGATTGTGGAACGTGATCAGATTGGAGGGGTCTGCACCCACGTGGGCTGTATTCCATCCAAAGCATTGATTGCCGAATCGCATCGGCATCAATTGTTGCATCAGTGGAACAAGTCGGTACCCTCAGCTTCCTTCGAGGAGGCGCAAGCTTTTAAGCAAATGATTGTGAATAAGCAGTCTGGCGGAGTCAAGTATCTGCTAAAGGCTGCTGGGGTAACGGTTCTTGAGGGAGAAGCAAGCTTGATGGATGCGCATACAGCACAAATAGAACAACATGGAATAGAACAACGGATTTCGTTCAAACATGCCATCCTGGCAACGGGTTCTCGTCCGATTGAACTACAAGCCCTGCCGTTCAGCGGACGTATTCTATCCTCGACAGAAGCGCTGTCGCTGTCACAGATTCCCAAGAGCCTGATCATTATCGGCGGTGGCTATATCGGCGTGGAGCTGGGTCAAATGTATGCCAAATTCGGCACCCAGGTGACCATTCTAGAAGGAGGCAAGCGCGTGCTGCCAGGGTTCGAGACGGAGCTGATGGCACCGGTTATGAAGCAGTTGAAGGCAGACGGAATCACCATCATCACAGAAGCAACCGCTGTTGCGGTGGAGCAGGAGGATGACGCGCTAACCCTTCACTATGTAGTCAATCAAGAGCAGCTATCGATTCGTGCAGAATATGCGTTAGTGACCGTCGGAAGAGAACCGAACACCGGTGGAAGATTAGGGCTCACGAGAATCGGTTTGCCGGTCACGAGCAGAGGGCTGATCGTGACCGATGGTCAGTGCAGAACAGCGATTCCGAATATTTTTGCCATCGGAGATATTACGGCGGGTCCTGCGCTAGCCCATAAAGCTTCGTATGAAGCGAAGGTTGCAGCCGAAGCCATTTCTGGCGAGCCATCGGTCGTGGATTACAAAGCCATCCCGCTTGTCGTATTCTCGGAGCCAGAACTGGCTAGCGTTGGTTTAGGGGAGACAGAAGCCAAGGAACGAGCCATTCCTTTTGTCGTCGGCAAATCTGCATTCGGGATTAACGGCAGGGCATTGGCGCTGCAAGCATCAGAAGGATTTGTCAAAATCATTGCGGATGCGTCGTCAGGTATCGTACTGGGAGCCCAACTTGTCGGTGTCGAAGCATCCTCCCTCGTATCGGAGCTTGCCTTAGCAATTGAGATGGGAGCGACGGTAGAGGATTTGGCGATGACGATCCATCCTCATCCCACATTGGGAGAAGTGATCATGGAGGCTGCAGAGAACGCCGTTCGGAAAATCAGGGTTCATAATGTTCGGAGAGAAGGGGAGTTCGCACGATGAAATTCAAGATAGGTGTATATGTGGCTTTGGCTGTCATTCTTATTGCAGGCGGATCGCTTTTGGTTGCGAAAGGGAAGGATGCAGTCAGCCAAGCGGAGAACCGAAAACAAGGTACCCTTGAGGCAGAGCAGAAGATCATGATGTATGACAAAAACCCCGGGACGATCGTTCAGGTCAACAAAGGGATTGGCGAAGCCGTTCATAAGGGAGAGCTGCTATGCAAGGTGAAATCCGCTGAAGGGACTGAAGTGGATGTGCTCGTGCCGGATACGGGACAGATCAGCAAAATTGTTGTAAAGCCGGGGGATCAGATCGTGCAAGGGATGCCTGTTGCGATGATACAGAAATCAGCCTATTACATGGATCTTTATGTGCAAGAAAGTGCGATTCAGAAGCTTGCGATCGATCAAAGTGTTAAGGTTCATTTTCCGTATTTGGACCATCCGAATCCAGTCCATGGTGTTGTCGCTTCCGTCGCAGCTGCTCCACAATTTGCCAACCTGCGTATGACGCGGGAGAGGGGGCAAGCCGATTTAAGCATGTTCCTTGTTCGAATATCTGTCGATGCAAGTCCTGATCTGCTTCCGGGTATGACGGCGGAGGTGAACCTTGATTAACTCGCTGATTGACGAGTGGAAGTACGTGAAGGGCAGCAAATTTCTGAAGGGTATCTTTATTGGTCCGCTTGTTGCGGCTTTGTTTTTTGGGCTGATGTTCTCACATAACCAAATCAACAAATCGCCGGTGGTTGTGATTGACGAGGACCATAGTGCGTATTCACGGGAACTGATTACGAAACTGAATGCGTCCCAATATATGCAAGTCACGAATGTGTTCGCAAGCCGTATGGCTCCAGAGGACTTGCTGGCCAACGAGCAAGCTGTAGCGGTCATCATGCTACCCAGCCAGTTGGAGATGCGTCGACTGCAGGGTTTATCCTCGAATATTGGCATTCTCATGGATAACACGATGCCCTCAGGATTAACCGGTATTCGAACCGCTATTCAGGAGATCATCACCACGGAAAATATGACAATTTCCATGACCCGGCTGGTACAGAGCGGGATGTCTGCTGATGCGTCGAAGGGACTTATATCTCCATTATCCCTTCAACAACGGATGCTGTTTAATCCGACCACGAGCTATGTCGGCTTCATGGTGCTAGGATTTGTTAACATCGTCGTGTTGATGATAACGACGACCGCGGCGGGATCGATTGCTCCTCGTCTAAGACAAGAGGGGAGGCTGTTGGCAAATGGGTCATCGCCCGCACAGTTATGGGCTCGCAGCGTACCTTACGCTGTTCTGAGCGCGATCTCACTGCTTCTATGTTATGGATTGCTCAAGCAAGTAGGAAATATGCGGTTTGAAGCGGAGCCCTACCTTTTTGTGATCCCATTGCTAATTTATACATTTGCCTTGTCGCTCATGGGGATGCTGATTGGTTATTCTGCCCATGATTCATCCAAGGTGAGTCTGCGAACGAGCTTTGTATTATATCCGTCGTTTCTTGCGACCGGAATTCAGTTGACGCCGCTTGCGTTTCCGTTATTTTTTCAAATCACGGCCTGGCCGCTGCCCATGAACTGGCTGAACCGACTCTTACGCGGGATGGCATTCCGTGATGGAGGGCTAACCACCTATGGTCAGGAGATCGGGGCACTGCTTATCATTATTGGCGTTGTGTCTTTGTTCATCGGATTGCTCGTGTATCGGGAGGCACGTCAAGCAAATATATCACGGGAAAAGCATATAGAATCGGACGTTTTATCCTCCGTTATTTAAGTATCAGCAATGCAACGCAACTCACTTCAGGTTGCGTTTTTTTGTTGCAGTAAATCGTATAAAGTATTCTATTTTCGCAAGGAAAATGATGGTATGATTTGGATATTATAGTTTTTTTGCGATAGGATGATAGATTTTCGCTGTGAATGGCATCAGGTGACGTAGAGGGGGAAGGAGGGAATCATTTGAGCGGTGAACGAATCGTACAGAACCGACTGCCGGCGCTGTTGCAAGAGCATCAGAAAGAAGCAGATCGAGCACTGGTTGAACGCGCGCGCAGAGGGGATCAAGACGCATTTAGTGAGCTCGTCCGTACGCATCGCGCACAGGCCTATGGATGGGCGAACAAGATCACGCGGGATTCGCATTTAGCTGAAGATATTGTGCAGGATGCGTTGATCCGGGCATTTCTACACTTAGGCACATTGGTGGATTCGAACCGGTTTCTGCCCTGGCTGCAGCGCATCATTCGCAACCAGGCATATATGAAGCTCAGGCGCGGTGGGCCGTTCGGCAAAGAGCAGCCTTTTACAACAATTGGATCGGCCGGGGCCGGCGCAGCGGTTGACTTCGGCAGCGACAACCAGGCGATAGACTGGGGAGATATAGACCAGATTTTGTTCCGGCTATCCCGTTCCGCAGCGGAGGAGGCCAAGCGAAGCAGTGATCCGATGAAGGGGCTGCTTCGCCGTGAGCTGGTGGAGAATCTTCGTATGTTGATGCATGGTCTTGGCATGCGGGAGCGGCAGATCTTCGAAGCGCATTTTTTTAGCGAGCTGTCTCCCAGTGAAATCGCTTCTTTATTCGGCATGACTACGGCCAATGTCTACAACCTGCTCTCTCGATCCCGTGCCAAGGTCCAAAAAGAACGGATACGCGTCAGCATTCGCAATTATGTGCAGCAACGCGCCGAGACAGGACAGAAGCGGGTTCATATTTTACGTACGCCTCATATATAAGACATCCCCAGCTTTCCTCAAATCTATCGATATTTTGGAGGTTCAACAATGAGCGAGATGCAGAACAAGGATTGGACGAGAACATGGACGACCGCCGCGATGGCTATTCACGGCGCGATCGCATATACAGACAAACATCACTACTCGTTGGTGGATGTTATGGGCATTACAGGGCATGCCTTCCGAATCAATATTGATCCGGATCATATTGATGTCGCAGGACCGACCATGTTCCCTGGCGGCTTCTTAGTTAGACGAAACCTATGCAATCTGGGATTTATCAGCAATTTGTCCGATACGATGAAGCCTTACACACCGGAGAAGGTAGAGAAGGTCCTAGCGCTTATTCAGCAGTCCATCGATAAGGGATACCCAGCGATTACATTTGATTTATTCATCCCCGAGTTTGGATTGATAAACGGATATGATGATGAGAGACAAATGTTTCATGCGAAGGATGTATCCAAGGAAGGCACGATCGCCTATACCGATTTTGTTGAGAAGCGGAACATGCTCTGGGTGACGACGATCAGCGAGAGCCTTCCGCATTCCAAATACGAAATTCTTCGCATGGCGTTGGATATGATCGTCGACCATACGAGAGGCAGAGAGTGGCAGCATATTTTCCAAGGCCAATATGCGATTGGTCTGGCGGGCTATGATGCATGGATCGCGTGTATGGAGCGGTGCGGTGCCGACCCGTTCGGGAATGCCTATAATATCGCCGTTGTCAGTGATGCGCGTGAGTTTGCCGTGCAATTTCTACGCGATCTTGCGAACCGTTGGGATGGCGAGAACGTTGTGGAGCGAACGGTTCGCCGATTGGCCTCCCAAGCGGCAGCGCATTATGAGCACACGGCGGAAGCTTTGGTCGAGATGCGAGAGATGTTCCCCTTCCCGCAAGGTGGGCAGCCAGACGATCAGGAGACCGCTGTACGTGCGATAGAACTGCTTCTTACTGCGAAAGAAGCTGAAGAGAAGGGGATTGAGGTGCTTGAGACGCTTCTTGATTTTATGAAAGCCTATTGGTCAGAACAGTGGGTTAATTGACGTCGTTGCATTGCGGAAAAATGAAACGTTAGGCGAAACCGCGAAGAACATACTATTTAATAGAGGTGATTTCAGTGAAGGTGGAAATTGTAGATATCCCTAAAATTACATCGTATGTAGGAATTAGGGCTTCAGAATACTTTTCGAATTTAGGTCAGAGTATTAATTATGCATTTAAAGAGTTAATAAATAGGCAAGACGAAATAATGAATATTGTTAATTCAAGTGTAACTTTTGGTATCAGTCCCCCTAATTATAAAGGAAATAAATGCAAGGTAGATTTTTATTGTTGTTATGAAGTTAATCCTATAGCAAATGTACCTCATGGTATGGTGCACATTCATATATTACCTCGGACATATTCAAAGACCTATTATAAAGGACCGATCGGTAAGACTGAAACAGCATATGATTATACTTCAAATTGGTTGAAGGAAAATGGATATACATATGATGATGTGGAGCACTATTTTGAAAGGTACGATGAAAGAACGATCGTAAGCCATGACGTTGAAGCAAACGAATTAATAATATATTGTCCAGTAAAGAAGCAAGAGGAGACTGCGATATGACCAGTAAACTATTAAGAGTTGGCACCAATTATCTTCCAGTAACAGACCCAAAGAAATCGTCCGAGTGGTTTTGTTCAAATCTAGGGGCGGAGGTGACTTATTTAGACGATGGAAACAATCACGCAATTATAAATCTAGCGAATCAGAGCTTTATACTGATTCAAAGTCAGAAAGGAATAACGGCCAATTTTCAAACAATCCGTGATGGATTGATGTTTCCCTTTACGTTTGAAGTTAATGGGGAGAAAGCGTTATTGGAACTCTATCAACAGTTAACTGCGAAGAATGTTTGTGTAGGAGAAATTGAAGATAGGGGCCATCAAGGTAAAAATTTTATTATTACGGATCCGGATGGAAATCGTTACGATGTATGGAGTGAATTATCAGAAGATTTTAAGATGAAGTACCCTATCGGGTGAAAGATTACGGGAAGAAGACGTGAGTCCGAAAACGGAGGGGATCCATGAAGCCGTTGAAAGATAAGGATGAGACGATAACTCAATTTCGGGAGGCCGGAAGGCGGCAACAAGGGTGGTACGGTCGTTGCGTTCGGTACGCCGGAAGAAGTCGCTAAGACGGAAGGGTCGTTGACAGGAAAATACTTACGCGAAGTGCTGAAGATGGAGAGACAAGGCAATGTGTGCTAAATATATAAAAATTGTAAATCAGGTCAAATATGCATTATATCGTGCTACAATAGATAAACGAATGGAAGAACAGAGGTGGCAGCATGTATCCTATTGTTGATTTGGTAGAACATCAAACGATTGCTGCAATTCAGAATGAGTCAGATCTGGAGCTTGCCTTAAACAGCCAGGTTAACATCATTTTTTTGATGGTCGGTTCGATTATGAATGTTAAACCGATGGTCGACCGGATTAAAGATGCGGGCAAACATGTTTTTCTGCACATGGAATTTATCGAGGGTATTGCGGCGGACCGCAGCGGCGTCGCTTACGTGGCGCAGCACATTAAGCCTACTGGCATTATCTCGACGCGGATCCACTTGATCCGGTTCGCTAAGGAAATGAAACTGATGGCCATTCTACGAACCTTTCTGATCGATCATAATGCGGTAACCAAAGGTATTAAGGCAGTCGAGCAATGCCAGCCGGATGCCGTGGAGGTTATGCCTGGGTTATTGCCTAAGGTAATTCGGCGGATGACGGATCTTACGCCATTACCGATCATCGCAGGCGGTCTGATTGGAACGAAGCAGGAAATCATGGATGCGCTGGAGGCGGGCGCACTCGCCGTATCGTGCGGTAGAAGTGACTTGTGGTAATTACATATTTCATATCATGTTACTCTCAAAGCGGACAGAGATGAAGAGAACCCCCTTTGGAGAGGCATTGCTTTATTTAAGCATGCCTTTTCCCGAAGGGGGTTTTTTATCACATAGAATTTTAACCAGGAGGATGATAGCCAATGAAATCACCAAGTTCCATGAATACCCGTACCCCCTTGATTATCGCACATCGGGGATCTGCAGGCGAAGCGCCTGAGAACACGATGGCGGCATTTGAGCTTGCCCTTCGGCAAGGCTGCGATGCGATCGAGCTTGATATTCACCTGTCCAAAGATGGCGAACTGATCGTCTGCCACGACCGAACAATCGACCGTACAACCGACGGCTCCGGCGCTATACGCGAAATGACCGTTACCGAGTTGAAACAGTTCGATGCTGGACGATGGTTTCATGAAAAGTATGCAGGAGAACGGATTCCTCTCCTTAAAGAGGTATTTGACCTCGTACCACAAGACATCATGATCAATGTAGAAATCAAAGAAACGTACGAGGGGCAAATCGAAGAGCGGCTGCTGCAATTGCTGCGGGACAGCAATCGGCTGGCTCAAGTTGTCGTTTCTTCCTTCGACCATAAGTCGCTTAGTCGATTGAAGCACATCGAACCTGAAGTGAAAATCGGATTGCTCTATACAATGAACGCCGTGGATCATAATGAACTGGCTGACCTCTTAGGGGTGCCGGTCTACGCCTTGCATCCGTATGGCAAGCTGATTGACCAAAAAGATATTCTCCGTGCCACAAGCCACGGCTTGCAGGTATATCCGTGGACGATCAACACCAAGGATGCGATGCAACAGGCGATCGATAAAGGCGTATCCGGCATCATAACGGATTTTCCGGGTGTGTTGAAGCAGCTCTTATCTTCATAAAACTAGAATTAATAATTGACATCTTCTATATTATAGTAATATTATATTCGTAATTGGAACAGATTTACAATTATGTTTGATCTGTTCTAACCTAACTTTAGGAGAACCTCTACAACGAATTAATGTAGAATTTACAAATGGCTGTGATAGAGTTAACAAATGGTTGATATAGTAGAAATATGGAATTGAATAGTGAATCCACATGATTCAATCGGGATATAAGGGCAGAGACAATGAGAAAACCCTACGGGCCGATAATCTTCTTCTTTGCGCTTCGGTGTTGGAAAGATTATTGCTCAGGGCTTTTGTTCGTTGTCTCTTTTTGCTGTTTTCCTTGTATCCCTATACCAATGATGAACGTCAATTCGACGTTACTCATACATAAACCCCATTTCTGAGAGGAGATTTACCCGTGAAAATGAAGCAGTGGTTGTTGCTCGTAACTCTGTTGATGATGACTGTCACATCAGCGGTTGGTTGTTCCAAGAGCCAGGCGAAGGAGGAAGCAACGACGGTTCCGCCGGCACCGGCCCAAGAGGATACGACACCGATTAAGATTCAATATTGGCATAGTCATGATGAAGATCAAACGGCGGGACTTGACTACATGATCAAGGAGTTTAATAAGAAATACCCGTACATTACGGTTGAACCGGTATTCCAAGGCGATTATGACGAGCTGCAGCAGAAGCTGATGGCTGCCGTTGCTGCTAAGCAAGTTCCAGCCGTGACGAACGTTGAAGTGGCGAAAGTTCCGAACTTCTCCGAAAGCGGTATGTTGGCGGATTTATCGCCTTACATCGCTCGCGATAAGATGGATACGGCTGACTTTTCCACAGGGATGTTGAAGGCTTACAACTATCAAGACAAGCAATACGGCTTGCCGCTTATCGTCAGTACGTCGGTATTCGTATACAACAAAACGATGTTTGACAAAGAAGGTGTTACCCCTCCGCAATCATGGGACGAAATTGAGGCGTTCGCGCAGAAGCTGACAAAGAAAGAAGGCAATAAGACAACGCGCTTTGCATTTTCCGTACCGGGCTGGTCCTCGTGGTATTATGACCCGTGGATTATGAATGGCGGTGGATCGGTATTGACTCAGGATAACATGTCTGCCATCGATCAGCCGGACAGCATGAAGTTCATGAATAAGTTCAAGGAGTGGAAAGACAAAGGCTACATGCATATCGGCTACGGCAAAGGCGCTTCCGATACAATGCGGCAGATGTTCTTCGACGGTAAAATCGGCATGGTGGAGCACACATCTGCGTTGATCAAATGGTATATGGAAAAAGCAAAATTCGAAGTTGGCGTGTCCTTCTTGCCAGGTGATAAGAAGCGTATCTCGCAAATTGGCGGGGCAGGTATTGCCGTGATGGATATGGCATCGGAGAAAGAAAAAGAAGCAGCATGGAAATTCGTACAGTTTATGACCGCACCCGAGAACAATATCAAGTGGGCGGAGTTTACCGGTTACCTGCCAACTCGCAAGTCGGCGATCGAGTCCGAGGAAGGCAAACAGTACTTCTCGAAATATCCGCAATATAAAGCTGTGTTCGATAACTTCGACAACGTGATGCCTCGTGATCAACACCCGGCATATGACGAAGTCAGCGAGTTCTATGTGCAAGCATTAGGCAAGGTCGTTCTTGAGAACGCGGATGTCGAAGCGTCCTTCAAGGAAGCGACCAAACAGATGAATGATGTATTGGCGGAATACGCAACAAAGTAATCCTACCTGCTGCGTTATCGCTTTTATCGACGGTTCATTCGGCAGGAGGAGAGACATCGGTCTCTCCTCTCCTGTGCTTATATGACTGATGTTTGAACGAACTACACTTCATGGGATGGAGGGATGAGAATGAGTGGACAACTCACGCCGAAGAAAAGATTGCTAAGCTTTAGTACGCTCGAGAAATGGAAGGATTTTTCTCTAGCTTTGCCGGCATTGCTGCTGTTGGCGATTTTTACATATTTCCCGCTCATATCATCATTTTATATCAGTCTGACCAATTGGGATTTAATCAAGCCGATTAAAAAATTCGTTGGTTTACTGAACTACGAGCGGTTGTTAAAAGACGATCAATTTTATCGCGTGCTCAAGATTACGTTTACATACACGGTTCTGGATGTGGCACTATCGTTGTTGATTGGCTTGGGGTTGGCCTTGCTGTTCAACCATCGATCCAAAGCATTCGGTGCCATGCGATTGCTTATATTTATGCCCTATTACATATCGATGGTCATCGCATCGATGGTGTTCGTCTGGATTCTGAACCCGGAATACGGTGTGCTGAATAAGGCGCTCGAGGTGTTTGGCATCGACAAGGTCTTTTGGCTGAATGATACGTCCACGGCGTTATGGTCTGTCGTGAGTGTGTCGGTGTGGAAGGGCGTCGGGTTTGTGATGATTATTTTCATTGCCGGCTTGCGCAGCATTCCGACGGAATATTACGAGGCTTCCAGCATCGATGGGGCTAGTAAATGGAGACAGCTTATTCACATTACGATTCCGCTTCTCTCGCCAACAACCCTATTTCTCATCATCACCTCCTTTATTTCTTCGATGCAGGTTTTCCAGTCTGTGAGTGTGATGACGGGTGGCGGTCCGTTAGGATCAACGAAGGTGATGGTCATGTGGATCTACGAAATGGCGTTCGTGCAATTCAAAGCGGGCAAGGCGTCCGCACTTGTTATTATTTTCTTCTTTATCATTATTTTCTTTACGTTCGTTCAATTTTCGCTGTCCAAGCGGAAGGTACATTATGAAGGATAGGAGATCAACAGATGTCGACTAAAGGACTACTCATAACGACGAGATATACGGTGGCGATCCTGATAACACTGCTGATGTTTTTTCCGATGTACTGGCTGCTGATTACTTCCTTGAAATCCCCGGATGAACTGAAGGCGGCGATCCCGACCTTTTGGCCGGAGCGGCTGGCCTGGGAAAATTATCGGGATGCGTTTCGCGCGGCACCGTTCGGGAGATATGCGCTTAATACGCTGATTCAAACGGTCGGTATTGTTTTTCTGCAATTGAATATTAGTTTGCTGGCAGCATATGCTTTCGCCAAAGGAAACTTCTGGGGCAGGGATAAATGGTTTTTCTTCGTCATTGCAGCGTTGATCGTGCCGGATCAGGTCACGTTCGTGCCTGTGTATGTGATGATGGCGAAGCTGGGATGGTTGAATACGTTTCTAGCATTGATCATTCCGAACGGTGTTTCGGCCTATAGTATTTTCCTCCTACGCCAAACATTTAAGTCACTTAACAACGATGTGCTGGAGGCGGCAAGGGTGGATGGCTCGAATCGGCTCCATATCATCTACCGCATCCTCGTGCCGATGGCGATGCCGACGGTGGTGACGGTCATTATTCTGAAGTTCATTGGCAGCTGGAACTCGTATTTCTGGCCGCTCATCATGACGAATACGAATGATATGCGCGTGCTGACGGTAGGGATCGCCATGCTCAAGAATTCGGTTGGCGGTTCGGAAATGCTGAACTGGCATTTGCTGATGGCAGGCAGTGTCATCGTCATTGCTCCGATCGTAATTCTGTTCGTTTTTGCGCAGAAATATATCGTTTCTGCGATGTCCCATTCTACCTTTAAGTAATGCCGAGAGGAGTGAAATTGATGTTCAGCTTAGATAAATGGCTGCGGCTGGTGAAAAATGCTGCTGTCCTGGGTATGGCTGCTTTATTGCTTCTGTCGGGATGTTCAACAAACCATACCGATTCTACTAATCCAGTGCAGGTCGAGCCTGTTGTTCAAGTTAAACAGGAGGCTTCGAGAACGAATGACATATTCGATGCTGCCAAATACAAAGATCAACTGACGATTCGTTACTTTGATTTGCAATCGGCGGAAGACACCGGAGACAGCATTCTGATTGAGACGCCGGACGGTAAAACCATGCTGATCGACGCGGGGATCCCTCAGGTTGGTTCGCAAGTCGTGAAGTATTTGGATAAGCTTAACATTGAGAAAATTGACGTGGCTGTAAATACGCATCCGCATGCCGATCATATCGGCGGGTTCGCAGCGGTGCTGCAGTCCAAGGAGATCTCCACCATGGTGATGGAGAATTTGCCGTATGATTCGAACGCCTACCGCAATGCCGTCCAAGCGCTGCAGGAGAAAAAGGTCAAAATCGAATATTTGGAGGATGGCGCAACGTTCCATCTCGGCAAGGATGTCTCGGTTGAAGTGCTGAATCCGCCGAAAGGCGCGCTGCCGGGTGCAGTTAAACGGTTCAGTTTTGCTGAGGTCAACAATCAAGCGATGGTCTTGAAATTAACCTACAAGGAAAAAACATTCTTGTTCACAGGTGATATTTACAAGGAGCGTGAATATCAATTGGTCGATAGCAAGGCACAGGCTTTGAAGGCGGATATGATGCACGTGCCGCATCATGGGAATAAGACGTCATCATCACCTTCTTTTGTTAAAGGGGTATCTCCGCAAATCGCCATTATCAGCAGCAATATTCTTCAGTCGTCGGATATCGTAAAGCGTTACGAGAATAATGATGCGAAGGTATATGTTACGGGACTGCATGGCAATATCTTGATTACGTCTGATGGCAAAGAAATGAATGTCATCACGGAAAAAGATTGGAGTGCTAAATGACTGTAGGGGAGGGGAAAACATGCATTTGCAGCAAAAGTTCTCGGATCTGATGCATCGATTCGCGGAAGAAAATCATTTCAGTGGTACGGTACTCGCAGCGAAAGAAGGAGATATCCTTTACAAGGAAGCTTTCGGACTCGCGAACCGGGAGCACGAGGTTCCGAACCAGATCGGATCCAAATACCGGATCGCCTCGTTAACCAAAGCGTTCACGGCCTTGGCGGTACTGCAGTTAGCGGAGCAAGGCTCCCTTTCGCTTCAGGACAGATTACGAACGTATTTGCCGGAATACCCTGAGTTGGACGAACGTATCACATTGCATCACCTGCTAACGCATACGTCCGGTATTCGTGATATTGAAGACGTACCTCAATTTACGGGACATTTGGAAAAGTTGTCTTACGATAAACCAGGTTTTATTGGGTTGTACAAGGATTTGCCGCCCTTTTTCGCCCCAGGGGAGGGGTGGAAATACGGGAATTGCGGGTATACGATGCTTGCCTATATCATTGAGTCCATCTCCGGTATGTCGTATGAGCGGTACCTCCGCCAGCATATTTTCGAGCCGCTAGGGATGAACGATACCGGCTGCGATTCGCACACGAAATTCGTGAAGCATCGATCAGACGGCTATAGTACAGTTGAAGGGGACATCTTTCCGGCGATGTATTATGATCTCGGGACCGTCATGGCGTCCGGGGATCTCTACTCCACGGTCTATGATTTGCTCATGTGGGACCAAGGCCTGTACACCGAGAAGTTAGTCTCCTCTGAATCCCTCCAGCTGATGTTCACCCCGCACGCGCATGTGAGCGGCCAGCGTCATTATGGGTACGGCTGGAACATCTATCCGAAATACGCTGAGCATAAAGGTTGGCTTCCCGGATATTGGTGCAAGATCAGACGTTATTCTGAAGAGCGAATTCTGCTCGTATTGCTCGCAAATCATGACTTTGTGCAAGAAGAGGACATAATGGACCAATTGAGCGCCTTGGTGTTCAGTGGGTAAAAATAGGCACGAGCTAAAATGAAAGTTCATTTCATTGAAGCACGTGTTTTTTTGTTTTGTTCGACTTCGTTGATAGAATACAGAAATCGTTGATGAGGAAAGTAGTTATACATGTCGAGAAGCTATAAAATATGTTGTATTAGGAGGTTGGTAAAATCATGGAATGCACGAATTTCGGTAGAAGCACATTAAATTTCAACAAGGACTGGAAGTTCCTTCTAGGGGACCAATCGGGTGCCGAGCTTAGGCAATGGCCTGACGATGGATGGGATTGCGTTTATTTGCCGCATACACCTCAAATTGAAGCCCTTCATGTAGATCTGCACTATCAAGGTTATTGCTGGTATCGTAAGCACTTTCTAATAGATGAAGTTCACAAAGGAAAGAAAATCTTCATTGAATTCGAAGCGGCCATGCATGAAGCTCATGTATGGATGAACGGGACATTCAAGCTGATTCATAAAGGCGGTTATTTGCCGTTTATGATCGACATCACCGAGGATGTTGAATTCGGGGTGGAGAATGTGATTGCCGTCCGACTTGATAACCGTAACAACGGCGACATTCCGCCTGGCAAGCCGCTTGAGAGCCTGGACTTTTCATACTTCGGCGGACTTTATCGCAATGTAAAACTTCATATCATGGAGAAGCTCCACGTTACGGACGCCGTGTATACAGGGAAACCTGCTGGAGGCGGGGTCTTTGTCAAATATTCCGATGTCTCGAAAGCATCTGCAACGCTCGAAGTTCAGACTCATGTGTTGAATGAGTACGATCAGGTCAAGGATGTCAAAGTCGTAACATCCATCCTGGATAACCAAGGCAGATGCGTTGGATCGTCTGAAAGTATAATCGAGGTTGTTGCCGCTGGCGGGGATCACACATTTGCTCAAATGATTACGCTTACAAATCCTCACCTTTGGCACCCTAATCATCCGTATTTGTACACGTTGTTGACGGAAATTATCGATGGTGACGGTCGAATGGCAGATGAACTTCTCACCCGTATCGGAATACGCACGATTTCGTTCAGCAAGTCGAATGGCTTTATGATCAACGGGGAAAGATTGGTCATCCGTGGGACGAACCGCCATCAGCAATATCCTTATATCGGTAATGCGGCTTCGAACAACGCCCAATACCGCGATGCGTTGAAATTAAAAGAAGGCGGATTTAACTTCGTACGGCTTGGCCATTATCCGCAAGCTCCGGCTTTCCTGAATGCCTGCGATGAGCTCGGACTGATGACCGTTGAACCGGTTCCTGGCTGGCAGTATTGCGCTACGGGAGAATTCCAGGAGATCGCCAAGCAAAATATTCGGGATATGATCCGCCGCGACCGGAATCATCCGTGCATGATTATGTGGGAGGTCAGCTTGAATGAAACGTATAACAAACGTCAAGGTGCGACAGATGAATTTTTCCACGAATGCCATCTGATTGCCCATGAAGAATATCCCGGAGATCAAATGAATACATCGGGAGATACGATCGGGAGGGATAACCCTGCCTACGTCAATTTTGATGTGCCGCATACGATTTGGGAAGATAGCACCATGTCCCGCCCGCTAGAGGATGTTCTGCCTGACAAGGCTGGCTTTGACAGGGAGTACGGAGATTATGAGTTCGGCGGTCATGAGAGTACGAGCCGCGTGCCGCGTGGAGCTGGAGAGAAGAAGCTGCTGCTGCAAGCGTGGAATTATCAATGGTCGCTCAACCAAAACCGTGGCAACCGTTGGTCGCTGGGGGATGCTTCATGGGTCGGTATTGATCACAATCGGGGATGCTACCCGTGGCTGGCGGAATGCGGAGCCTTGGATACCTTCCGCTTGCCTAAATACGTGTATTATTTCTATCAGAGTCAGAGAAGACCGGATGTGAAACACGCGCAAATCGATAGCGGACCGATGGTGTTCATCGCGAATGAGTGGACGGAACGCGTCTCGCCGGCCAAGGTTGTCGTGTATTCCAACTGTGATGAAGTCGAACTGTTTGTGAACGGGAAATCAGTAGGCAGACAAAAGCCTGACCAAGGACCCGACACGGAATACGGTGAACGCATAACCGGTTATGAAGTCGATTATTGGCTGACCGACGAGGAGCAGCATAAGTGGAAAGAAGGTACCATGGAGTCTAGAACCGATGCCGGGAGCCTGATGGTATCTACGTATGATGGCGGGAATAGTCGTAATCTGGAGAGAGCGCCGTTTACGTTTGAGGGTGTGACCTATGAACCGGGTGAACTAAAAGCCGTCGGAAGAATCAGAGGAGCTGATAAGGCTGAGTTCACTGTGTGTACACCGCTTGATCCTGTAAAGTTGTCCATTCGAATCGACGTGAGCGGCAAAGCGCTTGCGGCAGACGGATCCGATTTTGTCTTTGCCTATGCCGAAGTTCAGGATGCCGATGGAACGGTCGTCCCATCTGCCATCCATGAAGTGACTTTTGAAGTCGAAGGTCCCGCTGTCATCGTTGGTGAGAATCCGATTCAGGCCGAAGCGGGTATCGCGACGGTACTACTGCAATCGCGTCCGGTACCTGGTGAAGTGACCGTGACTGCCCATGCCAAAGGATTAACATCTACAGTCACCCGATTCACAATCGTTTAGAATATTTCGTTCCAAAAAAACTTCACAGAATAGCAGGAGGTGAGTCGTTTGAATAGACGTTTTATACAGCAGTGGGACCTGCAAATTATGGTCATCCCTGCGATCATCATGATTTTTATCTTTTCATACATCCCCATGTGGGGCATCCTTACCGCGTTTCAGGACTATAGTCCGGCGAAAGGATTTTTTGGGAGCGAGTGGGTAGGCTTCAAACATTTCAGGATGTTCTTTAACGCGCCGGAGTTTTGGCAGATCATGCGAAATACGATTGTAATCAGCCTGTTGAAGTTGTTCATCGCATTTCCTGCGCCGATCGTGCTGGCGCTGATGCTGAACGAGGTGAAGAACGCATTCTTCAAGCGATTCGTTCAGACAGTAAGTTATTTGCCCCACTTTATATCATGGGTTATCGTATCTGGATTCGTCATATCCTTGTTGTCGGTTGACAGCGGTAGCGTGAATTTGCTGCTGCAGAAACTCCATATCATTGACGAACCGGTTCATTGGCTATCGATTCCTGAGTACTTCTGGAGTATTCTGATCACGTCGGGGATCTGGAAAGAAATTGGTTTCGGCGCCATCGTATATTTGGCGGCCATTACAGGCGTCGATCCCCACATGTACGAAGCGGCTTCGATTGACGGTGCTGGCCGAATGCGGCAGTTGTTTTCCATTACGATTCCGTCCATCGCACCAGTCATTATCATATTCCTCATTTTGCAGGTGGCACAAATATTGAATGCGGGCTTTGAAGAAATATTGCTGCTTACGAATCAGGGGCAGAACGTTGTATTAAGGCCGGTATCGGAAACGATCGATACGTATGTCTATCGTGTCGGGATCGAGAACTATCGCTTCTCCTATGCGACGGCGGCTGGTTTGTTTAAGGGCGTGATCAGTGTCGGTCTGCTCGTGATAACGAACTGGATTGCCAGAAAACTGGGGGACTCAAGCTTATGGTAACGGCTTGAAGAAAGGAGGCATCTTGTGAAACGCTCACTCGAAGATCATTTGATCGATATTGTGGTATATACATTCTTGTTTTTGCTAGCCATCGTCACGTTGTATCCGTTCTGGAATTCTCTGGTCATTTCATTTAATGCAGGCAATGATACAGCAGCTGGAGGCGTTACCATTTGGCCGAGAGAATTTACTCTCGAGAACTATAAATATGTTTTCAAGGACGCCCGATTAATAAATGCTTTCTGGATCACGGTTACTAGAACCGTTGCGGGTACCGTCCTATCGATTCTGTTTACCTCCATGTTTGCTTATGCGATGTCCAGGCGTGGATTGATCGGTAAAAAGTTCTATATGATCTTGTGCGTCATTACGATGTACTTCAGCGGAGGTCTTATTCCGAGTTATCTCTTAATCAAGGATTTGCATTTGATGAACACCTTCTGGGTTCTCATTATCCCGGGTATCATTAGTGTCTGGAATATGATTATTTTCCGTACCTTTTTCCTAGGACTTCCTGACGGACTCGAGGAATCAGCCAGAATCGACGGATGCAATCACATTAATACTTTCTTCCGAATTGTACTGCCGGTATCAGGCCCCGTCATCGCGACGCTATCGCTGTTCACTGCAGTCGGCCACTGGAATTCATGGTTTGACGCTTCGATCTATATATCGAATCCAAAGCTGCTGCCATTACAAGTTATTTTGAACCAAACCATACAATCGATTTTGTCATTCGAAGCCTCCACGACGATCAGTGCAACCAAACAGGAATTCCTGCAAAACGCGCAGAGCGTCACGCATAAATCTATCGTGATGGCGACGACGATGGTAGCAACCATTCCAATTGTTATGGTGTATCCATTCGTGCAGAAGTATTTTGTCAAAGGGGTACTTGTCGGATCATTGAAAGAATAGGGAGATGTTATACGCCGATAGGTGATAACATATAAAAAGATTGTTCGAGAGGGGTAATCGAAACAATGAACAAGAAAAAATGGCTGACCTGTTTATTGGTTACGGTTCTATCAGTCAGTACACTGTTATCTGGCTGCGGAAGCGACAAAGACGAGAGCAAAGCTGCAACAGAGAATGGAAAAGCCGGGGAAGCTGCAAGCCAAGATCAACCACTAGAGTTTACGATGTATAACTTTGACGATGGATGGCAGCCATCCCCTTGGGGAGAGACGGTGACCACCAAGTGGATTCAGGAAAATAAGAAAGTAAATGTCACTTATCTTCCGACGAATGGCAACGCCAAACAAAGGTTCAACGCCATGTATGCGAGCGGCGAGCTGCCTGACGTCATTGCGCTTGGACCAGGGCCGGAGTTGGACCGGTTAATCAGCGAAGGTCAAGTGGTGGAGCTTGATCCCTATCTCGACAAATATCCGAACCTGAAAAAATCTGCCGGCGATATGATCCTTGATATCAACCGTTCGGATGACGGTAAATTGTATCTCGTTCCAGACTGGTATGTCGGTGGCGATCATCTGAACGGTAACGGCGGATGGGCTGTGAACCGTAAAATCTATAAAGATATGGGTTCACCGAAACTAGAGACATTAACGGATCTAGAAAGCTATCTGAGAGCAATCAAAGACAAATATCCGAACGTGATTCCTCTTGAAGTTGGCGGTCCATATGATATCAAGATGTTGTATTCTGCGTTTAAAGAAAACACGACGCCGTATTTTGTGAGCAGAATGTTCTACCCGGACGGCAACAAATTGAAACCAATTACAGAAGACCCGGCTTTCAAAGAGTTCATTCTGTTTGCAAACCGTTTGTACCGGGACAAGCTAATGACCCAGGATGTGTTTACGCAAAAGGCCGATCAAATGATAGAGAAGCTTAGCCAAGGAAGGGTAGCTGTTTCCCTTAACGTGAATTTGTCAGGCAGAGCTCGCGTTCCGAACTCTACGCTCCGCGCCCAAGATCCTGAGGCTGGATACGAATTTATTTGGCCGATTCATAAAGAAGGTTTGGACAAGAACAAAATTTATCCGAACTATACCGGCAGAGAAGCCGGCGGCAAAATCGTCATTACGAAAAATGCGAAAGATCCTGAACGTATTTTCGCTTTCCTCGATTGGGCTACAAGCGACGAGGGGCAAGCAGTTCTCTTCTTTGGACCTCCAGGATTCCTGTGGGATACGAAAGACGAGAACGGATTTCCGATCCCGAACGAGAAATATAAATCGATGGATAAAGCCGAACTGGACAAGCTTCATATAGCCGACAATATTATGGCCGGAAACGCGACATGGGTCGACAATGCCAAAGTGGCCAGAGAAAATCTGCTTCCTGAGGAGCAGAGAGATTTCCAGACGACGCAGCAGGTGAACGTCGCTTGGAAGACGTCGATGGACATCACAGCCTTTGCGAATACGGACCCGCAAGGGGATTCGGAAGAAGGCATTATTCTGCAGTCAGTGAAGGATATGTTCGACCAAGCTTTCTCTGGCATGATTTATGCCAAGAGTGATGCGGAAGTTGAGTCGATACTGAAGAAGGCGAATGAAGAAATGCAAAAGCTTGGTTTCCCAAAAGTACTCGGGGTTTTAGAGAAGAAGTGGCAGCAAAATATGAATATAATAAACGGTAAATAATTCAAGTTTGCCGAATGTAAGAGTATACTATTTGTATACTCTTACATTTTTATCTCGAGGAATAATAGGAGGTACTTTGAACAATGAGCATACAAACTGCAGATACTTTAATCCCTAGAAATGGATGGGTTGCGGACAATGGAAACGGCACTTATACAAATCCGATCATGTGGGGGGACTATCCGGATAACGATGTGATTCGAGTCGGCGATACCTATTATATGTCTTCCACGAGCATGCATTTATTTCCAGGGTGCCCGATTATGCGTTCGAAAGATTTAGTGAATTGGGAATACGCAAGTTATGCGGTTGAGCGAATGGAAGGCGATCCATACGACTTGATCGGTGGCGATGTGTATGATGAAGGTCCATGGGCTACGAGTTTAAGATATCATAACGGCAGATTCTACCTCATGTTTAATATTAATCATGACGCTGCGTATGTCAGTATTGCAGATCGCGCCGAAGGGCCTTGGACGCTGCATAAACTGGAAGATGAACTCTACGATCCAGGATTATTGTTTGACGATGATGGGAAAATCTATGTCGTGCATGGACAAGGAGAACTCTATCTTAGTGAATTAGAGATCGTTAATAAAGAAACTGGCCAATTATCTATCTTATCTAAGAGAGAACCTGATGCCCGAAGAAACGGGAAGATGATTTATGCTTATCCAGTTCCCGGACATCGTTACAATGGGTATAATGAGGGCGCTCATGTCTATAAAATCAATGGTTTCTACTATATTCTAACAACGCCGATTTGGAAGCATGGCTCCAAAAAAGAAGTTGCCATTCGAACAAAGGATTTAGCAAATGGACCTTATGAAGTTGAAGATATTATGACAAGCTTTATGAATTTCTGGGGTAATGGCATTCATCAAGGGGGAATTGTTGATGTTCCTCAGGAAGACGGCACGTCCGAATGGTGGGCAATCATCTTCCAGGACCGATCGAAGCTAGGCAGGGTCCCTACGCTGCAGCCTGTCGAATGGAAGAACGGCTGGCCGTATATGGGGCAGGTTGATGGGGAAAAAGCTGTCGTTACGCATAGAAAGCCGAATATCCCGAATATAGGTTATGTTGAACCTAAGGCACTCCCAACGTCGGATGATTTTAGTGCGAATACGTTAGGGCTGCAGTGGCAATGGAATCACAATCCGGATAACAAGAAATGGAGCCTGGAAGAAAGACCTGGATTTATGCGGCTGCATACATCAAGCGTGACCGATAATTTATCCTATGCCAGAAATACGCTCACGCAACGCGTCGTTGGGCCGGATTGTGTAGGGACCGTGAAACTCGATGTGAGTCATATGGCGAATGGTGATGTAGCGGGTCTATGTTTGATGCAAAAAGAATTTACTTTTATCGGAATGAAATATGATGAAGGTCATCAGTCGATCGTGATTAACGATAATTCGATTGAGCATGCAGTCGTGACCT
>Ga0209025_1002256_pt1 | contig 21158 bp, 16 predicted proteins | sample AraplaMF_Col_mLB_FD_184256 | JGI IMG/M metagenome (GOLD analysis project Ga0209025, IMG submission 184256) | Arabidopsis root microbial communities from the University of North Carolina, USA - plate scrape MF_Col_mLB (SPAdes) (version 2) | ecosystem: Host-associated > Plants > Roots > Endosphere... | reverse complement strand
ACGAGGTGACCATGTCCATCTTCGTCACCGCGCCTTCCACCGTGACGCTTCCGGTGCGCATGTATATGTACGCGACCGAGTCCATAGACCCGCTGATGGCGGCGGTCTCCGCGCTCATGGTGGCGCTGACCGCGGTGGCCATGCTGGTGCTGGACCGCATCTACGGCCTTGACAAGATTCTGGTGGGGCACAAATGAAGCCATCCGACGAAACCCCCGGCGCCGCCGGGAAGCCCAGGGCCTTGCTGCAGCGCGTGGCCGAAGGCGGCCGCAAGCCCGTGGGCTTTGTGCTCAACGGCCAGCCGCTCACGGCGTTGGCCGGCGACACCGTGCTGACGGCGGTGCTCACACACAGCGCGCGTCTGCGCTTCAGCGAATTCAGCGGCGAGCCGCGCGCCGGCTTTTGCCTGATGGGTGCCTGCCAGGATTGCTGGGTCGCCACCGAGTCGGGCAAGCGCCTGCGCGCCTGCGGCACCTTTGTCGAAGAAGGCATGCGGCTGGTGACCGGCGCGGAGGGCCTGGCATGAGCCTGCAGCCCGTCATTGTGGGCGCCGGCCCGGCCGGCGTGCGTGCGGCCCAGGCGCTGGTGGCGCACGGCCTGCGGCCGGTGGTGGTGGACGAAGCGCCGCGCTGGGGCGGGCAGATCTACCGCCAGCCGCCCGAAGGGTTCACGCGGCCCAAAGAGGCTCTTTATGGTTTTGAAGCCGGGCGCGCCGATGCGCTGCACGGCGCCATGGCGGCCATCCTGGACAAGGTCGACTACCGTCCCGATACCCTGGTCTGGAGCGCCGAAGGCGGCAAGCTGGACCTGTTGCACCAGGGCGCCATGAGCACCTTGCCCTACAGCCACCTCATCGTCGCCACCGGCGCGACGGACCGCGTCCTGCCCTTTCCGGGCTGGACACTGCCCGGCGTCTACACGCTGGGCGCCGCACAGGTGGCGCTCAAGTTCCAGGGCTGCGCCATCGGCTCGCGCGTGGTCTTTGCCGGCACCGGGCCGCTGCTGTACCTGATCGCCTACCAATATGCCAAGGCCGGCGCGAAGGTCGCGGCGGTACTCGATACAGCAAGCTTCGCAGGCAAGGCCGCCGCCGTGCCCGCCATGCTGCGCCAGCCGGCGCTGCTGGCCAAGGGCCTGTATTACCTGGGCTGGCTGCGCGCGCACGGCGTCGCGGTGCACCAGGGCGTGGAGCTGGCCGCTGCCGAGGGCGGCGAGCGCGTGCAGGCCATGCATTGGCGCAAGGCCGGCCGCGAGCACCGCATAACCTGCGACGCCGTGGGCTTCGGCTACGCGCTGCGCTCCGAGACGCAGCTGGCCGACCTGCTGGGCTGCCGCTTTGCCTATGACGGCCTGCAGCGCGGCGCGCTGCCCGAGCGCGACGCGGCCGGGCGTTCCAGCGTGGCCGGCGTCTACCTGGCCGGCGACGGCGCCGGCATCATGGGCGCTGATGCCGCCGAATGGGCCGGCGAGCGCGCGGCACTGGCCCTGCTGGCCGACACCGGGCACCACATAGACCCCATACGCGCGGCATTGCTGGAGCGCCGCTTGTCGGGCATCGCGCAATTCCGCAGGGGGCTGGAGCGCGCCTTCCCGTTTCCTTCCGGCTGGGCCGCGGTTGCGCCCGACGAACTCGTGGTGTGCCGCTGCGAGGAAATCACGGCCGGTGAATTGCGCCGCTGTGTGGCCGATACCGGCGCGCGCGAGATGAACCGCCTCAAGGCCCTCACGCGCGTTGGCATGGGTCGTTGCCAGGGCCGCACCTGCGGTGTGGCGGCGGCCGAGATTCTTGCGCAAGCCTGCGCCACCGCACCCGATGCCGTGGGCCGCTTGCGCGGGCAGTCGCCCATCAAGCCGCTGCCGTTCTCCGCCACGGTCGTGCCCGTGGCCGCATCGGTGCTCAAGCAGGAGGCCGCATGATGGAGCGCATCACGGCCGACGTAGCGGTTGTGGGCGGCGGCATCATGGGCTCGTCGGCCGCGCTGTTTTTGCGCCAGAAGGGGTTTTCAGTCGTGCTGCTGGAGCGTGACCTCTGCGGCTCCCGTTCCAGCGGCGTCAATTACGGCGGCGTGCGCCGCCAGGGCCGGCCGCTGAGCCAGCTGCCGCTGTCGCAGCGCGCGCAAGGCCTGTGGGCGCGCCTGACCGAATTGACAGGTACGGACGGCGAATACGTGCAGTCCGGGCACCTGAAGATCGCGCGCAGCGAGGCCGACCTGGCATCGCTGGAAAGTTACCGCGCGCGCACGCTGGATTTCGGCATGGACTTGCAGATGCTGTCCACGCGAGCGCTGCGCGAACGCTGCCCCTGGCTGGGCCGGATAGCCGTCGGCGCCTCGCTGTGCCCGGGTGACGGCCAAGCCAACCCGCGCCTGGTGTCGCCGGCCTTCGCGCTGGCCGCGCGCAAGCTGGGCGCCGACATTCGCGAGCAGACCCGCGTGGACGAGGTCGCGCGCGACGGAGATTTTTTTGTGTTGCGCTCGGGCCAGGCGCTGGAAGTGCGCGCCAAACATGTGCTCAATTGCGCCGGCGCCTGGGCGGACCGCATCGCCGCGCAATTCGGCGAGGCCGTGCCCATGGAGGCAGGCCACCCCGAGATGGCGGTGACCGAGCCGCTGCCTGTCTTCATGGACCTGAGCCTGGGCGTGGAGGGCGGCGGCGTTTACGCGCGCCAGGTAGCGCGCGGCAACTGCGTCATAGGCGGCGGCCGGGGTTATGCGCTGGACGACCAGCGCGCCCGCGCGCAGCGCAGCGGCATGGCCGGCCTGATGCAGCAGACTGTCGAACTGCTGCCGGCGCTGAAGAACGCCCACATCATCCGAACCTGGAGCGGCACCGAAGGCTACCTGCCGGACCGCCTGCCTGTCATAGGCCCCAGCGCCACCACACCGGGCCTGATTCATGCATTCGGTTTTGCCGGCGGCGGCTTTCAGTTGGGGCCGGGGGTTGGCGCGGTGCTGGCCGACCTGGTCAGTGAGGGCGGCAGCGCCACGCCGATAGACGCTTTTTCGATTCAACGCTTTTCGCCAGCAAGACCGCGTGCGGCAACCACCGGGCCTGCCTCTTCCTCTTCCACTGTTGTCTAGTTTTTTCTTCACCCACGCCACCAGGAGCTTTCCATGAACATCTTCCCGCGATTCCCGACCGCCCGCACCACCGCGGTGTCGCTTGCCGTCCTTGCCGGCCTGGCCGGCGGCAATGCCATGGCCCAGACCAAGACGCTGTACATCGGCATGAACGGCGGCACCATGGAAAAAACCTATACCGAGCATGTTTTCGGCGCCTTCGAGAAAGCCAACAACGTCAAGGTCGTGGTCGTGCCCGGCACCTCCTCGGACATCCTGGCCAAGGCCCAGGCCAACAAGGACAACCCGCAGATGCATGTGATGTTCCTGGACGACGGCATCATGTACCGCGCCATCGGCATGGGCCTGTGCGAAAAAATGCAGGCCAGCCCCGTGCTGAACGACCTGTTTCCCACCGCGCGCTTCAAGGGCGATATGGCCGCCGGCGTCAACATCGGCATGACCGGCATCGCCTACAACAAGAAGATGTTCACCGAAAAAGGCTGGGCGCCGCCCACCTCGTGGATGGACATGGCCAACCCCAAGTACAAGGGCAAGGTGGTGTTTCAGTCGCTGTCTTCGTCGACCTTCGGCCTGCACGGCTTTTTGCTGTTCAACCGCATCCAGGGTGGCAACGACAAGAACGTGGAGCCCGGCTTCAAGGCCTGGCCCACCACCATTGGCCCCAACGTGCTGGAGTACATCCCGAGCTCGGCCAAGCTCGCTGAAATGGTGCAGACCGGCGAGGCCGCGATGTTCCCGCTCACGCCCACGGCCGTCGGCGTGCTCAAGGACAAGGGCGTTCCCGTGGAATACGTGCAACCCAAGGAAGGCTCGGCCGTGCTGACCGTCGGCGAATGCGTGATCGCCAAGAACAGCGAACCCGCGCTGGCCCACAAGCTGGCCCAGTACCTGCTCTCGCCTGAAGCACAGGCGGCAGCGCTGGAGTTCGGCGACCAGATCCCGTCCAACCCCAAGACCAAATCGAGTGGCAAGGCCGGCGCGCTGGTGGCGCAGATGAACGAGTACATGAAGACCGCGACCACGGTGGACTGGGACGCGATCAACGAGAACCGCCCAGCCTGGAACGCGCGCTGGAACAAGACGGTCGAACGCTGATGACTTAATGCCAGCTGGCCGCGATCACCGGGGCCAGCTGGGCCGCATAGGCGGCTGACAAGTCCATTTGCCCCATCACCGGTGGTGCGTAGGGGGCCATGGCCTGCACCAGAATCTCAACGTCCGAGTCCTGCAGCGTCTTGCCGTCGCTGAGGCAAATCTGTTCGACATGGTGGGCGCTGCCGAGGTACCAGTCTTGCACAGTGGCCTTGTCGGCGGTGCCGATGATGCTGATTTCCAGGTCATTGCCGCTACGGCGCATCCACAGCTGGTTGGCGCTGATTTCCCCGCCGAAAGACAGCACGTCAACGGTGCCGGTCGCTGCATCGTTCTCCACAATGCGGTCCTGGCCCATGCCGCGGTAAGCCTGGTAGGTGTCGCCGCCATGATCGCCCGCAAGGATGTTGTTGCCAGCGTTGCCGAACAGCACATTGGCCAAGGCATTGCCGGTGCCGTTGATATTTCCATTACCCAGCAGCGTCAGATTTTCCACATTGGCACCCAAGGTGTAGCCAGGCAGGTAGCTTTGCACCGTGTCGGTACCCTCTTCGGCGTTCTCGACCACAGCATCCCCCGCATCGTCAATAAAATAGAGGTCGTCGCCAAGGCCGCCGATAAGCCGGTCCGCGCCCTGGCTCAGCAACGGGTTGCTGGTGGGCCATGACTGGGGGCCACCCGACAGCCAGCTTTGCTGGATTGGGTGAAAGACGTAAGTGTCAACATCCATCAGACGCGCGTCAGCGATGCAATTGATCACGAGGTAGCCATCGGCAAAGTACAGGCTGGTGTCCGTGTTGGACACCGTTACCAGAGCGGACTCACTTTGCCCTTCGGGCAGTCCCGCGATGCGGGTGAAGGTGTAGATACCCGTATCCTGGTCTATCGCCTGGCTGTAGTCGGCAAGGTCTCCGCTCAGGTGGATGCTATCTCCCCCCGCGATAAGCTCACTTCCATCCAGTCGGCTGCCGGGCGTGACATAGACTTTGACCGGGCTTACACCGCCATGGACTCGCAGTTGTTGGCCTGCCGCTACCGAGGGAACAATAGCATCCGTGAGCGTGCATCCAGTGACAAGGCCATCGTCCACCACATACTTCATCGTCGCGGCATCCTCCACATACACAGTTGCCGAGGCACCCACGGCCGGCGCCCTGCCATCGAGCACATCGTCGCCGTCGCCGCCAAACAGGGTGTCGGCGCCGAAGCCACCCATCAGCACGTCGTTACCGGCGCCGCCGGACATCACATCGGCCCCTGAGGTACCAAAGAGGGTGTCATTGCCTTGCGTGCCTTGAATGATTACATCGGATGTGGCAACAGTGAGCGCGAAGTTCGACGAGGCTGCCAGGCCAAAAACGTCCCTTGCCTTGACGGCAATGGAAAGTGCCCCGGCAAAGCCCAAGGGCGCGGTTCCTTCAAGCCTGAACGATTCGACGTTGAAGTTGAGCCAGGCGGGCAAGGGGTCGCCATTGGCAAGACTGAGGCTGTACATCAACGGATTGCCGTCATCGTCAGAGAACAGGTCCGAGGGAATATCGAGGCCGACGTTCCCTTGTGCCTCAATTTCCAGGTCATCCAGGGGATACACCGCCTCAGGGGCATGGTTGAGGCGGCTCGCGTCAGCCAGCGCGAGTATGTCGCCCGCGTTCCAGACCACGCCGTTGTCGAAAACAATGCGCTCCAGGAAATAGCTCGCGGCCTCGGGGTTGAGGCCTTGTTGCACCGTCAATGTCTCTCCGGTGGAAATGATCCGGATGATCAGGTCCAGGTTCCCGGGCTCGTAGGTCACCATGATGTCGGTCGGGTCCAGCCCCGTCAGCTTGACGGTGTCAAAACCACCACCGGTATCGCCGGGCTCCCCAGAAGCATCACGAATGACATCATCACCTGAACCCGCATACCAAACGTAGGTGTCATTGCCGGCGCCGCCATACAACTGGTCGTTGCCGCCTCCGCCGTCGAGGATGTCGTCCCCATCGAAGCCGTAGAGGTAGTTTTCGTACGCGCCGCCGACGATGTGGTCGGCCAGTGACCAGCCCAACAATGTCGACTCGGAAGAGTAGCTTTCTCTCAACTCGATATTGAGCGATTGGTCATGGATGTTCCAGCTGGTCCCATCCGCGAACCGCAGCCACTCAACGGTGTAAAAACTTTCCTCGAGCGAGTAAAAGTTCTGCGTGATGGCCAGCCTTTCACCCGTGTCGTTGATCCGGAAAACCGCTTCCCCGCCGTTGTACCGGACCATCGTCAAATCCGAAGCGTTTAGGCCCCGGAACTCCACGGCGTCGTCGCTTCCACCCCAGTCATAAACCTGGTCGTTACCGTCGCCGCGCCCCCAGACAAAAGTGTCGCTACCTGAATCACCGCCCAGGCTGTCGTTTCCGGCGCCACCGATCAGGCGGTCATCGCCTCCGCCCCCCCGGAGACTGTCATCGCCGTCACCGCCTTCCAACGTGTCGTTGGTATCAAAACCCCATACGGCGTCGCCACCAGCGCTGCCTTGCAATGCCTTGAGTTGAAGGACCGCCATGTCCCACTCCACGCCATTCGCAAAGACAACCTTTTCAACGGGAGCCTGCGAGCCTTCGGTGGAGAACCCACCCGAAACTCGAAGCCACTCATTGGTGTCAATCACCCGGATCAAGAGGGTTCCACTGTCGTTACGAACCACAATTTCGGAGGCCAACAAGTTGCTCAAGCGCACGATGTTGAACCCGCTCTCTTCGTTCACGGTATCGTTGCCACCCCCTCTTCCCCAAACATAGGTATCGTCGCCCGCGCCGCCCACCAGTATGTCGTCGCCGGTTCCGCCGTCGAGTGTGTCGTTGAACGCGCTGCCCACCAGCACGTCGTTGCCGGCCGCCCCAGACAAAACGCTGGGTTTGTTGAAAGCCATGAGGTAGTTGTCGCCCGCGTCTCCCTGGATTTCCTGCCCGGTGGCCAGGAGGCTGGCCAGCGTGGTGGTTTGAGTTCCGGCTGTCACCACGATACCGTCCAGAAACAACTCCACGTCATCATCGCCGTAGGCGGGCTCCAGCGTGACGCTGTCCGCGCGGCTGGAGTCCAGGTACAGCACCACCGATTTGGAGTTTCCCTGCACAAGGCCGATTCGAAGCTCAGACAGATCGGTTTGCTCACCCAGCGCAATCGTGACCGGCGACGCGGCCCTCAGAACGCCGGCGGCCAGCGCGACGTGATCCATGCCGTCACCCGTCTCAAAGCTCAAGGTGTTCCCGCCTGAGCCGAGTTGAATCCGGTCGTTACCACCGCCGGCAGAGATCATGTTGCCGCCAGCGTGCACCGAAATACTGTCAGCGCCCAGGCCCGTGACAACTTCCTGGTTGGTGCCGGCCACGTCCACGGCTCGGGGCGTAGGGCTGCGATGCAATAACTCTCTTGTGGTGTAGGTCCTGCCGTTGACGCTAACAGACGCCAGGGAGCCATCCACCCAACCGGTGCCCTGTACCTGCAGCGCCCCGATGGTCAGCACCTGGTTGCCGTTTGGAAGAAAGGTCAGCACCGGTCCATCCGCCGCGCTGCCGGCATTGAGAATATCGAGGGTGCCGGCTGCGTGCGAAGAATCCTTGAGCTTGACTACGGTCGCCAGGGAGGCATCGATGGTGTAACGGTTTTGCCCGGAATCGTCGGTCAGCTCGGCATTGCCGTTGACCTGGTAAATGTCATCGCCGGTGCCGCCTTCGGCGATGTCGGTGGCGCCCACCAGCAGAGTGTCGTTGTCGTCGCCGCCGTAAAGACGGTCTTGTCCAGCTACGCTGCCTTGGCCGGGCTCGATTACATAGCGAATGAATTCCCCCAACGTCTCTTGAGTTTGCAAATCGATGACTTTGACCGTGCTGCTGGCGACCCAGTGTTTGCGTTCATCAGGATTCACTTCATCCTCGAACATCACGCCAAAGCGAGGCGCTGGACCTACGGCCTCCGAGCGGTTTAGGCTCGTATCTGCTGCGAGGGTATAGCGGTATCTTTTATGGTCTGCAGGATCAAGAACATCCACATACCGATAGCCCGGACGAGTTGATTTCGATGAATCCTGCGAGAGCGACCTAACACTTGTCGAACTAGGCTCACGCTCATATAGAAGAAAGGAGCGTATGTAGTCGTCCCCATAGAACTCATGTGCAGCAGCAGCTCCAGCCATCATGGGATTGGACTGTGCAGCGTCGTACTGCCTCACCTTCATTAGCAGCACGCCATCGACGCCCTCGACTGTCTTATAGATTTTTTCTCCTGCCGTCTTGCAACGCTCTTCGAACAAGGCCTGCGCTGTCGTTAGCTTGCTTCGATACTCAATCGTCCGGTAAATCTCCGGTGCAATCGGTGCGATGGACAAGGCAAGCGCTATCGCTGCGTAGATCAGCTTGCGCGTCCAGGTCTTGCCGATCCATAGCGCCAAACAAATAGCTAGGAGCACAAACAACCAATACAAAGCGCCCGCCGCAGCGAACAAGACATCAAACCCGCTCATCTTCAACATTTGGCTTTCTTCCTTATTGGCAGCTTGCTGCTCAAAGCCTGCTCTATTTGGGACCTACTCGTCACTCTCTATGAACTCTCGATAGAGAGGGCGAAGAATCCTAATTAGTATTGGGATTGCCAGTAGCAGCGCGACGCCGACCGCGTTGGAGCTGCCGCTCCCCCAGCTCGCGAACATGGCAAGGAGCATGAATGGGAACCACACGAGGAAGCCCAACAGAGTCCGTCCTATCGTCGAAACGATCACGCCCGCTACATTACCTGGCGGTTTCCCTGTATCCGGTTTTGCAATTGACCTCCAGGCGGCCCCATCGGAAAAGTCGTTATTGCAGTGCTTGCACTCGGTAGCGTTTGGAAGATGCTCCTTCCCGCAGTTGCCGAAGTACGTGATCATGTATGGGCCTTGGCGTTTGGTTCGGGTAATGGGACAGGTAGCTTGTTGAACCGGCTCATGGAGCGTCCTTGCGACTCGCGATCTGGCCGCTCATCGCAACTGCGCGACGCTGGGCTTTCTGCTCGCTCAACGTCCCGGAAGTACCAGAGCTGCCAGTCGCCTCCATCAACTTGAGCAAGGGCATGGTAAAAAAGAGCACAAACAACAGGAGCTTGGTCAACAAGCGCATGGACCTGTCGGGTATCAGATTGCCGATTTTTTCAACGGCCCAGCCGCAGAAGGCGATCCATGCCGCAATCGCGATGAAAAGGGCAGCGCCTTTCATTGGCTGCTTTCGCTCTTGTTGACAGAAAAACCAGGCATGCCGCGCCATGCCACCGCCCATTGAGTTGAAATAAGCACACCCTCTCCTTTTTTTTGTGATGCCGTAGCGGCTGCACTTTAAAGAGATGATGAGAAACACGCCAATAGTGTTTGAACATTCGCACATACCCATCTCTCATAGAGAGAATGGACACAAACAGCAGCGTGGACACAGACCCGAATACTTGCGCTCTTGCGTGCGCAGGTCAGGCATGCGCGGCTACTGCGTGCGGGAGCTGGTGGGTTTGAATGCGAGGAACATTGATGCTGCTCCAAGACGAAGAGGAATGCGAAGCAAAAAAGGCCCCGGCGTGGATGTCGGTGGGCCTGATGCGGGCAAGGCTGGCCAGGTTTTTGTGAACGAACTTCAAGAAAGGCGAAGCCGCGCGCGAGATGCGCTTTCGCCGCGGCCGCCTAATGTCGCTGGCGTAACAGCCGCAATCCGTTGCCCACAACCAGCAGGCTGGCGCCCATGTCGGCGAACACTGCCATCCACATGGTGGCGGTACCGAAGACGGCCATGATGAGGAAGACGCTTTTGATGCCCAGCGCCAGGCTGATGTTCTGCCACAGGATGGCATGCGTGCGTTGTGACAGCCGCACCGTTTCGGCGACGCGCTCGAGGTTGTCGTTCATGATGACCACGTCGGCCGCCTCCATGGCGGTGTCGGCGCCGGCCCCGCCCATGGCAAAACCGATGTCGGCCTGGGCCAGCGCGGGCGCGTCGTTGATGCCGTCGCCCGTCATGCCGGTGGCGCCGTAGCGTTGCTGCATCTCGCGAATTGCGTCGAGCTTGGCTTCGGGCAGCATGTCGCCGCGGGCGTCTTCAATGCCGGCCTGGACCGCAATCGCGCGCGCCGTGGCGGCGTTGTCGCCGGTCAGCATCACGGGCGTGACGCCCAGGGCCTTGAGGTCGACGATGGCCTGGCGCGAGCTTTCCTTGATGGTGTCGGCCACCGCGAACAGCGCCAGCACGCGGCTTTCGTCGGCCAGCAAGGTCACGGTGCGGCCTTGCTGTTCGTGGCGAGCCAGTTCGGCTTCCAGTTCCACGCCGCACAAACCCATTTCATGGATCAGGCGGTGGTTGCCCAGCACCAGGAGCCGGCCGCCGGCGGCACCCGAGGTGCCGCGGCCGGGCAGGGCCTTGAAGTCCTGCACTTCGGCGGCTTCGCTCTTCAAACCGGCCACGATGGCTTTGGACACCGGGTGGTCGGAGCGCGCGGCCATGCCGGCGGCCAGCTGCGTGAGGTTCGCGGGGCCGGCGCTGCCCCAGGCGCGCCAGTCCACCAGCTGCGGTTTGCCTTCGGTGATGGTGCCGGTCTTGTCGAGCGCGACGGCCTTGAGCAGGCGCGCCTGCTCAAGATAGGTGCCGCCCTTGACCAGGATGCCGCGCCGCGCGGCGGCTGAGAGGCCGCTGACGACGGTGACCGGCGTGGAAATCACCAGCGCGCAGGGGCAGGCAATCACCAGCAGCACCAGCGCCTTGTAGACCGACTCCTGCCAGCTTAAGGCCGCGAGCAGCGGCATCAGCACGGCGACCGCGACGGCGATGGCAAACACCGCGGGTGTGTAAACGGCTGCAAAGCGATCGACAAAACGTTGCGTGGGCGCGCGGCTGCCCTGGGCCTGCTCAACGGCATGGATGATGCGGGCCAGCGTGGTGTTGCTGGCCGCCGCGGTGACGCGGATCTCGATCTCGCCGGTCTCATTGATGGTGCCGGCAAAGACGGCATCGCCGGCCTCCTTGTCGACGGGAATGCTTTCGCCGGTGATGGGCGCCTGGTTGATGGCGCTGCTGCCCTGTGTGACCACGCCGTCCAGCGGCACGCGCTCGCCGGGGCGTATGCGCAGCACAGCCTGCAGCGGCACGGCGGCCACCGGCGTGACGGCCCAGGCGCCGCCTTCCCCTTGCATCAGCGCCTGTTCGGGCGCCATGTCCAGCAGGCCTTTGATGGCGTTGCGGGCGCGGTCCACCGCGCGCGCTTCGATCAGCTCGGCAATGGCGTAGAGCGCCATCACCATCGCGGCTTCCGGCCATTGCCCTATCAGGAAGGCACCGGTGACGGCCACCGCCATCAGCGCGTTGATGTTGAGCTTGCCGCGCAGCAGGGCGGCCATGCCTTTTTTGTAGGTGTCCAGGCCGGCCAGGGCAATGGCCAGGGCCGCCACCGCCATGCCGGCGATTTTCCAGGCCAGCAGGTCCGGGGCAAAAAAGGACAGGGCCTCGGCGCCCGCGGCCAGCACCAGGGCTGCGACCAGGCGGGTGGCGCCGCCAAAACTGCTGTCATGGCTGTGCGCGTGGCCGTGATCATGGCCTTCATGGCCGTCCGCTTGCGAGGCGGCGGACTGGGCCGGCTGCGGGTCAAAGCCGGCTTTGCGAATCGCGTCCAGGGCAGGCGCATAGGCTTCTTCGCCGGCGTCTATGCGCAGCGTGCGCGCACCCAGCTGGAAGCCCAGCGAGCGTATGCCGGCGATGGGCTCCAGCGCGCGGCGTATGTCTGATTCCTCGGCGCTGCAGTCCATGGTGGCGATGCGAAATAGCCGGCCCGCGGCGCCGGCCGCCATGGGGGCCGGGGCATGTGTGTCATGGGCACCACCGCAGCAGTTGCCGGTAGGGGCATCCAGGGTGGAAACAAGGTGTTTTTCAGATTTCATGGCTTAATTGGAAACCCTGTAGCGGCCTTAGAGTCAAGTGACCCTGATGCCATGTGGGACGGTATTGAAGGAGGTCGCCATGAAAATCGGGGAACTGGCCAAAACCGCGCAAACCCAGACGGAAACCATTCGCTACTACGAGCGTGAGGGCTTGCTGCCTGAAGCGGCGCGCACCGGCTCGAACTACCGCATTTACGACGAAAGCCATGTGCAGCGCCTGGCCTTCATACGCCACTGCCGCTCGCTGGACATGACGCTGGCCGAGATCCGCACGCTGTTGAACTTCAAGGACGCGCCTGCCGGCAGCTGTGCCGACGTCAACACCTTGCTCGATGAACACATCAACCACGTCGCCACGCGCATACGCGAGCTCAAGGCGCTGGAAAAAGACCTGAAGCTGTTGCGCGAGCAATGCGCCAGCGGCCAGGCTGCGGGCGACTGCGGCATCCTCAGCGGCCTGGAAAAAGCCGCGCTGCAGCAAAGCCAGAACCGCACGCCGGTGGATCGAGGCCATGCAGCCCACATTCATGGCGCGCACCCGCAGGTGGGCGCCCCCGCCGGCGGCAAGGCGGGTGGCTCACACAAGTGAGCCGGCCAGTGTTCCGGTGAGCAGGGCCGGCATGCAGTATTTTTGCAAAGCGCTTGCTTGCTAAAAATAATGGATTTTGCTATGGTCCGTCCTTATGGACAAACCCGCCGCGCGTTCGCGCCCCGCTGCACGCACCTCCCGCCCTTCAAAAACCCCTGCCGCCGACGCTGAAAAACGCCCGCGCGGCCGCCCGCGAAAAACCCTGGACGAGCGCGACGACGGCAACCGCCGCGTCGAACTCATCACGGCCGCCGCCCGGCTGTTTCGCCAAAAAGGCTTTGATGCCACCAGCACGCGCGACATCGCGGCCGCTGTCGGCATGCACAGCGGGTCACCTTTCTACCATTTCAAAAGCAAGGGCGCGCTGCTCCATGCGGTGATGGAAGAAGGCATGCGCTCGGCGATTCAGCGCCAGGCCGCGGCCCTGCAGCCGGCGAAACCTGTCCCCGACGCAACTGCGCAGCTGCGGCTGCTGATTCGCAACCACTTCGACGTGCTGCTAGGCCCCGGCAGCGATTTCATTCCGGTCATGCTCTACGAGTCGCGTTCCATCACGGCCCGGCAGCGTGCACTGCTCGCCAAGCTGCAAAGCGATTACGAAGCTGTGTGGGAACCGGTGCTGGAGGCCTTGGCCAAAGCAGGCAAGCTCAAGGGCCCGGTGAAGCTGGCGCGTCTTCTGATGTTCGGTGCGCTCAACTGGTCGGTGCAGTGGTTTGACGCGAAAAAATCCGCCACGCTGGACGACCTCACCGACGCGGCCATGGCGCTTTTCATTCACGTCCCCGCGCGGGGCAAACCCACAAAGGCCTTCGCATGAGCTACCAATCCGTTTTCCGGCCCGGCCTGTTTGCGGGTCAGGTCATCGTCGTCACCGGCGGCGGCTCCGGCATAGGGCGCTGCGTCGCGCACGAACTCGCCGCGTTGGGCGCGCACGTGGTGTTGATAGGCCGCAAGATCGACAAGCTGCACAGCGTGGCCGGCGAAATCGTGGCGCAGGGCGGCCGCGTCAGTTTCCACCCCTGCGACATCCGCCAGGAAGAAGCCGTCAAAACCACCATCACCGCCATCGTGGTGGCCCAGGGCCGCATCGACGGCCTGGTCAACAACGCCGGCGGCCAGTACATCACGCCGCTGGAAGCCATCAGCGCCAAGGGCTGGGAAGCCGTCATCAACACCAACCTGACGGGTGGCTTCCTGATGGCGCGCGAATGCTACCTGCAGGCCATGCAGGAAAAAGGCGGCAGCATCGTCAACATCGTGGCCGACATGTGGGGCTCCATGCCCAGCATGGGCCACAGCGGCGCGGCGCGCGCCGGCATGGTGAGCTTCACCGAAACGGCCGCGGCCGAATGGGCGAAAAGCGGCGTGCGCGTGAATGCGGTGGCGCCGGGCTATATCGCCTCCAGCGGCATGGACCACTACCCACCCGAGGCCGGCCCCATGCTGCGCGAGATGCGAAACACCGTGCCGCTGGGCCGCTTCGGTACCGAAAGCGAAACTTCCGCCGCCGTGGTGTTTCTCCTCAGCAAGGCCGCGAATTTCATCAGCGGCACGACGCTGCGCGTGGACGGCGCCAGGCCCCAGGTGCGTATGGGCTGGCCTATGCAGCAGCCTGATGCCGAGGCCTTGCAGCGCGAGGCCATCAAACCTTTCGATGGTTTTCACCTGGCCGAAACGCCGAAAGTCTTCCAGCCATGACGCTGTTCCGGTCGACGTGGAATGCGCAGTCGCCGCAGGCCTTGCAGCGGCGTGAAGCCATGCTTGCGCGCATTGCGGCGCTGCGCGCGCTTGAAGAGCGCAGTGCCGCCGCCTCGGCGAAGTCGCGCCCCGCCTTTGAAAAACGCGGTCAGCTCCTGCCGCGCGAGCGCGTGGCACTGTTGCTGGACGCCGGCGCGCCCTGGCTGCCGCTGTGTTCGCTGGCCGGCTACCTGCAGGACAGCAAGGACGCCGCCCAGTCGGCGCCGGGCGGCGGCGTGGTGGCCGGCATAGGTTTTGTCAGCGGCGTGCGCTGCATGGTGGTGGCCAGCGACTCGGGCATAGAAGCCGGCGCGGTGCAATCCATGGGCCTGGAAAAAATCCTGCGTGTGCAGGAGATCGCGCTGCAGGGCAAGCTGCCTTTTGTGCACCTGGTGGAAAGCGCGGGCGCCAACCTCATGCGCTACCGGGTCGAGGGTTTTGTGCAGGGCGGGGCGCTGTTTCGTAACCTGGCGCGCCTGTCGGCGGCCGGCATTCCCGTCATCACCGTGCAGCACGGCTCGGGCACCGCGGGCGGCGCCTACATGCCGGGCCTGAGCGACGTGGTCATCATGGTGCGCAATCGCTCGCGCGCCTTCCTGGCCGGGCCGCCGCTGCTGATGGCGGCCACCGGCGAGGTGGCGACGGAAGAGGAACTGGGCGGCGCGCAGATGCACACGGCCGTGTCGGGCCTGGGCGAGCAACTGGCCGAAGACGACCGTGAAGCGCTGGGTCTGGCGCGCGAAGTCGTGGCGCGTACCGGGTGGGCGCAGAGCGCCGCCAGGGGCAGGGCGCAAGACCCGCTGTACCCGGCTGAAGAGCTGCTGGGCCTGGTGCCGGACGACCTGCGCCAGCCGCTGGACATGCATGAGGTGATCGCGCGGCTGGTCGACGGTTCGGATTTTTTGCCCTTCAAGGCGCTTTACGGCGCGGCGACCGTTTGCGTGCAGGCGTCGATCAACGGCCATGCCGTCGGCATCCTCAGCAACAACGGCCCGATCGACGTGGCCGGCGCCAACAAGGCCACGCATTTCATCCAGCTGATGTGCCAGCTGGGCCACCCCATTCTCTACCTGCAGAACACCACGGGCTATATGGTGGGCAAGGAAAGCGAGCAGGCCGGCATGATCAAGCACGGCTCAAAAATGATCCAGGCCGTCACCAATGCCACAGTGCCGCAGATCACCGTCCAGTGCGGCGCCTCCTTCGGCGCCGGTAACTACGGCATGTGCGGCCGCGGCTATGCGCCGCGTTTTCTCTTCAGCTGGCCCAGCGCCAAAACGGCCGTCATGGGCGGTGAGCAGGCTGCGCGCACCATGCAGATCGTGGGCGAGGCGGCGCTGGCGCGCAAGGGCATAGCGCCCGACCCGGCCCAGTCGCAGGCCCAGTACGACAAGATCGTCGCCATGTTCGAGGCCCAGGCCGATGTGTTCTACACCTCGGGCCTGGTGCTGGACGACGGCGTGATAGACCCGCGCGATACGCGCGCCGTGCTGGCGCAGTGCCTGGACATCTGCGCGCAGGCCGAAGCGCGGCAGCCCAGGCCCATGCAGTTTGGCGTGGCGCGCATGTGAATACCGTTCGGGCTGAGCTTGTCGAAGCCGGTCCGAATTAAAGAAACCCTTCGACAAGCTCAGGGCGAACGGACCTCAAGGAGACAAAACGTGCAGTACACCCACGAACACCTGGAAATCCAGAAAACCCTTAAGCGCTTTATAGACGCCGAGGTCAATCCACATGTCGATGAGTGGGAGGCGGCCGAGATATTCCCCGCGCACGAAGTCTTCAAGCAGCTCGGAAAGCTGGGACTGCTGGGCCTGACCAAACCTGAGGAGTACGGCGGCGCGGGCCTGGATTATTCCTACAGCATGGCCATGGCCGAGGCGCTGGGCCACATCGATTGCGGCGGCGTGCCCATGGCCATAGGCGTGCAGACCGATATGTGCACGCCGGCGCTGGCGCGCTTCGGCAGCGAGGATCTCAAGCGCGAGTTCCTGGCGCCCGCGATTGCCGGCGACACCGTGGGCTGCATAGGTGTGAGCGAGCCCGGTGCGGGCAGTGATGTCGCTTCCATCAAGAGCCAGGCGCGCAAGGACGGTGGCGACTATGTGATCAGCGGCCAGAAGATGTGGATCACCAACAGCCTGCAGGCCGACTGGATGTGCATGCTGGTCAACACTGGTGAAGGGCCCGTGCACAAAAACAAAAGCCTGGTCATGGTGCCCATGCGCGAGAACGGCAAGCTGCGCAAAGGCATTGAAGCCGCGAAGAAGATCAAAAAAATCGGCATGAACTCCTCGGACACCGGCCTGATTTACTTTGACGAGGTGCGCGTGCCGCAGCGCTACCTGATCGGCAGCGAGGGTTCGGGCTTTACTTACCAGATGATGCAGTTCCAGGAAGAGCGCCTCTGGTGCGCAGCCAGCTGCCTGCAGTCGCTCTCCAACTGCATTGAATGGACGGTCGAATGGGCGCATGAGCGCAAGCTTTTCGGCGCCGCACTGGCCGACCAGCAATGGGTGCAGTTCAAACTCGCCGAGATGAAGACCGAGGTCGAAAGCCTGCGCGCCTTGACCTACCGTGCCTGCGAGCTCTATGTGCGGGGCCAGGACGTGACCGAGCTCGCTTCCATGGCCAAGCTCAAGGCCGGACGGCTTAACCGCCTGGTGCCCGATACCTGCCTGCAGTTCTGGGGCGGCATGGGCTACACCTGGGAAAACAAGGTGGCGCGCATGTACCGCGACGGCCGGCTGGGCTCCATTGGCGGCGGGGCCGACGAAGTCATGATGGGCATCATTGCCAGGATCATGGGCGTGTCCAAGTCCGGCAAGAAGCCTGCCTGAGGCCGCGCGCCGCAGCCCACATGGCAAAAATGATCACAAGCCTGCTGGTGGCCAATCGCGGCGAGATTGCCCGCCGCATCATTCGCACGGCCCATGCCATGGGCATGAAAACCGTGGCCGTGTATTCGGATGCCGATGCCGAGGCCCTGCATGTGCGCGAGGCCGGTACGGCCAGTGCGTTGGGTGGTGACAGTTCGGCCGATAGCTATTTGCGGATTGACAAGCTCATCGCGGCGGCGCAAGCCGGCGGCGTGGACGCGGTACATCCCGGCTACGGTTTTCTCAGCGAGAACGCGGCCTTTGCCGAAGCGGTGATCGCTGCGGGGCTGACCTGGGTAGGACCGCCGCCGGCCGCGATCCGGCAACTGGGCAGCAAGTCGGCCGCCAAGCAGCTGGCGCAGGCGCACGGTGTGCCCTGCCTGCCGGGCTACCAGGGGCCGGACCAGTCGGACGCGTGCTTTGAAGCGGAGGCTGCGCGCACAGGCTATCCCGTCATGGTCAAGGCCGTGGCCGGCGGCGGCGGGCGCGGCATGCGGCTGGTGGAGGCTGCGGGGCATCTGCGGGCGGCTTTGCACAGCGCGCGTTCGGAGGCCGCGTCGGCGTTCGGCAGTGAAGAGCTGCTGATCGAAAAAGCCTTGCTGAACCCGCGCCATGTCGAGGTGCAGGTATTCGCCGACGCACACGGCCGCTGCATCCACCTGGGTGAGCGTGATTGCTCCGTGCAGCGGCGCCACCAGAAACTCATTGAAGAAACGCCCAGCCCCGCCGTTGATCCGGCTTTGCGCGAGCGTATGTGCGGTGCCGCCGTGGCTTTGGCCCAGGCGGCCGGCTACGTAGGCGCCGGGACCGTGGAATTTCTCGTGGAGGGCTCGGAGTTCTTCTTGATGGAAATGAACACGCGCCTGCAGGTGGAGCATCCCGTGACCGAAGCGGTGACGGGCCTGGACCTGGTCGAGTGGCAGCTGCGTGTGGCACAGGGCGAGGCCTTGCCACTAGCGCAGGACGACGTGGTGTTTACCGGCCATGCCATCGAAGTGCGCCTGTGCGCCGAGGATGAGGACTTCAGGCCGCACGCCGGTACCGTTCAGCGCATTCGTGAGCCGGGCGGCATCCGCTTTGACCACGCCTTGTTCGAAGGCCTGATGGTGCCGCCGCACTATGACTCCATGCTGGGCAAGCTTGTGGCCCATGCCGCCACGCGGGGCGAGGCCGTGGACAAGCTCATCGCTGCGCTGGGTCGCACAGAAGTGCTGGGCCTGCCGACCAACCGGGCCTTTCTGGCCCGCTGCCTGGCGCATCCGGTGTTTGGTGCCGGGGATGCGCTGATTCCTTTTTTGGCGGAGCAGGGCGCCGGATTGCGGGAGGCGTTGCAGAAGGAGCAGGCGAAGGCGATTGTGCCGCTGGGGCTGGCGGCGCTTTTCCATGGGGCCGCCTCCGATTTGCCCTGTCCCTTCCCCAAACCGCTGAGGCTGCGCCATCGCGGCGAGCTGCTGGACCTGCGCGTGCGGGAGCAGGGCGGGGGGCGGTTTGAGGTCGAGGTTGAGGCCGGTGGCCGGACGCTGCAGGTGGCGCTGACCATGGAGCCTGGCGATGCCGCCACGGTGCACATGGGCGAAACGCGGCAGCGCGTGGCCGCCGTGCGCCTTCAGGGCGCCGTGGGACAGGCCGCCAGGCGCTGGCATGTGCAGGCGGATGGTGTGGACCTGTTCCTGGAGGACGCCAGCTTTGAGGCCGCAGCCTCAGGTGCGACGGCCGCCTCGCAGGAGCTGCGCGCGCCCTTTAACGGCAAGGTCATCGCGGTGCATGCTGCACCCGGCCAGGCCGTGCGGCGCGGCGACACCCTGTTGGTGATCGAGTCCATGAAACTTGAACATGCGATCAACGCACCACACGATGCAGTGCTGGCGGCCGTGATGGTGGAGGCCGGCCAGCAGGCCGCGCCCGGCCAGGTCTTGCTGAGGTTTGAGGCATGAGCGCGCCGTGCACGGGACGCAGCGAGGACGAGGAAGCGGTCACCGCCATGGCTGACGCCGTGCGGCGCTTTGCCGAGCGTGAGATCGCGCCGCATGTCACGGCATGGGACGAGGCCGGCGAGTTTCCGCGCTTGCTGTACACGCAGGCGGCCGACCTGGGATGGCTGGGCCTGGGCTATCCCGAGGCGCTCGGCGGCACGCCGGCCTCCTGGCGGCTGCGCAACGCGGTCACGCTGGCCCTGTGCCGTTACGGCGGCAGCGGCGGTGTGATGTCCAGCCTGTTTTCCCACAACATCGCGTTGCCACCCCTGCTGCGCCATGGCAGCCCGGCGCTGCAGCAGGAAGTCATGGTCCCCGTGCTGCGCGGTGAAAAAATTGCCGCCCTGGCCGTGACCGAACCCGGCGGCGGCTCCGATGTGGCCGCGCTGCGCACCACGGCGCGGCGCGACGGCGGCGACTATGTGATTGACGGCGAAAAAGTGTTTATCACCTCGGGCATGCGCGCCGACTTCCTGACCGTGGCCGTGCGCACCGGTGAGGTCCAAGGCCCTGCCGGTATTTCCCTGCTGGTGGTGCCTGGCGATGCGGCGGGCCTGTCGCGCAGCCCTTTGCAAAAAATGGGCTGGTGGTGTTCGGACACGGCGCAGCTGCGCTTTGACAATGTGCGCGTGCCTGCCCGCTACCTGGTGGGCGAAGAAGGCGCGGGCTTTCGCATGGTCATGGGCAACTTCAATGGCGAACGCCTGGCGCTGGCCGTGGCCGCGCTCGGTTTTTCCCAAGCCTGTTATGACGAGGCTCTGGACTGGGCGCGCCAGCGCAAGACTTTTGGCGCGGCACTGGTCGAGCGCCAGGCGGTGCGCCACAAGCTGGTGGACATGCAGATGCGCATGGCCTCCACCCGCGCCTGGGCCGATGCCCTGGCGCTGCGCGCCGACGCCGGCGAGGAAGCTTCGGGCCACGCTGACTGGGTGGCCCAGGTATGCCTCCTGAAGAACCACGCCACACAAACCATGCAGTTCTGCGCCGACCAGGCGGTGCAAATCCTGGGCGGCATGGGCTATATGCGCGGCACCAAAAGCGAACGCATTTACCGCGAGGTCAAGGTCATGATGATAGGCGGCGGCGCCGAGGACATCATGAAGGACCTCGCTGCACGACAATTAGGACTATGACCAAAACACAGCCCACCCCCGAAGGCACGATTGAATTCGAGCCGGAGTTCGTCGCCGGCCTGAAAGACCTGTTCGAGGAAAAAATCGTTTTTAACAAGCTGCTGGGGCTGAAGATCACCTCGGTGACGGCTGAACGGGTTACGGCCCGCATAGACATGCGCAACGAGCTGATAGGCCACTATGCCCACAACCGCATCCACGGCGGCGTGATCAGCGCCGGGCTGGACGCCATGGGCGGGCTGGCGGTGATGGCAGCCATAGGCGCGCGCCACATGGACGAGGCGCCGCTGCAGCGCCTGCATCGCTTCACCAAGCTGGGGACGATTGATCTGCGGATTGACTACCTGCGGCCGGGGATCAGCGAGTACTTTGAGCTACGGGCCGAGGTGATGCGGTTGGGGTCGCGGGTGGCGAGTACGAGGATGGAGTTCCTCGGAGCCGATGGGAAGCTTTTTTCGACTGGTGCTGGGGCCTATATCGTTTCTTAGCCGGGTCTTGCTCCGGCCTCGCGCGCTCTTCCTCTTCATCCTCCTCTTTTCTCTGCTGAGGGCGGCTGGCCGGGTCTCGCCCCGGCGGCGACTCACTTTTCTTTGCTTCGCCAAAGAAAAGTAAGCAAAAGAAAGGCGACCCTGGTGCCTGCGTCCCTCCGCTTCGCTACGGGCAACCTGCGGTGCTCGGTTCAGGCGGGGTCTCGCTAAACTCGCTACGTTTCACTTCGCTCAAACAACGCGATCCCTGATCCGCCTGAACCTCCGCTCCTCGG
>Ga0209025_1002254_pt1 | contig 21168 bp, 17 predicted proteins | sample AraplaMF_Col_mLB_FD_184256 | JGI IMG/M metagenome (GOLD analysis project Ga0209025, IMG submission 184256) | Arabidopsis root microbial communities from the University of North Carolina, USA - plate scrape MF_Col_mLB (SPAdes) (version 2) | ecosystem: Host-associated > Plants > Roots > Endosphere... | reverse complement strand
CAGTTTCAACCTGCTCGATGCGCGTCGCGCGATCAGCGTGACCGAACGCCAGCGCTACATCCTGCGCGTGCGCCGCATCGCCCAGGGCGTGGCCGAGGCGTATTACGCGCAGCGCGAGAAGCTGGGCTTCCCGGTGTTGAAGAAGACGCAGCAGCCTGCGTGAGAAGAACGAGAAACGTGACGACATGAAACCGCTGCTGATCGAACTGGGTACCGAAGAACTTCCCGTCAAGGCGCTGCCTGGCCTCGCCCAGGCCTTCTTCGACGGCGTCATCGACGGCCTGCGCAAGCGCGGCGTCGCCTTCGCCCGTGGTGAATCCAAGCCGCTGTACACGCCGCGCCGCCTGGCCGTGCTGCTGCCCGGCGTGGCCGACGAGCAGCCGGAACAGAAGTCCGAAGTGCTCGGCCCGTACCTCAACATCGCGCTCGACGCCGATGGCCAGCCGACCAAGGCCCTGCAGGGCTTCGCGGCCAAGGCCGGCATCGACTGGACCGCGCTGGAGAAGACCAGCGACGGCAAGGGCGAGCGCTTCGTCCACCGCGCGGTGAAGCCGGGCGCACGCACCGCCGACCTGCTGCCGGAGATCCTGCGCGAAGCGGTCGCGGCGATGCCGATCCCCAAGCCGATGCGCTGGGGTGACCACGACTACGGTTTCGCCCGCCCGGTGCACTGGCTGGTACTGCTGCACGGCAAGGACGTGGTCGATGCGCAGCTCTTCGGCGTGAGCAGCGACCGCATGAGCCGCGGCCATCGCTTCATGCACGACAAGCCGGTGTGGTTCAGCACGCCGGGCGACTACGTCGAGTTCCTGCGTGGCGCCAAGGTGCTGGCCGATCCGGACGAGCGCCGCGAGCGCATCGTGCTGGAGGTGAATGCCGCAGCGACCGCGGCCGGCGGCAGCGCGCGCATCGACAGCGGCATCCTCGAGGAGGTCAACGGCCTCACCGAGTGGCCCAAGGCGGTCTCGTGCAGTTTCGAGCGGCAATTCCTGGCGGTGCCGCAGGAAGCGCTGATCGCGACCATGGAAACCAACCAGAAGTTCTTCCCGGTGCTCGATGCCGAAGGCAAGCTCAGCGAGCACTTCATCGGCATCGCCAACATCGAGTCGCGCGACGAGGGCGAGGTGCGCAAGGGCTACGAGCGCGTGATCCGCCCGCGCTTCGCCGACGCCAAGTTCTTCTTCGTCGAGGACATGAAGCAGGGCCTGTCGGCGATGAACGACGGCCTGAAGACGGTGAAGTACCAGGACAAGCTGGGTTCCATCGCCGACAAGGTCGCGCGCGTGGCGACGCTGGCCGAAATGGTGGCTGCGCAGGTCGGTGTCGACCCGCAGCAGGCGCGCGAGGCCGCGCTGCTGGCCAAGGCCGACCTGCAGTCGCGTTTGGTCGGCGAGTTCCCGGAACTGCAAGGCATCGCCGGTCGTTACTACGCCGCGGTCGAGAACCATCCGCTGGAAGTCGCGCACGCGCTCGACGAGGCCTACATGCCGCGTTTCGCCGGTGATGCGATCGCGCCGAGCCCGCTGGGCCAGGTGCTCGCCATTGCCGAACGCCTGGATACGCTCGCCGGCGGTTTCGCCGCGGGCCTCAAGCCGACCGGCAACAAGGACCCGTTCGCACTGCGTCGCAATGCGCTGGGCCTGGCGCGCACGCTGCTCGAGGGCGGCCACGACGTGGTGCTGCACGACCTGGTCGAGCGCGCGCTGTCGTTGCAGCCCGTCGCTGGCAAGGACATCAGCAGCTTCGACATCACCAGCTTCGTCTACGACCGCCTGCGCGGTTATTACGCCGATCGCGGCGTGGCCAGCACGCAGTTCGACGCAGTCGAGAACGTCGCCCACGATTCGCTGCCCGACTTCGACCGTCGCCTCAACGCCATCGGCGAGTTCGCCAAGCTGCCCGAGGCCGAGGCGCTGGCCGCGGCCAACAAGCGCATCCGCAACATCCTGCGCAAGGTCGAGGGCGAAGTGCCCGATGCGATCGATCCGGCGCTGTTCGTCGAACCGGCCGAACGCGAGCTGGGCGAAGCGGTCGACAGCGCGGTGGCCGATACCGGTCCGCTGCTCGACGCACGCGATTACGTGGCCGTGCTCGGCCGCCTCGCGCGCCTGCGCCCGCAAGTCGATGCGTTCTTCGACGGCGTGATGGTGAACGTCGACGACGCGCGCATCCGCAACAACCGCCTCGCCCTGCTCAAGCGCCTTTCGGAGCGACTGGGCAGCGTGGCCGCGATCGAACACCTGTCGATGTAAACCGTGGCCGCGGCTGCAGTGCCGCGGCCGGCTCACGGATTGTTCACTGGCTGATGGATGAAGCCCGGTTATCCTGCATTGATGCGCCCCCATTACTGGCCCGCCCGCCTGTTGGCCACCGCCGTGTTGACGATCGCCGCAGCCGGGTCCGCCCAGGCGGCGAAGGTCACGGCGGTCGACATCCGTGGCCTGGGCGAGGCGGAAACGCTGAACGTGCGGGGCGCGCTGTCGCTGGTGCAGGCGATCGGCAAGGACCTGTCCGGACGCCGCCTGGGCTACCTGGTCCGCGAGGCCGATGACGAGACACGCGAAGCCCTTGAACCGTTCGGCTATTACTCGCCGAAGATCGAAGTCACGCGCGAAGGCAGCGGCGACAACACCAAGGTGATCGTCACTGTCACGCTGGAAGAACCGGTGCGCGTGCGCCGCGCCGACATCGCCATCATCGGCGAGGGCAGCGAAGACCGATACCTGAAGGAAGACCTGGCGGCGTTCCGGCCACAGACCGGCGACATCTTCGACCACGCGCAGTACGAAGCCAGCAAGACCAAGATCACCCGCCGTCTGGCCGAGCGCGGTTACTTCGATGCCGACTTCACCTCGCGCCGGGTCGAAGTCACGCGTGCGCAGCACGCCGCCGACATCGACCTGGTCTGGACCAGCGGCGGCCGCTACGACATGGGTCCGATCACCTTCGTGCAGACGCCGCAGCAGATCATCCGCAACAGCCTGCTCGAGAACCTCGTTTACTGGGAACAGGGCAGCTACTACCACCAGGGCAAGCTCGACCGCTTCCGCGAATCGCTGGCGCGGCTGGACTACTTCTCCTCCATCGAGATCGAGCCCGACCCGGACAAAGCGGTCGACAACGAAGTGCCGGTGCTGGTGACCCTCACCCCGGCCAAGCGCACCGTCTACACCGCCGGTGTCAGCTACGGCACCGACAGCGGCGCCGGTGTGCGGCTGGGCATGGAGCGCCGTTACGTCAACGACCGCGGCCACAAGGCACTGGGGCAGATCGACTGGACCGAAACGCGCAAGACCGCGACGGTGCAGTACCGCATCCCTGCCTTCGCCTGGCTCGATGGCTGGTACGCCTTCAGCGCCCAGTACTACGACGAACAGAGCGACTACATCGACACGCGCAAGGTCGAACTGGTCGCCAGCCGCAGCGGCCAGATCAACCGGCGCCTCAATGCGATCGCCTCGATCCACGCACTGCGCGAGCGCTGGGCCTATGTCGCCGACGACGATGGCGACGTCAACACGCCGGTGCAGTACCGCAACGCCACGTTCCTGTATCCGTCGTTGCGCGCGGATTACATCGATGCCGACGACCGTATCTTCCCGCGCAAGGCGATCGGCCTGACGGTGGAGGTGCGCGGCGGGCTGGAGGGCGTTGGTTCGGATGCCAACTTCCTGCAGACCTGGGCCGTGGGCCGCTGGTACCACGGCATGGGCGCGAGCAACCGCCTGATCGTGCGCGCCGAAGCCGGCGGCACGTTCACCAATGCGCTGGTCGACATGCCGCCGAGCCTGCGCTTCTTCGCCGGTGGCGACCGCAGCATCCGCGGTTACGCCTACCGCGAAGTCGGGCCGAGCACCATTGGCAGCGACGGCAAGAAGTACGCACTGGGCGCGAAGAACGTGCTCACCGGCTCGGTCGAGTTCGAGCATTACTTCAACGACACCTGGGGCGCGGCCGGCTTCGTCGATGCCGGCGATGCCTTCGACGACACGCCCGACATCCACACCGGCGTAGGCTTCGGCGTGCGCTGGAAATCGCCGGTGGGGCCGGTGCGGTTCGACATCGCACACGGCCTGAACGACCCGGACTCGCAGTACGAGATCTACCTCAACATCGGCGCAGACTGGTGAGGTGGTCATGAGCGAACAGACACCGCAAGGCTCCAGCCCGACGCCTCCCGACCCGCACGAGGAGCGCATCGCCGAACTGCGCCAGCGCCGCCGCGCGCGCCTGCGCTGGCTGGCGATCCGCGCGAGCCTGCTCGCCGGCGTGCTGACGCTGGCGCTGGCCGCGTTCGTCTACTGGTTGCTGACCTCGATCGGCGGTCGCGACCTGCTGCTGGCGCAGATCGTGTCGCGGCTGCCGGAGAACGCGGCGCTGTCGTGGCGTTCGGTCGACGGCCCGTTGTCGGGCCCGCTGACGATGAACGGCGTGCGCTTCACCTATGACCGCATCGTCTTCACCGCCGACCGCGTGCACCTGGATCCGGCGATCCGCCCTTTGATCCGCAAGCGCCTGCGCCTGGACGCGTTGCAGATCGCCAACGCACACCTCGAGCTGCCCAAGAGCGACGAGCCGTTCGAGATGCCGCGCTGGCCGGAAGTGCTGCCCGAGATCGCGCCGCCGCTGGAGCTGCAGGCCGACGACGTGCGCGTCGACCGCTTCCTCGTCTCGCAGGAAGGCAAGGAGCTGATCAACATCCGCACCCTGCGCACGGGCCTGGATGCGCAGCAGGGCAAGCTGCATGTCGAACGCCTGTACCTCGACAGCAGCTACGGCCGCTTCAACCTCAACGGCGACTACGTGCCGCGCGAGGACTACCGCACCAACCTGACCGCCAGCGGCCTGCTCGCCGCCGCCGATGGCCGCACGCCGGCGCGCATCGGCCTGGTCGCGCGCGGCGACCTGTCGCGGATGAACGTTGCCATCGCCGGCCACGTGCCGGCGCCGCTGCATGCGAGCCTGGTGCTGCGCGGCAAGGACGACCCGCGCTGGAATGTGGTGGTGGATGCCGAAGGCCTCGACCTGGGCCTGGTCACGGCGGCAGAAAAGAGCGACGACGACCAGCTGCTGTTCGGCAGCTTCAGCGCCGATGGCATCGGCGGCAACGCCAACCTGCGCGGCGAGTTCCGCCAGGGCGACCTGGTCGCGACCGTGCTGCCGTCGAAAGTGCGCCTGGAGGACCAGGTGCTCGACGTGCAACCGCTCGCGCTGCGCGTGTTCGACGGCGCGGTGACGCTGCGAGGCCATGCCGACTTCAAGGATCCGGAGAACGCCAGCTTCCGCTTCGCCGTGAATGCACGCGAGCTCAAGTGGGGCGGCGAGAAGGGCACCGCGCAGACGGCCGGCGGCACGGCGGAAGCGTCGCCGATGATCGGTGCCGATGCCGACCTCGGTTTCGCCGGCACGCTCAAGGCCTGGGCGGCGATCGGCAACGCCACGCTCAGTCGCGATGGCGAGAAGGCGCTGGTGCAGTTCGACGGCCGCGGCAACGACGAGCGCATGCAGCTCAAGACGCTCAAGGCCACCATGCCCAGCGGCAGCCTCGACGGCAGCGGCAGCGTGGCCTGGGCGCCGGCACTGGGCTGGGACATCAATGCCCGCCTCGCCGGTTTCGATCCGGGTTACTTCGCGCCGGACTGGAAGGGCTCGATCAACGGCCAGCTGGCGACGAAGGGCGCCACGCGCGACGACGGCGGACTCGAGGTCGGTGTCGACGCGACCAACCTCGGCGGTCGCCTGCGCAACCGGCCGCTGAAGGGACAGGGCCGCTTCGCCATGCACGGCGCCGGCACCGCCGGCGGCGAGACCGCCTACGAAGGCGATGTCGCGCTGTCGCTCGGCGGCAGCCGCATCGATGCCAAGGGCAAGGTCGCCAGCAATCTCGACGTAGATGCGAAGTTCTCGCCGCTGGTGCTGAGCGACCTGCTGCCGGACGGCGCCGGCTCGCTGCGCGGCACGCTCAAGCTCAGTGGTCCGCGCACGGCGCCGGACGTGGTCGCCGACCTCACCGGCAGCGGCCTCAAGTACGGCGACTACCGCGCGGATTCGTTCAGCGCCAAGGGACGGCTGCCGTGGCAGCGCGGCAACGGTGCGATCGCCGTGCGCGCCAGCGGCCTTGATGTCGGCGTGCCAGTGTCCTCGCTGACGGTCGATGCGCGCGGTGCGGTAGAAGCGCTGCAGCTGCAGGCACAGGCGCGCGGTGACATCGGCACGCTCGAGTTGGCTGGCAACGCCAACAAGCGCGGAACGACGTGGGAAGGCGCGTTGGCCTCCTTCCACCTCGCCCCGGCCAAGGGCGCCTCGTGGCGCCTGCAGCAGGCGGCACGTTTCCGCTGGGACGGCCGCAACGGCGCGTTGAGCAACAGCTGCTTCACCTCCAGTGGCGGCGGATCGCTGTGCGCCAGCGCCGACTGGCCGCGGCGCGGCCTCGATGTGCGCGGCCAGGCACTGCCGCTGACGCTGCTGGTGCCGTACCTGCCCGAGCGCGAGGAACGCCGGCCGTGGCTGCTGCGCGGCGAGATCTCGCTCGATGGCCAGCTGCGCCCGGTCGGCAATGCCTGGCGCGGCCAGTTCAACCTGCGCTCGGCCGGCGGTGGCCTGAAGAACAGCGAGCGCTCACGCCGCGAGATGCTGAGCTACGACAACCTCCTGCTCAATGCGACGTTCGACCCCAGGAAGATCAATGCCGAGCTGAGCACCGCGTTCAACAGCGGCGGCCACATCGATGCGCGCATCTCCACCGGCTGGGACGACTTCGCGCCGATCGCCGGCGAGGTTTCGGTCAACACCGACGAGCTGGTGTGGATGGAGCTGTTCTCGCCCGACATCGTCGAGCCCAAGGGCCGCCTCGATGCACGCATCACGCTGGCCGGCACGCGTGCGCGCCCGCAGCTCGGCGGCCAGGCACATCTGTCGCAGTTCACCACCGAGCTGCCCTCGCTCGCCATCGTGCTGGAGGACGGCGACGTCCGCCTCAACGCCCTGCCCGACGGCAGCGCGCGCATCGACGGCCAGGTGCGCTCGGGCGAAGGCATCCTCAATGTGGACGGTTCGCTCAACTGGCAGAACATGGATGCCCCGCTGGCGCTGAACCTGCGTGGGCAGAACGTGCTGGTGTCGGACACACGCGACCTGCATGCCGTGGCCAGCCCCGACATCCAGGTGCGCTACGCCGCCGGGCAACCGCTGCAGGTCACCGGCACGGTGACCGTGCCGTCGGCGAAGATCGACCTGGAGCGACTCGACCAGGGCGTGTCGGCATCGCCCGATGTGGTCGTGCTCGACCCCGAGGACCCCGAAGACACCGGCGACACGCCGCTCGAACTCGACCTGACCCTGGCGCTGGGCGACGACGTGCGCCTCAATGGCTTCGGCCTCGACGGCAGCCTCGGCGGCAAGATGCGCGTGCGCTCGCACCCCGGTCGCGAGATGACCGCGAGTGGCCAGCTCAAGGTGCAGGGCCAGTACAAGGCGTACGGGCAGAAGCTCGACATCACCCGCGGTGAGCTGTCGTGGTCCAACGGCCCGGTGTCCGACCCGATCCTCAACGTTCGCGCCGAGCGCGTCGTCGGCGATGTCACCGCCGGCGTCGACATCCGCGGCCGCGCCAGCGCGCCGACGGCGACCGTCTGGTCGGACCCGGCCAGTTCGCAGTCCGAGGCACTGGCCTACCTGACCCTCGGCCGCCCGCTGGCCAGTGCGAGCACCGACGAGAGCAAGCAGCTCAACGCGGCCAGCGCGGCATTGTCGGCCGGTGGCAGCCTGATCGCCTCGCAGCTGGGCGCCAAGCTCGGCCTCGACGAGGCCGGCGTCAGCGACAGCCGCGCGCTCGGCGGCAGCGTGCTCGGCATCGGCAAGAACATCTCGCCGCGCCTGTATGTCGGTTACGGCGTGTCGCTGCTCGGCACCGGCCAGGTGGTGATGCTCAAGTACCTGCTGCGCAAGGGCTTCGACGTGCAGATCGAATCGAGCACGCTGGAGAACCGGGCGTCGTTGAACTGGCGCAAGGAGAAGTAGCGCGTCGTGCTAGCCTGCCCGCTCCCCGGGGAGGACGACGATGCGCTCGACACTGCTGGCAATGCTTCTGCTTGCTCCGATGACGACGGCACTGGCCGGCACACCGCTGCCCGACGGCCCGCACCTGGTGGTCACCGGCGAGGGCAAGGTCTCGGCCAAGCCCGATACCGCGCGCATCCGCTTCGATTTCTCCAAGCGCGCTGCACGGCCGCTGCCTGCCAAGCAGCAGGTCGATGCGGCGGTAAATGCGCTGCTGGATGGCCTGCACAACTTCCCGATCAGTGCCGACAAGGTGCGGGCTTCCGACCTGTCGGCATCGGAAGACATCGACTACAACGACAACGGCAAGCCGGTGTCGAACGGATTCCTTGCCGAGCGCAACGTGACCGTGGTGCTCAACGACCTGACCCGCCTCAACGAGCTGCTGGACTTCGGCCTGGGTGCCGGCGCAAGCGGCATCGGCGACGTCGACTTCGAGTCGAGCCAGGCCAAGGCGCTTCGCGACGATGCCAAGCGCAAGGCGGTCGACGACGCGCGCCTGCGTGCCGGCGAACTGGCCACCTCGTTCAGCGCGCAGCTGGGCCCGGTTTACAGCATCAACAGCTTGTCGGCGCAGTTGCAGCAAGGCTACAACTACGGCGGGTCCACCACGCTCGACCGGATCGAAGTGACCGGCACCCGCATCTAGGGCCGCTACCTGCAGCCCGAAGTCGAGTACCGCGAGTCGATCCAGGCAGTGTTCGAACTGAAGCGCTGAGATCAAACGTCTGGAATCCGGAACCATGGCCATCATCCTGCAGACCGAACGGCTCAACCTGCGCGAGATCACCGAGCCCGACGCGCCCTTCATCCTCGAACTGCTGACCGACCCGTCGTTCCTGCAGAACATCGGCGACCGCGGCGTCAGCGACCTCGACAGCGCGCTCAACTACATCCGCACCAGCCCGGGCGACAGCTACGCACGCAACGGTTACGGACTGTGGCTGGTGGAACTGAAGGACTCGCATGTTCCGGTCGGCACCTGCGGCCTGATCCGCCGCGACACGCTGCCAGCCGCCGACATCGGCTACGCATTCCTGCCGCGCTACTGGGGCCGCGGCTACGCGGTGGAAGCCTGCGCAGCCGTGCGCGACCACGCACTGCGCACGCTGGCGATGCCGCAACTGCTGGCGATCGTGTCGCCGGACAACCAGGCGTCGATCAGGGTGCTCGAGCGCATCGGCCTGAGCTTCCGCGAGATGGTGCGGCTGGGTGCGGATGCGGAGCAGCTGAAGTTGTTCGCGCTGGACGCGTGACGCTTTGACTGACATCACCGGGTTACTGGTCTCGGTTACGGTGCTGGCCGCCGTCGCCGTGCTGGCGCTCGGGTATCGCCAATCGGGGAAGGACGGGTTCCAGCGCCAGTTCGAGGCCACTGCCTTCGAAACGTCTGCCGGCCGCCTGCGCGGTGCCGAGGCGACCCGGATGGCGTTCGGGCAAAGCGACGGTGGCGCGGCCTGATCCAATGGCAGGGGCGCGCCGCTCCAGCGGATGCCTATGATCGCGCCGTCCCCCAACGAAAGGAGTCACCCGTGCCCCTGATGAGCCTGGTGTTCGCCGCCGCAACCGCCACGGCCGCCGTGCCGCCTGCCGCGTACTCGCCTGCGGCGATCGAACCATCCACCCGCGCTGCGCTCGAGGCGACCTGCTTCGACTATGTCGACGGCCAGCTGGAAGGCGATCCCGCGCGCGTCGCCCGATCGCTGCACCCGGACCTAGCCAAGCGTCGCGTGCTCGGTGATACGCCCGATGAGCGCCTCGGCCTGCGCCGCATGAGCAAGGAAGAACTGGTCGAACTGACCAGGCAGGGCGCGCTGAAGACGCCGAAGGATCAGTGGAACCGATCGTGCACCGTGCTGGATGTCGCCGGCAATGCCGCCGTGGTGCGCGCGGAGACGCCATGGTTCGTGGACTTCTTCCACATGGGCAAGTTCGGCGACCGCTGGATCATCGTCAACGCGCTCTGGTACCAGAAGCCGCGGTAGGGCAGGACTGCCCCTACTCGACCTCGATGCGCACGTCCGCAAACCAGAGCTGCTGCCAGCGCAGCGGCTTGTCGTCGGCGCTGAGCAGTCGTGGTTGCGCGACCTGCTCCGGCGCAAAACCAGAGGCGTCATCGATGGTGCGTACGTTGAGCGCAGCGAACAGGCGCTCTTCGCTGCGGTAGGTCGCCATCACCAGCACGCCGCAATGGGCGCAGACGAGGAACTCGGCCTGGTCGGAACCCTGGCGGTAATGGACGGCGGCGTCGCGACCGTGCTGCTGCAGGCGCAGGCTTCCGGCCGGATCAGTCAGCCAGGCCGCGCCGTGCTTCCGGCAGAAGTCGCAATCGCAGGCACGCGGCGCGTAGTCGCTGGCGGCGCGGGTGAGCGTCGCCTGCATGACCAGCCTGCGGCAATGGCAACTGGCATGGACGACGTGCGCGGTCATGGCGCCAACCGGAAGTGCTGGCCCTGCAGCCGTGGCTTGCCGTCGACGACGTCGGTCCAGACCACGTAGGCACCGTCGTCGCCGAGTGCCAGCTGGGCGAAGCCGGTGGCGCGGCCGCGTCCTTGCAGGCGCGCGACTTCGACGCGCTGCAGTTCGCGTCCGAGGTCAGTCGCGTAGCGCGCGAGGTGCAACGACTGCACGCCGGCATCCTCGCGCAGCCAGAGCACCCAGGCGCTGTTGCCGTCGATGGCGAGGTCGACGCGTCCCTGCACCGGCATGCCCTGGTCGACCGTCAGCGGCGCGGCAAAGTGGTCGCCGGCATCGTTGCTGCGCGCCAGCTTCAGCGCGGGCATGTCGGCTGCGGCGGTGTACCAGGCCACCAGTGCGGCATCGCCGTCGGTGGCGACGGCTGGGCCGTTGACCGGGCAAGCCGGCATCTTCCAGCCATCGGCATGGACCGGATGCGGCGGCGTCCAAGCGTTGTCCTGCAGACGGGTGATGGCGATGTCGCGGATCTCTTCGGGTGTGCGATCGCGATAGACCAGCAGCGGCCCGCGGCCGCCGAGGGCGACGTCGGTCTGGCAGCAGTCGCAGGTCATCGTGTCGAGCTCGCGTTCGTCGTCGCGCTTGAGCGCTGCGTCGAACAGCGAAGCGCGCAAGGTCATCGCACCGCCGTGCCCTTCGTGCCCACCATGGCCATGGCCGCCGCCGCTGTTGCGGCCGTCGAGCCAGGCGATACCGATGCGATCGCGCGACGCCGGCCAGAGCGACACGAAGCCGTGTTCCGTCGGCGTGCCGTCGTCGTTGACCAGCACCGGCTGCGACCACGTGCGTCCGTCGTCACCGCTGCGAACGAGTGCAACGTCATAGGCGTAGGGCGCCTTGGCCGACTTCTTCAGCCAGTGCGCCCACAGCGCGCCGTCCGGCGTCACGGCGACGTGCGGGGTGTCGGCCCAGTTGACGAACCAGTCGTTGCCGCGCGCGATCACTTTCGTATCGCCCCAAGCGCCCTGTCCGTAACGCGCGAACTTCAGCGCGTGCTGGTCGCCTTCGCCCTCGACCCAGGCCAGCACGAGCGAACCATCGGGCGCGCGCACCAGGTCCGGTTGCGCGGCCAGGTCCAGGCCCGACGGCAGTGACCACGGCTCGGCCACGGCCTGCGTGGCCACGGCTGGCGGAGCCGGCGTGGGCGTCGGCGCGCCGGTTTCGGCGGAGGGGGCGCTGGTCGGGGCCGCGCGGTCGCAGGCGACCGTCAGCAACAGCAGCAGCGGGACAAGGAGGGCAGGCTTGATCGGGGCGCGCTTCATCGCGCAAGCCTAGCGCGCTCTTCACGCCGATGGGATGCCTGCCGTCAGAACTTGCCGTTGCCGTTCTTCCACTGCTCCCGCGGCGGGATCGCCTCGATCGTGTCCCAGTGCTCGGCAATCTTGCCGTCCTCGATCCGCCACAGGTCGTAGAAGGCGACGTGCTGGCTGCCGATCTGACCCTCACTGACCGAAAGGATGAAGTTGCCTTCGCCGAGGATGCGATGGACGCGCTCGTACTTCATCGCCCTGCCCTGCTGGGCCATCGCATAGAGCGCTGCGCCCAGCGCCGACAGGCCGTTGGCGATGTGCGGGTTGTGCTGGATGTAACGGTCGCCGTCGAAGTAACCCGACAGCCGTTCCATCCGCCCGTGGATGAGGATGTCCTCGATGAAGGCGCGCACCAGCGTCTTGTTGGCCGCGGTCTTGTCGAGATCGACCACGAGCAGCGTGCCGTCGATCATGGTGTGGCCGCTGGGGTTCGGCGAATCCGGCCGCTCCTGCAGGTTGTCCCAGTGCTCGACGATCTTGCCCTGGTCGAAGCGGAAGATGTCGAATCCGATCTTCGGCCCGAAGAAGTCGTAGTCGGTGTGGGCGAAGACGAAGTCGCCGTCCTGGAACACGCGCACGGTGTTGACCCTGGCGCTGCCCTTCGGCAGTTGCTGCAGCAATTCGCCGAAACCGGCCAGGCCGTCGCCGACCGCGAGGTTGTGCTGCACGTAACGGCTGGGATGGATGTAGCCGACAGGCTGGGCCTCGCCTGTCTCGATGCTTTTCAGCAGCAGCGCCACCTGCGCCTTGGGCGACATGGTCATGTGGGTTTCACTCGTTCGGTGAGGTTGGTGGTCATTTTCCGCAGGGGGCCTATGATTCACAGGTCAATGGACGACAGCTGCTGTGAATTTCGGACATCCTGGGATGCGGAACCGGCAAAGCGACAGCATCATGCGCGTCGCGTACCAGCCGCCTGGCGAGTACGGGCTGGACGTGGAGATTTTCACGGTGGCCGACTTGCGCGGCCGCGTCGACGAGGCGCACTTCGGCGTCACCCAGCGCATCGGCTTCCACATGCTGATCTGCGTGACCGACGGACGCTTCGACTACACCGTGGACTTCACCGTGGTTCCGTGCCGGCCAGGCTCGCTGCTCGCGCTGCGGCCCGAGCAGGCGCTGCATTTCAACATGCAGGCCAGATGGGACGGCTGGGTGGTGATCTTCCGCCCAGAGTTCCTGGCGCCGTTGCAGACCAGCGTGCGGATCGACGAACTCAAGGCGCACTCGAGCCTGCAGGCGCTGCCAAACCACATGGCGCTGGAGGGGGACGAGTATCGGGCGGTGCTCGACACCATCGTCCGGATGCATGCCGATTCGGCGGCGGGATGGGCGAGCGATGAAGTGCACCCGTTGCTGCGCCACCAGCTGTATTCGCTGCTGCTGCGGCTGCACCTGAGCCACGGCCGGCAGGCATCGCAATCAGGTGCCTCGGTGGCCAGCCTGCAGCGCTTTCGCCGGTTCCAGCAGATGCTCGAATCAAACTACGCCCAGCACCACCAGGTCGCCGCCTATGCCAAGGCGCTGGGATGCTCGGAACGCAGCCTGACGCGCGCGACGCTGGAGGTGGCCGGCGTGCAGGCCAAGGCATTCATCGCCGCGCGCATCAACCTGGAGGCCAAGCGCCTGCTGGCGCAGACCGCGCTGCCCATCGCCACCATTGCCGGGCAGCTGGGCTTCGACGACGTGGCCAACTTCATCAAGTTCTTCAAGCGCGACGCCGGCTGCGCGCCGGGCGAGTTCCGGCGCGAGCATTCGTCGTGAGGTCAGGTCACGCTGATGTCAGGCGACGCGGGCGCGGCGGGCGCGCGTCAGGTGCACCAGCAGCAACGAAATCGCTGCCGGCGTCATGCCCGGAATGCGCTGCGCCTGGCCGATGGTCTGCGGCCGCACGCGCTCGAGCTTGCCCTGCACTTCCGCCGACAGGCCACGCACGGCGGCGTAGTCGAAGTCGTCCGGAATGGCGGTGGTTTCGTGGCGCTGCTGGCGCGCGATTTCCTCGCGCTGGCGATCGAGGTAACCGGCGTACTTGACGCCGATCTCGACCTGCTCGGAGACCTCGGCATCGTCCACCGCAGGACCCAGCGACGGCACCTGCATCAGCCTGGCGTAATCGAGTTCGGGGCGCTTGAGCAGGTCCAGGGCACTGGTCTCGCGGCTGATCTCGATACCGAGCACGGCCATGGCCTCGCGGCCCAGGGCATTGCCAGGCGCCGCCCAGACCGCGCCCAGACGCGTGTTCTCGCGCGCGACAGCTTCGCGCTTGGCCTCGAAGCGGGCGAAGCGCGCATCGTCGACGAGGCCCAGCTCGCGCCCGACCGGCGTCAGTCGCGCGTCGGCGTTGTCCTCGCGCAACTGCAGGCGGTACTCGGCGCGCGAGGTGAACATGCGGTACGGCTCGCTGGTGCCGTGGGTGATCAGGTCGTCGACCAGCACGCCGAGGTAGGCCTCGTCGCGGCGCGGCGACCAGCCTTCCAGGCCGCGGGTGAAGCGCGCGGCGTTGACGCCGGCGAGCAGGCCCTGCGCGGCGGCTTCCTCGTAGCCGGTGGTGCCGTTGATCTGGCCGGCGAAGAACAGGCCCGACATCGCCTTGGTTTCCAGCGTCGACTTCAGGCCGCGCGGATCGAAGAAGTCGTACTCGATCGCATAGCCCGGACGCGTGATGTGCGCGTTCTCGAAACCGCGGATCGAACGCACCAGCGCCAGCTGCACGTCGAACGGCAGCGAGGTGGAGATGCCGTTGGGATATATCTCGGCGACGTCGAGGCCTTCAGGCTCGACGAAGATCTGGTGGCTGGGCTTCTCGGCGAAGCGCACCACCTTGTCCTCGATCGAGGGGCAGTAGCGCGGGCCGATGCCTTCAATCTGGCCGGTGTACAGCGGCGAGCGGTCGAGCGCGCCGCGGATGATCTCGTGGGTCTGCTCGCTGGTGTGGGTGATCCAGCACGAGACCTGGCGCGGATGGTCGGCATGGCTGCCCATGAACGACATCACCGGGCGCGGATCATCGCCGGGCTGCTCTTCCATCACCGAGTAGTCGAGCGTGCGGCCGTCGATGCGCGGCGGCGTGCCGGTCTTGAGGCGGTCGACCACGAACGGGCCTTCGCGCAGGCGCGCGGCCAGGGCGACGGCGGGCGGATCGCCGGCACGGCCGGCGGCATAGGTGGTCTGGCCGACGTGGACCTTGCCGGCGAGGAAGGTACCCGCGGTCAGCACCACGGCCGGTGCTTCGAAGCGCAGCCCGGTCTGGGTGATGGCACCGGCGACGCGGCCGTCGGCGAAGACGATGTCGTCGACCGCGGCCTGGAACAGGGTGAGGTTGGGCTGGCTCTCGACCGCGCGGCGGATGAAGGCGCGGTACAGCGCGCGGTCGGCCTGGCAGCGGGTCGCGCGCACGGCCGGGCCCTTGCTCGCATTGAGCCGGCGCCACTGGATGCCGGCGGCATCGGCGGCGCGCGCCATGACGCCACCGAGTGCATCGATTTCCTTGACCAGGTGTCCCTTGCCGATGCCGCCGATGGCCGGGTTGCAGCTCATCGCGCCGACGGTTTCCACCGAATGCGTGAGCAGCAGCGTGCGTGCGCCGGCGCGGGCAGACGCGAGCGCGGCCTCGGTGCCGGCATGGCCGCCGCCGATCACGATCACGTCGTACTGGTAGAAGTTCTGGCTCATCGGTTCCTGGGGATCTTGCCGGCGTATCGGGGTTTCGCGCCGCTGGCGAATTTTAGGCCACCGCGGTTTGCCCTGCCGGTCAGTCTGAATGCCACGTGAAACTTGGCACGGTTCCTGCTTTGTACTTATTGCACCCAGCGGGGCAGGCGCTCAACGCCGGCCGGATTTGGAACAGGGGCTGGCCAAGCGCTCGCGGGGGAAGCCGGGGGGCCGAATGTCGGGGGACGTTCGGCCCCTCTTTTTTTGGCTGCGCCTGCAAAAAACCCAAAGTTTGCTTTGCAAACCTTGGGCCCCGAGGGCTGAGCCTCCAATCCCTGCGGCTGCCGCCGCGCCCCCTTACTAAGGGGGCTGCCGCCTTCGGTGGTCGTGCTGGGGCGGCTGACGCCGCACAACCCGATTTCGGAACTTGTCCTCTCAAACGTCGCGACCCCGCCTGGGCGGGGTCGGGAGGGACGTTTGCGCGCTTCCGCGCATGGCGCGGTGGGCGGTATGGGCGCCGACGCCCGACGGGGACGGAACAGGGGGGATCCGTGGTTCCTCGCCGGGCGCCGACATGGAAATCTGGGCCGCTTTGCGATTTACGTCCAAAAGCGACGCAATCGGTCAATAGGCGCAGATTGCCGTCAGTCGCGGCGCGACGCAAGCGGAAAAATGTGAATTGCGGCCAGCTTGCGCAACCCCATCAGGGCTCCTGTCGCGGAACGCGTTCGCGACCGGCCGACGGGTGGCGCGGGGTGTTGTTTCGCGGCATCGGCCGCGGCTCGTTGCTCGCCTCGGGTCCCCGCGGCGGTCGAACGGAACCGGGGCGACCGCCCTGCTGCCCGTCCGGTCGCGGTCCGGGCTGCACGCCCGGCTGCGGGGTGGGCACCTGGCCGGCCCAGCCGCCGGGACGGTTCGGACGGTTGCCGTGGTTGTAGCCGCCACCGCCGTAACCACCGCCGTGGTAGCCGCCGCCGTTATGGCCACCACCGTTGTAGCCGCCGTTGTAGCCATGGCCATGACCGCCGCCGTGACCGTTGTAGCGCGGGTAGTTGTAGTACGGGGCCCGGTAACCCGGGTAGCCGTAAGGGCCGTAGCCATAGCGGTACGGGTAGGCATAGCGATACGGGTAGCCGTAGCCGCCATAGCCATACGGAGTGGCATACGGGTAGTAACCACCCCAGCCGCCGTAGTAACCGCCATAGCCGCCGTAATAGCGGTACTCGACGCTCGGCCGGCCGTAGTAGTAGTCGCCCGCGCCGCCGTAGCCGCGATAGCCGTAATCGGTGATGCAGCCCGCCAGCAGCAGCGCTGCGAATGCGGGAACGAGCAGTTTGCGGATCATGATGCGGAACCCCCCGGGTCAGGCCGTCAGCATCAGGCCGTGGAATTGAACTCGGCCTTAATTTTCCGGCACTTCCCCAGCTCCGGGTAAACGGATTGCCCTGCCCGCATGCCAATGCCAGCATGCCACGCCCCAGACCCCCCGAGAGCGTTGATGACCCTGCACCGTGCGTCCGGCCAATGGCGGCTGGGACTGCTGCTCACCCTGGTCACCGCACTGTGCTGGGCCACGCTGCCGATCGCGCTGAAGCTGGTTCTGGAAGTCCTCGACCCGATCACCCTGACCTGGTTCCGCTTCCTGGTCGCCGCACTGGTGACCGGCGCCTGGCTCGGCTGGCGCGGCAAGCTCGGCGGCTACGGCCAGCTCGGGCGCCGCGGCTCGCTGATGCTCGCGCTGGCCGCACTGATGCTGGTCGGCAACTACGTCTTCTACCTGCTCGGCGTGCAGCACACCACGCCCGCCAACGCCCAGCTGCTGATCCAGCTCGCACCGCTGCTGATGGCGCTGGGCGGCGTCTGGGTGTTCGGCGAGCACTTCCGCGCCGCGCAGTGGCTCGGCCTGGCCCTGCTCGTGGCCGGCATGGGGCTGTTTTTCGCCGACCAGCTGGCCGCCAGCGCACGGGCACCCGGCTACGTGCTCGGCTCGGCGCTGGTCGTCGTCGGCGCGATCGTCTGGGCCGTGTACGCACTGCTGCAGAAGCAGCTGCTGATGCGACTGGGCTCGATGCAGGTCCTGCTGTTCATCTATGCCTTCGCCAGCGTCGCGCTGCTGCCGTTCGCGCATCCGGCCGCGCTGCTGAAACTCGACGCGGTGCACTGGGCAATGCTGATGTACTGCGCCTTCAACACCATCGGCGCGTATGGCGCATTCGCCGAGGCGCTGGCGCACTGGGAGGCATCGCGCGTGTCGGCCATCCTCGCCACCACCCCGCTGCTGTGCATCGCCGCGGCGACGGCGGTGCATGCGCTGTGGCCACAGTGGCTGGCACCGGAACGGATCACCACGCTGGGCTGGATCGGCGCCGCACTCGTGGTCGCCGGTTCGGCGGCGGTCAGCCTGCTCAACCGGCCTGCGTCGCGATAGCATCCGCGAATGAACAACGCCGCCATCACCGACACCACCCCGCACGCTACTGCCCTGCCCGACTTCGAAGCGGTCCTGTCCGCGGCGGCGCGCATTGCCCCGCATGCCCACGTGACGCCGGTGCTGCGCTCGCGCAGCCTCGATGCCCTGGCGGGCTGCGAGCTGCACCTGAAAGCCGAGCACCTGCAACGCGCCGGCGCTTTCAAGTTCCGCGGCGCCTGCAATGCGATCTGGTCGCTGACGGAAGCGGAAGCCGCGCGCGGCGTGGTCACCCATTCGTCCGGCAATCACGGTGCCGCACTGGCCCTGGCCGCACGCACGCGCGGCGTGGCCTGCCATGTCGTGGTGCCCGAAGGTGCGGTCGCGGCCAAGGTGGCGGCGATCGAAGCCTATGGCGCCGTGCTGCACCGCTGCGCGGCCACCATCGAGGCACGCGAAGCCAAGTGCGCCCAGGTCCAGGCCGAGTCCGGCGCCGAGCTGGTGCATCCGTATACCGACCATCGCGTGATCGCCGGCCAGGGCACTGCGGCGCTGGAGCTGTTGTCGAACAACGGCGCCTTCGACGCGCTGGTGGTACCGGTCGGCGGCGGCGGGCTGGCCGGCGGCACGGCACTGAGCGTGGCCGCGTTGTCACCCACCACGCGACTGATCCTGGCCGAGCCGAGCGGCGCGGCCGAGACCTGGGCCTCGCTGCAGCAGGGCGAGCGCGTCACCCGCTTCACTCCCGACACCATCTGCGACGGCCTGCGCGGCACGCTGGGCGAACCCAACTTCCGCATGCTCCACCAGCACCGCGCCGAAGTGCTGAAGGTCGACGATCGCGACACCGTCGCGGCGATGCGCCTGCTCTGGCAGCGCACCAAGCAGATCATCGAACCGTCGTCGGCGGTGGCGCTGGCGGCCGTGCTGGCGAATGGCGACCTGTTTGCCGGCCAGCGCGTAGGCATCGTGCTGTCGGGCGGCAATGTCGATCCGGACGCACTGCCGGAGTTGTTTGCGCGCGGCTGACCGGTCATGCCGGAAAGGCCGATGTCGGAAAATCGTTAACGCTGACGGCCCGGCCGACGCTGCGTTGGCAAGGCTTTTGGCGGCACCGGTCACGTACTCCGGCACCTGCTGCGCCGCTATGATCGCCATGCCGGCCCCCTCTTCCTGCCGGCTGCCCCGCAAGGACACGCGATGATGAAGATCGACGGCACCCGCAGCAACGACCGCGCCACGGAACTGATCCTGGCCTACTACGCTGCATTCAATCGCGGCGACTGGGCCGCCATGCTGGCGTTGCTTGGCGACGGCATCATCCATGACCTCAACCAGGGCCCGCGCGAAATCGGCCACGAGGCGTTCGCCTCGTTCCTGCAGCGCATGGCGCGCAGCTACCGCGAGCAGTTGCAGGACATCGTGGTCATGGTGTCGCCCGACGGCGCCCGCGCCGCGGCCGAGTACATCGTCCATGGCGAGTACCTGGTGAGCGATACCGGCCTGCCCGAAGCGCGTGGACAGAAGTACGTGCTGCCCGGCGGCGCGTTCTTCGAAGTCAACGACGGCCGCATCCAGCGCGTAAGCAACTACTACAACCTCGAAGACTGGATCGCGCAGGTCGGCGGCTGACCTCGCGTAGAGTCGCGCCACCGCACCGCAGGTGACCCTGCATGCCCCCTGCCGTCCTGCGTTCGCCTTCACTCTGGATCGCGCTGACATCGGTGGTCCTGGCGCTGTGCTTCCTCGGCACGCGCGGAATGTGGGACCCGGATGAGGGTCGCTACACCAACGTCGCCTTGAACATGCTCACCAGCGGCGACTGGCTCAACCCGCACCGCAACCACGAAGTCGGGCACTGGACCAAGCCGCCGCTGACCTACTGGGCGATCGCCTCGAGCATCGCCGTGTTCGGCGCCAACACCTGGGCGGCGCGATTGCCCGCCGCATTGTCTTACCTGCTGTGCGTGTGGCTGACGGGCCGCATCGCCAGGCGACTGTCGCCAGGAAGCGAGCACGTCGCGATGCTCGCCTACGCCACGATGCCCTTCACCGTCGGCGCGTCGCAGCTGATCACCACCGACTACCTGCTGGCGGCCTGCGAAACGCTGGCGATGTGGGCCTTCGTCGAGGCGCGCTTCGGCAATGGCACCCACACACGCCGCTGGATCGCACTGATGTGGGTGGGATTCGCGCTGGCGTTCATCACCAAGGGACCGGCGGGACTGTTGCCTTTGCCGGTGGTGTTGCTCTTCAACTACCTGCTGCCCGGCCGGCGCATGCATCGCACGCTGCAATGGTCCGGGATCGTGCTGTTCGCGGTCCTGGCGTTGCCGTGGTACCTGGCGGTGTTCCATGGCAACCCGGGGCTGTTCCATTACTTCGTCGGCGACGAACTGGTGAACCGGGTGACCACCGGAGAGTTCGGCCGCCATGGCGAGTGGTATGGCTGGCTGGAGATCTATGTACCCACGGTCGTGCTCGGCACGCTGCCATGGACGCCAGCGTTATGGCGTTGGGCACGCACGCTTCCCGCATCGATCCGCCGATGGCGCACGGGACCAGAGCAACGACTGGCCGACGCGAACTGGCTGCTGCTGAGCCTGTGGTGGCTGCTGCCGCTGCTGGTGTTCTGCGTGGCGCGCTCGCGGATGCCGCTGTATGTGTTGCCGTTGTTCGTTCCCATGGCGGTGATCGTTGCGCAGCAATGGCAGCGCGAAGGCCGCTCGCTCCCTGGCTGGCGATGGCTCCTGGCGTGGGTGGCGATGCTTCTTGCGCTCAAACTGGCGCTGGCGTGGTGGCCGACGCACAAGGACGCCAGTGCATGGGCCGATGCCATCCGCGAACGCTCGCGCGTGCCAGTGCAGGAAGTGGTCTTCGTCGAGGACATGGCTCGTTACGGCCTGCACCTGCACCTGGGCACCGGCACCGAGATCGAGAAAATCTCGCTCGATGCGCTGCACCAGCCGCGCTTCAATCCGCCCTACGACGAGCCACTGGCCGTTGAACTGGCGGAGCACGAGAGCGGCGTGGTCTGGGTGTGCAAGCAGCAGGACTGGCCGCTGGTGCGGGCGCGAATCGCCGCCCTGGGCTATCGCGCCGAGCTACTGGGCACGCCGTACCAGCACCGGGTGATGTTCGAAGTCGATCATGCCGCGGTCGATCAGCGCACCGCGCCTGCCAACGCCAGGTAGTCCAGCCCCTGGCTGAGCAGGAAGCGCATCACCGATGCGCGTTCGGCGACCGGGCGCGTTTGCAGTGAATCGA
>Ga0209025_1002249_pt1 | contig 21240 bp, 10 predicted proteins | sample AraplaMF_Col_mLB_FD_184256 | JGI IMG/M metagenome (GOLD analysis project Ga0209025, IMG submission 184256) | Arabidopsis root microbial communities from the University of North Carolina, USA - plate scrape MF_Col_mLB (SPAdes) (version 2) | ecosystem: Host-associated > Plants > Roots > Endosphere... | reverse complement strand
GCCAAACACGACCAATCCTGCAGGATCATCCTTCGAACGCCCTGCTCTGCCCGCCATCTGTACAAGTGAAGCTGCATCGAACAAGCGATCATCTGCATCGAGAATGAATACATCGCTCATCGGTACCGTCACACCTCGTTCCAGAATCGTTGTCGTGACGAGCACACGAATGTTCCGTTCTCGAAATTGAATTACTTTATCCCCTCGGCTCTCATCTGCCGCTGACGTTCCATCGATATGGACACCGGGAATACGTTCGCGTAGCAGACGTACAAGCGGATCTACTTGACGAATACGAGAAAGGAACACAAACAGCTGGGCACCTCTACGTACCGAATAATTCATGCGTGCCAGCAGAATTGCTGGCAGCCCATGTGCAGATAAACACTGAGCAACCGAAGGCATTGTGATTCTCATCGGGATAGGAAGTGGATGACGATGGAAACGCACAGGCACCCTCGCATGAGAGAGCTTGCCCCTTCGAACATCCTGCTGCATCGCCTCTGGCGGTGTCGCGGATAAATAAACGAACACACCCCCGGGCATACAAGCACGTTCTGCTGTACGCTTCAGCATAGGATCATTATGATAAGGGAATGCATCCAGCTCATCGATAATAGCTAATTCGAAGGCCTCCTCGAAACGAATCAGTTGATGGGTGGTCGCGATAGTAATATCTCCATCTCGCCACCGTTCCGGGCTACCTCCATACAACGTAACGACCTTCTGTGCAGGAAACGCCTTCTCTATCCTAGGCCTCAATTCCAGTACAACATCACGTCGCGGTGTGGCAATCAATACACGCCCACCATGCAGCAGCGTGTCCTCCACGAGCGGAAAAATCATCTCCGTCTTTCCGGCCCCAGTTACGGCCCATAATAAAAAGGCCCCCTTGCGCAAATTCCTCCTTGTTCCCTGTACCGTACTTCTACGTCCAAATGTATTCATCTCAGTTTGCCTAGCATCTTGGTTCTTCGCACGAACTCCATCAATATAATCTAATGCTTGTCTACTTGCCTCTAACTGTGCTGGAGCAAGCCCCCACTTCTCTAACTGCTCCTCCCGATTCGAAATAAGCGCTGCGGCACTGTCGTCACCTCGATACAGCTTGCCAGCAATCAAAATAGCACAAGACCGGCAGCGCCCCACATTCAAGCATTGTGTACACGTCCAGCATTGTACAGAATGGCAAGTCGAGCAGGATGAGCTACTTAAGCCCTCTGAACTCCCACAGCGTCCGCAGCAAATCGTAACCGAGGCTTTATAGAGGGATCGCATGACTCGTTTCAGCTGTGAAATACGGCTAGCATTAGGCAATTTACCGACGTCATCCAGGCGTGTTAATGACATTCCTGCCCTAAGCTCCAGCCAGCCATGCAGCCAGCCCCACTGGATAAGCGAATATCTGCTCGCAATTAAATGTTCCGCCCCTGCATCGCGCAGCAATTGAATCAATTCTTCCTCCAGAAGCAATCGACCACGAATCTCGTAGGCAACACGATAGGCATCAGCATGCATTGCGGACCACACTTCTGCCTGAAGAACACCTTCCCCAAGGAAAGAAGCAGGCAGCCCAGATTGATCCGTATCCCATTGTGTTGTTGCATAGGCTATGGATTGTTCTGCGACCCGATACATAGGCTTCTGCTTCTCCATGACGAACAGCTTGGAGGTCGGCTCCGAATATGGCGCTTCGATAATCGCAACAGCTAGATGCTCCTGCATCAGCCTCCGCTTAGCTTCTTCTTCAAGCACCTCCACACACGGGGAAAGAATATCAGCAAAATAACGAACCCAGCCCTGCTCTCCCCAACGCTCCATAGCTTCGCTTGGCATGAAATGTTCCAGTACAGCGATGCCAACTTGAATCGGCAGCTGCTGGTGCAAAACAACGAGTTTCGACCCACGGGACAGACTCCCTTCCCCTGCTAACCAAAAGCGTACATCAACACGCCAATCTACAGTGATGCCTGAGTGCCATCCGTACTCCGTGCGCACGGCATAAATTCTTACTTGCATGACTATTCCCTCTCCTTCGCCATACGGCTCACCGGAGCATGCTTGCTGCTTGATATCTGGATGCGCATCTGCTCAAATTACGCAAAAAAGCACACCCCACCCGTGGAATCGGGTGGCATGTGCTTCATGCCCAGCGCCTTATAGTATTTGTATAAAATTGTATACGAATCGACGGATTCTGACAACCCTAAACTTCAGTAAACTTACCAAATATAACGGTATTTGTAGTATTGTTCGATTCGATATTCCATATCTCTCCGAACAACACCGCTTACAAGGCACTGCGAGCCTTGAAGGGAATTTTCCGCCAATCCTCTGTACTCCGTGGCTCAATTACAATCAATGTCTCTGCCGCTGCTTGCTGCTTCAATCCTTGCAGTGTTGCCTCAAGCTCATTCCTTTGAATCACAAGCAAGTTCCAGCTCATATCGTAGCCGCTCATTACACGTGAAGCAATTGGAAACGTAGCATCCGTAGAACCGCTATCGACAAATGTGAAATGCAGCTTGCGTCCTTTCAGCCAAGCAAACCAACTATACGCACGAATCACCCACTCGATATGGCGTTCATCATTTTCCGTCACAAGCACGACATGCATCCAAGGCGCAGGTCTAGCGCCACGTACGAGCTGCTTCCATTGATGAGCCAGATGAACAGCCGCTATCGCGAGTCCGAAGCATCCCACAATCCAACATAGCATTGCGATCATGCGGCCACCTCCTTACTACCAAGTGTATGCCGCAATAGATGCCGGGGTGACGGACAAGCGCCGGCTAACCATGTGATTCAGTTCTAGGGACAATGTGCTATAAGGTTACCCAACCATTCTTAATGGAATTGATGACCGCTTGCGTCCGATCATCGACCTCCATTTTCTGCAGAATGCTGCTGACATGATTCTTAACGGTCTTCTCACTAATAAATAAGAATTCGCCAATCATCTTGTTGCTCTTGCCTTCCGCCATCAAGCGAAGTACTTCAGCTTCACGTCTTGTCAGTGGATTATCTTCCGCAGCAATGAACTTCACGCCTGCATCTCTCGATTGACTGCTAACGATTCCGTTGCCGTCAAGCAGTGTCATCCGTCGAAGCTGCTGAATAAGCTTGCCCGTTACCTTTGGATGGATGTAAGCGTACCCTGTTACAACCGAACGAATAGCATTAATTAAAGACTCAGCTTCCATGTCTTTCAACAAGTAGCCAGAAGCTCCTTTGCGCAGCGTTTCAAATACGTAGCTCTCATCGTCGTGTATCGAAAGGATGAGCACCTTTACATCCGGAAAAATATCACGCAATCGTTCTGTGGCGATCACGCCATTCTCAATTGGCATATTAATATCCATCAGAACAACGTCCGGCACTTCCTTATTACAAAATTCAAGCACCTGAATGCCATCGCCGCATTCGCCAATGACCTCCAGATCGTCCTCCATATTCAATATACGCTTCAAGCCCTCGCGAAAGAGCTGGTGATCGTCAGCAAGGAGTACTTTTATTGTTTCTATGTCCTTCTTACGATTCTCCATAAGGTTGCTTACTCCTCTCTCTTCTCCACATTCGTCGGAATTTGTATCACGATGCGAGTTCCACGGTTCTCCGCCGAATGAATTTCCATACGGCCTTCGAGCAGCTCCACCCGCTCCTGCATGCCCAGGAGGCCAAAATGAGCGTGCTCTTTCGATTTTTCTTCCAGGGACTCTACCTTGAAACCAAAGCCATTGTCACGAACGATCACGCGTACTTCCTCTTCGTCATACGTCAATTCACATGTAACGTAAGAAGGATGCGCATGCTTCGCTGCATTGGTGAAGGCCTCCTGGACCAATCGGTAAATCGCTGCTTCCATTGCTGAGCGCAGCCGGCGTTCAAGCCCTCTAACCTCGAATGAAGTCTTAATTCTGTGCTTGTCTTCATAGTCATGTATAAATTTGCGCAGAGTCGGTACAAGCCCTAAGTCGTCCAATGCCATTGGACGTAAATTAAAGATTACCTTGCGGATCTCTTCTAAGCCGAAACGAACCTGCGATTTTAAATCTACTATTTCGTTCTGCACCATTTCAAATTCCTGCTTATTTAGCATTCTTTCTACAATTTCCGTCCTAAGCACTAGATTAGCAAGAGATTGTGCGGGGCCGTCATGAATCTCACGCGCGATCCGCTTCCGCTCTTCTTCCTGTGCCAGAATGATCTTCAATCCGAGCAGCTGCCGAGTTTTGGCGGATTCCAAAATACGTGTTACCTGACTCAAATCACCGGATAAATATTCAAGCGCAACGCTCATCTGAGAGCCGATTGTCTCTGCTCGTTCCACAGAACCCTCAATCGCGCGCAATCGTTTCTGAATATCATCCCGCCGTGTCTTCAAGTAACCTTCCTTCTCCCGATACATCATCAGCTCAAGCTGCATCTGCGTCGCCTTTTCATAGGCCTGCTTGATATCTTCCTCGGTATACCGGACAAAATCACGGCTCACATCTGTCAAACGCAGACGAGCCAGACGATAGTTCCGCTCCAGCTCGTCCACCTTATCACAAATTTCAGCAGTCTGATCCATAACCATCTGCAGTTCTGCGTTCATAGCAATCGCTTCATTCCGAGACGAATCCAATATTTCATAAATCTGATATTTGCTCTCTTCCATCACTTTGATGGCGTTCTTAATGACGCGATCAATGACATCGACTTGATTATCCACTAACGTTCGGTCTCCTCGTTCATAAAAGGATGAATGGAATTTCAACCTTAATGATACCACATCAATGGATGGTAATGGACTTCGTATTTTGCTCCCATTTTACAGTTAGGCCTAATTGTTCCGATACAAAGCGAAGCGGGACTAAAGTCCGACCTTGTCGAATAATAGGTGCGACATCCGATGCAAGTCGAGAGCCGTTGCGAACGAATGCTTTTTGGTTCACGATCATTTCAAGGAAACGTTCACCGCGCATAATCGTGACCGTCTGCGCTGGACCATTCCAGAGTGCTTCGCCCCCAAATGCATCAAGCACAACTCGTACCGGAACGTAGGTAGAACCGTTCAGCACGATAGGTGCTACATCCAGGTTCTTCACAGTACCGTTCACCTTGGAAGACTTGCTGTTCACAGTCAAATTCATTGTAGCTGTAGGGAAAATATCCGATGAACCAGCAGGAAGCTGTGCGATCAGGTTATCAAATGCAACTGTTCCTTCTGTTGCACGTTCGTCCTGATCTTCCTTGAAGTTAACCAAATACATTCGTTTCAGCTTAGCCGGATAAGAAATACCCAATGACGATAAATCCGCTTCTACCGTCTTCCAACCTTCCCAATTTATCGATTCTACTACATTTACATAGTGAATTTTCTTATTCACGTCATGGATCTCTAGTCGCAAATTGGTAAAGCTCTTGTCTCCATAGACGTCGAACTTCAGACCGCTAGTGCCATTAGGAAGTTCCATGCCTGTAGAACCATTCAATTCTGCATAGGCAAACTTATCAGCGCTGCCGCCCGCATTCATATCATAGGACAGCTTCAATACTTTGTCATTCGCACCGCGGCCGCCAAATCCGCCTTCGATGCTGACTTGCCCCTTCGTGCTGCCCTTCGGCAATCCAGAGAAGGAGACACCCATATTTGTTTGATTGAAATTCTCTATTAATTTCTCCGATCCAAGTGTCAGAGGTATCATTGTTCTCAAGCCATCATAGCTTGCAATGGCATAGCCAATCTTCGTTCCTTCTGGGATCGAATTCACTTTAAGCACGCCATCCTCAACCTTACCGTTGAAGCCGCGAATCTCCCATTTCACAGCAGATGAAGGTACTGTCGCCTGATTGCCATTCAGCAAGGTAGCCTTCACGGGAACAGGAACACTTGCGCCGGCACTTAGTGGAGCTGAGCCGGTAGCGATTTGCAGGCTTGATAAGTCCTTCGCTCCGATGATCGTTACCTCTGCAGTCGTTTTCGCTCCTCCGGATGTAGCTACAATGGTAGCCTTGCCTGAGGATTGAGCGACGAATGCATCCTTATCCCACTTCATCTTGCCGTCCGCAGCGCTCCATTTCACATCTAAGTTAGAAGCATCTACCGGATTGTAATGCTCATCATAGGCCTTCATGCTGTATGTTGCACGCTGCCCGATAAATAGCGTTTTTTCTCCACTTAGGGTCATGCCCTTCACTTTGCCTGCTGGAGCTGTCGTGAACACACCAAGACCGTTGACAACAGAACGGACATTGTTACCTCCTTCTTTGGTTTCATGTGTCAGCTTCGTATCGAAATCGCCTAATGGCCGATTCGTCATCGTTGTGGAACCACCGCCGTCCAGGTTTACCGCTTTCCAGATACCTGCCTGTACAAGCGCCTGCTGGAATTCCTTCAATGTAAAGCCCGAGCTTACACTGTTCGATTCAGCTGTTACGATGTAAGCGTAACGACCATCCTTCGAGTAGCCGACTGCTGTACGAGCTGTTACACCACTGCCGCTAATGCCACTCGTATCACGCGTGAAGCTGGATGCCTTGCCGTTCTCAACGAGCATCGTATGACCGCTTATCATCATTTGGAAGGAGGACGGATCTACGGATTGGCCTGTCGACTGAGACAACAGTTTGTAATCAATCTTGAGAGATGTGCCTACCTGCATTGTGCGGCGCATGAATTCCGCAGCCTGCCCGTGTCCACGCAGAATAACGCCATCCTCAGGAACTTCCATTGGTAGCGCACCCATATCAGAGATTTGCTCTACGACCCCATTGCGTACAAGTACTTCGGTAGGCGTTGTGGTCGTATCATTTGGCCGCTTCGTTCCTTTCCAAGCGCTTGTGTAGATGTACATCGCATTGATATGACTATGCTGTTTCCCAGGCTCTTTATCATATTTCATCTTGTTGATGCCTGACAGCGGGAACGATTGACCGTCCGCCACGGCCACATTTCCTGTGAAGCGATACTGATCGATGGTAGGCGTACCATTCTTGGTGACGGCAAAGGCATACATGCCTGTCAGCTCTGCAGGGCTTGTAATCATGACTCCGTCCGAAATGGAGCCTCCCATTGGAACTTGGTCGGAGCCCATCATCCAATAGTCCCCGTTTACACCAGCAACTGCCCCAGTTTCCTTCGTCATCTTCGTGACTGGGTTCCCGGTAGCTGTCTTGCCGTCCTTCCCTGTCATGACATCCAGCTTAATATAGGGATTGCTTAAGTCGGCCTCAATCACATTCATTCGAGTCTTATACGTTTTCGTGCCTCGCTGCAGCGCGTATTGGTAGGTAACCAATCTAGCACCTGAGGTAAGTATCTCTTCGCTGAGCTTTTGCAATGAATTCAATGGTGCTGCATATGTTTCCCCACTAGTCGAATCTATTGGTGCATCCGCATAAACATAGTTTCCCCATCCAAATGCAGGCTGAATGAACAGTGCGCTGGATAGCACGACTGCTGCCGCCTTTTTCCCCATCCGTCTTGTGTTGATGTGGCGGACAGTTTGATTTGATTTGCCCATGTGTCTCTCTCCCATTTCGTCCTATTATGTATAAATGTCAATATGTTCGCGTGTCAACTCTACTATTATATAGACTACCAAAATCGACAAAAAGTTGCGATTTTGTTACGTATTTGGTGGATTTTACGATATAGTCCCTGATCAAAGCCATGATGAAAACAAAAGAAGCCCTGCCTTCCCGGCTATTCGCCGTTAGTAGACAGGACTTCCTTCTTGTTATTTATTAATCCAACGTAATATAATCTACTTTTTTCAATAATCGAACTAGTAGAATGGCTGCCTGTGCACGTGTTGCTGAACCCTTAGGCTGGAAGCGGTTCGTGCTAACCCCTTGAATGAGTCCATCCTGTACGGCCTGTGCCACGATTGTTGCGCCTGCACGTGTAAATTCCTTATTGTCCTTGAATGACTTCAGCACATCTGTCGATGCAGCGGACATCCGATATCCTGCCGCTTGTGCAGCACGAACCATCATAAGCGTAATCTGCTCGCGTGTCACAAATTGCTTCGGCTTGAATGTTCCATCTGGGAAGCCCGTAATTACACCTGCACGGATGGCCGCACCAATGTAGGCTCCGGTCATATCTCCTTGATTCACATCGCGGAAACGCTTGACAGCTTCACTATCTGGTTCAAGACCTAGCGCTCGAGCAATCGAGACAGCAAATTCCTCACGCGTAATCGGCTTGTTCGGCTCGAACTTGGTGGTGCTGCGTCCACTCATAATCATTTTGGATACGAGGGCAGTCACATCCCCTTGTGCCCAATGTCCCTGTAAATCAATGAAGGATTGCTTCCCTACCGTAAAGAGAATAATCTTTGTCCCAACCATGTTTGTAATGGCTACGGTATCTAATCCTGCTCGAGACACCTTGGTTGGCAAGTATCCTAATTTCGAGTAATTCTTCATCCACTCTACTAATGCTGCCCGGCTGGCAGTTACTGACTGGGAAGACTTCATTTTTACAACGGTATCGATATTCAGCGCGCTACCAGTGCCATTGTTTACTACATTGAACAGCGCGAATTGATAAGCCTTCACCATTGCTGTCGCTTGTACACTTGCAAGCTCATTCGTAATCGTCGCTGTTTCATTGACCGAATCGATTTCAAAAAGAAGTGAAGAATTCGTGATTGATCCTTGCGTTCTTTGGATGATTTTGCTCATCGTATCGCGATTAAGCGATATTCCGTATACAGCTTCCTTATACTTCACGGTAAACCAGATCGCATCGGTTCGCGAATATGCCTTTTCAAAAGCTGCTAACGGCACTACGACCCGCGCGCCCGCTTCTGTGGATGGCACTTCGAATCGAAGCTGCTTATCCGAATCCAAAGATTGGCCAGCAAACTCAAATGCCGTCTTCACCTTAGTAGTATCAAGCGTATAACGATTGACCGTTACTCCGCTGCTTGTCCGGTCAGTAGTAATTTGAGCTGTATTCTGAAGCAGGACATACGCATAGTCTCCGAAGGAGCTGTCCTTGTCGCTTTTTACAAAGTAACTATCCAGCGACCCTGCTGTTGTTCCACCTGTTCCTGTACCCGTTGCTCCTACTTTTAAGTTGGAGAATGTCTTGATTTCGATTCCGGCCTCTGATTGAAGTGCTTTGGAACCTGTATTGTAGGTCACACTTAAGTTGCTTCCATCTGTTGGCGGGTACATTAACTCGATCGTCACTTGCGTTCCGCTGGCAGTTACTTGTTTAATACTCATCGCCTGATTGCCTGAAGTGACCAGAAACTGCGGATAATAGGACGCCGACATCGATTCAAGCCGCTTGTTAAACGTCAAGATGATTGATGGGGACTTCCAGGTTATCGATTGGACAGTCGCAGCTTCGCTATCAGTCGAATTCGAAGCAGATACAAGGTTCAAGTTGGATGCATAGTTGTAATTCCAATCGCGTAGCGGCGGATTTCCTCTTACATACGATACGGTTACATGATCTGTTTTCGATACCGCCGATTGCAGAGTCAGTTCCACTCGATTTTCCTTAATCTCAACCTTCGTGACGTAACGTGCCTTTTCATTCACGAGTACCGAGAATTGGTTCTTCATCGGAATGTTGTTCTTATCCATCGGTTTGTTGTACTTCAGAATCATTTTCGTTCCAAGTACCGTTACCTCTTTCAGTTCCGGCGGCTTATTGTCATAGCTGTTCCGTACGAAAAATTCATCGATTGTTCCTACCTTGCTGCCACGGGTATCCTCTAGTGGATAATTGCCCGGTGTGTAGCTGACCTTGACAATATCTCCGTTCGATACCGAACGGTTTAATGACAAGGTCACGGTAGACGAGCTGCTGTTATGCGATAGTTTATCAATTCCTACAGTGGAATCATTGTATGTGACGGTAAATTGACCGTCTGCATAGGAAGAAACATTTTTCAGAGAATCTGTAAAATATAAATACAAAGTAGAACCGGAAATATACCCATCTCGCAGCTTCGTTAATGTCGTGTCTACCTTGTTCTCTACCGCACGGGAGCTAAAGCTGGAAGCTACATTGCCTACCGTATCACGCACCGCGCGGAAGCGTGCCGCATAGCTAATCTTGACGTCTTGACCTACAGCAACGCCGCTCTCTAGCGATACATAGACATAATTGCTAGAGGTATACGCGCTGCTGACACGCCGCTCCTCGTTATTCACTAGTACGGTGAATTCGTTGGAAGGCGGATTCACGTTGCTGTCGAGCGTCTTGTTATATCGAATTTGAATTAACGAGTTGCTGTACATCGTTACATCTTCTACTGCTGGCGGATTCCGGTCAGTAATTGCCGTAGAAAACGACCATTCAGATAGACCTGCAAATTCATTGCCGGCTGTATCCTTAACGGCGCCCCTTGCAATGCTGACCGTATACACGGTGTTTTCCTGCAAGCTGGAGGCAGGATAAATCCACAGCTCCTTCGAATTGCGCACGTATACGCTGGCTGATTCTGAATAGGAGTAGGATTTGCGTCGCAAGTCAACACCTTTTCCCGTATACACAATTGGCTTACTAAAGGTTATAATTAACGTCTTGTTCGCCGGTACAGTCACACTGCCGGACGATGGATCGAAGCTGACAATCGTTGGCGCGGTTGTATCCGTTGATTGCGTACGGAACGACCATTCCGCAGCCTCCATCAGGTTTCCAGCAGCATCACGGAATGCTCCCTTGGGTATTGAGACTACATATGTGCGATTTGGTTCTAAAGACAGAACATTCGTGGACTGAATAACCGCAGAGCCGCCTCCCGTTATCGCTGAGGTAACAGGGAGCACAATATCTTGGCGTCCATCTGATTTAATCACAATATTGCCTGTTACTTGATAGACCGACTTATCGAATGTTAGTTCCAAGCGTGTCTGTGGGGGGACAGCTGTCCCATCCAGCGAGCGCTTTGTTATTTTTGGTGGATTCGTATCAACACCAGGCGTCGTTGTAAAGTTCCAGTACGTCTTGCCTGAGAAGCCTGCTACGGGAGTCCCGTCATCCAAATCCAAAAAGGCGCCTGCATCCATCGTGACATAGTACGCTGTTCCGGCTTCTAATCCATCCAATTTCGCCGTTGCAGTAAGTCCATTCACTACGAAATCCTTCGCAGCGATTGTCTTCACGACACTGTTGTCACTGAACTTATTGATCTTGATGCTGCCTTGGCCCGCTTGGACAGGACGGTTAAACGTAATTTGTGCATCCGCAGGCAAAGCAATTCCTTGGCCTTGTGGCGAGAAGGATGCCGCTTCCTGCTGGGATTTAGTGGAAAATGCCCATTCTGCAGGTGTGGACAGTTCTTTAGAGGCTTCGCCCAAAAAGAGCTTTCCATCAACTTTTACAACATATCTTGTTCCAGCTTCAAAAGGCTGCAGCCCTTCCAGTTGGAATGTTACGTTATCAGCTGTTGCTATTTTTCCGACTCCATCCGCACTTGTTTCAGCAAAGCGCTGCTGTGCTCCTGTTTTTTCGTTCGTTACCGTAATGTACCCATTCGTCATGGATACTTTTTCGTTGAACGTAAATTGTATGCTTGATGGATTGATCGAGACTTCCTGCGCACCGTTAGCTGGCAATGAGCTGACTATCGCAGGAGGGGTAGCTGCGTGCACTTCGGGCACACCTCCCCATCCGAACACTCCTAAAAAAAGGACAAAGGCCATTGTGGCCGCAATCCATTTCTTCATTCTATATGCTCCTTTCATTCCGAAGACAGTTGTACTCTATTTGTCGGTAAAAAGGAGGAAATAGTTTAGATACATCACAACCGGTACGCAAAAAAGACCTCCTCCTAAGCCTGATAGCCCAGAAAGAGGTCTTGTATAAGCGCTCAAATAATAAAGGGTTAGATTATAAACCCGCTTGCTCACGCAGAGCATCTGCTTTGTCTGTACGTTCCCAAGGCAAATCCAAATCAGTACGGCCAAAATGTCCGTAAGCAGCAGTCTGCTTGTAGATTGGTTTGCGCAGATCAAGCATTTTAATAATGCCTGCAGGGCGAAGATCAAAATGAGATTGAATCAGTTCAACAATTTTTTCTTCATTTACTTTGCCTGTTCCGTAAGTATCCACGTTAATGGATACTGGAGTAGCTACACCAATGGCATAAGCCAATTGGATTTCACATTTGTCAGCCAAGCCAGCTGCTACGATGTTCTTCGCAACATAGCGCGCTGCATAAGCTGCAGAACGGTCAACCTTCGTTGGATCCTTACCGGAGAACGCTCCGCCGCCATGGCGTGCATATCCGCCGTACGTATCCACGATAATTTTACGCCCAGTCAAACCTGCATCACCTTGTGGTCCACCGATTACGAAGCGGCCAGTTGGGTTGATGTAGTACTTCGTCTTATCGTCGAGCCATTCACTAGGAACAACCGGAGTAATAACCAGCTCTCTGATATCACGTTGGATTTGCTCCAATGTTGTATCTTCAGCATGCTGTGTCGACACGACAATCGTATCTACACGTACTGGCTTATCTCCATCATATTCAATCGTCACTTGTGTCTTACCGTCTGGACGAAGGTAAGGCAATGTGCCGTCTTTGCGTACTTCGGACAAACGACGAGCAATACGGTGTGACAATGCGATCGGAAGTGGCATAAGTTCTGGCGTTTCGTTCGTTGCAAAGCCGAACATCAAGCCTTGGTCGCCTGCACCGATATTCTCGGTTTCTTGCTTGGCATCTTCAGTACGTGTTTCAATGCCAGCGTTAACCCCCTGAGCAATGTCTGGAGATTGTTCGTTAAGCGAGGTCAATACTGCACAGGTATTATAATCGAAACCATACTTCGCGCGCGTATACCCGATATCTTTGATCGTGTTGCGTACGATAGATGGAATGTCAACATAATCTGCCTTTGTGCTGATTTCTCCTATGACGAGAACTAATCCCGTGGCTACGGATACTTCACATGCAACCCGAGCATTCGGGTCGTTCGCCAAAAAGGCGTCCAATACCGCGTCCGAAATCTGGTCGCATATTTTATCCGGGTGTCCCTCAGTAACGGACTCGGACGTAAACAAGTGGCGTCCTTTCAATGACATAGGACTCGACCTCCTAACCTATAATATGGCTCTACCATGAGCAGCCTAAACAAAAAATGAACCTTTCCCGAATGGAAAAGGTTGTTATAGCAGCCTTCGAAAAATCATATTACTGTATTTGTCCGGTCATGTCAATGAAAGCGTCAAAAGTTGGATTACCTATTTTTGCTGCAGTGCTGTGGCAATGAGACGTTTTGTTATTTCTCCGCCTACCGAACCAGCATCACGCGAAGATAAGCTACCCCAATCAGCATGACTAGTCGTATGTTGAACCGGAACGCTGCCGAGTTCGGAAGCGAACTCTGTATCCATTCCAATATGCGCTCCATGATGAGAAACCGGAAGTCCGAACTCGGCTGCAATCTCATATTTCATACGGTGCAGGGCGTCTCTGCTGGCTGGCACTAACGTTTTTTTGCTCACGGTAATATCCTCCCTCGTTATATATGCATCAGTGATAATTATTGTGCCTCATTTGGGAGGATGCACCCGCAGGAAATGTTGCCCGCCCTGCCAGCTCATGTTAATTACTCAGTTTTTTGTACTACTGAATAGCCCCCGCGTACCATAACAATTAAACCATTCTCCTGCTGCGGATCTGGCATCACACCGCGTCCATCACGCGGGAACAACAACAAGTGGTTCGTCGCAACCGCTTGTCCGCTCTTGATATCTGTGCCTTCCGTTACATCCGGCACCCCATTCTCATCCGGGCTTGTGATGACAGCCTTTCCGTTGCGGACAATGACTTCAGTTCCAGCCTTAGCAATAAGCTTCTGACCACTTTTAACCGTTACGACTTTAAGTTCCGTATTGCTTGTTGTATCGCCCTCAGGCTGATCCTTCTTCGGGTTATCTTTGTCCTTGCTCGTAGTGTCATTGCCTGTATTGCCTTTCTTCATTTCAGCTTGAATAAGGGATTTAACTTGTTGATCCACATAACTCTTCGTTACAAGTGGATCTGAAGATGTTCCCGGCGTTGTATCTGCTGCGAATGCATTCACACCCAAAATAGAACCTGCCACAATCCCCCCTGTTATTAATGTTGTAGATAAAATAACCTTCGTAAATTTGTTCATTTTTTCCTCCTCCTACTTCTTATGCCAAAAACTCCCCTCTGCGAGGGGAGTTTTCTTTATTGTTTTAGTCCGCTGTTTTTGCGTTTCTAATGTTGTACGCACTACCATGGCTAGCTAGCTTGATCTTCTCTTTATCGAATACATCATACAAGGTTAGCTGGAAGCCACCGTTCTCGATTTTCTCAAAGAATGCGTCCGAAATAGAGGTTGAGAATGACTTATTCTTGCCTTCTGTAAATTCTTTAACAAAGTCAATCTCTTTTTCAAACCTCTTGCCACTTGAATCTACAATTTCAATGACTAACTTATGACCGTAGTCTCCCATGTTGTATTCCAATTGGCGAGCCATATCGTAAGAGAACTCGATAGACAAGTTCGATGATCTGTTAGCAGTCACGTAGAAATTGTATAAAGTCAACGAATAAGGGAATAGATCAAGATTTACAAAGTCTCGTTGAACCGTAGGCTGTACGACTTTCAAATCCATTGCTACTGCATTGATATATCCATCAGACTCACCCTTTGGAGGTGTCAGTTTATTCTCGGTAATTCCTTCACCGATAATAAGCTGCAAATCTGTTTTATTAACCGTTTTCGGTACTTTCACCCATGCCGTTACGACATTCAATCCTTGCGGACTCGTAGGGCCCTGCACTTGGGAAAGATTCGCTTTATAGTAACGTCCATCATCTGATCGATAGTATGCTACCATTTGAGATAAAATCGTCTGACGTTCTTCCTGGCTCTTCATAACGAGATCCGTGTAAATGATTTGTTCAACGGCACCTTCATATACCTTACTGTTCTTTACTTCAATATCCGCTTTGCGTCCTTGAGTAGTAAGATTGTATACTTTACCAAATTCAACGACAGGCAATTTGCTTAACTTGCCTCCATTCGTGAACTGAATGATTGGTGCACTATCCGTTTCCCCTATTTTCTCCATTAACGCCGTTTGGACTTGAGAGAAGTCCATATAACTTGGTACCTTCGTTACGATGTATACATCGACGACTTCCCTCGCTCCGATGATTAAAGCACCATTCGAGCTTATCACCTGTGTTTTACCAGATACACCGGAAGTATCCAATTTAAAGACACCTTCTAAAGCTGGCAATTGAATTGTTTTCGTTTCTTTGTTTTTAATTTTTAATTTTGCTGACAGTACATCCCCGTCTAACCAAGGTAGACGTTGTAGAGACTCTATTGTGATTCCAAGGTTGCCTTTGCTATGCTGCACATCGTATTCAATTCCCGTTTGATTACGCATGGATTGAAGATCAGGCAATTTATAAGTTCCTTCTGGGAACTTGAAATTCGAGTCCTTTTGATTCGTTTCGGGCTTCGTTGGATCCTTTTGTTCGGAATCTCCAGGCTTATTGAGTTGAAGTTTTAATTGTTCAAGAGGTACGTCAGTTGATACCATTGCACTCAATGTGATTGGTCGTTTCTCCATCGCTTTCAATGTCAAATTATCTAGTGATTTTGTGGGGATCGGCACGGATAATCCGTTTGGCCCTTTCAAAACAAATTCATATTTTGGTATCGTCACTGGACGATTCGATAAATTTTCAAATTGGAAGGTCAATGTAATATCATTTTCTTCAAAACTTTGGTTTGCCCAACCGTTCAAAATTTTAGTGCTTACCTTTGCCTTGTCGATCGTTATCACTTGCTCTTTATTCGCTGGAATAACAGAAGTGGCTGCATTCGAAGCTGGCAACTTTAAGGTTGCTACAGGCAGATTAATTTTTGCAGTCTCATCCTCTGTCAGTAGTTGAAGCTCCAAGTTTTTGATAACGACACTCTTAGGAATCGCCGTCATGAAATTCAATGTCTTTTTCTCGCTAGGCTGCAGCTTATACTCCTTACTTGCGCTATCTGGTACAAGAGGGTAACTGCTTCCGCTTGCTGTTTTAATTACGTATTTGTAAGTCGGATTCTCCAACGCTTTAAACCCTAAATTTTCTACATTTACTGCAACATTTACATAATTCATGTCTTCATTAAGCATCGAGGTTACTCGATCAATGCTTGTTTTTATAGGAATGTCATTCATTCGTACTGTGCTGCTTTTTCCAACTACAGTCGATGCAGTCATCCATGTAGGAATTTGAAAAGAACCCAATCTGTTTTCAAAACCAGCTTTGCTAAAATCCCACTTTATGATATCAAAAAATAAATCATTAATGGTAAGACCCTTCGCTACTTTTGCATAATAGGTAACACTCATCTCAGACAAACCTGGTACTGTTTTTTTCTCTTTATCCTTTGTAGTCAATACACTAGAATACACCGTACCACCTTTTGTCCGAACCTTCGTCCAGTAATCAATAAGCGGCAAGCTGCGCTGATCATTATTATAATAAGTTAACGTATACGTCAAAATATTACTTTCATCTTGTTTATACATGTTTACATCCGTCAGCTTAACTGCACTTTTAGCAGTCAAGCGAATTGGCTTTAACTCACTAAGCGTATGTACTGGCGTCGGTTTAGCCGCAGGTTTTGTTTGCTTGCTTGTGTTTTGTTGTTTAGTAGCATTTTTTGTATTTGCAGCATAAATATTTGCCGTTGGGAAGGCTGACGCCCCTAAAATGAGGGACAACGATAACATTGTCGCAATGGCGGTTGTTCTTTTCAATCTACTTTCCTCCTATGCGTAGAATCTACATATATAGTATAACGCATAATGATAAGAGAAAGTTGCGATTTTCAGCAAGTTGGAGGGTTACATTGTTGTAAGCTTTGTATAAAAAAAGAAAGCCCCGAAGGGCTTTCTTTTTTTATATATTATTGCTGTTTAAATTGTGTAGATGCCCAGAAACCACTCATAGCAACATTGTGGTTTGTTGCATCAACAATAGCTTTGTATACATAGTTCTGTTGATCCAACAATTCAATTTGAACAGTATCTTCTTTAGTGAGCTTCTTGTCACCTGTCAATGTAAAGTTGACTGTCAGTACATTATCATTATTATTCTTAACATCAACTGTGCCAACAGTAGCTTTAACATCATCAGAACCGTTAATTTTCACAACGAAAATCTCTTTTGCTTTAGCTGCATCTTTTACTGTGATGTTTGTATTTACTGGAATGGAAGCAGTATAAGTTGCACCTGTAGCTGTTACAGTCAACGAGCTGATATTTGCTTCAGGACGTACGTCAGTGTTCTCGACATCTTTAGATCCTGTCTGAATTTTAACATTCAGCAAGTCTGCAGTAGTAGGATTCTCACGTACAAACAACTTAGCACCTGTCAAGCTAGCTGGCAAGATTGCATCATTAGTGAACTTAAGTGTCAAAACTGTGCCATCATTGCTCAACTCATAACCGTTAGGTTTGTAGTAAACAGTAGAATTAGCTGTTTTGATGGAGAAATCATCTTCACTTACATAGTTGATTTTTCCTGCAAACTCAACTTTAACTTCTTCACGGGAATTCGCTTTAACACTATTGATGGAAATGTGATTTGCAAATTTCTCTGCCACAGTACCACTGTACGTCAATGTGTAAGAGTTATCTTGCTTGATGTAATCGCCTTTAGCATTTTTAACTTGGCTTACAGACAGATCATTAACTCCATCTTTAATGCCCAGTTTACCTGCTTTAGCAGTAATGCGAACAGTGTCACCTGTCATCATAGAAATGTCATGATCTGTGATAGATTTACCGTTAAAGAGGTATTTCTCTTTAATCGTTACATCTCCATCTCCACTAGTAGCCATGTCTTCTTTGAACTGAACGAACAGGTTCTCTTCGCCACTTTCTTTAGTGATCCAAGCACGAACGATTCCGGATTTGGAAGTTTGCTTAGCTGTGAATGTTTGTGACCATGGTGCCATTGTGTTTTGCAATGCAGCAGTGTCACGGATACCAGTTACATCCAAGATGTAATCTGTTTGGTTATTCAATTTAGCATTCAAATTGATTGTAACCTTGTTATCCTTTTCATCGTAAGATGGTTTGGAAATTGGATGACCATCTCTATCTACACCATTGAAGTCTTTGTTTGTCAAGACTTTACCGTCTCTGTCTTTCAATGTGTAGTTTCTTACATTTTCAGCGGACTCTTTTTCAAGCTTTTTGTTGAATTCAAGAACCAACTGATGATTGTTAACTGCACCAACTTCTTTTACTTCGAACTTCACGATTTCTGGACGAGTTGTATCCAATGTAGGGTTTACTTTGATTTCACGGTCAGCTTTGTTACCGCTGTAATCAACTGCACCTTTTACATAGATCGTGTTGTCGCCGTTGTACATTTTGTTGCTGAATACAACTTTAACTTTGTTATCTTTGTACGTAATTTTACCAGTGTTACCGGAAGTGTTGTGGTACACTTTGTCAATGGAACGAACTGTTTCATTGAATTCAAGCTCAAGCTCATTCAAATCAGTTGTCTTTGCAGACACGATTTCAGGAGCTGATGTATCTTCAGCAATCGTGAATTCTTTGTCTGCTGGAATGCTCTTCAGACCGAAGAAGTCAGCAATGTTGCTTGCGCTCACTTTGTGAGTGCCAACGGACAAGTCTTTTTTCACGATTACTACATTTGGATACATGTAGTCAACGCTGCCGGATACGATTGCACCGTCAACTTTGTAGTTGCCAGATGCAACTGCATCGCCGCGCTTAACTGGCTCAGAGAATACGATTTTGAATGCTTTCGTTCCCAAACCAACAACTTCTTTGATTTCTGGAGTCTTCACATCAACTGGAGTGAATTTCTTTGTTTCGTTGAACGTTTTAGAACCATCTTCGTTCTTAACGTTTTTGATTTTCACTTCAGTTTCTTTTTGGTTCTTCAAATCGGAACCATTTTCTTCAAGCAAGATTGTGACAGAGTTTTTGTCTTTCGCCATTGTCACGCTGTCAATCTTCATATCTTTTACTTCATAGTTATTTTTGTTCTCAGCAGACTTTTGCTCGAGAGAACCGTCAAATGCGACAACGACTTCTTTCAAGTTTTCAGCTGTAACAGATTTAACGCTTTGAGCAGAAGTAATAGCGTAAGTAACTTTAGCTGTTACTTCTTTACCTTTATATTGGAATTTAACTTCAGTTTCTTTGTTAGCTTCCAATGCTTTTTCCAAAGTAATTTTCACAACTTCTTTGTCAGTCATTGTGAATTCAACTGTTTTGGAGTCGATTACTTTGTAAGATGCAACTTTAGGACCTTTAACGAGTTCGTCAGCTGCATATGCTGCTTCTACCAATTGAGTACGAGTTGCATTCGCTTTAGGGTTTGCATCTTTGGAGAACAAACCAGCGTCAACTGCCGCTTGGAAGAAACCTTTAGCCCATGAAGAAGCGTTGTTTTGAGCGTCTTTAACTTCTTCAAGTTTCAAAGCAGTAACCAAAGTTTTAGCTGCTTCTTCAACTGTGATTTTGCCGTTGAAGTCGAACAACTTCTTCTCCAAGTCTTTACCTTGCATCAAACCTTCAGCTGTTACAGCTTCGATGAATGGAGCTGCCCAGTTTTTAGCACCATAGTTTTTATCTTTGTAAGAATAAGTACCATTGATTTCTTTCAGACCGAACAATTTCACGAGTACTTTCGCGAATTCTGCACGAGTCATGTCTTTATCAAGGCCAGCTTCTCCATTTGGATAACCGTTAAATACACCTTGAGTTTTCAATGCATCAAATTTCTCTTGAGTTGTTTTAGCTGCGTCAGCACCGAAAGCTACGTTTGCGAACATAGAGAACGCCATAGCAACGGAAAGCAGAAGGGCCAATCTTTTCTTCATAACCTTTTTTTCTCCTCCTCTAAATTGCTTCGTTTGTTTAGTTTGTTGCGTAGAAGTTTGATAGTTCATTTCCCTCATTCGCCGATTCACCCCCTTCCTCAGAGTGAGCGAAATGTAATCTAAAAAGAAGTCTGCAACATAAGGACATGCCACAGAAACTAGTAATCGATTAGGAACAAATGAAAATAAATAGAAATGCTCATACCACTCTAGACATTATACAATGTCAACTGCCTAGCGTAAAGTATATTTTTGTGAAATACAGGGAACAATAATTAATTTAACCACTGTATTCGAGCTTCATCATATTAAACGCACAGGTTTCGAAAAAGTTGCGCTCTACGGAAAATTTTTTTTAAATTTTTTCGCAGATTTCAGACAATGTCTTGCTCATTACGTTCAGTAACGCATATACACGGATATGCTATACATATTGCAATACTTGAATTCATCTATATGTATGCATTAACGAATACATCTCCTAGTATAGCGCCAAGCTAAGAAGGAGTCACTGGCTAATGTTTTCCACTGAATGACAGATCACCCATGAATATGATCATAGGTAGATTCATTACATGTTTACCAGATCAATGATCCTAATAAAACGAATATCTTCTATTATATAAAGGAAGAGAGCCGAGCAAAATCGGCTCTCTCCTTATTACCCGAAGATGTACACGTTGAATCTACGTTACATCTTCGGCAGCTTCTTCAAATCAATCATAGCACGCGCCATTATGAGAGCAGCGTCGCCACGGAGCATATTCGCAGATGGCTGGAATACATAACCCTTCTTCGGATCAGATGGGTCAATCGGAACTCCTGTAATAAAGCCTTTCTTCGCGATAGCAAGCACCGCAGGCTGTGCATAGTAATCAATCTTATCCGCATCTTGGAAATACTTCAACAGATCCTTGCGAACTTTATCACGCTTCGTCTCAAGCTTCATATTCAATGCTTTCGCAAGCATAACCGCAGCATCCTGACGGATAATCGAGTAGTCCCCACCAAATTCATTCGGAGAAACACCACGAACGATACCATCACGTGCAGCCGTCTCTACATAGCGGAAGTCCCACAGCTGATTCACATTAATCGTATTCATCTTATCAGCCGCCGGTACAACGACATCATTGAAATGTTTCTTACCGTCATAATTCAATGGCATCTCTTTCGCACGAACAATCATACGAGTGAATTCACCACGAGATACATACATATCTGTACCAAACATGGAGAATGGATCAAATGGATTCATAACGCCTTTTGCAAATATCGTTTCAATGAAATCACGTGCATATGGATGTTGTACCACATCATGATAAGAGTAAGACATCTTACCAACAACATAGTATCCAAAGC
>Ga0209025_1002244_pt1 | contig 21261 bp, 18 predicted proteins | sample AraplaMF_Col_mLB_FD_184256 | JGI IMG/M metagenome (GOLD analysis project Ga0209025, IMG submission 184256) | Arabidopsis root microbial communities from the University of North Carolina, USA - plate scrape MF_Col_mLB (SPAdes) (version 2) | ecosystem: Host-associated > Plants > Roots > Endosphere... | reverse complement strand
AGGTCGTCTCGAGGATCGTCATCTTGAGCCCGAGGTCGTCCGCGAGCTTCTTGCAGATATCGATGTAGAAGCCCCGCCAGCTGCCGTCCGTCACCATCTTCTGATAATAGGGCGCGCCGTCCGCGACGGCGCCGATGCGCAAGGTGCCGGAGGATTTCACCCGCTCCAGCGAGCCAGCCGCAAGAGCGCCCTTGCCGGTATAAAGGCCCGCCGCGGCTGCAACGCCGCCCAAGCCCATGAGCTTGGTGAATTCGCGCCTGTCCATACTCTTCCCCTCTCCATTCATACGCGGCTCTGGTTCAGCGCGCCTGAGCAGGTTCCGGCCCCCCTCGGACCGGTCGCTCGCGCTCCATTTATTGAGCCGGACAATCCGAGTTTGGATGAGCCCAGGGCGAAACAAAAACGTTGAAAACTTCGTCTAGAATGACTTTTATTCATGATGGCCGCGAGGGTCTCATGAGGCGTTATCTGCCATCGTTATCTGCATTGCACGCCTTCGAGGCGGCAGCGCGATTCATGAATTTCACGAAAGCGGCCGAGGATCTCGGGCTCACGCAAAGCGGCATCAGCCGGCAGATCCACAATCTCGAGAAATTCCTTGGCGTGCCGCTGTTTCACCGGTCGGGCCCGCGCCTCGTCCTGACCGAAGTGGGCGCCAACTATTACCGGGACCTCGCGCTGACGCTCGACAAGCTCCAGGAGATCACGATCGACGCGGTGCGCGGGCGCTCGGTCGACAGTTCCCTGATGATCGGCACGCATCCTACATTGGGCGCGCGTTGGCTGCCCAGGCGCATCGAAACCTTCATCCGCGCGCATCCCGATATCCCCGTCGAAGTCACCCTGGCAACGCCGGATCTCGACTTCGAAACGACGCGGCTCGATGTCGCCATCCTCCGGGGCGTCGGGACCTGGCTGAACGCCAGATCGGTCGAATTGTTCGCCGAAGAGATCGCGGTCGTGGCGTCTCCCAAACTGGTAGCGCTCGGCTCGCAGCTCGAAGACGGGGATTTCGCCAATTTTCCCATGCTGCAGAATGCCAGCCGGCCCAGCTTATGGCTGCATTGGTTGCGGCTTTCGGGGCTCAACTATCAGGGACGAATTCAGGGAACTCGTTTCGCTCACACCGAGATGCTCATCAATGCCGCGGTCCAGGGTATCGGCATTGCCATCGTTCCCACTTGCTACATCGAAGCAGAACTCGCCCGAAACGAACTCCATATGCCGTTTGGACCACCAATGTTCTCCGGCGACTCCTATCACGCGGTCTACCCTGAACGAAAAGCGCAGCTGGCAAGCGTTTTGGCGTTCCGCGGATGGGTCACGCGAGAGACACGAACCTATCGAAAGCTAAGGGCGCAATAGCCCGCATTTTATCCGGCCCTCGAGGTCGAATGCGATGACTGCCTGCCAGCGTCGGATGGATGCGGCCTCCGTGGTTGCCTGCGAACCTGCCTCTGAGAAAAACCGCACCCGCCACCCCTGAGTTCAAGGCTTGTGCTTCTGCCGAAGCGGATTTCCGCGGCGCAATTGCGCTCTCCTGGGCGCGATCCGCTGTTTTCGGGCGAGTCAAATAAGTCAAACAATATGACTATTCAGCTCTCAAAGCCTATGGCATGGTCCTGCCGCCAGAAGCGCTCCGAGAAGTGCACAGCGACATGCGAAACGGAGAAAACGCCCATGAATTTCAAGGCTTTGAATGCTGCTGCCGTGGTTTGCGGCACACTCGTCTGCTCGGGCGCCAATGCGAAGGAGCTGACGATCGGCTTTTCCCAGATCGGCTCTGAATCGGGTTGGCGCGCAGCCGAAACGACAGTGTCGAAGGCGGAAGCCAAGAAGCGCAACGTCAACTTCAAGATCGCCGATGCCCAGCAGAAGCAGGAGAACCAGATCAAGGCGATCCGCGCCTTCGTCGCCCAGGGCGTGGACGCGATCTTCCTCGCGCCGGTCGTCTCCACCGGCTGGAACACCGTGCTGAAGGAGGCCAAGGATGCCAAGATCCCGGTCGTGCTGCTCGACCGCGACATCGACCCGTCCGGCAAGGAGCTCTATCTGACCGCAGTCACGTCCGACAGCGTGCATGAAGGCAAGGTCGCGGGCGAGTGGCTGGTCAAGACGGTGGGAGCCAAGTCCTGCAACGTGGTCGAGCTGCAGGGCACGGTCGGTGCCAGCGTCGCCGCCAACCGCAAGAAGGGCTTCGAACAGGGCATCGCCGGACATGCGAACCTGAAGATCGTCCGCAGCCAGACCGGGGACTTCACCCGCGCCAAAGGCAAGGAGGTGATGGAGAGCTTCATCAAGGCCGAGGGCGGGGGCAAGTCCATCTGCGCGGTCTACGCCCACAACGACGACATGATGGTCGGCGCCATCCAGGCGATGAAGGAAGCGGGGTTGAAGCCAGGCTCCGACGTTCTCACCGTCTCGATCGACGCGGTGCCTGACATCTTCAAGGCCATGGCGGCCGGCGAGGCCAATGCCACCGTCGAACTGACGCCCGACATGGCCGGGCCGGCCTTCGACGCCATCATCGCCTTCAAGGCCAAGGGCACGACGCCACCGAAGTGGATCCAGACGGAATCGAAGCTCTACACCGCGGCCGACAACCCGCAGAAGATCTACGAGAGCAAGAAGGATCTCGGCTACTGAAGTCGAAGCCTGCCGCGGATGCCGCGTAAGCGGCGTCCGCCCCGCGCCGGACGTGCCCGGAGATCGCATGAGCCTGACCGAGACCGTTCCGCTGCTCGCGTTGCGCGGTTTTTCCAAATCGTTCGCCGGGGTGACCGCGCTCGACAGCGTCGACTTCACGCTGCAGCGTGGCGAAATCCATGCTTTGCTCGGCGAGAACGGTGCCGGGAAGTCCACGCTGATCAAGGCGATGACCGGCGTGGTCACGCGAGATGCCGGGACGATGCGGCTCGACGACGTCGAGATCGCCCCCCGCTCGACCGGCGAGGCGACGAAGGCGGGGCTCGCAACCGTTTACCAGGAGGTCAATCTCGCGCCGAACCTCTCGGTCGCGCAAAATCTGTTCCTGGGTCGCCAGCCGACGCGCTTCGGTCTGGTGCGCGAGGGCGAGATGCGTCGCCGGGCGCGCGCGCTGCTCGCCGAATTCGACCTTGCCATCGATGTCGCCGCGCCGCTGGAAAGCTATTCGGTCGCGATCCAGCACATCGTCGCGATCGCGCGCGCGGTCGATCTCTCGGCGCGCGTCCTCATTCTCGACGAACCGACGGCGAGCCTCGATACGCATGAGGTCGAGATTCTCTTCGCGGTGATGCGCCAGCTCGCAGGGCGCGGCATCGGCATCGTCTTCGTGACCCATTTCCTCGATCAGGTCTATGCGGTCTGCGATCGGATCACCGTCTTGCGCAATGGCAGGCTCGCAGGCTCTGCTCCCACCGCCGAACTGCCGCGCATGCAGCTCGTCCGGATGATGCTCGGGCGCGAGCTGAGCGAGGCGACGGCCGAGCGCCCGGTGTCATCGACGCGCGAGGGCGAGCCGTTGGCCGTCTTCCGCGGTTTCGGCAAGGCCGGCTATATCGCACCTTTCGACCTGACCTTGCGGGCCGGCCATGTGGTCGGGCTCGCGGGCCTGTTGGGCTCCGGTCGCACCGAGACCGCTCGCCTCGTCTTCGGTGCCGAGCGGGCCGATAGCGGCAGCGTCACCGCCGGTGCGCGGGAAGTCGCGCTGCATTCGCCGCGTGAGGCGATGCGGCTCGGCTTCGGTTACTGTCCGGAGGAGCGCAAGACGGAGGGCATCATCGCCGAGCTGACCGTGCGCGAGAACATCGTGCTTGCCCTGCAGGCGAGACGCGGCGTGCTGCGTCCGCTCTCGCGCCGGGAACAGGACGAGATCGCCGGCCGGCTTATCCGGCTGCTCGATATCCGCCCGCCCGATCCGGAGCGACCGATCGGCCTGCTCTCCGGTGGCAATCAGCAGAAGGCGTTGCTGGCGCGCTGGCTCGCGACCGAGCCACGGCTTCTCATCCTCGATGAGCCGACACGCGGCATTGACGTCGGCGCCCATGCCGAGATCATCCAGCTCATCCGCGCGCTCTGTGCCGAAGGCATGGCCCTGCTCGTCGCCTCTTCCGAGCTGGAGGAGATCGTCACCTATGCCGACGAGGTTGTCGTATTGCGCGACCGGGCCCATGTCGCCCGGCTGGAAGGCGAGGCGGTAGGCGTACCCACCATCCTGGCGGCGATTGCCGCAGAAGCGCCAAAGGCTGCATGATGCCGGGCAAGGCCATGTCGCTCGCCCTGCCGCGGTCCGGTTTGCCCCAGATCGTCGCGCTGATCGTCATCTTCGCGATCAACAGCTTCCTGTCGCCGCATTTCCTCGAATTGCGCGTTCAGGACGGTCGCCTGTTCGGCAGCCTCGTCGACGTGCTCAATCGTGGTGCGCCGGTCGCGCTGCTGGCGCTCGGCATGGCGCCGGTCATCGCCATGCGGGGCATCGATCTTTCGGTCGGCGCGGTGATGGCGATCGCCGGCGCCATCGCGGCAAGCCTGGCGGACAGTCATGCCCTGGCGATCGTTCTTGCCTCGGCGCTTGGCGCCGGGCTTCTGTGTGGGCTTTGGAACGGCGTGCTCGTCGCGTTGCTCAGCATTCAGCCGATCGTGGCGACACTCATTCTGATGGTGGCCGGGCGAGGCGTCGCGCAGCTCATCACCGAGGGGCGTATCGTTACCTTCGCGGCTCCCGGCCTGGCATGGCTCGGCAGCGGTTCGCTGCTGGGCCTGCCGACACCCGTCATCCTGACGCTGGTCATGCTGGCGGTGGCGCTGCTCGTCGTGCGCGGCTCGGCGCTCGGACTGCTGATCGAGGCGATTGGCGGCAATGGACGGGCGAGCGCGCTGGCCGGCGTCGGAACGCGGGCGATCACCATCGCTGTCTATGCCTGGTGCGGGCTCTGCGCCGCGCTCGCGGGCATCATCGCTGCGGCCGACATCAGAGGGGCGGACGCCAACAACGCCGGCCTCTGGCTGGAGCTGGACGCCATCCTCGCGGTCGTGATCGGTGGCACATCGCTCCTCGGTGGCCGCTTCAGCCTTGTGCTCGCGGTGCTGGGCGCCCTGATCATCCAGGCGATGAACACCGGCATCCTGCTGTCCGGCTTTCCCCCCGAGATGAACCTCATCGTCAAGGCGATCGTGGTGCTGGCCGTGCTGCTCGCGCAGTCGCCACGGCTCGCGGGTCTCGGCTTCCTCCTGCGCGGAGCGCGCCCGTGAGCCGCTTCATGCCCGTGGTCGCCACGACCATTGTGTTTGTCGTCGGCTTCGCGATCTGCGCGCTGACCTATCCGAATTTTGCCTCGCCACGGGTCGTGATGAACCTTCTCACCGACAACGCCTTCCTGGGTGTCGTCGGGGTCGGCATGACCTTCGTCATCATCTCCGGTGGCATCGACCTCTCGGTCGGTTCGGTGATCGGGTTCACGACCGTGTTCCTCGCGCTTGCCATCGAGCGAGCCGGCATGCCGCCGCTCGTCGCCTTCGCCGCGGTGCTGCTGCTTTGTGCGCTGTTCGGCGCGCTGATGGGCGCGGCGATCCAGTATTTCGAACTGCCCGCTTTCATCGTGACGCTGGCGGGCATGTTTCTGGCGCGGGGGGCGAGCTTCCTGCTGTCGACCGAGTCGATCCCGATCACCGCGCCCTTCTACAGCGAACTCGCCGAGCATGCGCTTTCGTTTCCCGGCGGCTTCAGGCTGACCGTGCCGGCGATGATCATGCTGGCCACGGTCGCATCGGGGGCCGTGCTGCTGCACTTCACGCGCTTCGGCGCCAATGTCTATGCGCTCGGCGGCAGCCGCGGTTCGGCTGCGCTGATGGGTATCGGGGTCGGGCGCACGACGGTGCTGATCTACATGCTCTCCAGCCTGCTCGCCGGCGTCTCGGGCATCGTTTTCTCGCTCTATACCTCGAGCGGCTATTCACTCTCGGCTGTCGGCATTGAACTCGACGCCATCGCCGCCGCCGTCATAGGCGGCACACTCCTGTCGGGCGGCTATGGCTTCGTCTTCGGCACTTTCGTCGGCGTGCTCATCCAAGGTCTGATCCAGACCTATATCAGCTTCGATGGCATGCTTTCGAGCTGGTGGGCGAAGATCGCGACGGGCCTGCTGCTGTTCGGTTTCATCACCCTGCAACAGCTCATGCTCGCTCTGGCGCGCCGCCCGCGCCCGCGTCTCTCGGGAGCCGTGCAGCGATGACCTCCCGCATCATCGTCATTCCGACGCGCCGGGCCCATTCGAACCATGCCCAGGTGGCGCGCAGCATCGGAATCGACATCATCGTCGGCCGCTATTCCGAGGGCGCCAAATTGCCCGGCGATGCCGAGTTGACACTCGCTTTCGGCGTCTCGCGCCCCGTGCTGCGCGAGGCGGTGAAGACCCTCGTCGCCAAGGGGCTGCTGAGCACCAAGGCGCGGGTCGGCACGGTGGCCCGGCCGCGCGCCGCCTGGAACATGTTCGACCCTGACGTGCTGGCCTGGCATCTGGATGCCGGCATCGACAAGAATTTCCTGACCGACCTCGCGGAAATCCGCCTCGCCATCGAACCGCGCGCCGCCGCACTCGCCGCCGAGCGTCGGACGGATGTCGATCTGGCGTTGATGCGTGCGGCGATCGAGCGGATGCGCGTCGAGGCCACACGGCAGACTGCGGATTTCGCCGAAGCCGATCTCAATCTGCACATCGCGGTTGCAAATGCTGCGGGCAACCCCTTCATGCGCTCGATCGGTGCCGTCATCGAAGCGGCACTGCGGGCCTCATTCCAGCTGAGCGCGCCAAAGGATGCGGGCGACTACCGCTCCACCGTTGTGGCTCATGAACGCATCGTCGACGCTATCGCTGAACGAGATGCGGCTGCGGCTGCCACGGCGATGACCAACGTCATCCTGATCGGGCTGCGCCGCCACGAGCCTGCCAGCTGAGCGGGCAGGGGAGGTGATGTGATCGCGGCCTGTCCGGCATCGAACCGTCGAGATTGCGGCCCGGTCCAGCCGTCCAGGGGCGATCAGCGCGGATCGCTTTCAAGCCAGCGGCGCTTCGACTGTTCGAGATGCGCGTGCATCATCGCCTGGGCCAGCAGGGCGTCGCGCATTTCGAGTGCCTCCAGAATGGCCTCGTGCTCGGCGACTGCGAGACGCCAGGTTTCGCGTGTTTCGAAGCGACTGCGGAATTGCGAGGAGATCGGACTATGCCGCTCGTCGAACAGGTCGCCGACGATGCGGGACAGCACATGGTTGCCCGACTGTTCGGCGATGGTCATGTGGAACTGGCGGTCATGCTCGGTCGGCGTGCGTCCCTCCTCGATCTCGACGCGCATGCTCTCCAACGTCCGGCGCAACGAAGCCAGCGCCTCCGGTGTGACGTGCGGCGCCGCCAGCAGCATGACCGCGCCCTCCACCGTGGCGCGCGCCTGCATGAGCTCGACCGGACTCTCGCCGATCGCGGCAAAGCGGGAGGAGCGGGTCTTCGCCGCCGAAACGACGTAGATGCCCGATCCCATCCGGATCTCGACGGCACCCTCGATCTCCAGCGCGATCAGCGCTTCCCGCAATGAAGGCCGCGAAACCCCCAGTTGCAGCGCCAGCTCCCGCTCGGCAGGCAGGCGATCGCCGCATGCGAAATCGCCGCTCTGGATCAAGGTCCGGATCTGGTCGGCCACTTGTTGGTACAGTCGGCGTTCGGCCGGTCGAACGAGCGTCATGTCACACCTCCGATATTGGCCTTACCAGATTGCCTTGAACAATGCCATAAATAGCTCTGAAAATTCATAATTCTCGCTTTATTTGACGCTCTTGCGGATTCTCCCCGAGCGCCACCGATAATTGGCTTTACCAATTTACCGATGGTGCTATCGTCGCTCGCGATAACAAGACCGACAGGGAGGGCCGTCGTCGTGAGCGGTGGCCGAGGAGAGCATGCTCGACGGCCAGATTGCCGATAAGCGGGCGCCAGGCTCGCATCAGCAGCACCCCAGGGCCAGCGAGCCCCTGCTGGTTCTGGATGACATCTCCAAGGAGTTTCCCGGCGTAAGGGCGCTGGCCGGCGTCAGCTTCGACTTGCGCCGCGGCGAGGTGCATGCCGTCTGCGGCGAGAACGGAGCTGGCAAATCGACGCTGATGAAGATCATCAGCGGCATCTACGCGCCCAATGGCGGCCGGATGATCTACAAGGGCGCCGAACGCCGCTTCTCCTCGACGCTCGAGGCCGAAGCTGCCGGCATCGCGATCATCCACCAGGAACTGAATCTGGTGCCGCATCTGTCGGTGGCGGAGAACATCTATCTCGCCCGCGAGCCGCGCCGTGGCTTCCTCGTTGACCGCAGGAAGCTCAGAGCCGACGCGAAGCGTTGCCTCGATCGCCTGGGCGTCGACATCGACCCCGACCGCATGGTGCGCGGGCTCTCCGTGGCGCAGTCGCAGATGGTGGAGATTGCCAAGGCGCTGTCGCTCGAGGCCGAAGTGCTGATCATGGACGAACCGACCTCTTCGCTCACCGAGCAGGAGACGCGGCTGCTGTTCGACGTGATCCACGATCTGAAGGCGGCCGGCGTCGGCATCGTCTACATTTCGCACCGCCTCGACGAGATGGCCGAGATCGTCGACCGCGTGACCGTTCTGCGCGACGGCCGCCATGTCGCGACCAGTGATTTCGCCGCCACCAGCATCGACGAGATCGTGACCCGCATGGTCGGCCGCTCGCTCGAAGAGAAGTTCCCCGAACGGACGTCGAAGCCGACCGTCAAGGTGATCCTCTCGGTCAGGGGCCTCGCCCGCAAAGGCGTGTTCTCGGATGTCAGCTTCGACTTGCGTCGGGGAGAAATCCTGGGCTTCGCCGGGCTGATGGGGGCCGGCCGTACGGAGGTTGCGCGCGCCGTCTTCGGCGCCGACCCGATCGACGCCGGTCGAATCGTCTTGGAGGGCCGCGAGCTCGCGATCGCCTCGCCGCGCGACGCGATCGCAGCGGGCATCGCCTATCTCTCCGAGGATCGCAAGGCACAGGGCCTCGCGCTCAAGATGCCGGTCGACGCCAATCTGACGCTGGCCAATCTCGAAGCGGTGTCGAACGTATTCGGCCTCATCGACTTTGCCGGGCACGAAGAGGTTGCCCGGCGCTATGTCGATCTGCTGAACGTCAGGACGCCGTCGATCAAGCAGCCGGTCCGGCTCCTGTCCGGCGGCAACCAGCAGAAGATCATCATCGGCAAGTGGCTCTTCCGCGAGTCGCGTCTGCTGTTGTTCGACGAGCCGACGCGCGGCATCGACGTCGGCGCCAAGCTGGCGATCTACAGGATCATGGACGAGCTCGCCGCCCAGGGCATCGGCGTGATCCTGATCAGCTCGGAACTGCCCGAAATCCTCGGCATGACCGACCGTGTGGCCGTGTTCCACAAAGGCCGGATCACGGGCGTGCTCGAGACCGCAGCGACCGACCAGGAAGAGATCATGCGTTACGCATCCGGCTTCGGGCGGACAGGACAGTTGAGGTGAGCATGAGCGTCACGACTATCGCCGGCGAAAAGGCCGGGCGGCTGACCGACAGGCAAAAGGAAATCATCCAGAAGTTCGCCGCCCTCGGCAGCCTCTTCGCTCTCGTCGTTATTTTCTCGCTGACGAACAATGCGTTCCTGAGTGTCGGCAATGGCATGACGGTCGCGCTGCAGGTCACCTCGATCGCGCTCCTCGGCATCGGCGCCACCTGCGTCATCATCACCGGCGGCATCGATCTGTCGGTCGGCTCGGTGCTGGCTCTGGCCGGCGTGGTGGCGGCGCTCTGCGTCAAGGAACTCGGCCTGCCGGTCTGGGGCGGCATGCTGATCGGCATCCTGACCGGATCGGCCTGCGGCCTCGCCAACGGCATTCTCGTCACCAGGATGCGGTTGCCGCCCTTCATCGCGACATTGGGCATGATGCTGATCGCGCGCGGTGTCGCGTTGCAGCTGACGGGCGCGCGTGCCGTCTCGGGACTCGGCGAGTCTTTCGGCGTCCTCGGCAACGGGGCGCTCTTCCGCGTGGTGACGATCGGCGAAGACGGATTTCCGACCGTGGTTTTCCCGGGCATTCCCTATCCGGTGGTCCTGATGGTCGCGATCGCGCTCGCCGTCTCCTTCATGCTGAACCGCTCGATCCTCGGCCGGCACATCTACGCGGTGGGCTCCAATGTCGATGCCGCCCGGCTCTCGGGCGTCGATGTCGCCCGCACCGTCAACTTCACCTACGTTCTGTCCGGCACGCTGGCGGGGCTGACCGGCTGCGTGCTGATGTCGCGTCTTGTCACCGCCCAGCCCAATGAGGGCGTGATGTACGAGCTCGACGCGATCGCCAGCGCGGTCATCGGTGGCACCTCGCTGATCGGCGGCGTCGGCAGCATTTCCGGCACGGCCATAGGTGCCTTCGTCATCGGCATCCTGCGCAATGGCCTCAACATGAACGGCGTCTCCGCCTTCACCCAGCAGATCATCATCGGCCTGGTCATCCTGCTGACCGTCTGGATCGACCAGTTGCGCAATCGCCGATGAGGACGGGCGCGGACCCATTTCCGCGAAAGACCGGAAGCTGAGCGCTTCCGCGACGGGCGACCGGAAAGCCGGCGCCGCATCTGGAGGAAAACGAGCGATGAACAAGCTTGCAACTGCAATGCTGGCCTCGGCGCTGGCGCTTTCCGCGGTCTCGGCACGAGCTGGCGAGATCGCCGTGATCGTCAAGACCGTCAACTCGACCTTTTGGCAGAATGTCCAGAAGGGGGCCGATGCGGCCATGAAGGAGGCTGGCGCCGGCAATACCATGACTTTCCAGGGGCCCGCTGCCGAATCCGCCATCGCCGATCAGGTGAACATGGTCGAGAACGCGGTCAACCGCGGCGTCGCGGCCATCGTGCTGGCGCCGTCCGATCCGGATGCCCTCGTCCCCGCGGTCAAGAAGGCCTGGGAGGCCCGCATTCCGGTCGTGATCATCGACTCCCTGCTCGGCAAGGGAGCAGAGCAGTACTACCAGTCCTTCCTCTCCACCGATAACCGCAAGGCCGGCGAACTCGCGGCCAAGGCGCTGATCGACAAGGTCGGCAGCGAAGGCAAGATCGCGATCATGTCCTATGTGGCGGGCGCCGGCTCGGAGATCGGCCGCGTCGGCGGCTTCACCGACTACGTCAAGGCTCATTCGAAGCTGCAGATCGTCGGCCCGTTCTATTCGCAATCGCAGATGGCGACGGCGCTCAACCAGACCACGGACGTCCTCGCCGCCAATGGCGACCTCAAGGGCATTTTCGGCGCCAACGAGCCCACGGCGATCGGCATGGGCCGCGCCGTCAAGCAGGCCGGCAAGTCGGGCAAGGTCGTCGCCGTCGGCTTCGACGGCAATCAGGATCTGCAGGAATTCGTCAAGGACGGCACTCTGACGGCAATCGCCGTGCAGGGCTCATTCCAGATGGGCGAACTGGGTGTGAAGACGGTCTCGAGGCTGCTGAAGAAGGAGAAGGTCGACAAGCTCGTCGACACCGGCGTCGTCCTGGTCACCAAGGACAACATCGACAAGCCCGAAGCCAAGAACGTGCTGTACTGAGCCCGATCGGCATCGTCGGGCGTGGGGGAGCCTTCCCACGCCCGCCTCAGATGGATCATCACAACATGCCGGTCAGCGATCTTCGCATCCATGCCCGCACCCGGGTCGCCTTCACCGCCATGGGTCTCGGCTGTGCGCAGATGGGCAACCTCTACCGCGTCACCACCTATGGTGAAGCGCTTGGTGCCTTCGAAGCGTCCTGGGCGGCCGGCATCCGCTATTTCGACACGGCGCCCTTTTACGGCTTCACCCGCTCGGAGCGCCGGCTCGGCACGATGCTGACCGATCGCCCCCGTGGCGACTATGTCGTCAGCACCAAGGTCGGCCGCGTCATGACGCCGGACCCGACGGTGGGCGAGGAGGAGGACGGCTATGTCGAGCCGCTGCCGTTCCGGCCGGTCTACGACTACAGCCATGACGGCGTCATGCGCTCGTTCGAGGCGAGCCAGCAACGCCTCGGCATTCTCTCGCCGGACATCCTCTACGTCCACGATATCGGCCGGGTGACGCATGGCGACCGGCACGAGCACTACTGGCGGCAGCTCACCACGGGCGGCGGCTTCGCCGCGTTGGCGCGGTTGCGCGAGCAGGGCTGCGTCAAGGCGATCGGGCTCGGCGTCAACGAATGGCAGGTCGTCGCCGACGCGCTCGATGCCGCCGATCTCGATGTCTGCATGCTCGCCGGACGCTACACGCTGCTCGAGCAGGGCAGCCTCGCCTTCATGGACAAATGCGCCGCGCGCGGCGTCGGGATCGTGATCGCCGGAGCCTTCAATTCCGGCATTCTCGCCGGCCGAACGACATTCAACTACGCCGCCGCGCCGCCCGAGATCGTCGCCCGCGTCGCGGCGCTGCGGCTGGCCTGCGAGGACGAGGGCGTCGAGCTGGAAGCCGCTGCGCTGCAGTTTCCTCTCGCCCATCCCGCGGCGCTCACCGTCGTTTCCGGCGCCCGCACCGCTGCCCAGATCGAGGCCAATGTCGCCTGGTCCGAGGCGGCGATCCCTGCGGCCTTCTGGGGGCGGCTGAAAGAGCGCGGACTCATTGCCGAAGACGCGCCGGTTCCTGTCGCGCCATCCTCCCTCTCCTGATCAGGCTCATCATGCTGACCATCATCTGCGACAAGCCGGGCACACTCTCCGCCGTCGAGCGCGACCGGCCAGTCCGCGGCGAGGGCGAAGTGCTGCTGCGCCTGCGCCGCATCGGCGTCTGCGGCACCGATCTGCACATTTTCACCGGCAATCAGCCCTACCTTTCCTATCCGCGCGTGATGGGGCACGAACTGGCCGCCACCGTCGAGGAGGCACCGGCGGGAAGCCAGCTTCAACCCGGAGATCTCGTCTCCGTCATTCCTTACATCTCCTGCGGGACGTGCGACGCCTGCCGGAAAGGCAAGACCAATTGCTGCCGCAGGATCGGCGTGCTCGGCGTGCATCGTGACGGGGGCATGGCCGAATATCTCTGCCTTCCGGAGGCGTTCGTGCTGAAAGCCGAGGGCCTCAGCGTCGACCAGGCGGCCATGGTCGAGTTCCTCGCGATCGGCGCCCATGCGGTTGCGCGGGCGGGCACCAGGGCGGGCGACAAGGTGCTGATTGCCGGAGCCGGTCCGATCGGGCTCGCGGTCGCGATCTTCGCCCAGATCGAGGGGGCTGAGATCGTGCTGATCGACGGCCGGGCCGACCGGCTCGCCTTCGCCCGCTCGCATCTCGGCATCGCAGCCACGGTCGAACTGGGCGAAGGCGACGTGAACACGCTTTCGACCCTTACCGATGGTGACTTCTTCGACATCGTCTTCGACGCCACCGGCAATCCCAAGGCGATCGAGCGCGGCTTCGGATTCGTCGCTCATGGCGGCAGTTATGTGCTCGTCTCGATCGTGGCGAGCGACATCACCTTCTCCGATCCAGAGTTCCACAAACGCGAGACCACACTGCTCGGCAGCCGCAACGCCACCATCAAGGATTTCGAGCACGTGATGGCGGTCTTGCGCGCGGGCAAGGTACCGGACGCCTTGATCACTCATCGGATGCGACTGGCTGATGTGCCCGACGCATTCGCAGGTCTGACCGATCCCGCCGCAGGCGTCGTCAAGGCTCTCATCGAGGTCAGCTGAATGCGGGGCTTTCGCCCGTCACTGGATCAGCGCGGTCGACGCCTCGCCTCGGCGTTGTCCGGGCTATGGCAGGCCGCCCTCGGAGCGCGACATGCGATTACGAGGCGTGCGGCAAGGCGTTCATCCCCTGCAGATGCAGCCGCATCTTGATGTCCTGGTTGTGATTGCCGAAGCCGCGGCCGAAAATGTTGACGCCGCCCGGCCGACCCTCCTTCTCGTCGATGCCGATCCGCACCTTGATCGAGTGGTGCCGATCGAGGTCGAGATCCGTGGTCGCGACATCGCTGAGCCGACGCTCGCCGAGATAGGTGCCGTCCGCCGTGATGCGCCACGTCGTCAGGATGCCGTATTGCGAGCCCTCCAGCTTCCACCAATGCGGCGTATAGGTGCCGCGCCGGTCTCCGTAATCGCCTGGGCAGGTCCAGGTCCCGATCTTGCGGCCGTTGACCCAAAGGCTGATGTCGGACGGCCAGTCGGCATTGGTCCCCGGCACCTCCGACGACATCTCCATCTCGAATTCGAGCGCGGTGATCGCCTGGTTCAGCACCTTGGCGTTGTTGGGGAACTTGTACTCGACATAGCCGCGCCCGAACCAGATCAACCCTGCCTGCACCCGACGCGGATCGAGGAAGAGCTCGGGCACGTCGAGCACGCCCAGGATGCGTTCGGTCGAGCACAGCCCGCAGGGAGCCGAGACGTTCGAACTGGTGTAGAGCCCGAGCGGCATCTCGACCTCGACGATGTTGCGCTCGCGGCTCGGATCGTCCGGATCGAGATTGACGACGATCTCGGCATAGCGCGCCGAGCAGACCTTCTGCTGGCCCTTGGCCGCCTTGCCGAGCGAGGTCGAGATCAGCTCGGCCTCCTCCAGCACCTGGACATTGGTCACGATCGTCGATTGCGGCAGGTCGAGCGCCTCGGCGATCTGGTTGATGTTCTTCGGGCCCTGCCGGTTGAGCAGCCGCAGGATGCGCAGCCTGACCGGCGAGGCCAGGCCGCGCAGCACCTGGTACTGGCGGTCGGTATTGACGACGAGGAAGCTGCGATCCTGCCGGCTGTTGGCGCCGGGCGTGGCATTGCCGTCGCTGCGTCGTCCCCGGTGCGGTGGTGGCGGGCTCTCGTGCATCGTCGCGAAGGCCGTCCTGCTAGTCTTCCAGCCTGATCACATTCCATGACGCCGGCTGCAACTCCAGCGCGATCGTGCCCGCCTTCGCTGAAATGCCCTTCAGCGTCGCGGGCTTGACCTTGAGCGGCTCCTTCTTGCTGTTGACGGCCTTGAGGTCAGCATGGCGCAGTTCGGTCGCCTCCGCGACCTTGAGCTTGCCGAAGCCGCGCGCATCGAGCGCGACGGTGACGGGCTGCTCCAGGTCGCGGTTGAGCAGGAAGAGCGAGACGCCCTTGTCGTCGGCGACCACCGAGGCTTTCAGATAGGGCGCGTCGATCGGGTAGTAGAGATCCTGCTTGCCGCGCGGGTCGTAATAGTCGGCCCGGTAGCTCTCGGATTTGACCAGCGCCCTGAGCACGCTGCCGCGCCCGAGCCGGCTCATCTGGGCGAAGGGCCAGAAGATCGTCTGGCGCCAGGCCGGGCCGCCGGTCTCGGTCATGATCGGGGCGATGACGTTGACCAATTGCGCGAGGCAGGCGGCCTTGACGCGGTCGGCATGGTTGAGCAGCGAGATGCAGGCGCCGCCGAAGACCAGCGCGTCCTCCATCGAATAGATCTCCTCCAGGATCGGCGGCGCCACCGGCCAGCCCTCCTTGACGCGGTCCGCCCTGACGCGCCGCGTCCGGTACCAGACGTTCCATTCGTCGAAGCTCAGCATGATGCGCTTGTCGGAGCGCCGCCTGGCGGCGACAGCGTCCGAGATCGCGACGACCTCCTCGATGAACTGGTCCATCAGGTCGGGGCTGGCCAGGAAGGCCTTGGTGTCGGCGGCGTAATTGTTGAAGTAGGTGTGCAGCGAGATGAACTCGACCTGGTCGAAGGTGTGCTCCAGCACCTCGTCTTCCCAGCGGCCATAGGTCGGCATGTTGCGGCCGGAGGAGCCGCAGGCGGCGAGCTCGATCGACGGATCGATCCAGCGCATCATCTTCGCCGCCTCATGCGCGACGCGGCCGTATTCCGTCGCCGTCTTGTGTTCCATCTGCCAGGGCCCGTCCACCTCGTTGCCGAGGCACCAGAACTTGATGTCGTGCGGCTTCTTCCAGCCGTGCTTGATGCGAAGATCCGACCAGGCGGTGCCGCCGGGGTGGTTGCAGTACTCGACGAGGTTGCGGGCGGCGTCGCCGTCGCGCGTGCCGAGATTGACGGCGAGCATCGGCTCGATCTTCGCCGCCCGGCACCAGTCGACGAACTCGTTGGTGCCGAATGTATTCGGCTCGGTGGTGAACCAGGCGAGGTCGAGTCTGGCGGGCCGGTTCTTGACCGGGCCGACGCCGTCTTCCCAATTGTAGCCTGAGACGAAATTGCCGCCGGGATAGCGCATGATCGTCGGGCCGAGTTCCTTGACGAGCTCGAGCACGTCCTTGCGGAAGCCGCGCTTGTCGGCCGTTGCGTGGCCCGGTTCGTAGATGCCGCCATAGACGCAGCGGCCGAGATGCTCGACGAAAGCGCCGAACAGCCGCGGATCGGTGTCGCCGATGGCGAAGGCGCGGTCGAAGGTGATGCTCGCTTGTCTCATGGTGTGGCTCCAGGCGTTGCAACGGCTTTTCGCGAATGACCGGCGCGGAAGGCTCCGGCGCTGTCGGGCGTGAGCACGGCGTCGCGGAGCTGGCGGGAGTAGGGATGGGTGGGATTGGAGAGCACGGTGCGGGCCGGCCCTTCTTCGACCACCACGCCCTTCTGCATGATGATCAGCCGGTCGCTGATGTAGTAGGCGGTGGCGAGGTCGTGGGTGATGTAGATGATCGACAGCCCGAGCTGGTCGCGCAGCCGGCCGAACAGGTTGACGATCGACATGCGCAGCGAGGCATCGACCATCGAGACCGGCTCGTCGGCGACGATCAGCCGAGGCTTCGCGACGAGGGCGCGGGCGATCGCGACGCGCTGGAGCTGGCCGCCGGAGAGTTCGTGCGGAAAGCGTCCGCTGATCTCGGCGAGCGACAGCCCGACCTGCCTCAGCGCCTCGTCGGCCCCGGCCTCGGCGGCGCTGCGGCCCGCGGCGGCGCCGAAACGTTCGGCGGTCATGAACAGATAGTGGTCGAGCCGCTTCAGTGGATTGAAGGCCTCGAACGGGTTCTGGAAGATCGGCTGCACCTGCGCCATGAAGGCGTGCCGCTCATAGGATGCGACGTCGCGCCCTGTGAGCCTGACCTGGCCACCGCTCGGTGCATGGATGCCGAGGATCATCCGCGCCAGGGTCGATTTTCCCGAGCCGGACTCGCCGATCACCGTGAAGATCTCCGGCGTCCCGTCGTCCAGCGCGAAGCTGACCTCCTTCACCGCCTCGACGCGCCGCGTCGAGAACAGGCCACCGCGCGAGAAGCTCTTGCTCACACGGTCGAGTTCGAGCAGCGCGCTCATGCCGCCGCTCCCGGGTTGATCGCGTGGCAGGCGACGCGGTGGCCGGGCAACGTTTCGACCATGGCGGGGACGGTCGTGGCGCAGACGGGCATGGCGAGCGGGCAGCGCGGATGGAAGCGGCAGCCCGGCGGGGGCGCGGCGAGATTGGGCGGCGTGCCTTCCAGCCCCTCGCGCTGCTCGACATCGCCGATGCGCGGCAGGCTGGCGATCAGATGCCGGGTATAGGGATGCAGCGGCCGGGCGAAGATCTCGGGCGTTTCGCCATCCTCGACCAGGCGCCCGGCATACATGATGCCGAGCCGGTCGGTCAGCGCCGCGTGCACGCCCATGTCGTGGGTGATGAAGAGCACGCTCGAGCCCATCTCGCGCTGGATGGCGCGGAGCATGCCCAGCACCTCCTTCTGCACGACCACGTCGAGCGCCGTCGTCGGCTCGTCGGCGATGATGAATTCCGGCTTGCAGATCGTCGCGAGCGCGATGGTGACGCGCTGGCGCATGCCGCCGGAGAGCTCGTGCGGATAGGCTGCGAGTACCGAAGGATCGAGCCTGACGCGCTCCAGATGCGCCGCCGCCCTGGTGTCGAACTCGCTCTTGCTGCCGCCGAGATGGCGCCAGGCGAAGTCGCGGAAGCTGTGCCGGACCCGCCGCAGCGGGTTCAGCACGTTCATCGAGCCCTGCATGATGTAGGAGAGGTGCCGCCAGCGGATGCGGCGGACCACCTCCGGCGGCGCCCGGCCGATCGCGTCCCATTCCGGCAGGAAGGCGAAGCGGGCCGAGCCGCCGACCATCTCCAGCGGCGGCTTCAGCAGCCCCGCGATCGTCTTGATCAGCGTCGTCTTGCCCGAACTGGATTCGCCGGCAAGCCCATAGATCTCGTTGCCGCGGACATCGAAGCTGACGCCATCCACCGCGCGGACCTCGCGGTTGACACCGAAATAGCGGGTGCGGAAATGCGCCTGCAGATCGCGCACCTGCAGTACCGGCAGCTGGTCGGAGCTGCTCATCGGCTGCCTCCCATCCGCGCCAGCCGGCTGCGCGGATCGATGTATTCGTTCATCGAAACCGCAAGCAGGAAGAGCCCGACGAAGGTCATCACCACCAGCGCGACCGGGAAGGCGATCCACCACCAGATGCCGGCGACCAGCGCGGTATGCTGGTTCGCCCAGTAGATCATCCCGCCGATGGTCGGCGTGTTGATGTCGGTGAAGCCGAGGACGGCGAGCGTGACCTCGATGCCGATCGACCAGTTCATGTTGTTCATCGTGGTCGAGAACACGATCGGCAGCACATAAGGCAGGTGCTCGCGGGCCAGGATCTCGCGCGTCTTCATGCCCGAGAAAATGCTGGTCTGGGTGAATTCGCGTGTTTTCAGCGACAGCGCGACGGAGCGGATCAGGCGGGCGTCATAGGCCCAGCCGAGGCAGGCCATGATCATCGCGAGCAGCGGCGTCGACATCGTGTCGCGCAGGACGAAGTAGAACAGGATCAGGATCGGAAAGAGCGGGATGATGATGAAGGTGTCGTTGATCGACATCAGCACCCGGTCGATCCAGCCGCCGCTATAGCCGGCGAGCAGGCCGACCACGAGCGCGATCAGACGCGACAGCACCGCGACCATGATACCGAAGCTCAGCGTGTTACGGATCGCGAAGGTGAGCTGCCAGAACACGTCCTGCCCGCGCGAGGTCGTCCCGAGCCAGTAAGCGGCCGAGGGAGGAATGTCTGGTGGGACGAGATAGACCTCTCCCGGCGGATAGGGCGAGACGAAGGAGAGCCCGGCCATCACGAGAACGATCGCGACGAGCACGAGTCCGATCCGGAACTCGAGATTGTAGCGGATGAGATCACGCAGGATGACCAGCATCAGCGCAGCTCCACACGCGGGTCGATCAGCGGGTAGAGCAGGTCGATGACGAGAACGCCGATCGAGACTGCGATGATCGAGACGGTGGTGACGCCGAGGACGAGCCCGTAATCGCCGGCATAGACCGCGTCGACCAGGAGCGTGCCGACGCCGGGATAGCCGAAGACTTTCTCCGTGATGACTGCGCCGTTGAAGATGCCGCCGAGCGACATGGCGAGGCCGGTGACCTGCGGCGCCAGCGCATTGCGCATGATGTAGGAGCCGAGCACCCGGCGGCTGTCGAGCCCGGCGATCTCGGCATAGACCACATAATCCTCGGTGACGATGTTCGAGACCAGCGAGCGCATGCCGAGGAACCAGCTGCCGAGCCCGATCAGGATGAGCGACAGCGCCGGCAGGACCGAGTGAAGCAGGACGCTCGAGACGAACGGCCAGTTCCAGCCCTGCTGCAGGTTCATCGCCGAGCCGCCGGTGATCGGCAGCACTGGCCAGAGGAAACCGAAGACGATCAGCAGCAATAGCGCGACGATGTAGTAGGGGATGGGATGAACGCCCATTGCGACCACGCCCATCAGCTTCAGCGTGCGGTTGCGCTGATAGTAGCCGGCGAGGCCGCCGAGCAGATTGCCCAGCACCCAGGTGATCAGCGTCGATACGATCAAAAGGCCAGCGGTCCAGGGCAGTGCCCGACCGATCAGGGTCGATACGGGCGTCGGGAACGCGGAAAGGGATGGCCCGAAATCGCCGCGCAGCACCCGGCTCCAGAAGGTGAGGTATTGCTCGCCGAGCGTCCCCTTGAGCCCGTACAGTTCCTGCAGCGAGGTGCGCATCGCCGCGATCGCCTCCGGCGCGGTGTTGCCGAAGGAGGTTACTGCAGAGATCGACTGTTCGACCGGGTCGATCGGCGAAGCGTGCGTGATGACGAAGGCCAGGTTGACGCCGATGAACACCACCAGGGCAAACTGGGCCAGGCGCTTCGCGAAATAGGTTGGGTAGGCGCTCATGCGATCCCGAAAGCTTCACAGGGCCGGGGCGACGTAACGTCGCCGGCTGGTGTTTGTCCTGGGAGAGGAGATCTGCCGCCCGAAGCGGCAGGTCCGTTCAGTTGGCCGGCTTCAGGCGCACGAACATGTAGCGGGAATTGCCCCAGTTCGTGACCGGATTGGCATAAGGGTCGTCGGCGGTCGGGTAACCCTTCCAGTAGGTCTGATCCATCGCCGTGAACACGTTGTAGGCCATCAGCGGGATGATCGGCATCTCGCGGGTCATCAGCTTGACGTAGTCGCGGCCGAGCTCGACGCCCTTGGGATCGTCGAAGCCGATCTTGCGGATGTCCTCGATGATCTTGTCGAGCTCGGGATGCGACCAGCGTTGCCAGTTGCGCAGCGGTTGTGGCTGGCCGGGCTGGGCGACGAACTGCGAGTGCCAGCTGTCCATGAAATAGGACAGGTCCTGATGCCCGCCCCAGGTCTCGACGCTCCAGCCGATGAAGGCGTCGAAATCGCCGGCGGCGCGCCGGGTCAGCAGTGTGCCTTGCGCCACGTCGATGCGCGCATCGATGCCGGCCTGCTTCCATTGCTGCACGATCATCGTGCCGGCCCGCGTCATCACAGGCCTGAGATCGCCCTCGACCATCAGCCTGACCACGAAAGGCTTCCCGTCCGGCGTCAGCCACTGGTTGCCCTGCTTGCGGAAGCCGGCGCGCGTCAGCAGCTCGCCCGCCGCCGCGGCATTGGGCTTCCACCAGCCGAGTCCGAAGGAGTTGGCGATCACCGCCGGATCGGACGGAATCTGGTCCCCCATGGACGGGCGCAGCATGTCGGCGATCTGCTTGCCGACCGTCGGATCGTAGGGCTTGATCTTGCTCTTGCCGGTGTCGATCTCGAAATCCTTGAGCCAGGCCTCCATCGGCTTGTGATAGGCCTCCGGGTGGATGCCGGTCGGCGGCACGGCGATCGCCGAGATGGTCGCGGCGCCGCGATAGGCCGCCATCGTCACCGCCTTGACGTCGATCAGCAGCGCCAATGCCCAGCGCACGTCGCGGTTCTTCAGGTTCTCGTTCTGGGTGTTGAAGATCACCGCCGGCAGGGTCGGATCGGGATGGCCGTAGGGGAAGCCCTTGAACCAGGCGCGCGTGCCCTTGTCCTGCTTCGCCAGCGTGAACATGCCTTCCGGCGCGATGTCGTGGATCACGTCCA
>Ga0209025_1002238_pt1 | contig 21292 bp, 14 predicted proteins | sample AraplaMF_Col_mLB_FD_184256 | JGI IMG/M metagenome (GOLD analysis project Ga0209025, IMG submission 184256) | Arabidopsis root microbial communities from the University of North Carolina, USA - plate scrape MF_Col_mLB (SPAdes) (version 2) | ecosystem: Host-associated > Plants > Roots > Endosphere... | reverse complement strand
CGACGAGGTGGCCCGGGGCAATCTTGAGGCGCGCGTCAAGTTGGGCCCTTTGTACCAGGGCGAGCTCGGCGAGATCGCGCACACCTTCAACCGCATGGCCGAATCGCTGCAGGCGCGGCAGCGGGAGCTCGACGCCATGCTGGATCGCGTGGACAAGGAGCGCGTCCTGCTGGACCTCATCCTCAACAGCATGAATGAGGGCGTGATCGCAGCGGACACGCAGGGCCGCTTCCTGCTGTTCAATGCCACCGCACGCGCGTTGTTCGGCGCGGCTCCGGATTCCGGCCTGCGGGTGGACGAATGGCGGCGCGGCCATGAGCTGCTGACGCTGGACGGCAAGACGCTTTATCCCGCGCCGGAGCGGCCGCTGTCGCAGGCCGCACGCGGGATCACCATCGACAACTGGGACCTGCTGATCCGCCGGCCCGAGACGGAGGACCGGGTGCTGCGCCTGAGCACCCGGCCGCTGCGCGACGCTGCCGGGGTGCTGATAGGCGGTCTCTGCGTATTCAACGACATCACGGCTCTGAAGGCAGCGGAAAACTTCGCCCATGCGCAGGAGCAGGTGTTGGCTCTGATCGCCGTCGGCGCGCCGCTGGCGCAATCGCTGGAGGCCATTGTGCGGCTGATCGAGAACAGCTCGCCGGACAGCCTGTGTTCCATCCTGCTGCTTGAGGGCGGGCAACTGCACCTGGGCGCCGCGCCCAGCCTGCCGGATCGTTACAACCAGGCCATCGAAGGCCTGTCCGTCGGCGAGGGCGTTGGCGCCTGCGGCACGGCCGCTTTCCGCCACCAGCTGGTGGTGGTCGAAGACACACAAATCGACCCGCTGATGCAGGACTACCGCGACCTGATGCGCGAGCACGGCCTGCGGGCTTGCTGGTCCATGCCGGTGGTGTCGAACGACGGCGAAGTGCTCGCGACATTCGCGATCTACCGTGCCTATGCCTGCAAGCCCCAGGCGGAAGACCTTGAGCTCATCACCACTGCGGCGCGGTTGGCCGGCATTGCGCTTTCGCGTGCACGTGCCGAGGCGGCCCTGGTCAGCAGCGAAGCGCGCTTTCGCGAACTGGCCGAAAACATCCATGACGTTTTCTACAACGTGGACCCGCGCACCGGCCGCCTGCTGTACGTCAGCCCCGGCTATGAAAGGATCTGGGGCCGTAGCCGTGAAAGCCTTTATTCCGACCCCCTCGGCTATGCGGATGCCGCGCTGCCGGAGGACAGGCACCTGCTCAAGGATGCCAGGAAGCGCAACCGGAGCGGGCAAGCCTCCGACACGGAATACCGCATCCTGTCCACGGACGGGAAGATCCGCTGGATACGCGATCACGCCTATCCGGTCATGAATGCTGCGGGCGAACTGGAGCGTGTGGTGGGAACGGCGCGCGACATCACCGACCGCAAGCTGGCCGACCTGGAACTGGCCAGCACCAACCGGGCCCTGCAGATGCTGAGCCGCTCCAGCGTCGCCATCAACCGCGTGGAAGAGGAAGCCGGGCTGCTGGCCGAGGTGTGCCGCGTGGCCGTCGAGGTGGGCGGGTACCGCATGGCCTGGGTGGGCTATGCGCAGGACGACGCCGAGCGCAGCATCCTGCCCATGGCCCATGCGGGCGAGGAAGGCGGCTACCTCGGGGAGATCCGCCTGAGCTGGGGCGACGAGAACATCACCGGCCAGGGGCCCGCGGGACAGGCCGTGCGCACCGGGCTGGCCCAGCAGTCCGGTGATATCGCCCGGGCCGACAACCGGTTTTACTGGTTTGCGGATGCGCTCAAGCGCGGCTTCCATAGCGCGATTTGCCTGCCGCTGCGCGACGGGCTGCGCAGCTTAGGCGTGCTGTGCCTGTATTCGGGCCAGGCGCAGAATTTCAGCCCCGATGAGATCAAGCTGCTGCAGGAGCTTGCCGACAACCTGGCATTCGGCATCCTCAGCCTGCGCGCGCGGCTGGAGCGCCAGCGCAGCCAGGAGGCCGAGCGGCAGGCGGTCATCAAGGTGCGTGAACAGGCCTCGCTGCTGGACCGGGCGCAGGACGCCATCATGGTTCGCAACCTGGACCACACCATACGCTTCTGGAACAAGGGCGCTGAGCGTCTCTACGGCTGGACGGCCGAGGAGGTGCTCGGCAAGACCATGGAAACGCAGATGTACTCCGACCCGCAGGTGCTGCGGGACAGCATGACCAAGACCCTGGCCAACGAGGGCGACTGGAGCGGCGAGCTCGAGCAGCGCGCGCGCGACGGTTCGACGGTGTGCATAGAAGCGCGCTGGACGGTGGTGCGCGATGAGCAGGGGAAGGTCAACGGGGTGCTGGGCATCAACACCAACATCCGCGAACGCAAGCGCGCGCGCGAGGAAATCCTGCGCCTCAATGCCAGCCTTGAGGAGCGGGTGCAGCAGCGCACTGCCCAGCTGGAGATCGCCAACAAGGAACTGGAGGCTTTTTCCTATTCGGTATCGCACGACCTGCGCAGCCCGCTGAGCGCGGTGGACGGGTTCAGCGACCTGCTCGAGCGGACCATGGCCAAGGCCGAGACCACCCCCTTGACGGAACGCAGCCGGCATTACCTGGCGCGCATACGGGCGGGGGTGTCGCAAATGAGTGAGCTGATCGACGCCATGCTCACGCTGGCGCAGGTGTCGCGCTCCAGCCTGCGCTGGGAGAAAGTCGACCTCAGCGCGCTTGCCGAAGCCCTGATGGCCGGCTACCGCGAGCGTGATTCCGGCCGCGAAGCGCGGCTGCATGTTGAGCCCGGCGTGACGGGGCAGGGCGATCCGCGCCTGCTCAAGCAGGTGCTCGACAACCTGCTGGGCAACGCCTGGAAGTTCAGCGCCAAACAGGCTTGCACCGAGATCAGCTTCGGCCGCGAAACCGGCGGGGACGGAGAGACGGTGTACTTCGTTCGCGACCAGGGAGCGGGCTTTGACATGGCCTATGCCCAGAAGCTGTTCGGCGCTTTCCAGCGCCTGCACACGCCCTCGGAATTCGCCGGCACCGGCGTGGGCCTGGCCACGGTGCAGCGCATCATCGCGCGGCACGGCGGCAAGGTGTGGGCCCAATCAGAACCAGGGCACGGCGCCACGTTTTACTTCACGCTGGGACCGGAGCCTGCGTAACACCCCCAACCGAGCTCACTGCGTGTAGCTTGTTCCCCTCAAGGGGCGCCTGCGGTCTGGCCCTTCGACAGGCTCAGGACTGGCTCCGGACAGGCCCGGGCAAGTTCCGCTGCACCTGCTGGTGATATCCCTCTTCATGCAAGCATGAGCCGCGGAACCGGCTTTGCCGGGCCGCAGGCGGGCGGCCCCCTCCGGGGGCAGGGAGCTACACGAAGTGAGCGACCGTGGGGGGCAGCGTCTAGAAACTCTGCGACCGCAGAGTTTCGCGCAGCGCTTGAGCCTTGTCGGCATCAAACTGCCCTTCAACCCGTGCCAGCACTTCGCCCTGGCGGTTCACGACCACGGCGTAGACCTGATCGGTGCTGGCCAGGCCTGCGGAGCGCACGAAGCTGGCGCGATCGGTGAACACCGGCACCATCTTGGCGCGTTCGGTGTCGGCCGGGTAATGCTGCAGCAGCCTGTTTTCAACCGCGCTGCGGCCTGTCAGCGTTCCGGGATCGTTGAGCACCGGCATGCGCATCCAGGCAATCGAGGGGTCGTTTCTCAGGTTCAGGCCCTCGATCCAGCTCTCGACCTCGGCGCGCTGGCCGCGCTTGAAAGTGATCAGGGCGAGCGTGCGGTCGGAGGGCAAGCCTTCGGGCACGGTGACCGGCTGGCGCAGCAGGGTTTGCGCCATGAACGCGGGCAGCTGCCCCATCACGCTCGCATCATTGGGCGACGCGAAAGCGAGGGCAAAGGCCAAGCCCGCTGCAGCAAGCCAGGCGCCAAGATAGGACACATTGCTTTTCATGTTGTTCTCCCCTATTAGGGTGCGGTACAGGAGATCCTGCATGAACCCTTAGAGCAAGATACCTGCAAGCCGAACGACGCGCAAACCAACAATTGGAACAAAGTGTTATCACCGCTTGACAAGCTTTCGTTCGCCTTGCTGATCAAGCTTAGGTTGCGCGGTGCGTGGGAAGTTCCGAGAAAAAAGCGGCAGCAGCTTCAAGCCGTTGCGCTACGACTTTAGTCAGCAAGGACGCGTCAGCCGTGGGCCCATACGAATGCTATTTGCCGAGGCGAATCAGCAGCTCGGGCAAAAATCCCTCCTGCTCGCCCTTGCGCGCATAGCCCAGCGGGTTGGCCACCACACGGCAGCCGCGGCTGGTGTAGTCGACGGCGCAGTGCAAGTGGCCGTGCAGCCACACGTCGGCCAGCGGCAACAGTTCATCGAGCGCATTGCAAAAGCCCGCCGTTCCGGGCACCAGGCCGTAACGCGGGTCGGCGCTCAGCAAGCTGGGCGCGAAGTGGGTGACGGCGACCGTGGGGCCGTCAAAGGGTTGCGACAGGGCCCGCCGCAACCAGGCCTGGCTTTTGAGGCCCTGCTCCCGCACGTCGGCCGCCAACAGGGGCTGGCCGCCGCTGAACGAGTGGTTTTTGCTGAGGTAGAAATTGGCGGCGCGAAAGGCTTTTTCGCGTGCCTTGAGTTGTTCGCCCAGCGTGATGTCCCCGGCTTGGGCCTGGGCCGCGCTCAGGGCATCGAAGTCGGTCCACAGCGTGCTGCCCACAAAGCGCACGCCTTGCAGCACCACACTTTCCTGCTCCAGCCAGACCATGCCCAGCCGTTCGCAGGTTTCGCGCAGCCGCGCATGGGTGGCGTCGAAGTCCAGGCCGTCGTATTCATGGTTGCCCGGCAGGAAGAACACCGGCGTCGGCCAGCCCGCCCCGCCCTGCGCCGGGGGCAAAGGGGAGAACCGTGCCAGGCCGAAGTCGGCAATACCCCGCTCGCTGAGCAATGAGCCTTGCTGGTAGGAGCCTATGTCGCCGGCCAGCACCAGAAGGTCGGCGCCGGGCACGGGCCGGGCGCTGAAGCTAGGGTTGGATTCGAGGTGGAGGTCGGACAGCAGCTGGATATTCACCCGCCGATTGTGCGGGAAGACCGCTTCCACCTCGGGGGCGGCGGGATTTCGCTTGCGCCGCCGCGCGTCGGTGCGCTAGATTCGGTACGGCATCAGGGGATGAACAGGAGCCGCTTGTGAAGCAGACCGAAAACGCCGCCGTCGCGCGCACCTTCGCGGCCTACCCACCGGAGCTGCGGCGTCGGCTGCTGGCGTTGCGCAAGCTGATTCTGGACACTGCGGCCGCCACACCGGGTGTCGGGGAGGCTTAGAAGTTGTACTTGAGGCCCACGTAAACGGCATTGATGTTGGCATCGCTTTCGCCGGCCACCTTCTGGTAGCGGGTAAAGCCAATGCGGCCGTTCAGGTTGCCGGAAAGCGGGGCTTCGTAGCCGATGCCGAACAGGTAGCCGCTGCCTGTTTGCGAACCGCTGTCGATGGTGACGACGCCCGTGCCGACCGCGGTGTCGCGTGATGAGCCCTTGGCCTTGAAACGGGTCACGCCGGCCTTGAGAAACAGGCCGGGAACCCCTTGGGTGAATTTGTATACCCCGCTGAGTTCGAGGCCGCTGAGTTTCATGTCGGATTCCACGGTGCCGAAGGCATCGCTCTGGCGCATGGAAAAACTGCTGGAAGAGAGGTAGCCGAGTTCCGCGGCCCAGTTGGGGCTGAATTGGTAACCGCCGAACAGGCGGACGGCACTGGCGTGGTTCTTCATTTCATAGCGCCCGTCGAAGCCGCCGGGGGGCGAGTCCTTGGGGAGCTTGAGGTCCAGGTAATTGCCGTCGATGCCCACATAAAGCGGCACGGGCGTGGCGCTTTGCGCAAAGGTCGACGATGCGGCGAGCAGCATCATGGAGAGAAGAGTTTTTTTCATTTTTTCCTTGAGGATTAACAGTGGCAGCAAGCCGCCGTGACTTTTTGTCCTTTCAACCGGGAGGTGATCCGCGGTTCGTGAGCGGCGGGTGAGGGAATCATAAATTTGCTGGTGCAGGAAAGTAAATACTGCGAGGGGCTGCTCCATATTGCATCGGTAACACGGGCGTGCCCGAAAAGAGAAGCACAGCCAGTTCGATACTGTGGCCAGGGTTGCCTATCGGCGGGGAGATGACGTCAGGCCAGCGGCGCCGGCAGGCGCACGGTGAAGCTGCTTCCCTGGCCCGGCTGGCTGCTGACTTCGATCTCGCCCTGGTGCAGGTCCACGCATTCCTTGACGATGTGCAGGCCTATGCCGGTGCCGGAAATATTGCCGACGTTGGTGCCGCGGTGAAAGCTGCCGAACAGGCGTGGCAGATCGGCCTCGGGAATGCCTATGCCCTGGTCGCTGATGCGCAGGTGTATCTGCTCGCCCACGCCGCGCACCGCGAAGCGCACGGGCGTGTCGGGGTCTGAATATTTGAGCGCGTTGCCCAGCAGGTTGATCACTATGTGGCGCAGAAGCTGCTGATCCGCGGTGCGCGGCGTGTCCAGTCCGTCACAGGTGAGGGATACGCGCGCGGCCTGTGGGTTGCCGCGTTCGAGCTCGGCCATCACCTGCACCAGCCAGTCGGGTACCGCCAGCGGCGCGGGTTCAAACCTGAACTTGCCCAGTTCCAGGCGGCTGGTCAGCAACACCTGCTCCACCATGTTGCTCATGCGGGCCACGGCGGTCTTGATCTGGCCTAGCAGCTCGCGGCGCTCCTCGGCCGGAAAGCTCGCACCGTAGGCATCGAGCAATTCCACCGACGACAGGATGGCCGCCAGCGGCGTGCGGAATTCGTGCGAGGCGACCGCCACAAAGCGCGACTTGAGTTCCGACAGTTCGCGTTCGTGCGCCAGGGCCTTGAGCATGTCTTCCTCGGCCTGGCGCTTGAGCGTCACGTCGGTCAGGAAGTTGAGCGTGGCAGGGGTGCCCTCCCACTCGAACATCACCGCGCTGATTTCCAGCCAGCGCGTCACGCTCTGGCTGTGCTGCACGCGGAACTGGTAATGGTTTTCAGCCGCCTCGCCGCGCAGGCGCTTCAGGTGGTTGTTCAGCACACGCTCGCGGTCGTCGGGGTGGATGAATTCGATAAAGGGCCGCGACTTGGCGGTGGCCTCGTCCAGCCCGGTCAGCTTCAGCGCCCTGGGGTTGGCGTACAGGATGCGCCCGCCGGCTGTGACCAGGATGCCCTCGCTGACGTTCTCAACCACCGCCCGGTATTTGGCTTCGGAGTCGGTGCGCCGGCCGATTTCCACGCGCAGCTGCTTGGAAGTGTCGAGCTGCCAGGTGATGTTGTTGGCCAGGTGGATGACGCGCAGCAACTGCCCCGACGGGCCGTGGATGGGTAGCGCGCGCTGGCTCAGCCGGGCCATGTCGCCGTTGGGCCGGCGCACGCGGTATTCCTCGGTGCGTTTGACGGTGGCCAGTTGCAGCTGCCGCACCCGCTCGCGGTCCGCCGGGTCGACCTGCTCCAGCCATTGCAAGGGGACTCCCGCCAGCGTATCGGCCGACAGGCGCCAGAACATCTCAAAAGCCGGGTTGGTATAGGTGATGCGGCCGCCCGCCGGGTCCCACGACCAGAGCATGGCGTCAATATTGGCGGCGATCTGCCGCAGCAGTTCCTCACCCGGCAGCGAGCCAGGCGTCGCGGCCGTTGTCGATGCGGAAGCGGGGGCGGACATGCAATGAGCATAGCGGCTTCGGGAGCGTGACTTCCTCCCGTAAAACCCAGGCTATCGGGGTCGGTGGATCAAACTATGCATCTTCTGCATGGGTTCTAGGTGATCTTAGGCTTGAAACCCTAGGGAAAACCCTTATTCTTGATTCACCGTAACTTTTCACCCCGACCAGGGGTGGCTTTTGAGATGTACACCCTGTTTGCCCAGATCGCCCGTTTCCTGCCCTCGGCTTCCCGTGTGGCGCCCGCCCAAGGCGTTGCCCGCAACCTGATGGAGCGCGCTGAAGCCCGTGCCGGCCGCAACCCGCAGCAAGCCCAGGAACTGCGCACGGCTGCCTACGCCTACCTCAGCGTCGTTCGCTAAAGCTTTTGGGCCCGCCCAGGAGCGGTGCACCTTCAGAGCTTCACCCCCGCGCCCTTCACTGCGGGCGCCAGCATTGCCACCTGCTCCTTGACGAAGCCGCTAAATGCGGCCGGGCTCATGGCCTGGGTGGTAATGCCCAACTCCAGCATCTTCTTTTTGACTTCCGCAGTGGCGAGAATTTCGTTGCATGCGGCGTTCAGCCTGGCCACCATGTCGGCCGGCATGTGCGCAGGCCCGCTCAGCCCGAAGAAGTTGTCCAGCACCAGCTTGCGGTAGCCGAACTCGAGCACGCTGGGCACCTCGGGCACCAGCGGTGAACGCACCGCCGAGGTCACCGCCAGCGGCACCAGTTGCCCGCTCTTGAAGTAGGGCACAAAGGCCGTCAGCACATCAATGCCCACCGGGATCACGCCGGCGATCAGGTCGGTCGTCATGGGCGCGCCGCCGCGGTAGGGAATGTGCTGCAGGTTCACGCCCATGGCTTTTTTCATCAGCTCGCCGTAGATATGGCCTATGGACGCCGGCCCGCCCGAACCGAAGTCCAGCCGGCCTGTCTTGCGCGCCTGCGATTCCACATCCGTAATGGTCTTGATGGGCGCATGCGGGTTGGCCATGACCACGCAGGGCGCGTTGCCAATCAGCGCGATGTGGGTAAAACCTTCCACCGGGTCGTAGGGCTGCTTCTCCAGCGCGAAAGGGCCTATGGACACCGGTGTGGAGTTGCTGAGCATCAGCGTGTAGCCATCCGCCGGCGCCTGCGCCACCACCAGCCCGCCCACGCTGCCGCCGGCGCCGGGGCGGTTGTCCACCACCACCGCCTGGCCCAGCTTTTTGCCGAGGTGCTCGGCCATGAGGCGCGCCACGATGTCGCTGGCGCCGCCGGCCGGGAAGGTCACGATGATCTTGATGGGCTTGTCGGGCCAGGCCGCGAAAGCCGGCAGGGCGAGGCAGGCCGCGCCGCCGGCGAGCCACTTCAGCGTGCCGCGCCGGCGGAGCAAGGGAATTTCAGGCTGGGACATTCGGGTCTCCTGCAGACAGTGTGTGTGCAGAGCCGTACGCAAAAAGCATGCCCCGGAAAGCGCCCGGAGCCTGAACCCGGGCCGCGGCGGCTTGCTGCTTACCAGCGGCTGCGCAAGCCCACCAGCATTGCCACGTTGCGCTGCGCTGCGCTGAACTCGGCTTGCACGTCCGCGAAGAGATCAACTCCCTTGCCTATGCTGCCGCTCGCGCCCAGCCCGAGGATCAGTGTGTCCCGCTTCAGGGCCGCGCCCGAAATCTGGAAGGGCGAAGCCGTGGCCGCGCCCTGGAACTGTGCTGTCATCGGTGTGTTCAGGTCGCCGAATTCATGGACCCAGACCACGCGGGGCTCCAGGCGGATGCGGCCCGTGTCAAAGAAGGCCCTGGCGCCCAGAATTGATTTAGAGGAATGGGTGGTTTGGCTCGCCACTTGCAGGTTCAGCGCGCCTGCCCCCGTTTCCGTAAAGCCGTCCGCCCTGTTCCTGCTGAGTGATAGCCCAGCCAGCGGCTGCAGCACCCAGCCGTCCATGGCGAGTGAATAGGTGGCCTCGCCGTAAGCCGACAGCGTGTCGCTGTCGAAGTCGCCGCCGGCCGTGCGGTTCAGCGTTCCAAAGGCGATGCCGCGGTCCATGTGGTTTTTGCCCCAGCTCATGCCGGCCGAGCCGCTGAAGTTCCAGGCGCCGGTGGCATAACCGCCGTAAACCGCCACGGCGGTACCGCGCGTTTTGCCGGACTCGTTATTGTCGGTGCTCAGGCGCGACGTGCCGGCGGTGACGGCGGCACCCAAACGCAAGCCATCCCGGATTTCAGCATCAAAGCCAATGCTCAGACCCGAGCTGCGCAGGCGGCTGGCGGCTGCATTGCCGTCACCGTCGGTTTTGCCGTGGCCGCCGAAGCCACGCACCCAGAGGCCGCGGCCGGCATCCGACGCTGCAGGCAAGGCCGGCGCACCGCCAGCGAGCGAGAACTTCTGCGAAGGCGCATCGGACACCGGCGCCATCAGGTCAGACAGCGAGTCGTTGGCCGCCAGCAGCAGTGGCCGCTCGCCGAACGAAGTGGTCAGCGTGCCTGTGCCGCGGTTTTGCACGGCGCCCACGCGCGCCTGCAGCTGGTTGCTAAAGTTGGCGGCGAAGCCCGCAGCGGCGCGGCGCAGCTCTGCGATGCCGGCGCCACTGGTTGCGTCATAAGCGGCACGCGCCTGCACGGCCGACAGGCTGGTCAGCGCGGTTTGCACCGTGCCCATGTCGCCCGCGTTGCCTGCGTTCTGCAGCGCGGTCGATGCGGCGATCTGGTTCGGCGTGATGGCAACCGAGGCGAAGGGCGTTTGATTGCGCGCCAGCGTGAGGAAAACGTTGTTGGCGTCATAGCCCAGCGTCGGCGTCAGGAACGCCAGGTTGGATGTGACGCCGGCAAAGTTGCCAGTGCGCCCGCCCGCAGCGTTAAGGATGGTGTACCGCGTGCTGGCGGTATAGGTGCCGGCGCCGGCCTGCACATCGACTGTGCCGCCGTTGATCGCCGCGGTGCCGGTGGCGTTGATGCGGTCGCTATTGCCGGCCGGGTCCACTTCGACGCGGTAGATGGACCCCGCCGCAAACGTCACATTGCCGTTGACCGTCAGCGTGCCTATGGAGTTGCCCGGCGCGAGCACGCCGCCCGCGGCGATGGTGGTGCTTCCCACCGTGCCGCTACCGCCCAGCGTGCCGCCGTTGTTGACGCTGACGGCCGAGTTGGCGATGCTGCCGTTGACCGACAGCGTGCCGGCATTGATGGCGGTGGCACCGTTGTAGCCGTTGACGCCGGTGAGTACCAGGTTGCCGGCGCCGGCTTTGGTAAGGGAGCCGGTGCCGCTCATGGCGCCGGCATAACTGCCGTTGGCCACCTGGTTGAAGACGACGGCGGCGTTGTTGGTGATGTTGCCTTGCAGGCTGGTGCTGTCGCCTTGCAAGGTTCCCGCGGTGACGGTGGTGCCGCCGGTGTAGGTGTTGGCGCCCGACAGGATGGTGGTGCCGGCCCCGGTCTTGGTCAGGGAGCCGTTGCCGGAAACAGCCGCTGAAAACGTCGTGGTGCCGGTGTGGTTGAACTGCACGGACGAGCCCGCCGTGCCCAGGATCACGCTGTCGGCCGTGAGCGTGCCCGCGCCTGCGCCGCTGCCGATGAAAAGCGTGCCATTGGCCGTATCGCCCACGTGCAGTGTGCGCGTGCCGTTCACGGTGACGTTTCCGCCCGAATCGATGTGCAGTTCACCCGCGCCGTTGCCCCCAATTTCGAAGCGCTGCGCCTGGCCGAGCCCGACAGGGGCGAGCGTCAGGCTGGAGCCCGCGCCGGTGACAGTGACGATGCCCTGCCTGGGCGCGTCACCCGCGAAAAGGTGGGCCGCGCTCACCGTGCCGCCCGCCTGGATGGTGAGCCTGGCGGCCCCGGCGCCGGCGGTCGTGCCGAGGTTGATGATGTCGCCGACGACCAGCGACCCGCCCGTGGTGACGATGAGTTCGCCGGTGCCCAGCACTTCCACCGCCTGCGCGGTGCCCGCAGCGCTCAGCGTGGCCTGGTCGGCGGCGTTGGTCAGCCGTGCGGTGGTCGCCCCGGTGGGCACGCCGCTGGTCCAGTTGCCGCCGGTGCTCCAGTTGCCGCCGCCGGCGTTCCAGTCGGTGCTTTGGGCGAAGGTGCCGGTGGGTGCCGCGAACAGGCCTGCCAGGACCAGGGAGGCGCTCAGCGGGCGCAGGCGGAATTTCAGGCGTGTTTTCAAGGATGCGGTCCCTCGGGCTTGCATGGTCGTTGTGGCCCCGGTCCTGCTGACGAGGTGGGGCGGGGCCAGCTTAGCTGATGTAGTGGCGGGTGCGCAACCGCTTCACCGTGTCATCTGTAATACGGGCGTTCAGACCGAAAACGCCTTGTCCGCGGCGCGCACAACCGCCTGTCGCAGCCACATGTGGGCGCTGCGCTGTTGCGAGCGGCGGTGCCACACCGCGTCCACATGCACCGGCGAGACGTCAAAAGGCAGCGGGCGCAGCACCAGCTGCTCGGCAATGCCGGTCACCCGCACGAAGTGACGCGGCAACACCGTTAGCAGGTTGGAGTTGGCCACCACCCGGCCGGCGGTGAAAAACTGGTTCACGGTGAGCACGACGTGCCGCTTGCGTCCCAGCGAGGCCAAGGCTTCGTCGATAAACCCGTAGGGCCGGCCCGAAAAGCTCACCAGCATGTGGCGCGCGGCGCAAAAACGGTTGAGCGTGAAGGGGCCGGTGGCCAGCGAATGGTCTTTGCGCATGACGCAGACGTATTCGCCGTCGTAGAGCCGCTGGTGCGAAAACGGCAGCGGCTCGCCGCTTTGCTCGCTGGCCGTGAGGTCGGCCAGCAGCGAGGGAAAGTAGCCGATGGCCAGGTCGCAGCTTTCCTCGTCCAGCAGGCGGCGCGGGTCGCGGGTGGTGAGCGGCACCACCCGGATGGACACGCCCGGGGCCTCTCGCTCCAGCGTTTCGACCAGGCCGGGCATCAGCTCGGCCGCTGTGGCGTCGGCCATGGCCAGCACAAAGGTGGTGTTGGCTTCGGCGGGCACAAATTCGTTGGGGACCAGCGACTCCTGCAATTGCTGCAGCGCCTCACGCACGGCCGGCCAGATCGCCAGGGCGCGTGGTGTGGGCGCCATACCCTGCCCGCTGCGCTGCACCAGCTCGTCCCCCAGGGTTTCGCGCAGGCGGCGCAGCGCGTTGCTGACGGCGGGCTGGGTCAGCGACAGGTTGCGCGCGGCCCGCGTCAGGCTGCGCTCGGCCATGACTTCGTCGAACACACGAAGCAGGTTCAGGTCCAGCGTCCGGAAATTGAGGGGATTGAAGGTATCGGAAGCCATGATTTGGAGGGCAAATGCCTCAGTTATCACCAGTATGAATGAATCTCATCATAAAGATAAAGTTGAATAGCATCAGTGATAACCCTAATATCCCTGTACCCGCCGAGATATCTTGTCCCGGCGGGGATTAGCCATAACGGGAGTTCATCATGACCAGCTTCGTCAATATCAAACATTCCACACAGCACCCCGGCGTTGTCCGCGCTGAGTCGGCCTTTGGTGCCGTACGCCAGCTGGGCCAGGCCTTCACCGGCACCCGCGGCCTCGCCACGCTGCTGTTGTCCGCCGTTGCGGCCGCCATCATGGTGGTGGCTTACCAGGTGATGGACAGCGTCACCGAAGGCCATCTGCTGGTGATGTGGATCGCCTTGTGGGCTGTCGCTTTTGCCGTTCTGGCGCTGTTCGCCGGCACCGCACGCAACCTGGCCGCTCGTGTCAAAGCCGGCCTGGACGACTGGTCCCGCAGCCTGGCCGAAGCCCGCGCCGACCAGCGCCTCTGGCAAGCCGCCAAGAACGACCCGCGCGTGATGGCCGACCTGCAAATGGCCCTGCAACGCGCCGCCGACGCTGAAGTGCAAGCACCCGTTGCTCCTGTCGCCACGGCAGAGTGCGCCGAAGCCGTCAGCGGCGCCTCGGTGTTGCGCGCCTACCACCGCAGCTACATCTAAGCATCCCGCCGGATGCCCGGCCGCCCGCCGCGGCCGCCCACAAAAAAGCCACCTTGTCAGGTGGCTTTTTTTTTGCCCTGTACCGAATGGCCCGGGGCTTGAGGCGCGGCGCACCGATCGTGCACCGCCCCCGCTTGGGTCCGCCGGTCAGGCGGCCAGGCGGCGCTCGATCGCGGCTTTGGTCTCCCCCAGCTCTTTCGGCAGGTGATGTTCGAGTTGCTTGAACAGTTCGGCGTGCAGCTCCAGCTCCTTGAGCCAGGCGGCCTTGTCGATGCTGGTCACGGTCCTGAACTGCTCGGCGCTGAAGTCCAGGCCGGTCCAGTTCAGGTCTTCGTAGGCGGGGCTGATGCCGGTGATGTGCTCCGAGCCCTTGCCCGTGCCTTCGATGCGGTCGATCATCCACTTGAGTACGCGCATGTTCTCGCCGTAGCCGGGCCAGACGAACTTGCCGTCCTCGCCCTTGCGGAACCAGTTGGTGGTGTAGATTTTGGGGATCTTCGCGCCGGTGGCTTCCAGCTTTTTGCCGACGTTGAGCCAGTGCTGGAAGTAGTCGCTCATGTTGTAGCCCATGAAAGGCAGCATGGCGAAGGGGTCGCGGCGTACCACGCCGGCCTGGCCGGTGGCGGCTGCCGTGGTTTCCGAGCCCATGGTCGCGGCCATGTACACGCCTTCGACCCAGTTGCGCGCCTCGGTGACCAGGGGCACGGTGGTGGAGCGGCGGCCGCCGAAGATGAAGGCGTCAATCGCCACGCCCTTCGGGTCGTCCCAGGCACTGTCGAGCGCCGGGTTGTTGGTGGCGGCCACGGTGAAGCGGGCGTTGGGGTGCGCGGCCTTGGCGCCGGTTTCCTTGGCGATCTGGGGCGTCCAGTCCTTGCCCTGCCAGTCGATCAGGTGCGCGGGCTGGCCGCCAGTGTCTTTTTCCATGCCTTCCCACCACACGTCGCCGTCATCGGTGAGGGCCACGTTCGTGAAGATCACGTTCTTGTCCAGGCTCGCCATGCAGTTCGGGTTGGTGTGGAAATTGGTGCCCGGGGCCACGCCGAAATAACCGGCTTCGGGGTTGATGGCGTAGAGCTTGCCGTCGGCGCTGGGCTTGATCCAGGCGATGTCGTCGCCTATGGTGGTGACTTTCCAGCCGTCAAAACCGGCGGGCGGCACCAGCATGGAGAAATTGGTTTTGCCGCAGGCGCTGGGGAAAGCCGCCGCCACATGGTATTTCTTGCCCTGGGGATTGGTCACGCCGAGGATCAGCATGTGTTCGGCCAGCCAGCCTTCGTCGCGGCCCATGTTGGAGGCGATGCGCAGTGCGAAGCACTTCTTGCCCAGCAGCGCGTTGCCGCCGTAGCCGGAGCCGTAAGACCAGATTTCGCGGGTCTCGGGGTAGTGCACGATGTACTTGGTCTTGTTGCAGGGCCACTTCACGTCCTTCTGGCCTTCGGCAAGAGGGGCGCCCACAGTGTGCACGCAGGGCACGAAGTCGCCGTCCACGCCCAGCACGCCGAACACCGCCTGGCCCATGCGTGTCATGATCTTCATGTTGACAGCCACGTAGGGGCTGTCGGACAGCTCGATGCCGATGTGCGCGATCGGCGAGCCCAAGGGCCCCATGCTGAAAGGCACCACATACATGGTGCGGCCCTTCATGCAGCCATCAAACAGGGGCTGCAGTGTCTGGCGCATCTCGGCGGGCGCCATCCAGTTGTTGGTCGGGCCGGCGTCTTCTTTTTTGGCCGAGCAGATATAGGTGCGGTCTTCCACGCGGGCCACGTCGCTGGGGTCGCTCTGGGCCAGGAAGCTGTTGGGGCGCTTGGCTTCGTTGAGCTTCTTGAAGGTGCCGGCGTCGACCAGCTGCTGGCACAGGCGCTGGTATTCGGCGTCACTGCCGTCGCACCAGTACACGTTGTCGGGTTTGCACAGGGCCACCATGTCGGCGACCCAGGCGATCAGTTTCGCGTTCTTGACGTAGCTGGGTGTGTTGAGCTTGAGGCCCTGCATCACGGGTTGGTTCATCGAAAAAACTCCAAAGTTAAAAAGCGTTATTTCGAGAAGCGTCGCGCGGCAACCCGGGTGGTTGGGACGTCGAAACGTTTGTCGAAATAAGGCTTGGAACTTTCACCAGGTCCCGGTCGGCGGGGCGGGACCGCAAGTCCGAAGGGCATGCGGCGCAAAGGTCGAAAAAGTGGCCGCAAGACTTGCTTTTTCGGCCTTCCGCGGGTCGGCCAGAGAATTCATTTTAAGAAGATAGGCGCGTGTTACCTTGTGGTTACCATCAAAAGTTATGCATAGCTTGCATGGGGTTATGCATAAGCTTGACTGGGGTTCAGGCAGTCATGACATGGGGGTAAGGAATGCCGCGAGGCCGTGGCGGCCCCGGTTACTGGCGGCTTTTCGCGATGAATGCGAGGGGCGGATCGCCGGGCGCCGGAAACAAAAAAGTCCGCTAGCTGCGGACTTTTTAGGAGGAAAGCGGAAAGAGGATCAGGCCATGTAGATGGCGATGAAAGCCAGCAGGAACATGAGCACGCCGCCGACCACGGGCAGAACAATGGGGATCACGGGGACGATCGCGTCAACGGCTTCCTGTTCCTGGGCGGGCGTGGCGCTGTCGTGGGCGGCATTGGTGGTGTGGCTGGCTGGACTGGACATGGGGGTTCCTGAATTGCTTTGAATTGCTCGAAAGTCTGGCCAGATTTTACCCGTATGCCGCAGCGGCTGGCCAAGAAGCCCCACGGGCCCGTTTGCGTTACCCAGTTGCGTTACGCTTTACCCATGCTTGTTAGCGGAAGGAACGCATGAAATCCCAAACCCCTTTTCGACTCCTGGCGGCCACCGTGTCGGCTCTTGTTCTGCTTTCGGCCTGCGCCACCGGCGGCGGGCCCAACAGCGCCTCGGCCAGGCCGGTGCTGTATCCCAATGCCACGCTCAACCGCGTGGGCGATGCCCAGGGCCAGGCCGAGGTCAATGCCTGCATGTCGCGGGCCTCGGCCGCCGGGCTCAGCCCCACGCAAAGCGGCAACGAGGTCGGCCGCCGCGCCGGTGAGGGTGCGGCCGTCGGCGGCGTGGCCTCGGCCGTGGGCGCGCTGATCACCGGGCGCGGCGGGGAAGGCGCGCTGCGCGCCGGCGCCGCAGGGGCTGCCGTGGGCGGCTCGGCCGGTGCGGTGTCGGGGGCGTTCCACAACGACAAACCCAACAGCACCTACCGCAGCTTTGTGCAGCGCTGCCTCAGCGAACGCGGTTTTGAGGTGATTGGCTGGAATTGAGCCTGGCCCCTGCCGCGCTTACCGGTCAGTGCTGCTCCGAAGCCTCGTAGCCGGCCGCGTTGAGCGCCGCCAGCACCTGCTGGATGTGGTCACGCCCGCGCGTCTGTATCACCAGCTCGATCTCCACGTTCTGCACTGACAGCATGGTGAAGGCGCGCTGGTGGTGCACCTCGTCGATGTTGGCGCCGGCGTCGGCCACGGTGGCGGTGATCTTCGCCAGGGAGCCCGGAATGTCGCGCACGCTGACCTTTATGCGCGCCAGGCGCCCGGCGCGCACCATGCCGCGCTCGATGATGGCCGCCAGCAGCAGCGGGTCGATATTGCCGCCGCACAGCACCAGGCCGACTTTTTTGCCGGCAAAGCGTGCCGGGTACTTGAGCAGTGCCGCCAGTCCGGCCGCGCCGGCGCCTTCCACCAGGGTTTTTTCGATTTCGAGCAGCATGACCATGGCCTGCTCGATGTCGCCTTCGTCGACCAGCACCAGGTCGTCCACCAGCCTGGCGATGATGGCCTGAGGGATGAGGCCCGGCGTGCCAACGGCGATGCCTTCGGCGATGGTGCTCGTGCCCTGCGGGTGTTTGGTGCCCTTGATGGCGTTGACCATGCCCGGGAAGCGGGAGGTCTGCACGCCGATGATTTCAATGCCGGGTTTGAGGGCCTTGGCCGCCGTCGCCATGCCCGCGATCAGGCCGCCACCGCCCACTGCAATGACCAGGGTATCCAGCTCGGGCACGGCATGCAGCATCTCCAGCCCAACGGTGCCCTGGCCCGCAACGATGGCCTCGTCGTCATAGGGGTGCACAAAGACCAGGCCTTCGCGCTCGGCCAGTTGCAGGGCGTGGGCGCGTGATTCGTCGAGCGAGTCGCCGTGCAGCACCACCTCGGCGCCAAAACCGCGGGTGCGCTCTATCTTCACGCCAGGCGTGAAGCGCGGCATCACGATCACCGCCCGCAGGCCCAGGCGCTGCGCATGGTAGGCCACACCCTGGGCATGGTTACCCGCGCTCATGGCGATCACGCCGCGGCGCCGTTCGTCGGCTGACAGTTGCGCGAGCTTGTTACAAGCGCCACGCTCCTTGAAGGATGCGGTGTACTGGAGGTTTTCGAACTTCAGGAAAATCTGCGCGCCCGTCAGCTGCGACAGCGTCCGGGATTCCACGCAGGGCGTATCCAGCAAATGGCCCTGCAGGCGCTGGGCGGCCTGTTCGATGTCGGTAAGGCTGAGCATGATGTCCTCTGTGGCGATGGTGGGATTGTGCCGTGTGATTGTCCGCGTGTAACGGTAGCGATTCTGTGGCGCATTTCACACGACGGGGTTCAAGTAGCGTCTTCCATGATGCTTCAAGCTGCGTTATGGTGGAGTCTCGTTGAACCCCGTGGCGCCTAGGCGCTCATAGCCAGGGTAGTGCATCCAGTCAATCAGGCAAGGTCCAGAGGCATGTCAACCAGCGGTGTCGTTGCATCAGGTGCAATCAGTGCAATAGGGAGGTTTGTCCATGAGCAAGCGTTCCGTTAGCGAGCAGCAGCAGTGGCTGCTGTCCCCCGGGCTGAAGGAGGCGCCGGTGCTGGACCTGATGTGTTCGCATTTCGTGCTGACGCTGGCGGCGCGCCAGGGCGCCAAGTTCAACGTCAGGCGCGACCTCAACAGCCTGCTCTCGCTGTCCGGCCGGCACCTGGTCTGGCCGCTGCCCGCGCTGCAGCGCCTGCGTGAATTCCTGGTGCGCCGCTGCAAGGACAACGAATTCTGGCGCGGCCACGAAAGCCTGACCGACGCCGAGTTCATGGCGCGCCACGGTGCCTGGCGCGGCCCCTACGAAGAGGGCACGCTGTTCTTCTACCTCGACGAACACGCCAAGGACCAGCCCAGGGATTTGCTCTCGGTGCTGGCCGCTACCGGCGACTGGCTCACGCACGCGCTCAAGAAACAATCCACCCTGGTTGAAAAAAACATCGATGCACTGGCCAACCTGCTGCAGCTCAACCGCGCCGAGCGCGCGCTGCTGCTCTACGGCACGCTGGCGCGCTACCAGCGCGACCTGCGCTCCCTGCTGGTGGAGTTCAAGGTCAACAACGCGCCCGAGGCCTATGCCGCCATCGCCGACGTGGCCGGCGTCAAGGCGCCTGAGGTCGCCGAGGCCTTGCGCGCGGGTTCGCGCCTGGAGCGCATAGGCATGGTCGAGAACCTGATCTCCGAGCACAACATCACCGACCTGGCCGACCTCATGAAGGTCAGCGAAAAACTGCCGCCCGTGCTGATGCGCGAATACCGCGACCAGAACGAACTCATGGCCGTCTTCACCCGGCCCGCCGCGCACAGCAGCCTGGGCCTGGCCGATTTCGCCTTTGTGCAGGAAGACGCGCAGGTGCTGGTGTCCCTGCTGCGCAATGCCGTGGCCACCAAGGAGCAGGGTGTCAACGTGCTGCTTTACGGCCCGCCCGGCACCGGCAAGACCGAACTCGCCAAGGTTGTGTCGCAGGCCGCCGGGCTGGACCTGTTTGAAGTTGAATACGCCGACCGCGACGGCAACTCGCTGAGCGGGCGCGACCGCTACCGCTCGCTGCAGATCGCGCAGGTCTTCCTCAAGGGCAGCACCCATTCGGCTTTGCTGTTCGATGAAGTCGAAGACGTGTTCCCGCCCATCTCCAGCGAAGCCGCGCAGCTCATGGCGCGCTCCGAACAGCTGCCGGTGCCGGCCAGCGGCTCGGTCAGCGGCAAGGCCTGGGTCAACCAGATCCTGGAGTCCAACACCGTGCCCACGTTGTGGGTCACCAACCGCATCGAACAGATAGACCCGGCCTTCCGCCGCCGCTTCGCCTACCACCTCGAGCTGCGCTCGCCGCCGCCCGGCGCGCGCGAGGGCGTGGTGCGCAAGACGCTGGAAGGCGTGCAGGTCAGCGACGCCTTTGTGGCCAAGCTCACTGCGCGCAAGGGCCTCACGCCCGCGCAGATACGCACGGCCGTTCGTTTTGCCCGCCTGGCCAGCGCGCCCGAGGAAAAAATCGACGCGCAGGTGGACGCCGAAGCCATGCAGGCCATTCTGGCCGGCGGCCGGCCGCTGCTGATGGAGTCGCTGATAGAGCGGCAGCTCAAGAACGCCGACGTGGCCCTGGGCAACAAATCGGAGGCGGCGGGGCGGCGCAGCGTCACCACCTATGACCTGTCCATGCTCCATGTCGAGTCGCGTTTTGAAGTGCCGCGCATCGTCGAGGCCCTCAAAAGCCGCGGCCACGGCAGCCTGTGCTTTTACGGACCGCCCGGCACCGGCAAGACCGCATTGGCCGAACACATCGCCAGGGCGCTGGACCTGCCGCTGATCATCAAGCAGGCCAGCGACCTCATGAGCAAGTACGTCGGCGAGACCGAACAGAACATGGCCGCCATGTTCCGCGAGGCCGAGTCCGAAAAAGCCGTGCTGCTGCTCGACGAGGCCGACAGCTTTTTGCAGGACAGGCGCGGCGCCCAGCGCACTTACGAGGTGACCGAGGTCAACGAAATGCTGCAGGGCATGGAGCGCCACGCCGGCATCTTCATTTGCACCACCAACCTGTTCGACAGCCTGGACCAGGCGGCGCTGCGCCGCTTCACCTTCAAGATCCGCTTCATGCCGCTGACGCGCGAGCAGCGCGAAACCATGTTTGTGGTCGAGGCGCTGGCCGGCGATACAGCCTTGCTGACCGGCGAGCTGCGCGAGCGCCTGGGCAAGCTCACCCAGCTGTGCCCCGGCGACTTCGCGGCCGTCAAGCGCCAGGTGGATATCCTCGCGGCCGAATTTTCCGCAGAGGAATTCCTCTCGCAGCTGGAAGCCGAGCACCGCATCAAACCCGAGGTGCGTGAAGGCCGCAGCATGGGCTTCCTGCAGTAAGGCTGCCCGCCGCTCCCTGCCGGTTCCGGTTCGCCGCGAAACCTGTCAATTCCAACTATCTTTAACCGGAAAGCTTCGTTCGCAAGCCGACCGGGCCTGCCTAGAGTTGCCCCTGGCGCCTCCGCTGTTTTGAAAAGCGGCTGCCGCCCATGCGCAACTTCAGGAGCAGGCAATGGGAACACGGGATTGGGATCTGGAGCGGCTGTCGAATGCGGCGGGCGCGCTGCGGCACGAGGTCGACGTGCTGGTCATAGGCGGCGGCCCCGCCGGCGCCTGGGCCACCATCAGCGCGGCGGCCACCGGCGCTTCGGTGCTGCTGGCCGACAAAGGCTATTGCGGTACCTCGGGCGCCACCGCGCCTTCGGGCACTGGGCTCTGGCATGTCTCGCCCGACGGCGCCGCGCGCGAAGAGGCCAAGGCCAGCCGCCTGGCCATGGGCGGCCACCTGGCCGAACACGCCTGGATGGACCGCGTGCTGGCGCAAACCTGGGCCAATGTGGACCTGCTCACCGAATGGGGCTATCCCTTCCCGGTCGATGCCGACGGCCAGCTGCGGCGCACCTCGCTGCAAGGCCCCGAATACATGCGATTGATGCGCAAACAGGCCAAGGCGGCCGGCGCCCGCATCATCGACCACAG